>Ga0105046_10015072_pt1 | contig 11893 bp, 9 predicted proteins | sample MAT03_FD_78385 | JGI IMG/M metagenome (GOLD analysis project Ga0105046, IMG submission 78385) | Freshwater microbial communities from Lake Fryxell liftoff mats and glacier meltwater in Antarctica - MAT-03 (megahit assembly) | ecosystem: Environmental > Aquatic > Freshwater > Ice > Liftoff...
ACATTGTATTTTGCCGCCAGCCAGCGCAGGGCTTCCACATAACTGTACTTTTCGGCCTCCATTAAAAAGCTAATGCTGTTGCCGCTGCGGCCACAACCAAAACATTTATATATTTCTTTTGAAGGAGATACCGTGAATGAGGGGCTCTTTTCGTTATGGAACGGGCAGAGGCCCAGGTAATTGGCACCTCTCTTTTTTAGTTTAATAAAAGAGCCAACTATTTCCACAATATCTATGCGGCTGAGTATTTGTTGTATGCTTTCTTGAGATATCAAATAATAAATTATTGAAACTGCAATTTACGCATGTTTGGCATAAACGGGTTATAGTTAATCTTTGGTAAATGGCATAGTTTATAAAACATTGGCATAATTTATGAAAAATAATCGCAAATTTCATCTGTATATTAATATCTTTAACACCTAAATAAATTTAAAAGCATGAAGAAATATTTATTAGTAATTACATTGTTTGTAGCATCATTTTATGCTCATAGTCAGGATTTAAAAAGTATATCTCTAAACGTAACGCTCAAAAAATTTGATGAAGCCAAAACTGAAGTGGATAAGTTCCTGGCAGTAGAAAAGAACGCATCAAAACCAGAGGGCTGGTATTATAAAGCCTATATATACAATACGCTGGCAAGGGATGCAAAAAAAACTGTGGCAGAAAGTAAGAGCCTCAATGATGAGGCATATGCTGCAATAAAAAAATATGCACAGGTTGATCCCAAAACTCCATTAACGAAAGAAGAGAACAATTCAACTTTGTTTAATTTATATTTTTCCTATTACGATCTGGGGGTAAAAATGTACAATGAAAAAAAGTTTGCAGAATCTTTTGATTTTTTCAGGAATTCGCTTGAAGTGCACGACTATGGTATTGCCAATAGTCTTAACGGCCCGGGTACACTTAAATTTGCAGCGCACGACACAGACCTTGTATGGAACCTGGCTGTACTTGCCAATGAACTTAAGAAAAAGGATGATGTAGTAATTTATTATAAAAAAATAGCAGATGCTGATTTGGGTGATGAGAAATATTCATCTGCCTATGATGAGCTGGTACTGAAATATAAAAGAGAGAAAAATGCTGAACTTTTTGCAAAATACCTGGCTGGTGCAAAAAAACATTACCCGATTGATATGGCTTACTGGGAGCTTAAGGAAATTGATTTTGCGCTTTCTGATCTTGAGGGTGAGGCCTTATTGAATAAGTATGAAGAACTCACAAAAGCACTTCCGAATAATTATATTGTTTTTTATAACTACGCTGTAGAAATTGATAAATTTTTGGGTACCGAAGCCGCAAAAGGAAAAGACGCTGTAGTTTATAAAAATAAAATTGAAGAGTTATTTAAAAAGACTATTAACATCAAATCAACCATTGAAGGCAATTTACAACTGGCCAATTTATATTACAGTAAAACTTATGATTTGCAGGAACAGGCTTCCAAAATTAAAGGAACAAAACCTGCTGAAGTAAAAGTAAAAAACGAAGTACTAGCATCTATAAAAACTACCATGAACGAGGCCATACCTTTTGCCGAAGAAGCTGCAAGGCTGCTGGGAGAGCTTAAGGAATATAAATTTGCCGACAAGACAAATTATAAACTGGCTTTGGAAATTTTGACGAATGCATATAAAATGAACGGCAATGCTGCAAAGCTGGCGGAATACGAGAAGAAAAAAGCTGAAGTAGAGAAACTTTAAGTGCATCAATTTTAAATAAAAAGCCTCCTTATCTGGAGGCTTTTTTGAACATATAATACTTTTTATTATCCGCCAGCCCTCATTTGTATTATTGCGCCTCCACCACTGCCACTCTGCATTTCTTTCACAGATTTAATCTCAATATCTTTTGATATTTCAAATTCTTTATCAGCAATATCTTTATCAATAACCAGTTTGGTAACTTCCACTGTCATATGCCTGCCTCTGTTCATTTTTCTTTCATACTGCATGGGGAAACCATTTAATAATTCCATGCCAGTAGGGCTGCTTGATGTATTAAAGCCACCAAAGCCAGCAGCCATTCCACCTGTGTTGGGCAGGTTTTGCAATTTAAAATCGGGACAGTACCAAACCTGTGTGGTATCTGTTCGGTCTGACCTTTTAGAAATAATTAGTGCTTTTTTACAAGCATAGCCAGCAATTTTTTTATTCGCATCTATGTAAACAACTGAGTAAACCGGCGGGGTTGCAGAACCACTATTTAAAGTTACATTCTGGCCCCTGCTTTTCATCATACTGTCCATACGTTTGCGCATTTCTGCCTGGTCTTCATCTGTGGAATAAACCCCGGTTTTTTTACCCATCATTTCCATGATGGTTGTTGTAATTTTTTTTGAATTGTCTCTGATAGTTGTTGTTCTACCCATTTCACTTTCAGAGAAAGTCTTGGTTAAGTCATTCTTTAACCAGGTTGTTGTTTTGGTTTCACCGTCTCCACCAAAGCGTATCGTTCTTACTTCACCATCAGCCGATGTAATGGTTTGTGCTGGCGCATCATCCCCGTCGGGAGATGCAATCATTGTTTTTGTAGTAATCATCGCCTGTGAAAGCAATTTAGGTTGTGCATTAACTGCTATTGAAGCAGATAAAAACAAAAGCGTAAATAATTTTTTCATATTTATATTAATTAGTAGTCAAAAATACGAATCAATTCGTAAATTTAAAATCAAATATTACTATTGTAAGTATTTTAACAATTTTGAAGAAAAATGCCGGCAAAAGTATGCCGGCATCTGTAATACGAGTTTTTTTGAATTTATTATGGATAACAACTACAATAATCAAATTTCATTCCCCAATTGCCGCCACTGAAATTTATACGAGTGCCTTGGTCCCAACCAGTTTCTGTTTGAATAACCTGCCCAGAACCATTTAGTTGTTTCACCACCGCATGTGCTGCAATACTTGCGCAGCCACCCAAAGGAATTCTTGATATGGGTATCTGTTAAGTATAAGAAGTTACAATACTGTGTGAGCTGGCGTTAGGGAATTGTCCGGGTATTGGATTGCCGGGATTATTTACCGGAATAAGTGCACAATCTCCCACTTACAAATGTGTTTGTGTTAACACCCAGCCATTGGTAGTAGAATAGATAACATAAATGAAGTCTGCATCATTAGATACAGTTACTGCACCTGAGTTAATAGTTTGTCTGGCTAATAATGTAACTGAAGTGGGTTCACATCCCCGGGTAATTACCAGGCCATTTGAGGCTCATTTTTAGTTTGCAATTTTGGTGCGGCAGGTGCATTTTGAATAGCTGTAGCATTGTTGGTTTCAGGTTGTTCAACTGCAATTTTATTGCATGAACTGATTGCAAATATGCACATAGCAGTTGCAATAAGAGGTAAAATTTTTTCATAATTTTTTTAAATTAAAAGATTAAATACTTGAGCGATATTGCTCAATGTTTAAAAATTTTATAACATGTCGAACGGGTATCTTTTAATAATTATTGCTCAGAAAAGGAAGTTATTCTGGGTGTAGTTTTTTTTTTACGGAATTGGCGTAGAGGTACCTGTAATAATTAAGGTATAATAGTCAAAGTGGTATAAAAAATTACATGCTATGAACGATATAAGTAATGCTTGAAGAGTTTAAATTTTTAACAGCGCTCCAATGCATACCATATAATAAAGAAGATTACAACGGTGCTTAAGCAACCACCGCCTAGTTTTTTTGCGCCATAACCGGCAATTAAACCTCTTACTAATTTGTTCATACTTATTTTTTAAAATGGGCTAATTAAGATATTATAAAACCAATTGCATTAAGTTGAAAGACGTTATCCACAAGCAATAAGAATGCCACATTAAAACTGTGTATAACTATGGCAAAACGCTGTAAAAAATCAAAATTTTCTATTGTTTCATTACTTTATATTTGCCGTCTTACTAAAATAGAGATAAACCGTGCGTTTAAAGAGTTTAGAAATCAAGGGCTTTAAGAGTTTTGCCGATAAAACCATACTTAATTTTGACGAAGGTATCACTGGCGTTATTGGACCCAATGGTTGCGGAAAAAGTAATATTGTGGATAGCATTCGCTGGGTGATTGGGGAGCATAAAATAAGTAACCTGCGTAGCGAAAACCTGGAAAGCCTTGTTTTTAATGGCAGCAAAACCCGGAGTGCCAGTGGTATTGCCGAAGTTAGCCTAACATTCGACAATACAAAAAATTTACTGCCAACTGAATTCAGTACTGTAACCGTAACCCGCAAATACTACAAAAGCGGCGAGAGTGAATACCGCCTGAACGATGTGGCCTGCCGATTAAAAGACATCCATAACCTTTTTATGGATACTGGTATCAGCAACGACAGTTATGCCATTATTGAATTGGGTATGGTGGATGATATCATCAAGGATAAGGAATTCAGCCGACGTAAAATGCTGGAACAGGCTGCAGGGATTTCTATCTACAAAACGAGGAAAAAAGAAGCCAAACTTAAATTAGATGCTGCCGAACAGGATCTTGCCCGAGTAGAAGATCTGTTGTTTGAAATAAACAATCAGTTGAAGAGCCTTGAAAGCCAGGCTAAAAAAGCAGAGAAATACTTCGAAATAAAAAAAGAATATAAGGAAGTTAGTATTGAGCTTGCCAAAGCAGCGCTGGAAGGCTTTAATGTTACCTACCACGAGCTCAATGAAAAGCAAAAGGCCGAGGTTGATAAACGTATTGAACTGGAGGCCGCCATTGCAAAAGAAGAAGCTTTATTGGAGCAGGAAAAACTTGACCTGATAGCCAAAGAAAAAGCACTGCAAACCATGCAGCATGCATTTAACGAAATGCTGGATGCAGTGCGCAGCAAAGAAAACGAAAAGAATTTAAGCGGCCAGCGGTTACAATATTTAAAGGAAAGAGAAACTGGGTTAAATGAATTTTTGCTGAAAGCAGGCGGCCAATTAAAGGGCCTGGATGAAAGCATTCAGTTTACCGGCAACCAAATAACAGAAGATGAATTGCAGTTAACTCAGTTTGAAAGCAAACTGGTTGACCTGAAAAATTCAGTAGAAGAAAAGCGCAAAGTGTTTGATGATAAGCGCAGCCATATAGATGAATTACGCAAACAAAGCCAGGCTTTACAAAGAGAGCAGTTTGATGCGGAGAAAAAAGTGGCCATTGCAGATACATCAATACAAAATTTACAACGAACTGTAACCCTAATACAGGAAGAGAAAACACAACGCCAAAACCAGTTACAACAACTGGAGCCCGAAAAGAAACAAAAAGAGGCAGAACTGGAGCAGAAGAAAACCGATCTGCAACAGTTAAATGATCACCACGAGTTTACAAAGGAACAGATTCTGCAAACGCAGAACAAGATGGAAGGTCTGCGAAATGAACTGGCAACTGAAAGCCGTACATTAGACAGTAAGAAGAACGAACACGATCTGCTGAAGAGTTTAATTGACTCGATGGAAGGTTACCCCGAAAGTGTAAAATTTTTACACAACAATCTTAATTGGAACCATACGGCACCACTTTTAAGTGACATAATTTATGTTAAGGAAGAGTATCGTGCGGCCGTTGAAAATGTACTGGAACCTTATCTGAATTACTATGTTGTAAATAACCTGGAAGAAGGTTTACAAGCTGTTCATTTGCTGGATGATAATAAAAAAGGTAAAGCTAATTTCTTTTTGCAAGATAAGTTTAACGGTTTTGAAAGTCATCATCAACCGGAAGGAACTATAGCCGCTTTGAGTGTAGTGGAAGTTGACGGTAAATATGCCAATCTTGCCAAACACTTACTGGGCAATGTTTTTATTGCCGAGGATGAAGATGCCTTACGCAATAGTAATGGAGCAGTAGTGCTGGAAAAAACAGGTAAATATGTAAAGGGCAAATATTCATTAACCGGCGGAAGCGTTGGTTTATTTGAAGGGAAAAAAATTGGCCGTGCAAAAAACCTGGAGAAATTAATTGAAGAAATTGTTACCCAGGAAGCAGTTGTTACAGCGTTGAGAGCAACCATCCAGGAGCATCATAACGAAGTGATTGCTTTTAACGAACAATTGAAAGAGAATGCCATTAAGCAAACGCAGCACGACATTAATAATTTAACCAATCACGTATTCTCTTTACAAAATAAAATTGAAAATCTTATACACCTGGAAGAAACCAGTGCTGCAAGAATAACGGAATTTGAAAGGCAACTTGAGACCAATCATGCAGATATTGCAAGTACCAGGGAAACTTTAAACCTGTTTAATACACAGATTAAAGAACTCACCGAAAAAATGCTTTTGATAGAACAGGATTATGCGGCAGCAGAAGAAGAATATAACAGTGCTACTTCCATTTTCAACGACAGTAACCTGCAGTTTACCAAACAGCAAAGCAAAGTAGTTTCGCTTAAACAGGAGTTTGAGTTTAAAACCAACCAACTAAACGATCTTACACTTCAAATTGAAAGCAGCACTGCACAAATCACCGAGGCATCTGCCAGCATTACTGAAACGGCAGGCCAGCTAAAGGAACTGGAGGCGATGGTTGTAAGTATGTTACAGAATAAAGAAACCGAAGAAAAGGCATTGAACGAGGCTGATCAATTGTATTACAACCTGCGCAATGCATTAACAGAAAAAGAAAATGAAATTAAAAGCAAGCTAAAATCGAAAGAAGGAATTGATACCTTGCTTAATGAAATAAAAGACCGGCTAACTGATCTTAAACTGCAACTGGCAGGAATGAAAGAGCGTTTGAATGTAGAGTTTAAGGTTGACCTGGATGTGATTATTGATGAACCACGTACCACCGACACACCTTTAGAAGAATTGAGGGAGAAGAACGAACGGCAACGCAAGCGTTTGGAAAACATTGGTGAGATTAACCCTACTGCCATTGAAGCTTACACCGAAATGAAAAAACGTTACGAGTTTATTCTTGAACAAAAGAACGACCTGGTAACTGCAAGGGAAAGCCTGATGCTGACCATACAGGAAGTGGAAGCAACTGCCAACCAGCAGTTCCTGGATACATTCAATAAAGTGCGGGAAAATTTCCAAAAAGTGTTTAAAGCATTGTTTACCGAAGATGATACAGCAGATATGATTATGGTTGATCCCGAAAATTTAGCCGAAACTGGTATTGATATTGTAGCTAAACCAAAAGGTAAGAGACCGTCATCAATCGGCCAGTTAAGTGGTGGAGAAAAAACATTAACTGCAACGGCTCTATTGTTTGCCATCTATCTTATAAAACCTGCACCATTCTGTATTTTAGATGAAGTTGATGCTCCACTTGATGATGCCAACGTAGGTAAGTTTACGCAGATGATTAAAAAATTCAGTGAGAACAGCCAATTCATCATTGTAACACACAATAAAATGACCATGAGTGCCGTGGATGTAATTTATGGTGTAACGATGCAGGAGCCCGGTGTAAGTAAACTGGTTCCGGTTGACTTCAGAAGTTTAAATTAAAATTTTATTGGCTCAATATTTGAAATGTAGTGTTATCTTAACACTACATTTTTAATTTAAAAAACTAATTATTATGGAAGCACAATCAATCATTATCGTTCTTGTTTTAGGCGCTGTAGCTGGGTGGCTTGCCGGGCTTGTATTCCAGGGCGGTGGCCTTGGGCTAATCGGCAATATTGTTGTAGGTATTGTTGGGGGTTTTATCGGCTATTGGCTTTTACCAAAGTTGGGTGTAAACATAAGCACAGGTACCGGATGGTTGAATTATGTGTTAACGGCAGCAATTGGCGCCATCGTATTACTGGCAATTATCAATATTATTTTTGGGCGAAACCGGTCTTAACATCTCTCTCTTTTAAAACAAGGCCATAAGAAAGTTTAGCGGATTACACCAATTATAAAAATAATTGTTGTAATCCGTTTTAATTTTATTGGTAATCCTGTTTTGCCCTTAACGATTAGCAGAATTTTATTCAGCAGCATTTTTTACCCGTTCGGTTACCAATTTATACACCTCATCTTATTTGGGCTTCTTATTTTTTTTTACCGTGTTATATTTGAATTATTAAATCCAAATAAAATCCAACGTTTATGAAAACCTACAACTATCAAAGTGAAAATGAATTAATTCAATGTTACCTCGATGGTGATTCCCATGCTTTTTCATTTCTGGTAAGCCGCCATAAAACCAAAATATTCACCTCTATTTACATGTTGGTTAAAGATGAGTATCTGGCCGAGGATATTTTTCAGGATGTGTTTATCCGCATAATAGAAAGTTTAAAAAGAGGTGCTTACGTCGAAAACGGTAAGTTTTTAAGCTGGGCCATACGAATTGCACATAATATGTGTATGGATCATTTCAGAAAAGTAAAACGCACCCCAACCATTAAAACCAGTGATGACTGTGATATTTTTGAGAAGTATCATTTTGCAGAGCCGGCTGCTGATGTTAAGATGATGCAGCTTGAAACGGACAACTACGTTAAAAAAGCAATTGATAAATTACCTCAGGATCAGCGGGAGGTTATTATCCTGAGGCATTTTGCCAACCTGAGCTTCAAGGAAATTGCAGCCTTATCCAATATTAGTATAAACACAGCCCTGGGCCGCATGCGTTATGCACTAATAAACATTCGTAAAATTTTACCCGAGGCACAATTAGCATCTTAAATCATTCAGATACTATTAAAAAAACTGCCAATGCTTAAACTTTGGCAGTTTTTTTTTAAAATTATTCCCAAACTAATTTTCCGATTCTGCCGCTGCCGCCCGAAAAATAAATAACCTTACCTTTCTTTGCCTTGCGTACTGCATGAAAACTGTCTTTACTTATCCAGGCCCAGTTTAGGCCATCATTGCTGCTGTAATCAACGCCATTTAATCCGCAGCTTATCCATTTTTTTTTAGCAAGATATTCAACACAACTGCGATAACCATGTGGCCCAACAATTGGTGCAGTAAAAGTTTGGCCGCCATCCATCGTAATCACACAGTTTTTTGTGGTATCATCCTTTACATTAAAATCTCCTCCCACAACTATCATTGTTTTTTTATTTTTTACGGCGATGGAATTTGCTCCGGTACTTTCTTTACCCTGTATAATGGGCAGCTCTATTTTTTTATCCCTGATAAATAATCTTGCACGCAGGCCGCCGCTTACAAAAACTGCTTCACTTTTACTAAGCCTGCGCACATTAGTGCCACTACTGGCAAAAAAAGCTTCGCCCTTGTCCGCAACAGGTATGTTTACCGAAGGAATACTAAGCCAGGTTTCGCCGCCATCAAAAGTTCTTGCAATAAATATTTTATTGCCGATAGGGTCGCCAATTACAATGCCACTTTGCTCATTCCAGAATTCCATGGCATCCATAAACATGCTGGTGTCTTTATTTTCATATACAACTTTCCAGTTTTGGCCGCCATCGGTTGTTTTTAAAATATACGCAGGTGAGGCAATGCCCATAATGATGGCAGTATTTTTATCAAAGGCTTCAATATCCCTGAAATCAGTCTTCTCAAACCCTTTAACGGTTTTCCATATCCAGTTTTCGCCACCATCAACACTTAAGCCAACAGAACCACCACTACCGCTTACCCAAATAACATCATCATTTACTACACTTAAACCACGTAAAGAGGCTTTGCTGCCCGAGTTTAACAGTTTAACGGTTTGTGCCGTTAATGCCGTTGATACCATTAAAAACATCAGCATAAAAATAAATCTCGAAAAAAAATGGCTCATAAATTTTAGTTTAAAGGATATCATGGCCTTCTTTATTCATGGTATCAATATTTACAAAATGGGTTTTCGACATTTCCTGTTTTCTGCGTATCAGTTTTAATGAAAGCTTTACCGCTACAATAAATGAAACTACAGCACCAGCAAAATGCAGCCAGGTATTACCTACAAATAAAAAGAAATCGAATGTGCCATGAAAAACAACCGGCCAGAAAATTGCCAGGAACATGTATTTTCTTTTGTTGGCCACATCAAATCTTGCAAGTCCTACATAATAACCCATCAGCACCCCAAAAGTGGCATGGGCTGGCACCGATAGAAACATCCGTAACACCCCTGTAGCAAACCCATGATTATTTACATAAAGAATATTTTCGAGTGTGGCAAAACCCATACTCACTACAACAGCATATACAATGCCGTCAAAAGGGTCGTCAAATGCTTTGCGTTTGTATGGAATAAAACGCAGTGCCAGAAATTTGCTTCCTTCTTCACTTAGCGCAACAATCAGGTAAGAAAAAACCGCAGTATACAAGATCCCTTCGCCCATCAAATTCTCAACAGGTCTGGTTATAGCTAACTGAATAATTATTGCCGGTATAATACTGAGCACACCCATAAAAAAACTCAATATCAATAAACCTAGTGGTTCCGGGTTGTATTTATCTTTAAAATAAATAAACAGGCAGATGGCAATGCCAGGTGCAATAGCAAGTGCTAATAATCCCATATTTAAAAGAGGTTTTTGTGTTACTTTTGACCAAGTTACTACTTCGTTCTTTCAGATAAACAAGTTTTTTATTTATTTCACAAAATGACTTCTGAGCTTTGTAGTACAAATAAATGTTTTTAACGATTGCTCAAACTAATAGATTATTTTAATGAGTTATAACTATTTACCGTTAGATAAAAATCCAACCGATTTTCAACAAATAAAGAATTTACTGGCGCACGACCAATTGGTCTCCATCACTTTTGATGCACATGACCGCATAACCAAATGCCGTAAATATCTGGATGATAAAATGAACAATTCTGATTCATTGTTTTACGGCATCAATACCGGTTTTGGGTTTTTACAAAATGTGCAGATTGATAAAACACAATTGCAGGAATTGCAAAGAAACCTGATACAATCACACGCCTGTGGAATGGGAGAAGAAGTGACGAAGGATATTGTAAAGTTGATGATTGCCTTTAAAATAAAATCGCTCAGCTATGGTTACTCGGGTGTGCAAACTGATACAGTTGAAAGACTGATGGATATGTACAACAACGACGTGATGCCGGTCATATATACGCAGGGGTCTTTGGGTGCCTCCGGCGATCTTGCGCCGCTTAGTCATTTGAGTTTACCTTTAATTGGCATGGGCGAAGTGTATCATGCAGGCGTAAAAATGGCAGCAGGAGATGCATTACAAAAATTGGGCTGGCAGCCAATTTCGTTGAAAAGCAAAGAAGGACTTGCGTTGATAAACGGCACCCAGTTTATGAGTGCTTATGGCATGTACAACCTGGTACAATGCGATCGATTAATCAATTGGGCCAATATTACTGCAGCCATCAGTTACGATGCATTTAATTGCAGCACCGAACCCTTGCACCCAAATATACATGCCATACGTGCACACAGCGGCCAAGTATCAACCGCCGCATCGCTGCGACAATTGTTGGAGGGAAGTGAAATTGCTGAACGGAAAAAATCACAGGTGCAGGATCCGTATTCTTTCCGTTGTATACCACAGGTGCATGGAGCAACCAAAGACAGTTTTGATTATATCCTCAGTGTTTTCATCAAAGAAATAAATTCGGTAACCGATAATCCCAATATTTTTCCGGATGAAGATTTGATTGTGAGCGGTGGAAATTTTCACGGCCAGCCATTGGCAATCACATTAGATTTCCTGGCTATCGCCATGGCAGAACTGGGCAGTATTTCAGAAAGAAGAACGTATCAGCTCATCAGCGGACAAAGAGGATTACCGGCATTCCTGGTTTCAAATCCCGGGTTAAATTCAGGGTTGATGATTCCACAATACACAGCGGCAGGCATTGTAAGTGAGAATAAGCAATTATGTACACCATCCTCTGTTGATAGCATCCCATCAAGCAACAACCAGGAGGATCATGTAAGTATGGGTGCCAATGCTGCTGTCAAATGCAAACGTGTAATTGACAATGTAGAAAAAATACTGGCGGTAGAATTACT
>Ga0105046_10015074_pt1 | contig 11893 bp, 11 predicted proteins | sample MAT03_FD_78385 | JGI IMG/M metagenome (GOLD analysis project Ga0105046, IMG submission 78385) | Freshwater microbial communities from Lake Fryxell liftoff mats and glacier meltwater in Antarctica - MAT-03 (megahit assembly) | ecosystem: Environmental > Aquatic > Freshwater > Ice > Liftoff...
GCTCCGGCGCTATCGAGGGACGACCTACATCGCTGTACATCGTCTCGAACACAGGCTCCAGCTGCTTAAGAGCCTCCTCGCACAAAGACCTTACCCGGCGCAGCGGATGACTGCTTGAGATTAGCCTGCTTGGGATTAGCTCTTCGACGGAAAAGGTATGGAATAATTCGCTCTGATTATTTTCGTTGCCGCGCATATGAATAAATAAATCGCATATTTCCCGCTATCAGACGATCCCTTTATTCAACGTTCCTTCACTTTTTCGCAGCTATTTTTCACCGCCCTGCTAAGGAGCCTCTGACAAATTCGTGAACTGCCGCTTGTGCGGTCAGTTCAACGGGTTTTTCAAGGAGTCAGGTTGAACCTAGAAAGCGCAGTTGAATGACCTACAACGGAAGATGCAGCTTGGCACGCCGCAGAGCCTCTCTGAATGTTGTCAGGTATTGAATAGCATTTCTTAATGCGGGTACAGTGTCCTTTGGCGCATGTGGCACCTCGATTCGCCAATAGCCTGGTTCTGGTCTACGAGACCTTGATGGCGTATGTGCTGAATCCTCAGTCGAGAATTTACTTGCTAGCTCGTCTATCAATCCAGCGATTGATGGATTTTTATTAGGCAGATCGACGTAGCTTGTCACGATCCCCGCTGTTTTTGCAAAGCTGTTTTCATTCAGTACAAATGAAAGTCGGTCTTCTGGTATCTTTAAGCAGGGTATTCTTACTACAAGACGATTTACATAAAATTGCACAAGAGGTCTTTGTTCCCCCAGTGAACCTCCTGCCGCTAGATCATAAGGGCGGATAATTGATGGTAATGATTGATCTAATACCTCGACTCGATTAAGCGTCTCTGAAACAGGGATATTTACAGCTGGGAAATCTAATACTCCACCAAGACGAACTGCGCGATCAACCATAGCTTCTATCGCCCGTTCGGTTCCTTGAAATACGGCGAACTCTAATATGTCTTTCAATGAACGAGCTATACGGGGCGCAGCTAGCAAGCTTTGCTTCTCTGGTATCGAGTATCGCACTGAAAGATGACCAATATATGGTGGCATACCAAATGGGCGAACTACCGAAAGAGCGCACGTAAGACCCAAATTCTTTTCGTGGTCTTCTTGATTATTGGATAAATAAGCTAATTCTAGAAAATGATGGTCTCCTCTCTCAACAGATGACAAAATTTCCTTAGCTATGATTACCTCAGCGGAACTATCGTTTGGTATCCAATCTCCTTGCGCCCAAGCAAGTGAGGCCAGATAAAGTCCCGGCAAATTGATAAAAACTTCAAGCTTGCTTCCTTGCCTAGCTATTTGGGAAATCGGATAAGAATCACCATTTGGATAATCAATGCGTAAGTTCCAATCTAAGGCAAAATTATTAATAGCAAGATAAGGACCAATTAGTTTAGCCGCATCCCCAATAATTTCTCGTGGCGAGTGCCTAGACGGTTGCATCATACGGTTATTATTATACTAGCTTTAGATTTCGTAACTGGTCACCAAAGTTTTAATCCACATAGTTAATCGGCGTCAAACGTGACATATAATCCACACTCTAGCTGCTATATCTTTCTTGTTAGCCCCTAAACGGGGCAGCTATAATTTGTGACCAGTTAGTTATTGTCACCCTCGCTCTCCCCTTAGGGGCGATTTCGGAGCATTCCAGATTGCGACCTTCGGTGAATATGCTGACTAATTACTAGATTTCTTAGTCTCGTGCCGGCTAGGTTTCTGCTGCGCAGCGGCGGAGAGAGCCTGGCGCAGTGATATATTGATGGAAAGTCAAGTTAAAAAAGAGAGAATGAGGATCGAGGGAAAATGTTTCATAAGTGGTGACCAGTTACTATCGCTTTTTTCTGTGCCGAAAAACTCGCTGAATCAATTGGTTTTAACAACGGCCGAAGGTTTGGCGCTTTAGCTTTTTTTCTGCAGAACGTAAACCGATTCAAACGGATTGTACTGCCATCGGGTGGCTGAGATGACGGTCATGGGGAAGTGCAGATCGCGAATAATTACCGTTAGAAGTTCTGTGAACGTGCGAAAATTCCAAACATGATAATGGATGCTGTAGTGTCTATCGAGAAGCTGTTGAGCAACTGTGTTGATTTCTGCAGGCTGGGCGTGAGCTACGTGCTGTGCCCAATCACAATAGTGCGACCAGCGACTTGGCTCAGCGCCGCTTCGGTAATCAGTTAACACGTGCTCGGTAGTGGTTAGTGCACGTGTGCGATCAAAAGTAGCATCGCGCATCGGCACCGCCATAAATATTCGGCCACCTGGTTTTAATTTAGATAAAAGATTGTTGATGGTGCCAATCGGATTTTCACAATGCTCGATAAAATGATTGGCGATTATATAATCTTGCGGCTCCGGCGCGATCTTCGCGAGAAGCTCTGCATTGTCAATGATATCAGGTTCAGCAATCTCAAATCCATCGAGCTCAGGATAGTGCTTGCGAATCTCCGCCAGTGGAATGTAGTCGACGTACAATGAGCGAGCTTTGTGAAAAAGAGGAAGGGGCGAGTGAAGTGCTCCGATCTCTAGTCCACTGCCCCGAATATACTTCCAGGATAAATAATAGCGCGCCCACATCTGCCGTGGATCGACATCGCGGTATGGGTGACCAGAGGCTGGCCCGCTCCGCTTGCCCAGCGGCAAACCGCAGCGCTCTAGTACGGCGATTGTACGCTGCGACAAAGAAAGCAGCGCGCAATCGAAAAAGCTAGAAAAGGATTTGGCTGAATTTTGGCCAATTGGTCCATTAGAATGATTCGGCGCAGCAGAATGAATTGATTCTGATTAGATGATTTCTTGTGATGTACCCGTCATAAGATTAGCTCCCAGTTCGCTAGTGTCCTGAGTTGTAAGTTCAATGGTAACTCGTCACTAAAGTGTTGCACTTTAAATTTTTTCTACCACGCTTCATCCCTGCCAGGATCTGAGCGTGCCTTAGGAGAAGCTGCTTCGTGTTTAAGAACCTCTAGCAAACTCACCGCGGATTGCAGCTGAACTCGTAACACCCCAATTTCCCCTCTTATTTTTAGCTGTTCGTTGCGCTGTATTTTCTGCAAATCAGCTTCTCCCATACGTGTAAAGTCCCACATGCCACTCTTCTTCAGCTGGCGAATCTTTCTCCTAATCTCATTGTTTTTAAGTTGTAGCTCCTTGGTCGTCGCTTTAATTTCATAAACTGCAACCCCATCTAGCTCACCACCTAGCAACATGGAGAGTAGAATGCGAACCTTTTCCAGTTGGGGCAAGTCCATCCGACCGTAGGCTTGCTGAGCCATCTGCCAAAGTTCTCGGTGCAGTCGTGTCTGCTCCTTAATTATATCGGGATGTAACTGTTTAACGAGTAGGCGATAGAGAGTAACGCAACGAACTTTTTGATCGAGTGAGTGGCCTTGTCCATTTGACTCGGTCTGACCACTATTCTTGGTTGTGAACCCTTCCTTAAATTCACCATAGCCGCTTTCTTCAGCAAACTTTCTTCGAAACGACTCGAACGCTCTGCGACCTTGACGGCTACTTGAGAAGCCTTCGCCGTGCATTTCCTCAAAAAGATGCTCAGCCATTGCTTGAAAAAATTGCTCCTCAAACTCCTTATCTGGCCCTTCTTCATCATACGGATCTCCTTCTCGGTCGACAGTGCTATTGCGGCTTGCTCGACAGGACTCGCAGTCGCAGCCGGAATCCTCGTCCGAGTCGGCGCCGTAGGAAAAATTCGTATCTGATGGTACGTCGCCGGCGAACACATATCCCGCAGCAGTTACACGCAAATATGCAGCGGACAGGGAGATGTCAGAGAAATCGGCTTCACGATTCACTTGATAGAGAATGTCTGCCACTTCTCGAAATCTATCGCCGGTGCGCTCTCGCTCTTTTAGGAGCTCAGAGCAGCTTTCTTGGTACCAACGAAGGTAGGCAGGTTGGTCCTCTTCGTAAAATACTGTCAGCGTTTGTTCAAGCTCCGCCGTCGTGTCCCAGGCTCGCCTGCAACCCAAAGATGCCTTTCGATGGATTTGCGCACGGACCTTTTCTGGAAGCACAACCGGAAGCAAAGACCCCAAGCGGCTAGATTTTGACTTCAAAGTTCTGTTCTTTCTTCTTTTTGATTCTTTCATCTTACGCGTCCTGTTTTAGGTTACGCGCAGCCTCCCGCTAGGACGAGACAGCGAAATTTCAAACTGCGTTAACCTTGTCGTAAGGTAACGCAGATATTTCAAAACTTCCAACGGAAAAATTAACTTTTGCTATGATGAGCACATACTATCGACACACTTTGCTGCGCTACTGGAACCTTTAGGACATTCCGGGCAGACCATCATACAGCTTCGGTTATAGGCATTAACTGAAGCCAGTACTTCCTCAACTGCCACTGCATTAACGGAGACATCGCAATCAAAGGGGCATGCGAGCCTTAATTTTTTACAATCAGAATCAACGGAACACTTGGAGTGAGTAACTATATTACTCTTCACTCCCGCGGCTATATCCTCACATGAGCCTGCATCGGAAAGTCCCACGTAGCTTACGGTTGCTATGAAAAGAATAATTCCTATGACCCAGAGGCCAGCAGTTTTCACGATACTGATTTATCTAATCGTTAGTTCTTCGCCTTCAAAATTCCGTCAGGTCCTTCAGTCAAGAGTTTCATAAAGCTTGCATCTGCTGAGAGAATCAAGTTTGTGTCGGATCGAAGCCCTTTTTTGTAGGCCTCGGTAGTTCGTAAAAATTCATAGAACTTGATGTTCCCGCCGATTGCCTTAGCGTAAATTGCAATTGCCTCAGCCTCTGCCCGTCCCTTCACCTCTTGAACTTTGCGATACGCTTGTGACTGGATCTCTTTTAAGTCACGCTCGGTTTTACCCTGGATCTTTGCTTGCTCGCCTTTACCCATTGAACGGAATCGCTCAGCGATGCGCTGCTGCTCAGAAATCATAGTGTTATACATGCTCTGCTCTACTGAGGCTTCGTACGAAACACGCATAAGTTGCACCTCGATTAAGTCGATTCCAAACTTAGCGAGTTCATCTCGCGCTCTGTCCGCAATTCTTTCACTCAGCGCAACACGTCCAATTAAAACCCGCTCCAAATTAGTTGATGTCTCCTGGGCAGCTAAGTTTAGCAGCGATACGGTTCCTCCACCTTTTGCGAGTGCATCAACAGCCTCTGCAACTACCTTATTCTTATCACCGCCAGCTTGAGATAGGTCTAGAATCGCATTCGTAGTGCGAACTGCTTCAACCAGATTGTTAGCGGATATTGTATCGCGAGTAGCAGAAATTACGCTCGCACTGATGCGCTGCTGCGCTGTATTCTCGTCAACCAAAGTCGTTATAAACTTTAGTGGATCAGTAATTCTCCAGCGCGCGGAAGTATCTACAATAATGAATTTTTGATCCTTAGTTGGAACCTGGTGTGGCTCACCATCCCAATTCAAAATTCGTTTATCGATGTAACGAACATCTTGAATAAATGGAATTTTGAAATACAGCCCAGCTTTTTGCTTGGCATCTCCGCGTGGATCGCCGAATTGCGTCACGATTGCTTGATACCCTTCAGGAACAGTGAACATAGCGGAGGAGCCGATAAAAATCGCAACTGCGCCGACCGTTAAAAATTTTGAAAATACTGAACTCATACTTGCTCGCTAAAAATTATCTTAAGTTAGAAGAGAAAAATCGGATTGTTACCGCGCCAAAGAAGCGCGTTCGTTGCCATCTTGTCTCACACCCGAGAGTACGGAATTCACCGTATCCCGCTTAATATTATCTGAATTGAACACTGGCAAAACACCCTTCAGCGCTGGGTCAATAATACTCACTGAGCCCATGCGTGCCATCAAAGTTTCAGCCATTTCAAGATACAGCCGCGATTTGGTTACTTCAGGCGCCTTTTCATACTGCGCAATAACGCTTGAAAGCCTATCGCCGTCACCTCGCGCACGATTTATAACCTCAAAAGCGTATCCATCCGCTGCTAACAATTCTTGTTCAGCTTTTCCGCGTGCTTCAGGAATAACGCGGTTGTAATCTGCCTCTGCTCGATTAACGGCTTGGTCTTTATCCTGAATCGCTGCGTTAACATCATTAAACGAGGGTGACACCGGCGCAGGCGGACTTACGCTTTGTAAGTTTACGGCGACGATCTCGACACCCATATTGTACTTTTCGTCCAACACTTTTTGGGTCAGAGCCTTAGCTTCGCCAGCAATTCGCTCGCGACCAACTGTGAGCACTTCATATACTCCCTTATCACCGACCACCCGGCGCATCGTGCCAACTGAGATGTCCCGAATAATTTTTTGAGGATTTGAAGAACTGAATACGAACTGGCGCGGATTGGTTACCCGGTACTGAACACTCCAACGCACTTCGGCCACTTTCAAGTCACCGGTCAACATTAGCGATTCGCTACTGCCGCCTCGATTGGAAGAAGCAGCGCTCAAAGTGTTACCCGCCCCCATAGCCCCGCTCGCCATGGCGCCACCGATGCCGAACATTTCCTGTTCAACACGAGTGGTAATCTTTATGTGGCTGTCGATGCCGAATGGGAATTTAAAATTCAAGCCAGGTTGTGCAGTAGTCACATACCTACCAAATCGCATCAGCACAGCTCTCTCGTCCGGTTGAACCGTGTAGACAGAGGTTATGCCCATCAGCGCTAGAATAGCGAAACCAACGCCAAAAAAGATCTGCGGCCGGTTCTTGTTGAACTGTCGCATAATCTCTTCAGGATCAAGATTGTCGATACCAGGGATCTGCGGCTCACGGGACATATTTGTGGTCATTCGGACTCCGGGGATAAAAAATAACCCCAACAACCTAGGCGAAGGCGACAAATAGATACAATCGAATTGCCAGTGCCTAATCATCGGTAAATACGATGAATGGAGCTGGCCTCCACAAGAGAGGCGGATAAATCAGGCAACTACGGAGATGCTTCTCGCTGCTCTGTTTTCTACACCCGGTGGCTCAGTTGAATCCTCCACACGCCCATTCCTGCTATAGTTAGGGATATTGTAAGGCTGAATATCGTCATTCTCGGAAACTTCGCGTGGCGCCGGGGAAGATACCAATGCGGTAACTGGTCTGTCGCCCACGGAGACGCGAGTCATAAAGGGGTACATTCCGTAGCTGCCGCTAGCTTCGCCGATTCTCATGTAGTTATATTCGCAGATAATGCACAAACCCATTAGCCGATTTTTCGCGAATAATCCTTCGGTTGCACCTATCAATTAACCGCTCGGTTTTGCGCTTAATCGAAATCACTCATAGATAAAATCGATGACTTAGCTTGCGACTTTCGCACAGACGGCACCAAATGCCTCTGATACTTTTTTTAAAGGGAATAATTAACAAGCAATCGAGACACTATGAATACAAAATCTTTGAGCAGCATCCCATGCACCGCTCCAAAGGGGCTGGATCCAATCGAGACCAAACAACGCACGAAGGCCCTCATCGAGCGGGTTGGAGAGCTTCAGCATTTACTTTATGCGGAGGGTAAGCGTTCCGTACTGGTGGTTTTGCAAGGCATGGATGCAAGCGGGAAAGACGGCGCTATTCGCAATGTTTTCTCAAAATGCAACCTGGCCGGGACGCGGGTAGTTTCATTCGGTAAACCAAGTGATCGTGAACGTGAGCACGATTTTCTATGGCGTATTCACCAAGAAACACCTGCACGCGGCGAGCTAACTATATTCAATCGTAGCCACTACGAGGATGTTTTGATTCAACGCGTACACAAGGTTATCGACCTTAAACGTGTTGCATTAAGAATGGCGGCAATTAACTCGTTCGAACATCTCCTGCAATTTGATAATAATACGCTAATTCTCAAATTCTTTCTCCATCTCTCACAAGAGGAGCAGGAAAATCAGTTAAAGAAAAGGCTAACGGATCCTAAGAAATTTTGGAAACATAACGACGGCGACTGGGCCGAGCGTGAGCACTGGGCGCAATACATGAAGGCTTACGAGTATGTGTTGCACGAGAGTCAGGTGCCATGGACGGTTTGCCCCTCTAACGACCGCTGGTATCGCGATTTTATAATTTCAGAGAGGATCGTAAAGGCGTTGGAAGGTTTAAAAATGAGGCTCCCACACCCAGTTAAATCACGGCGAAGCTCGAAATCTTGAATCTACGATAATCCATAGAGTTTATCGATGGATTGCACGTAGGCTTCATTGAACCGCAATTTCCCACGAGGGTTTATGTTAGCTGCTAGAGTAGTTTTAAACTTTAACCTAACGCTTTAAGGAGGCCGCATTGCTCAACATAGTATTTAAAAATCTAGAGAACTCCGACCTTGTTCGTGAGCATGTTACACAACGAATCGAGCATTGGTGTGAGAAATTTCCAGATTTGGTGCAGCATAAAATCACAGTAACTCTTGAGATGGAAAACTCTGGTCACAAGCCGGGGCCGGATTTTTTTACAGCAAAAGTGAAGATCCTTGGAGAGAAGTTTAAGCACCTAGGTCTCGAAAAGGGAGCACCATCTTTGTACGAGGCGATTAAAACTGTTGATGACGGAATGTTGGAATTGCTTAATCGCGCGGGTGACAAACAGCGGGTAAGAGCGAGAGCTCAGGAGAGGAAAGCGGAGCGAGAGGTATCGAGCATTTAGAGAAGCATCAAAGGAAATTCTGGGGCTTGGCGAACACTAAAAAGGCTGTCGTAATCAGCATGTCTTGTTTTTCATGATCTCCAATGATTTTCTAGCTCTTTAAGTACAATCTATGAATCGTGTGAATTTCAATCATCTCTACTATTTTCATGTGGTAGCAAAATGGGGGTCTGTAACTCGCGCTTCTGGTGAGTTACGACTCGCGCAGTCAACTGTTAGTGCGCAGCTAAAAGCGCTTGAAATCATTCTTGGAGAAAAGCTCTTTGAAAAGCACGGTCGCAGTATTAAACTTACGGAGACTGGTGAAATAACACAGCGGTTCTGCAAACAAATCTTCGAATTGGGTGACGAAATGCTGAACCTAATCGAGGGAAAAGTAACCGGACGACCGGAGATGATTCGAATCGGTGTTGCGGATACTTTACCAAAACTACTTGTGTATCGCGTGCTTGAAGCACTTTACGATACGGATGCACCGCCGCGCCTCTCTGTCACCGAGGGTAGTGCGGAAAAACTTCTTAGTGAACTAGCGATTCATTCCGTCGATGCTGTAATTCTTGATTGCCCGATACCCCCTTCGGTCAACGTTAGAGCGTACAATCATCTCGTTGGAGAATCGGGTGTCTCATTTTTGTGCAGTATCGAAACAGCCAAGTCGCTAAAGGGGACATTTCCACAATCACTCGAAAATGCAGATTTGCTGCTGCCTAGCTCAGCTTCAGCAGTTAGAGCTGAGATCGACAGTTGGATTGCAAGGCATAAGCTGTCGGTAAAGATCGGTGCGGAATTTCAGGATAGTGCATTACTGAAAATTTTTGGGGGTTACGGACGAGGTATTTTCCCGGTGCCGACGCTAATCGAAAAAGAGGTCTGCAGTGAGATGCGCTGTAAGGTAATAGGCCGAATCAAGGAGCCGGTAGAGAAGTATTATTTAATCACTACACAACGACGGCAAACTAATCCTAACTTAGCCAGGCTGGGGGGGATTTTTCTAAAAACTGAGACTTAGCTCTAAAGAACTGGACCCTGAGGTTCAACGATTGCGAGGTGTTCGGATCAATGCATAGCTTTTAGCTATATATGGTAGCTAGTCTCTGCTAGTCTCTAGGCATCCGCTGCTTTAACTATTACTGTGCGACGCCTTAAAAATTATCACAGTAAGAGGATTAAAATGAAATCTGATCGTCCATCGATAACTTTCGGCGAAGGGTTTCGTGCGCTTGAGTCCAGCAGTTATCCGCTATTAGTGATTTTGCTCTGCGCTCCTTTTATTCAGCCGATATCTTTAGGACCTCTTGCTACGATCGGCGGGTTGTCAATCGCTGCAATCGGCTGGCAGTTTGCTCGCGGTAGGGCTACTCCTTGGTTACCCCGTAAGCTAGAAGAGCTCGTAGTACCTACTAAAACTTGGGACCGCCTACTTTCTTTTTCTAATGGACTGTTGCGATTTTTCAAGCGATTTACACGGATGCGATTCGAAGTTCTTACCGCTAATCCCAGAGGACGGGCGCTTGTTGGTTATACGATCTGTCTGGCTGGTTTATTAATCGCAATTCCTTTCGTAGGGATTCCGTTTAATAATACGTTTCCCGCTTTGATGGCGTTATGTGCCGCGGTAGCAATCATTGAAAATGATGGATTAATGCTTCTGGCAAGCCTTTTCTGGTTGGTAGTTACGGTAGTCTATTTTGCGTTGGTAATCTGGGTGATTATTTATTTTGGTACTGAGGCAGTGCTGCCTCTTCTGCGTGAACATTTGGGGATCGGTTAAATTTCTCCTGCGGAGTTAGCTCCATCCTTTTTTTGAAGTCATTCTTAATAGTCTCAATTCTAAGCGGAACTCGAACGTATTCGCCAGAACTCCATAGCGCAAGTTGATCAGAGAAATTAGCGCTGCCCAACCAACCATCTTGGCCGCCAAGTAGTACAAAGTAGTTAGCATCTGGGTCCGAAAGGTCAGAGATATGCCGTGACTGAGAGCCGTACTGCGCGTTGTGTCGGTCTGAAGTAAGCCCGTGCGCTGTTTTCATGATAGTCTCTCTTGAGCCGCTGGCTGGCAGGTCTGCCTCAACAAAAAATCTTCCGAGCAACGGTACCGCTGCCAGAGGATGCCCAACTGAAAGGCGGTGAAAGTCTCCCCAAACTTTTGCCCGGCCCGCGTGTTTGGTTGCGCGTGAGAGTGATTCTTTTAGCGCTTTTCTGCGATTCTCTCTGGATAGCGCTAGAAAATCACGCTCGAAGTAGCGCTCGGCATAGCTCCATTGTTGGTAAGCCTTGGCGACATCTTCACCCTCTTCATTAGTGAAGCCATTCTGCGCCAGGTCAACGTAAATAAATTCGAACAGTAATGCGGCCCTACTTTGAGCATCGTAATCTCCGGTCCAGGAGTCTAGTTGCGCCACGATCTCTGGGTTTACCGCAGCAAGGCTTAGCTCCTTAATTTGCTGCACGATAACTCTGGCCATACGCTGCGCTGCCATAGATTTTACGTCACGCTGCAAACTCATTAGAAACGGCACATCGATTTGATCTCGCCCGTAAATCAGCTCTTTTAAACGAGAAATTCGATCATCCGCGCTAAAGGTAAACCCAATCGACGGGCCAAAGTTAGTTGGTTTATTATTAGCTGAGGCGAGGAAGCCGGATTTCGGATTGAGTGCCATTGGGAGATCAAGCGAATTCTGCAGATCGTTCCAATCGCTGTTTGTATCCCCGGGCTTCAGAATAAATCCTGAGTGAGAAAATCGGTTGGGCCGTGATGGAACTATCGCTGCAGCTACTTGTCCGATATCGCCCGTTGCCGTGGCGAACAACATATTCTGCGCAGAAACACCGAAGGTGGAGAAGGCAGAGCGAAACTGGTCGGCGGTGCATGCCCGCGAAGCATTTAAAAAAGCTGATATTTCGTCAGTATTAGTGTGACCAATCCAGCGTAGCGCGATGCTACGTCCCGCAGCCGAGGGGAACAGGGAAGAATCGGATAGAATTGGTCCGAAAGGGGTGATGCGTATTTTACGTTCGGTCGAAAACCAAAAGCGCTGTGAGATCTTTGTCACGCTTTCAGCTACTTTAGCGGAATCAATCTCTGTTACGTCGTAGAGATCGCTACTCGCGGCGCGCATATTGGTGCCCCCCCATGCTAGACACTCATTACGACCAAGCCCCATGAATGGTAACCCCGGAATCATCATTCCGACTGCGTGATAGCTTGGGCTCTTTAGGCCAGCGATCAACCAAAAATTTGGAAGCCGTAAA
>Ga0105046_10015076_pt1 | contig 11893 bp, 7 predicted proteins | sample MAT03_FD_78385 | JGI IMG/M metagenome (GOLD analysis project Ga0105046, IMG submission 78385) | Freshwater microbial communities from Lake Fryxell liftoff mats and glacier meltwater in Antarctica - MAT-03 (megahit assembly) | ecosystem: Environmental > Aquatic > Freshwater > Ice > Liftoff...
CCATCGTGACGATTCGTCCGCGCGCGATCGTACTGAGCACGACGAATCCGTACAATAAATCGGGCACCGCAAATTCTGCGGCGTATTTCGCCTGCCCCGTCACTTTGGCGAGACCGTCGACCCGGTTGACCGGTTTACCGACCTGCGGGCCGGACAGCGTGACGTTTTTAGGAAAAATAATCATCGCACGTCCCTCCCGGATGTGGCCGTAACCAAAGCGCGGACGATCGCCCGCCGCGCGAGTTCGATTTTGAAGTCATTGCAGCCAAACCCGCGGGCCTCTTTCACGAGACGATCTGCCGCCGCTTGAAATGTCGCCACCACGGCAGGGCGACCGAGCAGCAACGCCTCCGCCTCGAGATCGCGCCAGGGTTTATGCGCGACACCGCCCAACGCCACCCGGGCGGTGACGATTGTCGTGCCGTCCAACTCGAGCGCTGCCGCCACCGAAACCAACGCAAAGGCGTACGATTCGCGGTCGCGGATTTTCAGATACGTCGCGTGGGAAGGAAACCCTTTTGCCGGCAACTCGACCGCCGTGACGAGTTCGTGAGCCCCGAGCGTCGTGTCCTGCGCCGGAGTTTCTCCCGGCAGACGATGAAACTCGGCGAACGGGATGGCGCGCTCCCCCGACGGTCCCTTCACATGCACGACCGCCTCCAAAGCGGCCAACGCGACGCACATGTCCGAAGGATGAACCGCGATGCACCCTTCGCTGGTGCCGAGAATTGCGTGGATTCGATTGTAACCCAGGACCGCGGGACAGCCCGAGCCCGGCTTGCGTTTGTTGCACGGCATCGCCGGGTCGTAGAAATAGTAGCATCGCGTACGCTGCAGCAGATTTCCGCCCGTCGAAGCCATATTGCGGAGTTGGGGAGACGCACCCGCGAGAATGGCCTTGGAGAGGAGCGGATAACGCCGTTCCACTTCGGGATGATAGGCCAGGTCGGCGTTCGTAACGAGGGCGCCGATCCGCAATCCGCCTTGGCTCGTTTCCTCGATCGTTTTGAGCGGAAGACGCCCAATATCGACAAGCCGGTCAGGCCGGGCGATATTCTCCTTGATCAAGTCGACCAGATTGGTGCCGCCGGCAAGAAACTGCGCTCCGGGTTCGCGAGCGTGGGCGACCAAGGCGGTGTCGACATCGCCGGCACGGGTGTAGGCGAAGCGGTTCACGCGGCACCTCCTTGCACCCGCCGAATGGCGGCAACGATGTTCGCGTAGGCGCCACAGCGACAGAGATTCCCACTCATCGCTTCCTTCACCTCGGCCTCCGAACGAGCGCGATCCTCTTTCAACAGACCGAGCGCGGAACAAATTTGCCCGGGCGTACAATAGCCGCATTGCAGAGCGTCGCAATCCATGAAGGCCTGCTGAAGCGGATGAAGCTGGTCTGCTCCCACCCCTTCGATCGTAGTGACCTCCGACCCGTCTTTCGACACCGCCAGGATCAAGCACGCGTTCACGCGTATGCCGTCCAGCAAAACGGTGCAGGCGCCACATTGCCCGTGATCGCACCCTTTCTTGGTGCCCGTCAGATCGAGACGTTCTCGAAGAAGATCGAGCAATGTCGTCCACGGATCTACGTTCAAACGACGATCGGTGCCATTGACGCGTAGGGAAACGGACTCTCCAGGATCGTCGACAGAGGAGGATTCAGGACGAGCGAGGGGGAGCGAAGAGATTGGCATGGATGGCGCCCGGCGCGGATATTCGAGCATGAATGTACGCCTTTCCCTCGCGTTCGTCATCCCGTGGAAGACCTGACTGTCGACACGGGAAAACCACCCGAGAACGCCCTGACCTGGGCCCGCGCACCGCTCGACAGCGGAGCTCTGCAAACGAGCAGGGAACGAACGGCATGAATCGTCTGACTACAGTGCACTTCGCAGCCCCGCGCTCGTTCATCGCTATGCCACTCGCCCGCCTGTTTACACACTGCCTGCTGCGTCCCGCCGACGTAACCCCTTCTCAACAGGATCTCCAGGTCGTCGGCGCGTTCAATCCGGGAGTCACCACCTTGGGTTCCGAGATCCTTCTCCTGGTGCGCGTGGCGGAAGCTCCTGCGGAAACCCGGCCGGGCTGGGTGGGCCTTCCAAGATGGGATCTCGCCGAAAACAAGGTCGTCATCGATTGGGTTCGCGAGGACGAGGTGATTCGCGACGATACTCGCAGCGTACGCTTCAAACGAGACGGGATCGTTCGGCTCACCTTCGTCTCCCACCTTTGCCTCGCTCGGAGCCGCGACGGCCGCAGCATCGACGAAGTGGGAACGACCCGATTCTTCCCGTCTTCGGCGGTCGAAGATTACGGCGTGGAAGACCCTCGGATCACCAAAATCGACGAGACTTTCTTCATCACCTACGTGGGGGTTTCCAAGCATGGGCCCGCCACCCTGCTCGCGACCACCCACGACTTTCTTACCTTCCACCGCCACGGGATTATTTTCTGCCCCGACAACAAAGACATCGTCCTTTTTCCGGAGCGCATCGACGGACGTTACTTCGCCCTTCATCGCCCCTCGATTTCCGCACCGCTGACGCGGCCGGAGATCTGGTTGGCATCTTCACCCGACGCACTCAATTGGGGACGCCATCGGCCCTTGCACGGAGGCACCCGACCGTGGGAAATCGGAAAGGTCGGAGCGGGCGCGCCCCCCTTTCGCACGCCCGCCGGCTGGCTTGAGCTCTATCACGGAAACGACCGAGGTCACCAGGACACCCGCGTCGGACGCTATTCGGGCGGACTCCTCCTGCTTGCCCTGGACGACCCGTCCCGGATTCTTGCCACGTCCGATGCAATCCTGGTGCCGGAAGCGGATTTCGAACTCGAAGGCTTCGTCTCCGACATCGTTTTTCCCACGGGTATCGTTCGGCAGGGCGACACCGTCCTGGTCTATTATGGCGCAGCCGACTCGGTCACGGGCGTGACCGAATTTCGCCTCCAGGATTTACTCGCTGCCGTCGGTCAATAACTGAGCGACGGTATGACCGCAACGGCCTCTCGGAGACGGGATCGCGCGGGAGAAATCGAAAATCAGGCCTCCGCTTCCATCAACCGCATTTCCTGGAAGGCCATCAAGAAGGCTAGCGTCGATTCTGCACCTTGATTGAGGTTGCGCCGGTCGACATGAAGCGCATCGCAGCAGCCTCCGGTGGTCGGATCGTAGAGCGATTCTCCCAGGGAGTTGCGACCGAGGAACCACCCGAACGCTTTACGCGCTTCGTCCCTCCACTTCGCGTCTTCTGTCGCTTGAAAAGCTTCGATGCAGGCCGAGATCGCCGCACACGCTTCAGCCGGCATCTGGTCTCGATGCGGTTGGTTCATCGGCTTTCGATTCGTCGACGTCAGGCTGAATGCGCGAAAATCGCCCGCTTCCGTTAACGTGTTCATCAGCCAACGCAGGCTCTTGAGTCCCGCCTCCAGCGCCGCCTTGTTTCCGCTCCAACGCCCACTCAGGATTAGAGCGTGCGGCAGCCTCGCCGCGGAGTAGCTCAGCTCGTTCTCGAACCACGGCCAATTTTCCTTGGAGTGCACGCGGTAAGCTTCGAGCAGCCGCTCGGTCAGAACCCCCCGCAGCCGCTCGGCCTTTCGGTCGCCCGTGAGTCGGCGAAAATATTCTTGGAGTCCAAGCACTCCCAAGGCCCACGCCCGCGGCGTCTCCGTCGAGTTGAGCGCGGGCAGCGCCTGGTTGAATAATTGCGAGGCCCAGCGCTGCAAACCGGGCGATCCCGAGCGGCCGACACACGTCCCGAGCGCCCAAACGACCGCTCCCAGCGTATCGTCGGACTCGGCCGCATCGCGCCATTGTCGCTCGAACGAGAGGTGTTCGTGAAACCTTCCGGTCTCCGGAATCAGGGCGTGGTTCAAAAAGCCGCCGAACGTGCCCGCGAGAGATTGGGTGCGGGCGGTTCCATCGCCGGTCTCTTCCAGCAGAACGGTGAGCCGAAGAGCGAACGCGTTGTCTAATGTACGGTATCCTTGGGCAAAATCGGGGACGCAATGAATGGCGTTGTGGAATATTCCCGTGTGATCCGAAAGACGTTCCAGATGCGCTAGCTCGAGCGGAGGCAATGGGTCGTCCCGTTTATCGAGTGCCTTGAGCTTACGTCCCCGACTGGCGGGTCCGAGCCGCGCTTTGCGGAACGAATCCATCAGCATATGCGCGACATTGCTCCAGATCATGTCGCGTCCCAGCAGATACGCCTGCTTTCGCATGGAGTGCCGGCGAACCTCATCCTTCAACAAGGCGGCGATTTCCCGCGAAAGCTTTTTGCTGTCCCGGAAGGGCACGAGCACGCCACGTCCATCCGAAAGAAGCTCCTCTGCGTGCCAGTAAGGCGTGGAAATGACCGCCTTACCGCACCCGAACGCATAGGCGAGCGCCCCCGAAGTGATCTGAGCGCGGTGAAGGTAGGGGGTGACGTAGAGATCGGCGGCACCGATGAATTCCTGCAACTCCTGCTGCCCGACAAACCGGTTGAAAAAGACGACGTGCTTTTCGAGTCCCAGCTTGGACACCTTTTTCTCCAGGCTCCTCCGGTACGCCTCGCCCACCGTGCGCTGGAGCACGGGGTGAGTGGCGCCGAGGATCACATAGACCACGTCGGGGAACAGCTTCACCACGTCCGGCAAGGCCTGGATAACGTACTCGATTCCTTTGTTCGGATTGATCAATCCGAACGTCAGGATGACGCGGCGACCTTCGATCCCGAACTGGTCCTTGTAGAAGTTGGGATCCACAAAGGGCATGTCCGGTATGCCGTGCGGAACGACATCGATGCGATCGGAGTGCGCACCGTAAGTGGACTCCATTATCTCGCGCCCACGGTCGCTCATCACGATCAAGCGCGAGGAGAGCTTGACGATCTCTTTCATCACCCGGCGGTAGGCGGGCTTGGGTTCGTCCAAGATCGTGTGGAGGGTCGTGACGATGGGTATGCGAAGTTCGCGCATCAGCGTCAGGATGTGGCTCCCCGCATTTCCCCCGAAAAGTCCAAATTCGTGCTGGAGCGAGACCACCTGAGCGTCGCTGAAATTGATGAAGTCCGCCGCCCGGCGATAGCCCTTCAGTTCGCGTTCGGCGATTTCGAAGCGAACCTCGGGAGGATAGTCGTAGCTTTCCGGCACATCCGTCACGGGCACCACCATGCAATCCACGTGTGGAAATTGACCGACGATCGCGTCGTGAACGTCGTGCGAAAACGTCGCGATGCCGCACTTGCGCGGAAGGTAGTCGCAGACCAATGCGATCTTTTCGGACGGTTTTCGAGCGATCATCTGTGTCGCGGTCCGTTCTTCTTCAGCTCCGCGAGCAACTCCGCCAGCGAGACCGTCGCGAAACTGCTGGACTGATCGCTCATCGCATAGGGGAGGAAGAGAATCCCTGCGTGGACGAGCCCGCCGCAGCTGTAGACCACATTGGGCACGTAGCCCTCCCGCTCGCTTTCGGACGGCGCGAGCAAGGGTTCGCGCAAGCGCCCGATCACTTGGGTCGGGTCGTCGCGATCGAGCAGCACGGCACTAATGACATACCGTCGCATGGCACCCACTCCATGCGTCAAAAGCAGCCAACCTTCGTCCGTTTCGATCGGCGACCCGCAGTTTCCGAGTTGAATGAACTCCCACGGCTCGGTCGGTCGCAGCAGAACTCGCTTCTCGTACCAGAAGTGAAGCAGTTCCGAAAACATGATGAACACATTTTCTCCATCCTGCCGGGAAATCATTGCGTAACGTCCGTCGATCTTCCGCGGAAACAAGGCCATGCCTTTGTTGCGGATTTCGGGGCCATTCAGCGTGTTGATTCGAAAGGTCAAAAAGTCGGACGTCTCCACGATTTGCGGGAGCACGATGTTTCCGTCGTACGCCGAGTACGTCGCGTAGTATTGGGTGCCGCCGTCATCCTCCCGGAACGCCACCCACCGCGCATCCTCGATGCCCCTGCTCTCGCCCGGCGCGTTGGGGAAAATCACCCGCTCGGAGAGGCGCGAGGTCGGTTCGAAGCGGAGTTCGTAGTTTGCCTGGGCGAGCGCCAGCATTCCGTTGACGGTCCGCTGCTGGTGATCGCGGGTGGCGAGATTTCCCCGCCGCAGTCCTCGGTCCAGGCAGGTCCGAAGCTCCGCCAAGGTGAAAGATGCACCGACGCTTTCCAGAATCTCGCCGGCGAATTCGTCGAACAAACCGAGTTCGGCCAGTTTGCGCTCGAACAGGCGTTTGTCGAAAGCGGCATTCGGGTGCGGAGCCGCCGCAGTCACATACCGGGTGGGCGGATTGACCGACAGCGTTCCCGCGCTGTCGACCTCCGCCGTGCGAAAGACGATCGACGAGAGATGACCTTCCCCCGTCGCTCGAAGGCTTAAAACCAGCCGTAAATTCCCTTCCCGAACGCCCGTTTGGTCGGGATGCGCCACGATCGACGGGTTAAAGAGCGCGGCGGCCTCCAATGAGTATTCGAGCGTCAAATACGCCCCTATCAGCAGCTTGCGGTTTTCGCTGGGGAGGCGGTCGGTGATCAGCTCTCCTTCCACCTCCTTGAATCGACGAAGGAGGTAATCCCGCAAACGCTGGTGCCGTTCGGCAAACGAAGAGATGATCCGCACGGTCTCCTCTTCGACGGCCTCCTCGCTCAAGGCCATGATTCGCGCAAGGACACGAATCAGCCGTTCGCGGCTGGGCATGTCAAAAGGTCGATAGAAGACACGTGAGCTGTCCGGTTTGAGGACCACTCCGGTGCGTTGTACGTGGATCGCCATGGGAGGGACTCGTTTCGCTAGAACCCGAATCCCGGGCTATGTTCCTCGCCCTGCCCAGATGAAGGGAGAAAGGACGCCCACCGCAGCCGTTAAACCCCTCCGCAGTGTCGAGAACGACGGCTGGCCGCCGTATGACGGAAACGGGGCAGAAATTCGCCCGCGATTTATCGCCAAACAATAACGCTAGAGGGCTTGGTTCCGACTTTAACGCATTTGATTTATTTTCGGCGACCCCTTGCCTGAAAACCAAGTAAAGAATCGACGCACGCCCGCAAAACGGTCGATTGAACGATCAGCCAGCCCATCCTCGCGGGCTTATCCTCTTCTCTCCATGCACTCCCTGTGTCCGTCACGATCGGTCGCGCGAACGACCTATGCGCTTTTTGGGACGCCGTTGGCGGTTCTCGGCCTATGGATCGCCCTTGGCATGGGCGCGGCGTCGCCCGCACACGCCACGACCCTGATTGCGCCGGACTTTTCCACCCTGGTCGGCACCGCCCAGCGGGTGGTTCACGGGAGCGTCCTCTCGGTGAAAAGCGCTTGGGTCGAGCAGAGCGGCAACCGCGTGATCAAGACGTGGGTCACTATTCTGGTTGTGGAGGATTTAACGGAACCGCCGACCGGAGACGCTTCCTTGGTTCTCGAGTTTCTCGGCGGACGCGTCGGCGATGCCGAGATGAAACTGGAAGGTTCTCCCCGCTTCTCGACCGACGACGAACTCGTGCTGTTCGTGAGCAAGAATGGAATCGATGCCTGCCCGCTGGTCGGATGGGGACATGGCGCCTACCGAGTCGCCTCGGACACGGCGAGCGGCAACCCCCGCATCCTCCGGTCCAACGGACTAGCCTTGGCCCGCACCGCCGACGTCGCGCTTCCGCTCGAGGGCCCAGCCGCTAACCACCCTGCCGTGCTGGCCAGCGCTCCCCTTCAATCGGCCCTCACCCTTTCCGCGTTCAAGCAGGCGATCCGAGCCGAACAGGCGCGCAAGTAGCATGGGCATCGGCCGCACCTCCGTCTGGATCGCTCGCCTGCTGCTTTGGGGGTGGCTTGTCGCCGCGGCCTTTCCACTCCGCGCGTTTGTGGTCGATGGAAGCAAGTGGCCAGGCACCTCGGGCTCTCCGGGGAGTATTACGATGCAGTTGTCCCTAGGCTCGCCCGCGGCGCCGCTCACGGATGGCACCCTGAACGGCAATACCGTCGCTCAAACGGCGCTGAACGCTTGGAACTCGAATTTGGGATCCGTCCGGTTTGTTGGAATCAACAGCTCGGGTTCGGGAAGGGCATCCGGAAACGCTGTCAACGAAGTCTTCTTTTCCTCGACCGTTTACGGAAGTGCGTTCGGAAGCAACGTTCTCGCAGTCACGCTCACGTACACCCTCGGTGCCACACGGGTGGAAAGCGATGTCCTCTTCAACACTGCGTCGACGTGGGGATCGTATCGCGGCAACGTTCGTTTCGCCGGGGGCACCCGCATCGACGATTTTCTCCGCGTCGCGCTCCACGAGTTCGGTCACGTGCTCGGTCTGAACCATCCGGATCAAGGCGGTCAGTCGGTTGCTGCTGTGATGAACAGCATCATCAGCAATACCGACGCGCTCACCGCGGACGATGTCGCGGGCGGACAATTTCTCTATGGAGGCGGCGCTCCGGTTGCACCCACCATCGCCAACCACCCGTCGAATCAAGCGGTGATCGTTGGAGGCAACGCCACGTTTTCGGTCACCGCCAACGGTACGCCTCCGCTCACCTACGTCTGGCGAAAGGACGGCGTGCCTGTCGCGGGCGGCACCGGATCGACCCTCTCTCTAACCAATGTGCAACTGGCGAACGCCGGAAATTATGCGGTGACTGCTTCCAATTCGACCGGCAACGCCACCAGCAATCCCGCGACGTTGACCGTTTCGCCTCCGCCGGTCGCACCCCAAATCCTCACCCAGCCGTCTTCGCAAACGGTCGCGGGCGGAGCCACCGCCACGTTTACCGTCAGCGCAACCGGCTTTCCGCTCCCGACGTATCAATGGCGCAGGAACAACTCCCCGCTCCCGGGACAAACCTTGCCCACCCTGACGCTCCTCGGCGTGACCGTCGATCAAGCGGGCAGTTACACCGTCGTGGTAGCGAACTCGGCCGCGACGGTTATCAGCGCCGCAGCCACGCTCACCGTCTTACCGGGATCGGTCGCGCCCACGATTCAGGCGCAGCCGATCTCTCGCCTGGTCGCGGTGGGTGGAAGTGCCGCGTTTTCCGTCTCGGCTTCGGGCAATCCCGCACCTACGTATCAGTGGCACAAGGACGCTGTCCCGATCGGCGGAGCGACCGGAGCGTCGTATTCCTTGAATGCCGTCTCGTCGAGCGATGCCGGCACATACTCGGTGGTCGCCAGCAATAGCGCGGGCTCCGTCACCAGCGGCAACGCCGCCCTCACGGTCAACGAACCGCCCGCGATCGCGACGCAACCCGCCTCTCGCTCCACCACGGCGGGAACCTCTCTCACGCTCTCGGTACTCGCCACTGGCAGCGCGCCCCTGACCTATCAATGGAAGAAAGCGGGCATTTCGCTCCCGGGAGAAACTGGCCCTGCGCTCGCCATTTCCGTGGTAAAACTCACCGACGCCGGCAGCTACACGGTCACCTTGTCCAATAATGTGGGCTCCATCACGAGCGCGCCGGCGATAGTAACCGTGGCGGCCGCGCCCTTCGCTCCCATCGTCCAAACCCAGCCGACCTCGCAAACCGTCCCGTCCGGGGGGATTTTTACCTTGAGCGTCGGTGCCCTCGGCGATCCTTCGCCCACGTATCAGTGGCGCAAGGACACGCAGGCGCTCGCCGGCGCAACCGCCTCGTCGCTGACTGTGACCGACGTCACTCCCGCTCATGCCGGCAGCTTCACCGTCACGGTTACCAATTCCCTCGGCAGCCAGACAAGCGCCGCCGCTCTGGTCACCGTCACCGTGCCACCGGCGATCGTCACCCAGCCAGCCAGCCAATCGGCGATCGAAGGGACCCAGGCCGCGTTCGCCGTCGCCGCTACCGGCACCGGTCCCTTGACGTATCAATGGCGCAAGGGAAGCACGCTCATCCCGGGAGCGACCAACGCCACTCTGCTCTTTTCGCCGCTGACCGCCGCCGACGCCGGAAGCTTCACCGTCACGGTGACCAATGCTCTGGGATCGGTGACGAGTCTCGCCGTCACCCTGACGGTGCTGCCTCCCACCGCTCCGCCGACAATTACCGTTCAACCGGTCTCGAAAACGGCGATCTCCGGCACGACCGTCGTTTTTAGCGTCGCCGCCACCGGACTCCCGGCTCCGACCTATCAATGGCGAAATAACGGCGTCCCCGTTCCCGGAGCGAATTCTTCTGCGCTCACTCTCCCCAATGTCTCCCTGAGCAGCGCAGGAAACTACAGCGCGACCGCAACGAATTCCATCGGCACCGCCACCAGCGATCCCGTCACGCTCATCGTGATTTCCGCCCCGAACATCGTGGCCTCGCCCCTTGCGCAAACCGCGGTCGTGGGCAATCCCGCCGCGCTGGAGGTAGTGGCGGTCGGGACCGGCCCGCTGAGCTACCAATGGCTCAAAGGCGGCCTCCCCATCGCCTCGGCCACCGGAGCCACCCTTGCCTTCGCTGTCGTGCAGCTGACGGACGGCGGCTCCTACAGCGTCGTGGTAAGCAATGCCGCGGGGACCGTGACCAGCGCAAGCGCGTTGCTGACGATCGCACCGGCCACCCTCCCGCCGAGTATCGCGTTACAGCCGGTCTCGCTGAGCTCGCCACTCGGTGGATCCGTCACCTTCGCCGTCACGGCAACCGGCACCGCGCCGCTCACGTATCAATGGAAACGCGACGGCCTCGCGATCGCCGGAGCGAACCAAGCGCAGTTCGCGATTCCCGTTGTCTCGTTGGCCGATGCCGGTGGCTACACGGTGACGGTCGGCAACTCGGCAGCAACCGCGACCAGCGCCCCTGCCACGCTCACGGTCGTCTCGCCCTCTCGTTTGATCAACCTATCCGTCCGCGCCCAAGCGGGGAGCGGCGCGCGCACCTTGATTGTCGGTTTCGTCACCGCCGGAAGCGCGACGAAGCAGTTGCTCATTCGCGGTGCCGGACCCTCGCTCCTGCCGTTCGGAATCGGCGACGCCCTCCTCGACCCGCGACTCGAGCTCTTCGGTAATGGCGCCGCCGTCGGCGAAAACGACAACTGGAGCGGCACCGCGGTCCTCTCGAACGCGTTCGGCCGCCTGGGTGCCTTTGCGTTCGCCAACGATTCGAAGGACGCTGCGATGCTCGCAAGCTTGGAGCCCGGTGCGTACTCCGTCCACCTCTCCGGACCGGGCGCGACCACGGGGGTGGCACTGGTCGAACTCTACGACGCCGACCGCGAGCGAGGCGGAACCGAGGTGATCAACGCGTCGGTGCGCAATTTCGTCGGCACAGGAAGCAACGCCCTCATTGCCGGCCTGGTCATCGCCGGCGACACCGCGAAGACCCTGCTCATTCGAGGCGTCGGACCGACACTATCCCTCTTTAACGTTCCGGGCGTACTCGCCGACCCGATCGTTTCGCTTTACAACGGAGACACCCTCGTCGCGGAAAATGGAGATTGGGGCGGCGGGGAAACCTTGGCCTCGGCCTTCGCGAAAGCGGGTGCGTTCGGCCTGCCGGCCGCGTCTCTCGACTCCGCGCTCCTGGTCACCCTGCAACCGGGGGCCTATACGGTGCGAGTCTCCGGCGCGGGTGCGACGACCGGTGTCGCGATTCTGGAAGTCTACGAAATACGGTGAACCGCGCTACCGGCACCGAAGACTGCCCTGCAGGTATTTTCCCAGCGCCAAGAGCGCCCAAAGCCGCCGAGAGCGTCGTCGTCGGTCCGGTCCGACCCCTGACCCCTGACCTCTTCCGCCCTCCGCCCTCTGCTACCTTTTCCGTCCTCCTGTTAAAACCTTCCGTTGTATCTTCAGACCTCGATCCGTTTTTCACAGAAGCTCGCGGAGATCGGGCGACGGAGAGAGGTCAGCGGTCAGAGGTCAGATGTCAGATGACAGATGACAGATGACAGATGACAGATGACAGATTCTGACCCCTGACCTCTTCCGCCATCCGCCATCCGCCATCCGCCATCCGCCTTCCGCCTTCCG
>Ga0105046_10015079_pt1 | contig 11892 bp, 14 predicted proteins | sample MAT03_FD_78385 | JGI IMG/M metagenome (GOLD analysis project Ga0105046, IMG submission 78385) | Freshwater microbial communities from Lake Fryxell liftoff mats and glacier meltwater in Antarctica - MAT-03 (megahit assembly) | ecosystem: Environmental > Aquatic > Freshwater > Ice > Liftoff...
AATCCGGAGGCCAGCAGCCCACTCACGTCCCGGACCGCAGCAGCGAGGTCGCAGCTCACCAGCACCACCACCGGAGCGCGGGTCAGGTCGACAACGCGCACCCCGGCCCGCCCCAGCCCCCGACGCGATGGGTCGGCCACCACTACATCGGCCCGGGTCGGCGACCAACGGTCGACGTCGCAGCTGACGACCTTGGCGCCGACGTCGTCGAGGTTCACCCGGGCGTCGGCGCACGCGCTTCGATTGGATTCGACCGCAGTGACCCGATCGGCCGGCACCGTGCCGGCGAACAGGCCAACGCCTGCGTAGAGGTCGACCAGGTGGACGGGACGACCGGCCAGGCGTTCGACGTCGGACCGGATTGCCGCCACCATCGCTTCGGCTCCGTCGGGTCGGGCCTGGAAGAACGAGTCGGCTGAGATCCGCCATCGTCGGCCCGCTACCTCCTCGAAGATCCAGGACCGACGACCGGCGGCCAGCTCGTCGGCGCCGATGACGCGAACGCCCTCGGGAACCTCGATTCCTTCGGCGACCGGGTCCACCCGCACCATGCGGTCGCCGGTCCGCGCGCCGACCCGGATCACCAACTCACGAGCCGCTCCGTACCGACCATCGGCGATGAGCTGGTCGATCAACGGATGAGCGATGGGGCAGCCGTCGACGGCCACGATGTCGTGGCTCCGACGTGCCCGGTAGCCCGCTCGGCCGTCGGCCACGCCCAGCCGTACCGTGGTGCGCCATGCCCACGGCTCCAGCTCGACCAGTTCGATCGCGTCGGCAATCGGACCCAGCAGTGGGGACATCGCCGTGCGGACCAGGTCCAGCCGGTGTGCCCGTTGGAGATCCATGGGCCCCATGCCCGGGCGACAGCCGCCGCACCCTCGCTCCAACTCTGGACAGGACACGAGCACACCGGACCTTACCGAACCCACGATGGCACCGGAGTATCGTCGCCGAGTGCAGTCATCGATGCCGCCGCCCGTTCTGATCCGGGTGAGTGGCCCGGACCATCCCGGCATCACGTCAGCGCTGATGGCCATCCTCGATCGGCTGGACGCCCACATCGAGGACATCGAGCAGATCGTGATACGGCGACAGCTGACACTGGGGATCGTGGCGCGGGTCGACCGTGCATCGCTGGCCGCCGCCGTCCACGACCTCGGCACCGCTCACGGCGTCGCTGTCGAGATCGCCGATGCGGACGAGTCGCCCACCGAGCGAGCGCTCGGCACCATCGTGACGATCCTGGCCACCACCATCGGACCGAACCAGATGGCAGCCATCGCTGCCGGAGTCGCCCAGTGCGGCGGAAACATCGACCGGATCGTCCGCCTGTCGCGGTACCCGGTGACCAGCTACGAACTGGACGTCTACGGAGCCCCCATCGAAGCGCTGCGCCAGGTCCTGGTCTCCGTTGGCAGGGTGCACGGCGTTGACCTCTCCATTCAGCCGGACGGACTGGGCCGACGCAGCCGACGTCTCGTCGTCCTCGACGTCGACTCCACGTTGATCCAGGACGAGGTGATCGACCTCATGGCTTCCGAGGCGGGGTGCGCACAGGAAGTCGCCGAGCTGACCGCGCGGGCCATGGACGGCTCGCTCGACTTCTCCGATGCGCTCACCGCCCGGGTCTCGCTCATGGCCGGGCTCGATACCGAGGCCCTCGATCGGGTGCGCGACAAGGTTCGACTGACACCCGGAGCCCGGACCTTCGTCAGGACGCTCAAGCGCATGGGCTTCAAGGTCGCTGTGGTCTCGGGCGGTTTCACCTTCGTAACCGACGCTCTGGCCGTGGACCTCGGTCTGGACCACGCCTCGGCTAACAAGCTGGAGATCGTCGACGGCCGCCTGACCGGTCGTCTCTCGGGCCCGATCGTGGATCGCCAGCGCAAGGCCACGATCCTCCGCGAGATCGCCGAGGCCGAAGGCATCGGGGTCGACGCCACCGTGGCGGTGGGCGATGGCGCGAACGACCTCGACATGCTGGCCGAAGCCGGCCTCGGCATAGCGTTCAACGCCAAAGCTGTGGTCCGGGCGGCCGCTGACACCTCGGTCTCGGTGCCCTACCTGGACGCCGTGTTGTTCCTGCTCGGGGTGCGGCGGAGCGAAGTCGAGGCGGCCGACTACGCCGATGGCGCAGGGCCGGATGGCATCAGGGTGCCGATCGACTGAGCTCGACCAGCGCCCAACCATCGAGCTGCCGCTCCGAGCGCGGCGTCCACGGGCTGAATCGATCCAGTATCGCCGGCATCCGCTCGGCCAGGACGCCCGACAACACCAGGACACCACTGGGCGCCGCAACGGTCGCCAGGTCGTTGCGCAGCGAGTCGAGCACGGCGGCGTCGACGTTGGCCAGCACGGCGTCCCACCGATCCGACCCCTCCGCCACCTGGGCGAGCGTCCGGTGGTCGAACTGAACCTCGGATCGGTTGGCGGCGGCGTTGGCCCGCACCACAGGACCACTGGCCGGGTCCACGTCGATGGCCGTTACCGGATACCACCCCAGTTGGGCGGCCACGATGCCGAGAACGCCCGACCCCGCGCCCACATCGAGCAACGAGCCCATCGCTCCCCGGTGTCCCACCAGCCAGTCGAGCACCAGCCGGGTGGTCGGGTGAGCGCCGTGACCCCATGCCGCGCCCGGATCGATCCGGATCACCGGTACGTCCGGGTCGGTCCGGTCCGCCACATCGACCCACGGCGCCGCGATCACCATCGGACCGAGGTCGATGGGCCGGGCCCACGGCTTCCACGATTCGATCCATTCATCGGGATCCAACGACACGATGCCCAGAGAGCGGATGCCTTCTGAGACCCTGTTGGGGTTCGCCGCGATGGCCAGGATCAACTCCGCCGGATCTGCTGTGGAGATCAGCAACTCCAGGTCACCGACTCCCGACGAGCGTTGCTCGATCCCGAGCGCCCCCAGTTGCCAGGCCTGGTCCTCGACCAGCTCAGCGACGCCCGCATCGAGGTGGATGGAGACATGTCCGATCGGTCGTGCCACGGCCTCACCGTACGGCCTCGGCGGGAGGTCGAAGGTAGGGTCCCCTCCATGTCCGTCACGTCAGATCGGCCGGGCACCGACCGGCCGATCGAGATCGCCCCGTCAGTGCTCCCGGTCGACTTCTCGAAGCTGGGTGAGGCCGTGGTCGCCCTGGAGGCGGCGGGAGTCGATCGGATCCAATGGGACGTGATGGACGGCCGATTCGTCCCGAACCTCACCTTCGGGCCCGACGTCATCGCATCGACGCGCGGGCTGGTCGACGTGCCCTTCGAAGCGCACCTGATGGTCGAGTCCCCCGACGATCTGGCTCACCGCTATGTGGAGGCCGGGTGTTCGATCATGATCGTGCACGTCGAGGCATGCCCCCACCTCCACCGGACGCTCGGCCACCTTCGGGAGCTCGGGGCGTCGCCCGCCGTTGCGCTCAACCCTGGGACACCGGCCGAGGCCATCCGCGACGTGCTCGACCTGGTGGACCTGGTGTTGGTGATGACGGTCAACCCAGGTTTCGGCGGACAGGCGTATATCGAGACGATGGAACCCAAGATCGCCACCATCCGGCGGTGGATCACCGAACGCGAGCTGGACATCGACCTCGAGGTGGATGGAGGCGTTGGACCGGCCACGGCCGCCGGGGCGGCGTCGGCGGGAGCGAACGTCCTGGTTGCGGGTTCCGCACTCTTCCGCGATCCCGAGGGACTCGCTCACGCCACCGCCGAGATCCGCTCTGTCGGGTCCACAGCCGCCGCCACATGAGGAGGGGGGTACTCATTGTGGGACTCCTCGCCCTGGGCGCCGCAGCGTGCAGTCCAGCCGAGGATGACTTCTGTGGCGCCTTGGAGGACCGGTTCGACCTGGCAGCCCTCCAACGAGCCATCGACGCCGGCGACGACACGGCCACGACCCGAGCGCTGGGCGATCCCCAGGAAGTGGCAGACCTGGCTCCCGATGACATTCAACAGGCCGCTCGCGCCGTGATCGACACGCTGATCGCGTCGGTGAGAGCAGTCACGGGAGCGACCGACCCCAATGGCGAGTCCACGCCGGTCGATACCGAGGCCCTCTCCGCAGCGCTGGACGGCATTTCGCCACAGTCAGCCGAGCTGGCCGATTACGCCCGAACCACCTGTGGTTTCGACCTCAAGTGACATTCGGCACTCCCGTCCCCGACTTTGTTACATTTTGCAGTCGAATGAGTGACGGTTGAGCGTCGGAACTCATCATTGAGCGGGTAGGGTCGTTCCTAGTGGTACAGCGACCGAGGACTTTCCCCATGACTTCACTTCCCCGTTCGACCCGAGCGCCCCGTGCGGTGGTGATGGCCACGGTGCTCGCCCTGGCCGTGCTCACCTCACTGACCACGGGATGCGAACCGCAACAGGACCGCACCAACGCTGCGCTCCTGGTCAACCGCGAGCGGATGGCGGACGGCCTCGTGGCGCTCGGTTGGGACGACGAACTCGGGAACAAGGCGCAGGCCTGGGCAGACAGGTTGGCGGCCGCAGCACAGCTGAATCACTCAGTGCTCCAACAAGGAGTGACTCCCGGTTGGAAGCTCCTGGGCGAGAACATCGGATTCGGTGCCGACGTCATGGACGTCCATCAGGCCTTCATGAACTCGCCGGTGCACCGAGACGCCATCCTGGAGCGCCGGTATCGCGGGATCGGCGTCGGCGTCGCCACGGGCGCCGACGGCAAGTCCTACGTGGTTCAGGTGTTTCGGGCCTGACCAGTCCGTTCGGGTCAGCCGATCTCTTCGCGGCCGGCGATCACCCGGTCGATGATCCCGTACTCCATCGCCTCGTCGGCGGTGAACCAACGATCACGATCCGAGTCGGCAATGATCTGCTCCACCGTCTTACCGGTGTGGGCGGCGATGCGCTCCGAGAGCGTCTGCTTCACGTAGGCCATCTGCTCGGCCTGGATCTTGATGTCGGCGGCCTGACCCTGGAACCCGCCGGACGGCTGATGCATCATGATCCGTGCGCTGGGGAGTGAGAAGCGCTTCCCGGGCGTGCCGGCACCCAGGAGGAACTGGCCCATGGACGCCGCCAGCCCCATGCAGATGGTTCCCACGTCCGGCTTGATGAAGTTCATGGTGTCGTAGATGGCCAGCCCGGCGGTCACCGATCCACCGGGTGAGTTGATGTAGAGCCAGATGTCCTTGTTCGGCTCCTCGGCCTCGAGGAACAGCAGCTGGGCAGAGAGGAGGTTGGCGACCTGGTCGTTGACCTCCGAACCGAGGATGACGATGCGGTCCTTCAGGAGACGGTTGAACACCTCGGCCTGGGGATCGGTGCCGCCACCCCCGGCCATGGAGGGGGCAGGAACGAGCGGAAGCTGGTTTGACATCGCTTCAGGCTAGCGGCCTCGTCGGACGACCCGAGTGTCAGCAATCAGGTCGTGCCACATGAGTCCCCTGCGATCCACAGCCGCCCACCAGACACCGACACCGAACCAGGGAACCGAGACCAACACCGCAACCGACGTGCGGACCACGGCCTGGCGAGTCGTCAGGGGCCCGGACGTCTCGGCGTCGATCACCAACAGATCACGGCGCCGCATGGCCCAGGTCGCTCCGCGTAGCCGGAGTGGCCGCACGATGATCAGAACCAACATCAACACGAGAGCGCTCAGCACGAGCAGCCCGGTGATCCATGCCTCCCCGCCGGCCTGGCGACAGTCCAGCCGGGTGCCGTCGAGGAACCGGTACGAGTCACAGGCGGGGCGGTACAGCGTGAGGTAGCCGAGGCCTGCGACCACGACCGGGAGTGCCAGCACCATCAGTGAATCGACCAGCACCGCGACCAGGTGGGTTTCCAGCGGCGCATTGGGCTCGCGGTGCTCCGGCGCGCCAGACAGCGCGCCGGGCGGGATGATGGGCCTCGGGCCTGGTCGACCCAGCTCCATGACGCCGACCGTACCTGCCTCGGGCAGACTCCCACCGTGCCCGAAGGCCACACCATCCATCGGCTGGCCCGAGGGCTGCGGAGAACCCTGGGGGATGCGCCGGTGCATGCGTCGTCCCCTCAGGGTCGTTTCGCAACCGGGGCGTCGCTGCTCGACGGGGACCGCCTGGTCCGGGCGGACGCCTGGGGGAAGTACCTGTTCGTGAACTTCAGCGGCGGACAGACGCTCCACGTCCACCTGGGCCTGATCGGGAAGTTCCGCGATCGGGGACCGGATCCGGGCGAGCCGACCGGCGCCATCCGGCTGCGGCTCCGCAACGACGGTGGTTGCTGGGACCTCAGCGGACCGACCCGGTGCGAGCTGATCGAGCGCCACGAGCGCCGCACCATCGAGTCGCACCTCGGCGCCGATCCGCTCCGCCGACGACCCGACGTGGCATCCGCCCGACAACGCGTCGCCGGCATGAGGACCCCGATCGGCGCGGTGCTGCTCGACCAGACGGTGATCGCAGGCCTCGGCAACATCTACCGCGCCGAGATCCTGTTCCTGTGCGGCATCCATCCGCTGCGCCCGTCAAGGGCGCTGACCGACGACGAGTTCGCTGCCATCTGGGACGAGTCGGGACGACTGTTGCGCATCGGCGTTCGAACCGGACGGATCGTCACGACCGACCCAGGGGAGATCGGCGTGTCCCGGAGCGCCATGCGGGCCAGCGACACGCTGTACGTCTATCACCGGCAGCACTGCCGTCGGTGTGGCTCCGAGATCGAGACGGTGCAGTTGGCTGGCCGGCCGATGCAGTTCTGCCCCGTCTGCCAGCCGCAGTGACTCGATAGCGTTCCGCTCGTGCTGCGCGCCGACCTCCCGACACCCGCTCTCGTCGTCGACCTCGACGCCCTCGACCACAACATCGACACCATGTCGGCCGTGCGGCCGGGACCAGCGCTGCGGCCGCATGTGAAGGCGTTCAAGTCCACCGAGCTGGCGGGGTACCTGGCCGACCGGGGCGACCATCGATCATTTTGTTGCGCCACACTCAAGGAGTGTGAGGGCATGATCGGGGCCGGACTCGGCCACGACCTCCTGCTGGCCAACGAGACCCTGGATCACCAGCGGCTGGCTGGCCTGGCGGTGGCCGCGGCGTCGATGGGGACCGGGATCACCGTGGCGGTCGACTCGGCCGAAACGGTCGAGGCTGCGGCGCGGGCAGCCACCCGAGCGCCGGTCTCCGTGCTCGTCGACGTCAACGTCGGGCTGCCGCGGTGCGGTTGTCGACCCGACGACGCCGCCATGATCGCCTCGCTGGCCCGAACTGCAGGCCTGGAGGTCCGCGGGGTCATGGGCTACGAGGGTCACGTGGTCGGCAACCCGGATAGGACGTGGCGGATGGAACGGGTCGAGGAGTGCATGGCCCAGTTGCGCGGCGCACACGACGAAGTGGGTGGCGACGTCACCTCTGCGGGGGGCACCGGCACGTACGACCTGCACACCTGGGCCGCCGAGGTGCAGGCCGGCAGCTACCTGCTGATGGACACCCACTACGGCGAGCTCGGCCTGCCGTTCCGCCAGGCAGTGTTCATCGACGCCACGGTCATCAGCGTGTCGACGGATCACTACGCCGTGGCCGACTGCGGGCTCAAGAGCTACGGCATGGACCACGGTGAGCCGTCCATGATCGGGCGCACCATGTTCTTCAGTTCCGACGAGCACGCCACATTCGTGTGGGACGACGCAGACAAGCCGGCAGTGGGCGACCGGGTCACCCTGATACCCGGTCACGTCGACCCGACGGTCGCCTGCCACGAGCGCATGGCGGTCTGCCGCGGCGACGAGGTCGTGGCGACGTGGGCGGTGGACCTCAGGAACTGGTGACGATGTCGACGCCTTGAACGGCGACCCCCAACCCGATGGACAGCTCCTCGGCCATCGACTGCCGCCGTGAGTCCGGGACCAGGGCCACCACCCATCCGCCGAAGCCGCCGCCGGTGAGACGGGCCCCGTAGGCGCCCAACTGGCACGCGGCCATCACGATCCGATCCAACTCCGGGATGGACGACCCGTAGTCATCCCGCGACGACTCATGGCTCTGCACCATCAATCGACCCGCCGTGACTGCGTCACCCTGATCGACGGCGTCGGTGAAGGCAGACACTCGGGCCATCTCCGACACGACGTGTCGCCCTTGGGGATGATCCGCCACCTGCAACGCCGTCGCATCCCGGAGCACCCTGACGCCCGCTTGCTGTGCGGCGGCGAACGAGTCCGCTCGACGGGCCGACCACGGAGAACCCTCGAGTTGTCGTGGGATGCCGCTGTCAGCGATCAGCAGCGCCGTGCCCGCCGGGAGCTGAAGCGATCGGGACTGAAGGGTGCGACAATCGAGGTGAATCAGACCGCCGAGGGCGATGGCCATCTGGTCCTGGATCCCGCAGGCCACGCCGGTACCACGGTGCTCGGCCGCCTGCGCAGCGAGCGCCAGTTCTCGCGGGGGAATCGACCAGTTGGCGACCGCGCTGGCCACTCGCCCCATGAGCACCTCGAACGCGGCGGAGGACGACAGACCGCCACCGATGGCCAGGTCACTGCTGACGATCGCCTCGAAACCGACCGGGGGCCGGCCACGGTCTGCCAACTCGGCCAACATGGCGGCCACCGGCCGACCCCATCGAGGCAACTCCCCGATGGCGCTCGATCCATCGGCCGAGAGCTCGACCACTCCCTTCAGGTCCGAGGATGTCACCCGGACACGAGCGTCTGAGCGTGGAGTCACGCCCGCCGTGATGAACCGGTTGATGGCGGCGCAGACCACCGGTCCTTCGTGGAAGTCGACGTGACCGCCGATCAGGTTGACCCGGCCAGGAGCGCGGAACTCGATGAGCGCCGCCGACACCTCAGGTCGCTCGCAACGTAGCCGCTGCGTCCTCGGGGATCACTGGGTTGGACAGTGTGCCGGAACCGACCTCCCCCGCTGCGATGAAGCGAGACAAGCCCGGCGAACGCTGGGGCGGAGCCAGATGGAGATGCAGGTGGTCGTAGTCGGCGATGACAGCGGGAGCCTGGTGGAACCACATGAGGTACGGGAAAATCGGCGAACGCGCCGGATTGTCGGCCCACAATCGGTCGTAGCGGCCGAGCACATCGGCGAGTGCTTCGGCCAGACCATCGCGACCGCTTGCGTCCAGAAGATCCAGTCGTGCCACCTTGGTACGCGGCGCCAACCGCAGCCCGTAGGGATACGGCGAGGCGACCGGCACCCAGGCCACCCAGTCGCCCCCGTCGAAAACGATCCTCCGACCGTCGTCGAGCTCAGCTTTCAGCTCGGCAGCCACGACATCGCCCCGGCGGGCCCCGTGGGCCCGCTCGGCGGCCGGCGACGGGGGAACGAACGGGTAGGCGTAGATCTGACCGTGCGGATGATGGATGGTGGCACCGACCTCCGCGCCCCGACTCTCGAAGACCAACACGTACTCGACCTCGGGGCGGGCCAGCAGTGCCGCGGTCCGGTCGGCCCAGACATCGATCACCTTGCGGATCTGTGAGGCACCCAACGAGCCGAGCGACCCCTCGTGCTGTGGTGAGTACAGGACGACCTCCGCCGCTCCCCGGGCCGGGAAGGCAGCACCAGCGCCTTGAATCTGGATCGGGTCGCCGGGCGCGAATGCGGGCCAGCGGTTCGGGAACCATCGGGTGTCATAGGGCTCGGGGGCTTCGAGCCCACCCGGGCAGAACGGGCAACCGCCGGCTGGCAGGTTCGGGCGGCCCTGACGGTTCCCGACGATGTTGACCCACTGCCCGGTGTGAGGGTCCAGTCGGAACTCACCGGCCATCAGCGTTGCAGCGCCATGAGAAGCGACCGCGCCGCGCGGCCACGGTGGGAAATGGCGTGCTTCTCTGCGCCCATCTGGGCGAACGTGGAACCATCACCCTCGAGCGGCTCGAAGATGGAGTCGTACCCGAATCCGCCGGTTCCTCGCTCAGCGTCGGTGATGATGCCCTCGACGACGCCATCGACCTCAACGACCGTGCCATCAGGTCGGGCCAACACGATCGAGGTCCGGAACCGAGCCGTCCGCTCGGCCCGGTCCACCCCGAGCAGTGCGTCCAACAAGGCCCGCCGATTGGCCGCGTCATCCGGCGGTTCGCCGGCAAATCGAGCGGAGTGCACACCGGGACGCCCATCGAGGGCGTCCACCTCCAGACCGGTGTCATCGGCCAGTGCGGTGGTGCCGGTGGCATCCCGAAGGGCGAACGCCTTGAGACGGGCGTTTCCGACCAGCGTGCCGGCGTCCTCGATCACCTCGGGGACATGATCCGGCCGTGGAAGTATTTCCATCTCTCCGCGGAGGATGTCGCTGAGTTCGGCCAGCTTGTGCGGATTGGCCGTGGCGGACACCACGGTCACTGTCATCGACCCAGAGGCCGGTTGGTCGGCGGCTCGGCGACCATCTCCGCTTGGAGCTTGACGATCTCGTCGATGCCGGCGGTCGCCAGGTCGAGCAACGAGTCCAACTCGACTCGACTGAACGTCGCGCCCTCGGCGGTGCCCTGCACCTCCACCAGCCCACCCGACCCGGTCATGACGACGTTCATGTCGACATCGGCAGCGGAGTCCTCCACATACGGCAGGTCGAGACGGGCCTCGCCATCGATGATCCCGACCGAGATGGCGGCCAGGTGATCCACGAGTGGATGCGCGGCCAGGACGCCGGCGGCCACGTGCCGAGTCAAGGCATCGTGCAAGGCGATCCAGGCACCACAGATCGATGCTGTTCGCGTTCCTCCGTCGGCCTGGAGCACATCGCAGTCCACCTGCACCTGACGCTCGCCGAGGACCACCATGTCGCAGACGCTGCGAAGGCTCCGTCCGATCAGCCGCTCGATCTCGTGCGTTCGACCCTTCGGGCCCTTGCGTTCGCGGTTGATTCGCTCGGGCGAGGACCCCGGGAGCATGGAGTACTCCGCAGTGACCCAGCCCTTGCCGTTTCCCTTCATCCAGCGGGGAACGCCCGGATCGACCAACGCGGTGCACAGCACGCGGGTCTCACCGAACGTCACCAGAATCGACCCGTGGGCAGAGGTGGTGAAGTCGCGTTCGAAACTGATCGGGCGGAGTTCGTCGGGCTGGCGGCCATCGGGTCTCATGGGTGCCTCATGGGGTGAAGATCGCGCCGGGTGTGGCGAGGTGAACGGGCGCACCATAGGCCTCGGCCCCGGCCCTCAGATACTCCGACGAGTCGGCCCCGGGGATCAGGTGGGTCAGGACCAACTGGCTGACTCCCGCCGATCGACCCCGTTCGCCTGCCTCGGTGGCGGTGAGGTGGACTCCCCCCGCCCGCTCGGCGTCCAGGTAGGTGGCTTCGCAGATCGCCACGTCGATTCCGGATCCCAGCTCCTCGAATCCCCAACGCGGACCGGTGTCGGCACTGTACGCCAAGGACTGATCCCCCAGATCGACCCGGATGGACAGCGTCTCGGGCGGGTGATCGGTCCGGGAAGTACGCACGCGACACGGCCCGACCATCCGGTCCTCGCTATCAGTGATCACCGTCCACTCGAAGGTCGGCGCCAGCTCGCCCGCGCACAGTGGTTCGGCCAAGGTGAGTGTCTCAGCGGTGCCGTAGACGGCGAGGCCTTCGATTCCGAGCACGTAGCGGAGGGCGTTACGCAGGACTGGCAGCTCCAGCCAGTGATCGGGGTGACTGTGACTGAGGACAATGGCGTCGAGGTCTGCGATGTCGATCTGACTCCCGAGCGCGGCCAGGGTTCCCGGCCCGCAGTCGAGGAGCATGCGAAAGCCGCCGGCCCGCACGAGGTAGCCGGAACAGGCGTTGCCCGGCGAGGCGTAGGTTCCCGAGCACCCGAGGACGCACAGCGACAATCCGACGGAACCCACCGCCTCACGCTATCTGCGTCGAGCGGCCAAACTGTCAGGGTGAGACACATCCGCCGCCTGTCGATGGTGGTCGTTTTCGCGC
>Ga0105046_10015082_pt1 | contig 11891 bp, 9 predicted proteins | sample MAT03_FD_78385 | JGI IMG/M metagenome (GOLD analysis project Ga0105046, IMG submission 78385) | Freshwater microbial communities from Lake Fryxell liftoff mats and glacier meltwater in Antarctica - MAT-03 (megahit assembly) | ecosystem: Environmental > Aquatic > Freshwater > Ice > Liftoff...
AACAGTAGGCTTGGTTTTTATAGCGTCCGACGCGACCGCGAAGCTGATGCAGTTCGGATAGCCCATAGCGATCGGCTGCATCGACAAAGATCGTATTGGCGTTGGGGATGTCGAGCCCACTTTCGATAATCGTCGTCGAAAGCAAAACATCGAAGCGATGCTCGATAAAATCGATCATCACTTGTTCAAGCTGATGTTCGGCCATTTGTCCGTGCCCGATTACAATTCGAGCTTCAGGAACAATCCGTTGTAAGCGACTGGCCAAAAGCCCCAGATCTTGAATGCGATTGTGAACAAAGTACGTTTGTCCGCCTCGATTCATTTCTCGCAGAATCGCATTTCGAATAATCGCATCGTCGAAACGCACGACTTTTGTTTCGATCGCAAGCCGTTCTTCGGGCGGCGTTTCCAAATTAGAAATATCTCGAACTCCCACCAACGACATATGCAAGGTTCGCGGAATGGGAGTTGCAGAAAGCGTTAGCAAATCAACGTTTGGCCGCTGTTGTTTCAACCGTTCTTTAACCGAAACACCAAATCGCTGCTCTTCATCGACGATCACCAACCCGAGATTGAAGAACTCAACATCGGGTGAAGCGATTCGGTGTGTCCCGATGACGATATCGATTTGTCCTTTCGCCAAACGCGCGAGCGTATCTTTTTGATTCGAGCCCGTGCAAAATCGGCTCAGCCTCGCGACATCGAATGGGAACTCAGCCATCCGTTCGCTAAAAGTTTTGAAATGCTGTTCAGCGAGGACCGTAGTTGGAACGAGTACCGCGACTTGATATCCGCTGTCGATTGCTTTGAAGGCAGCCCGCATCGCAACTTCGGTTTTACCGAATCCGACGTCGCCGCATATCAGCCGATCCATTGGTCGCGAAGCGATCATGTCATTTTTCGTTGCCGCGATGGCTGTAATTTGGTCGGGTGTTTCCTGATAAGGGAAAGACGTATCGAACTGGTTCTGCCAGACGGTGTCTTTGGAAAAAGCGATCCCGCTATGCGAACGACGAGTGGCCTGCATCTCCAGGAGCTCAGCGGCCATATCGGTGACCGCTTCTTCAGCGGCGCGTTTCTGGCGAACCCAAGATTGACCGCCAATCTTGGCTAGCTTGGGTTGGCTCTTTGTGCCGCCGATATATCGCTGGATCAGATCGATTTTATTCGTTGGAACAAAGAGCTTGGTCCCCTCGGCAAACTCGATCTCGAGATGTTCGTTCTTCTGGCCGTGCTTCTCAATCAACTGCATGCCGCGATAGATTCCGATGCCGTGCGCAAGATGAACTACCATATCGCCAGGACGAAGGTCGAGAAAGCTATCGATGGCTCTCGAGGAGATTTTGCGAGTGCCGCGTCGCAAGCCATGACGCTTCAACATTTGGTTGACAGTCAACACGATCGGTCCTTCAGGTAGGACTTCGAAACCTGCCGCTAGCCAACCGATTTCTAATTGAGCACGACCGCCGAGGAACGCTTGGTTGCTTGCAAGCAATTCGTTCATTCGTCCGAGTTCGCCTTCGTTCCAACAGAGTATCGTCGCGGAACGTTTGGGGCCAATCGCTTGATCAATTTGGATCGATAGCTGTTCGAGATCGCCACCGATGCGTTGGACGTCTCCCAAAGGCAATCGATGTAGCGTTCCGAGGTAGCCCGTATCGGCCAACTGAACAAGATTCGCATGACGACGCTGGTGGATCGACTAGATCACAGCGGTCGGGGAGAGGAAACGCTCGGGAAACGGAATGCGTTCAAGAAAGGCTTGCGCCGTGTGCATAATCGCTTGCGGCTCGTGCAACAAAATGCCCGCGTTATCTTCGAGATAGTCAAGTAATGACGAGGTCGCGATTTCACCGCCTTTGGCCCGTGGCAACGCGACTGTTTCCATGCGATCAATCGACTTCTGCGACATCGCATCAAACATGCGAATCGATTCGATTTCGTCATCAAACCACTCAATTCGAATCGGCTCCGGCGAGTCTGGTGGATAGACATCCAAAATGCCACCGCGAAAGGTGAACTCGCCTGGCAGTTGAACGCTGGTTGTTGTGTGATAGCCTGCCTCGATGAACCATGTTCGAAGTTCATCGATCTTTTGCTTCTGACCCACTTTTAGGAGTCGTCGACTGCTGCGTATGGACGCTGGACTTGGAACAGAATGCATCAAGGCAGGTAGAGTCGTGATGACAATCGGTGGTGCTTGCCTGCTGCGAGTTGCATCCTTTGTGGTTCGATGCGATTCCAAGCGACTAAGGACTTGGAGACGCTCGACGACCTCGCGTTGGAGTAACGATTCAAGTTCGACGTCATCGCTCGCTTGCGGGAAGACTTCGATCGATCGTCCTAGAAGATACTCTAGGTCACGTGTGATGCTGTCCACATCGGCTGGCAAAGAAACGACAATTAACAACGGTTGCGGCTGAGCATACAAGACACTGGCAACGAGCGGTGCCACGGCAGCTTGCCAGACACCTTCCCAAGTGATCGCTCCCGACGACTTCCAGTCGGCAATGGCTTTGGCGAAACCTTCCGATCGCGAAATCGATTCGATCGCGGGTGCGATTCTCGAGTGAGGCTTCAGATCCGAGGTGGATCGTTCGCTTGTCGTTGACTTGACCTTAGTCGTCATTCCGTTGACTTCTCGCCTGGACGCAACCTTCTCAGTTGCAGGATGACACTTTCTGAATCGGTATCGGGCATCGGGTACGAATCCGCTTTTCGCAATTCGATATTCTTTAGCAAACCAAGGTGCCGAGCCTCACCGCGTTCCTCGACCCATTTCGGCCCTTTGATTGCAAGCAACCGACCAAAGGTATGCCAATACTCTCCCAACCATGTACATATTTTAGTAAGCGGACCAACGGCTCGGACCACTAACGTATCATAACGAAAATCATCGAGCACTTTGCGAACATGCGTTGGATGCACTGGTATTTTAAGTTTAAGCGACTGAACAATCGATTCTACAGCTTTAGCTTTCTTTCCGATGTTGTCGCAGAGTGTTACTTGCAAATCAGGACGCAAGATCGCGACGACAATTCCGGGCACGCCTCCGCCGGTACCAATATCGAGGATCTCTTCACCTTCTTTCAAAAGACTCGCTAACCGCCAGGAATCGAGAAGGTCACGACGAGCAAATAAATCAAAATCGGTGTGACGCGTAAGGTTCATTCGACCGTTCCATTCCCACAGCAACTGGCAATAAGATTCCAAGATTGGCCAACGATCGTCAGCTATTCCAGTAATCCCACAGATGTCGGCAGCCTGCTTAAGGCTCGTTGAAGGCTCGTTCGTCGTCGAATTTGGCAAAATCTTAACCTTTGATCGAAACAGGATATTGTAGCATTTTCGTTCAGCATCGAACCTTTCGGGCCGCGGATCACGCGAAATCACTTTGAAAGCATGGCCAAATGATAGCAACGCGACCGACATCGGAATATTGCAAGCCAAGATTCTACTTTAGATACTTGCGACAGCACAGCGATGAGGGGTAGGATAGGAAGCTCGATGGAAATTTCATCGAATTGCTTCCGAAGATAGATTCCAGACGTTCCAGTAAGACGGTCCAGTAAGACGGTCCAAAGTAATGACCCAAAACTAGGTGCAGGTCGGAGAACAACCTTATGATTCATTATTCCTGTGATCGATGTAAACGCGAAATTGATGCTGAACACGATATGCGATATATCGTACGATTGGAAATCGAAGCGGCCATCGATCAACTATCCGGAGAGATGGTAGACGATCCAGATCATCTGGGTGCGTTGGAAGATCTACTGGAGTCGAGCGACGATTACAGTGGAGCTTCGCTTGGAGAGGATTTGTATCAACGCAAGCGATACGATCTTTGCGGCGATTGCTATCGAAGCTTTATGAAAAATCCACTTGGAAAAGAGTCAAGCATTCCGTTCGGTTTCAGCAAGAACTAACCCCTGAGCGGAGTTGCCCCCTGGTTTCGGACGCTGCCTGAAATCCTCTTCATTCGAGGCTCTGCCTCGTGGAATTCGATCATCTTAGACATCGCGAGGCAGATCCTCGGGTTGTTGCATTCCAGGCGGAGCCTGGAACGAGGGGAAGATCAAGCGGTTTTTGTTGCCTTTGGTAACGCTTCGTTTCCGTTGGCTTTATGCCGAATGTCGCATGGTTAAGGAAATTAGCTCCCTCTCCCCACGGTACTCCGTGGGGAGAGGGAGCCAGAAAATGCTTAACCTTGCGACATCCGGATAAATCCGACGGAAGCCTGATGTGTTGGCCACCGGAATAAAACGTATAACTGCAATGTGGTATTTGTCGCGCATTCCAGACAGAGCTTGAGCGAGGAGCAAGTTTTCTCCATGCTCAATGCCTCTGATTTGGCGAAGTCTCAAACTTCGATTCTCGGAGAGAGGCGACTACCGGTTGGCAATCGAATGCAGTGCGATGTTCGTCGGTGGAATTGCTAAAGATTCGATCGCCGTTCGACTGTCGATGAAATCGAGCATCGCTTCTCGAACATCCACCGGCAATCGAGCGTTCGGTTGATTCTTCGCTGTGCCAAAGATCCATTGAGCAAGATAGTCGGTTGGAACAGGCGGGGCGTAGATGTCTAATGCTTTTCCTAGCTTGTGAACCGGCGTTGGATATGCTCGCTTTTCGATGTTCTCTGCAAATTGTTGAGCGACATAGCGAAGCTTAGATTGTTGATGAACGAAAGCCATCGCGCGCTCGGCAGCTTCTGAATCACCGTCTGCATAGATCGCTACCAAGAAACGTTCCTGTCCAAGCACTTTTCGATGATGATGATGATTGGATTCTGAATTCTTCTGGCCATACGCGATTGCTTGGAACTCGAGAACATCGCCACGCCAAGTCAAAGGTACTTCGAGAGTCAGCACAAACGAGCGAGATCCTTCGAGAACAGATTGCGGGGTCGATCGCAACTTGAAGTAAACTCCGGAACGTCGATCGATGGTGCCGGCCGCAGTTAGCAATTGCATCGAAGGTCGTTGTTCATACTGGACGTCACGTCGAAGATTGTCGTGAAAAGAAGCTTGGCCTTGTGCCGCTCCGAAGCCTGGATATCCACCAGCGCCTTGAATCGAAGCTTGTCGCATTCGATCGTAATCTTCAGCGACGGTGATCGGCGTTATGACGGGTGAATACATCTCGGTACGCGGCCAGTAGTCGGCAATTTGAACCGATGGTTGCCGCGTTACGATTTTAAGCATCGCCTCTTCAAAGCTCCCTTGGAATTCTGAAGGGACGATCGTACTCACCTCTAACTTGACTTGCACCAAACGACTCTCGGGCATTTGTCGAGGTACGATGTCAGACACGACGTTGACGGCTGGTGCGATTGTTTGAACGTCAAACTGTACCGCCGACGAGGCAACGACTATAGCTAGCAAGAAAGCGGAAGAACACATCATGATAGCAATCTACTTTCCATGAGCTATCGACCGACATGCCTGCTCGCGGGAATGAACAGCAGGCTCGTAAGGTCGATAACGCGATTAAACAAGGAGTGGATTATCCAGTGATCCCTGCTGATTGCGTCGCGCACTCTCCGTCTTCGAGCTCATTCGTCCAAGTAATTGGCGATGAACATCGAACACTCAAGCGGAAAATGGTGCGAATCGTTCCATCATGGAAAGTAGATTCCTAGGTCAAGTCGCTAAGGAGGACTCAGACCGAAACCAACACAGCGAAAGAACTATAGCAATGCTAAGTGTCGAGTCAAGAAATTTAAGAGGTTTCGGAAGTGATCGCCTGAGCCGCCTTTAATGCTCTTGTAAGAACGCGATCGAGCGTCGACGCAAAATCGCGACGATCTTTTGCACTATAGGGCGTAGGGCCCGACAACTCCATGCCTGCTCCGCGAGCTGCGTCAAAAAGATCTCGGGCAGCCAGTCGACCGGCCATATTGCGATCATCGAATTGTTCGCCGCGAGGGTCGATGACGTAAACTTGCTTTTCAACCAACTGAGCAGCCAACGGAATGTCGGCGGTTATCGCTAAGTCACCTGCCTCGGCGTGTTCGACGATATACTTGTCGGCGATATTGGCACCAGACCGAACCGCGATGCTCGATATTAGCTTGCTGCCCTCTGGCACCCAGATCGACTGATTGGCAACTAAGACGACGGCGAGTTGCAATCGTGTCGATGCGCGAAAGACTAACTCTTTCGCTTCGCGTGGGGCTGCGTCGGCATCAATCCAGATTTTCATGGTGCACTCGTCGTAGCAATTACGGCGGGGTCGACTCGTACAATTTCGCCATCAATCGTCTTCAAGAGCGACTTGACCATCGGATGTTCCGCGTATTTCCGAATTAAGTGTGGCTGAGGAACAACGGCTTTGATGGGCTGCTGGGTCGCGTCTGCGGTGGGACGAGGCGAGAGACTCGAAGATTGAAAACTCATCACAATCGGACGATTCATTGCTGAATGCACCGTCGCCTCGATCGCTTTTCGATGTTCCGCTTGGCTGCAAACATCCATCGCAAAATCAGATCCAACTGGGAAAAGAATATTCCATGTGCCGTTCGCTAACGCATCAATCCGAACGACCATCGAGGCGCAATCCGCAACATAACCGTCGAGACTCTTGATCGTTCGCAACCAAATATCGATCGGCTGTTCGTTTTGATTCGTTGCCTGTGCGGCAGATGGTTGTTCGGCAGATGGTTGTGCGGCAGTTGCCTGTGCGTCGGGAAACTGAGTAATTTTTGCTGACTCGACGTGCGGATTGTCGATTCGTACTTTGAAGGTCGAGGGCGCTACATCGGATTGAATAGGTGTGGCAAGTTGAGGAGCAACGTCGATATTTTCCTTTGCGGCTGGCATCGTCGCAGGCATCGCTGCTACTTCAGGTTCAAGCTTTTTTTTTTCGTCCGGGCTAACGAGTGCAGCCATCGGTCGGCTTGGCATCATCGAGGCGGGCGGTGATTTACCGGCCTGGAGAGCTCGCAGCAAATCCGCCAATGATTGCAGATCTTGCAGGTGACAAATCTGGACGACAGCGACTTCCAACAAAATGCGGCTCTGAGTGCTATGCCGCATTTTGACCAGCGCTTCATCGAGCAACTGGATCGCTGATAGCAAAGTCATCGTCCCCCATGCCTTCGCCGAGCTACTTAATTCCGCTGCTCGAGCGATATTGGCGGTTCGAAGTAGGTCTGTCGAACCTCCTACTCCGATCGCCATCATGTCTCTGAGATAGCCAAGTAACTGTTCTCCCAACTGGCCTGCATCGACACCTTCATTGAGTGCCAAATCGACGAGCGAAAGAATCGAAGCCGCATCTCGAGCGATCATCGCATCGGCGATCAACGCCAATCGACTCTCGTCGGCTGTTCCAAGCATGGCATGGACAGTTTCCGTCGTGATCTTACCCGACGAAAAACTCAAAATCTGCTCGAGTAACGATTGGCTATCGCGCATCGAACCGGCTGCCCGACGAGCGATCAATTGCAGCGCGTCTTCCTCGGCCGTCGCACCTTCCGAACGGCATATGAACTGAAGTCGCTCAAGAATCTGGACCGATTTGACAGGCGCGAAATCGAATCGCTGGCATCTCGATAGAACGGTGATCGGGATCTTCTCGGGATCGGTTGTGCAAAAGATGAACTTCACATGCGCGGGCGGCTCTTCGAGCGTCTTCAGCAAAGCATTGAAGGCTGCACCGGTAAGCATGTGGACTTCGTCTATGATATAGATCTTGTAAGGCGAACGACTCGGTCGCACTGCGACGTTCGCACGCAACTGGCGTATTTCGTCGATTCCTCGATTGCTCGCTCCGTCGATCTCCAAGACGTCCATGTCCTCGCCAGCGTCGATCGCCTGTGCGACGTCGGAGCTTGCATCAAAATGCCCGCTTCCGTCTGCCGAAGCATTCAACGCTTTGGCAAAGATTCGAGCCGAACTTGTCTTCCCGACCCCGCGAGCGCCTGTAAATAGGTAAGCATGTCCGACTCGATTGGTCTGGATCGCGGTCGTTAAGGCCTGAACAATCGTTTGCTGACCGACAAGTTCGGTAAAATCCTTAGGGCGATAACGACGAGCAACGACCGTGTACTTACCGTCAAATCCTTGCAATGGATTCGTTGACGGATCAATTTCGACAGATTGGGTAGAATCAGTCATCGGAAACAGTTGTTGGAAATAAGAGAAGAAAAACCTTTTTGTGTGCTTAGACAAGGTTTTAACGCCCGACAGGCCAAAGCGGAACAGGCCAATCGTATTCCGCTCAGAGTTCGTCCTTTGTTTAAGTGGCGTAAGCTTCCAGCTTGCGTGCTTCACTGAAAAGGCGAAGGCGGCAGGCTTGAAGCTTGCCCAACCTAAAAAACCTTGCCTTCCGGTTGCTGTGGCTTTTCAGCAAGTTTCGTTCCAAATAATCGATAATTCTGGATTCAGACTGCCAAAATCTTGTCGGAGCGGGTAAATTTGTAGTAGAGTTTTGAAAACGCGATTCTTATCCTCCCCTAATTAACGGTGCGGTATATGCGACTTTCTTTTGGAATGGAAGCCCGGCAATCTCAGACGCAGAAGCTGGCGCCGAAGATGATCCAGTCGATGGAGATTCTTCAGCTCCCGATTCTTGCTCTCCAGGAACGGATCGAGCAGGAAATGAACGAAAATCCGATGCTCGAACTGGACGAGCCCGAGCCAGGCACTACTGAAGAAGAAGACGAGCAGACGGAGGCTCCGAGTACAAAGAACGAAGACGAGCGGGAATTGGTCGTGAAGGACGATTCATCGAACGCCGACGATTTCGAACGACTGGCGAACATGGACAGCGAGATGCCGGACACGTTCGACGACTTTCGGCCGTCTGCGTCGCGAGTCCAAGACAGCATCGACCGACACAGCGACTTGATGGCCAATGCTGCCGAGCGTCCCGAATCGCTGAACGATTTTTTGCTTCATCAATTGGCCGAAATGGATATCGACAGCGACGTTGAATTGATCGCTGAGCGAATTGTCTCTTGTCTAGATGCTCGCAATGGCGGCTACTTCACAACCCCTTTGGCGGATATTTTGCCGCCAGATCATGCTCCCGGCGATCTTTCGAAAGCCGAAGAGGCCTTGCGAATCGTTCAGTCATTGGAGCCTGCTGGTATCGCGGCTCGAAATCTACGCGAGTGTCTTCTGAACCAACTCAAGCCTAGCATTGATCTGTATGAACAGATGCGGATCATCATCGACAATCACCTGGATGATCTTGCCGAAAATCGTTTGCCGATCATTCAGAAGAAGACGGGCTTTTCACATGACATGATTCGTGAAGTCCGGGCTGAAATGCATCACTTGAACCCCAAGCCCGGTGCGGCGTTCATGGAAGTCTTCGTTCCCTCGGTCACTCCGGACGTTATTATCGAGCCTGATGAAACCGGACGCTATATTGTTCGCCTTGAGGATGATTCGCTACCTCCGCTCCGGATCAGCGACTACTATCGAAGGCGATTAATGGATCCGACGGCGAGTCTCGACGAAAAAGAATTTATTCGCAAGAAGATCAATAGCGCGCAATGGTTGATCGACGCGATCCAACAACGCCGAAGTACGCTTTTAAAAGTTTCACAACACATCGTCGACTATCAACGGCGTTTTCTCGACGAGGGACCAGAAGCGATCGAACCGTTGAAGATGCAGCAGATCGCCGATCAAGTCGGTGTTCACGTCACGACGGTCAGTCGCGCTGTAGACGACAAATGGGTCCAGACGCCGCGCGGGATTTTGGCCCTTCGACGATTTTTTGTCGGAGGAACGCATAGCGAAGATGGCGAAGATGTCGCTTGGGATGTGATTCGGATTAAGCTGCAAGAAATCATCGACAAAGAAGATAAACAACATCCGTTGAGCGATGATGATCTTGTCGACGCCCTCAAGACCCATGGTTTAACTGTCGCTCGAAGAACGATCACTAAGTATCGTAAGAAGCTAAACATCCCGAGCTCGCGTCAACGTCGTGACTGGAAATAATCCTCTCGATGCCTCTCATTCAAACTCGTAAAGTAACGAAGTCCTTCGGGGCAAAAGAAGTCCAGGTCGAAGTCCTTCGCGGGATTAGCTTGTCGATCGAGCCCGGTGAGTTCGTTGCCATCATGGGACCAAGCGGTTCCGGCAAAAGTACGCTTCTCACAATCCTCGGCGGTATTGAACCACCTTCGTCGGGTGCAGTCCTGCTCGAAGGAACCGATCTCGCAACGCTCACAGACGACCAGCGGACGCTGCTTCGTCGTCGGCGGATAGGCTTTATCTTTCAAGCATTCAATCTTATCTCAACGTTGTCCGCAGTGGAAAATGTGAGCTTGCCGATGGAGCTCGATGGGATGAACCGCAACGAAGCGACCGACCGTGCGATGGCCGCTTTGACGCGTGTCGAAATGCAGCTTCGAGCCAAGCATATTCCCTCGAAATTATCTGGCGGAGAGCAACAGCGTGTAGCGATCGCTCGAGCGATTGCAATTCAACCCGCTATCATCATGGCGGATGAACCAACGGGCAACCTGGATTCAAGACAGGGAACACGTGTTACGCTTTTGCTTCGCGAGCTCGTTCAAGAGCATGGTCAGACGATGGTCATGGTGACGCACGATTTGAACGTCGCCAAATCCGCTTCGCGACTTCTTCTTATCCGCGATGGCTTAATCGAGAGCGATCAAGCACAACCCGGTTGGAGTCTTAGCGGAGAAACCGGTTGATGGTCCTGTTACGCCTTTCGTGGAAAGAAATTCGCAGTCGTCCCGTTCGAACACTCCTGACGCTTTCGAGCATCGTGATTGGTGTCGGAGCCGTTGTTTCTGTTTGGCTGACTATCGAGAACACGCGTACGGCTCAGAGATCGATGTTGCAAGCCGTATCGGGCCGAACATCGCTCGAGGTTCACGCCGAGGGCGGCACGGCATTTGACGGCGATGTCTTAGAAAAAATCCGAGCCTTGTCCGATGTTCAGTTGGCAACCGGCTTGATTCGGCGCAACACGGTCATGTTCTATGGCCAACCCGAAGAGTCGGAAGAAGCTAGAAGCAATAAAAAGGTCAAAGGCCAATTTATCGGCGTCGATCCCGTGTTGGATACCGAATTCCGTGAGTATCGTCTCGTTGAAGGTGCGTCGCTCAGTGATGCCGAACAAATTCTTGTTGACAAAGGTTTCGCCAAGTCGCTCGGCTTGCACTTAGGCGGAGTTGTCAGGTTCAGCACACATAGTGGACTTCGCCAAGCAACAGTGGTTGGATTGACCGAACCGCAATCGGGATCATCGGTGCTGCAAGGTGGTTTGGTGGTTTTGCCGATTCAATTGGCTCAGCGATGGTCGAAGGCTCAAGGCCGATTCGATGTGATCCAAGTTTTGGCGAAGAAGAAAACCGACACCGCCGAGTTAGGCGATCGAATTCAGGAAGTCCTACCCGAAGGCTTAAAAGTCCAAGTTCCATCCTTGCAAAATGAGCTCGGCAACGAGTCGACTCGTTCGATGGAGCAAGGCTTGAAATTAGCATCGGCGTTTTCATTGATTATCGCCATCTTCATCATCTACAATACTTTCCAAATGAACGTTGGGGAACGCCGTCGGCAATTGGGTATTCTAAGAGCCCTCGGAACAACGCGAAAACAGATCGAAAAAATGATCGTCCTCGAAGGGCTCGTTCTTGGCGTCGTAGGAACGCTCTTGGGTTGGGTCCTCGGCTTCTTTGCAACGCAATGGCTTTCAGGTGCGACAAGCACTCTGACGGACCTAGAAATCGCAAAATACCAGATTGCCTGGATTCCGTTCGCGGCAGCAGGTTTACTTGGAAATACGGTTGCTCTCGCCGGCGCTTACTTTCCCGCCAAACGAGCCTCGCGTCTATCTCCGTCCGAAGCGATGCGTGTGATTTCAGCGGGCGAGCTTGAACCGAGTAATCGATCCCT
>Ga0105046_10015083_pt1 | contig 11891 bp, 6 predicted proteins | sample MAT03_FD_78385 | JGI IMG/M metagenome (GOLD analysis project Ga0105046, IMG submission 78385) | Freshwater microbial communities from Lake Fryxell liftoff mats and glacier meltwater in Antarctica - MAT-03 (megahit assembly) | ecosystem: Environmental > Aquatic > Freshwater > Ice > Liftoff...
TGGCCCCGGCCGACCAGGTGCTGCACAGCGCAGCCCACCTCTTCCACGACTCTGAACTGCGCGACCGCCTGCGCGACCTCGTCGATCTGGACGGGCTGCTGCGGCACTTCGGCACCGCCCCGAGATTCTGGGACGGCCTGGTTGCCCGCGCCTCGGTGCTCGGCCTGCACGAGTCGCTGGCGCTGGCCTTGCACTTCTGCAGCCGATGGCTGGCCACGCCCGTCCCGCCGGAAGTGATGGCCGCGGCCCGCGCGCGTGGCCTGTCGCGCGCCAAGGCGCTGTGGCTGCATCCTTTGCTCGAAGCCACGCTCTGGCCCGCCGACCCCGACCGCCTGCCGCCGCGGCGTCAGGCCCTGGCGGCGCAGACCCTGCTGGTGCGGCATCACCTGGGCCGCATGCCGCTGAGCCTGTTGTTGCCCCATCTCTGGCACAAGCTGCGGCCGGGTGCGGGTGCGCGCGCGGACGCGGACGCGGCGGCCGACGCCCCGGCCCGCTGAAGGCCGACAAGACGCCCCGCGTCGTTGGCGCAGCGGCCGGACCGGACTTATGTCACGCCACCCCCCTTACTCGGGGGTTGTGGTGTCCGGTTGCAGGTGCTTACAGTCAAGAGAAGGTACATGTGTCAAAAAAACTGACAGCGTCGGCTTGAATGCAAGTCGATCGATCGGTCAGCACCGGATCACCAATGCATCGCACCATTCATCTCCACTGGTTTCGCAGCCGCATGCTCATCGCACTGCTTGACGCCGGCCTGGTGTTGACGGCGGTTTGCGCGGTTCTGCTGTGGCAGGCCGGCTCGCTGGACTACATGGTGCCCATGGCGGGCACGCACGCCGGGTCGCTGGCGGCGGGCATCTTTTTCATCAATGCAGCCAATGGCCTGTACGCGCCCAGGCAGCGGCGTTCGGGCTGGCTGCTGAAGCTTCGCGCCGCTCTGGCCTTGTCTATGGCACTGGCGCTGACCTATGCCATCTTCACCTTCCTGCCCACCCAGTTCGGCCAGCGCGACGCTGTACTCGCGGCCGCCATGCTTGCGGTCTCGGCCGTCATGCTGCGGCGGGCCCACGTGACGCACATCGCCTCGAACCCACGGCGCCGCCGCACGCGCGCGCTGATCTTCGGCTCTGGCGAAGCGGCCCGCGTCGTGGGGCATACGCTCACCGCCGCCGACCCCGACGTCCAGATCGTGGGCTACTTCGCCGGCCCCAACGAAAGAGATCCGGCGGTGCCAGGTGGCGAGATCCTGCCCGCCAACCGCTCGCTCATCGAAACTGCGCGGCAACTGGGCGTGGACGAGATCGTCGTGGCGCTGACCGAGCGCCGCGCGGGCAGCATGCCGCTGCGTGAACTGCTCGACTGCAAGCTGCAAGGCATCATGGTGTATGACCTGAACTCGCACTTCGAGAAGCGCCTGGGCCAGATCCGCATCGACTACCTGAACGCAAGCTGGCTGATTTTTGGCGACGGCTTCAAGCAGGGCGTGGGGCGGACGGCCGTCAAGCGGGCCTTCGACATCGTCTGCGCCAGCGGCCTGATCCTGCTCGCCTCGCCAGTGATGCTGCTGGCCTCGCTGGCTGTCAAGCTCGACAGCCGCGGGCCGGTGCTGTACCGGCAGGAGCGCGTGGGCTTGAACAACACGCCCTTCCAGGTGGTGAAGTTCCGCAGCATGCGCCAGGACGCCGAAGTGAACGGCCAGCCGGTCTGGGCCACCAACGGCGACAGCCGCGTTACGCGTGTCGGAAAGCTGCTGCGGCTGACCCGCATCGACGAACTCCCGCAACTGTTCAGCGTGCTCTCAGGCGCCATGAGCCTGGTCGGACCGCGCCCCGAGCGGCCCTTCTTCGTCGAGCAACTCACGCGCGAGATTCCGTTCTATGCCGTACGCCACAGCGTGAAGCCGGGTGTCACCGGGTGGGCGCAGGTTCGCTACCAGTACGGCGCCACGGTGGCCGACTCGCTCGAGAAGCTGCAGTACGACCTGCACTACGTCAAGAACCACTCGCTGATGCTGGATCTGCGCATTCTGGTCGAGACGGTGCAGGTGGTGCTGACGGGCAAGGGCGCCCGGTAGATACACTGACAGCCCTCTGCCCCGGACACCTGGCCGGGGGTCCAATCCGCCAGGGCCCAGGCGCATGACCGCCGATTCCGCCAACATTGCCATCATCGGCTTCGCCGCGGCCACGCTGTTGCACGCGGTGTTCGCGACACTGCTGCTGCGCGACCCGCAGTTCGGCGGGCAGAACCGGCTCGCCACGCGCGCTTTCGTGGGTGCGGTGCTGGCCAGCGTGGCCTGGTCGCTGGCCAGCTTGTTCGACCAGTTCTCGCTCTACCTGGGCCCGCGCCAACTGGCCATGGGGCTGGACTGGCTGCGCTACGGCTTGTGGCTGCTGTTCCTCACCGCGCTGGTGCGGCCGGGACTGGCGGCACCCGCGCCGCGCCGCGCGGGAACGCTGGCGACCCTGGGCACCTTGGGCAGCGCCGTGCTGGGGCTGTGGCTGGCCGGCGCCTTGCTGCTGGCCGTGCTGTCCAGCGGCCTCGTCGACATCTCCACGGGCGAACGGCTGCTGCGTTACTGGCTGCTGGTCGCCCTGGGGCTGCCGGTACTGGGCCTGGTGCTGGTGGAACAGATGTTCCGCAACCTGCCCGAAGACTCGCGCTGGAATGCCAAGCCGGTTTGCCTAGGTCTGGCAGCCATCTTCGTCTTCGACATCTACCAGTACTCGGAGGCGGTGCTGTTCGGCCGCTTCGACGCCGACGCCGGCCACGTGCGCGGCGTGGTGCATGCACTGGCGCTGCCGCTGATCTTCGTCGCCTCGCGCCGCCGGGCGGACTGGATCGGCCGGCTGCAGGTTTCGCGCAAGGCGGCGTTCTATTCGGCCTCGCTGCTGCTGGTGGGGGGCTACCTGCTGTTCGTGGCCGGCCTGGGTTACGCGGTGCGCACACTGGGCGGGGACTGGGGGCGCGCCATGCAGCTGGCGCTGCTGAGCAGCGCCGTGCTGCTGGGCCTGCTGATGCTGCTGTCGGGCACGATGCGGGCGCGCCTGAGGGTGTTCGTCGGCAAGCACTTCTTCAGCTACCGCTATGACTACCGCGAGCAGTGGCTGCGATTCACCAACATGCTGTCGTCCCCGACCGCCACACAGGACGTGGGCGGTCTGGTGGTGCGCGGCCTGGCAGACATGATCGAGAGCCCGGCCGGCAGCCTGTGGGCCCGCAATGCGGGCGGCACGGCCTACGCGCAGGCCGCGCGCTGGAACATGCCCGCCAGCACCGAGAGCGCGCCGGCCGACACGGGGCTGGCCCCGTACCTGCTGGCCAGCGGCTGGATCATTGCCCTGGACGAATACCGCAGCGCCCCCAAACGTTACGGCAATCTCAGCCTGCCGCCCTGGTTGGTGCAGGGGCCCAACCACTGGCTGGTGATCCCGTTGAGCATGCACGACCAGTTGCTGGGCTTCGTGGTGCTGGCGCGCCCTCGAGCGGCCATTCAACTGAACTGGGAGACCCGCGACCTCATCAAGACCGCCAGCCGCCAGGCGGCGGGCTTCCTGGCGCAGATGCAGGCCACGGAAGCGCTGCTGGAACTGCGCAAGTTCGAGGCCTTCAACCGCATGTCCGCATTCGTGGTGCACGACCTGAAGAACATCGTCACCCAGTTGTCGCTGATGCTGAAGAATGCGGAACGTCTGCACGCGAACCCCGAATTCCAGCAGGACATGCTGTTGACTGTGCAGAGCTCGTTGGAGAAGATGAGGCGCCTGATGCTCCAGCTGCGCGAAGGCGCCACGCCACCCGGCACGGCAGCCGGCGTGGAGTTGCAGCCCATGATCCAGCGCCTGCAGGGCATGGCCCGGGCCCGCGGCCGCGAGTTGCAGGTGAGGCAGATCGCGCGGCTGGCCACGCGGGGGCACGAGGAGAGGCTGGAGCGCGTGCTCGGCCACCTGGTGCACAACGCGCTGGACGCCACCGCCCAGGGCGGCGAAGTGTGGGTTGCGGTGCAGCGGCAGGTGGGTCAGGTGAAGGTGGAAGTGGGCGATTCTGGGGTGGGCATGACCGATGAGTTCGTACAGACCCGGCTGTTCAGGCCGTTCAACAGCACGAAGGAAAACGGCATGGGCATCGGCACGCACGAGAGCCTGCAGTACATCCGTGAATTGGGCGGGCAGATCGACGTGGCCACCGAGCCCGGGCGTGGCACCGTGATGACGGTGCTGCTGCCGCTGTTCGACACGCATGCCGAACCCGAGCTCGCTCGGGGGTTGGCATGAGCCAGGGCACACCGCCGCCGCTGCTGATCGTCGAAGACGACCTGGCACTGCAAAAGCAGATCAAGTGGTCACTGGACCGCTTCGAGTCGGTCACCGCGAGCGATCGCGAGACCGCGCTGGTGCAGTTGCGCCGCTACAACCCCAGCGTGGTGACCATGGACCTGGGTCTGCCGCCGGACGCCGACTCGGTGTCCGAGGGCTTCAAGCTGCTGGGCCAGATGCTCGACATCGACCCCAACCTGAAGGTCATCGTGCTGACCGGGCAGAACGACCAGAACCACGCACTGCGTGCAGTGGCCATGGGCGCCTACGACTTCCAGGCCAAGCCCTTCGAGCCCGAAGTGCTGGCGCTGACGATAGCTCGCGCCTACCGCCTGTCCGAGTTGCAGCAGGAAAACCGCCGACTGCAGGCCATGAAGCAGCCCGACGCACTGGCAGGCTTGCTCACTCGCGACAGCGAAATGCTGCGCATCGGCCGCCTTGTCGAACGGGTGGCAGGCAGCAACGCTTCGGTACTGCTGCTGGGCGAGAGCGGCACCGGCAAGGAAGTGCTGGCGCAGGGCCTGCATGCCGCGTCCAAGCGCAGCGGCAAGTTCGTGGCCATCAATTGCGCGGCCATTCCCGAGACGCTTCTGGAGAGCGAGCTCTTCGGCTACGAGAAGGGTGCCTTCACCGGCGCGGCCAAGACGACGCTGGGCCGCATCGAGACGGCGAACGGCGGCACCTTGATGCTCGACGAGATCGGTGACCTGCCTCACAGCCTGCAGGCCAAGCTGCTGCGCTTCCTGCAGGAACGCACCATCGAGCGCCTGGGCGGGCGCCAGGAGGTGCCGGTGGATGTGCGCGTGGTGGGTGCCACGCACCAGGATCTAAGCTCGCTGATCAAGGCCGGCAAGTTCCGCGAAGACCTGTACTACCGGCTGGCCGAGATCGTGGTGACGATTCCTCCGCTGCGCGAACGCAACGGCGACGCTGTGTTGCTGGCGCATGCCTTTTTGCGCCGCTTTGCACAAGAACAGCGGCGCGGCAGCCTCACGCTGAGCGAGGACGCCATCCTCGCCATCGAGGCCCATGACTGGCCGGGCAACGTGCGTGAACTGCTGAACTGCATCAAGCGCGCATCCATCATGGCTGATGGTGCGCGGGTGACGGCTGACGACGTCGGCCTGTCGTCCCCTGGACGCGACAACAATCCAGGCACCGACGGCGGCGAAGGCAGCGAAGGCGCCGGCTCGTCGGCCAGCGACATCGACTTGCGCGCCGTTCGCGACCAGGCCGAACGCCAGGCCGTCGTCACCGCGCTGGCGCGCACCAATGGCAACATGGTGCGCGCAGCCGAATTGCTGGGCACCAGCCGCCCCACGCTGTACGGCCTGATTCGGCGGCTGGGCATCCGCTGACCGCAGCCACGGCGCGCGTCGTCCGTAGCCAGGCACCACCGCCAACCCGGAGCACTTTGACCATGAATCGACACACCCTGCGCAAGACGCTGCTCCATGCACTGCTGGCCGCGAGCTCGGTGCTCGCCGGTTGCGGCGGCGGTGGGGCGGCCGCCACGAGCGCCCAGTTGGCCTCCGCCAAGGCCTACTTCGAGAAGCAGGACTACGCCGCTGCCGTCATCGAGCTGAAGTCGGCGCTGCAGAAGAGCCCCGACAACCGCGAGTTGCGGCTGCTGCTGGGCCGTTCGCTGCTTGCCACCGGCGACGCGGCGACGGCGGCCATCGAACTCCAGAAGGCGCTGGACCTGGGGGCCAGCCCCAACGACGTCCAACCGCTGCTGGCCAAGGCGGTGCTCGGCCAGAACAACATGCGTCAGGTGGTGCTGCAGTTCGCCGACGTGCGCCTCGACAGGTCGGACGCCTCCGCCGACCTGAAGACCACCGTGGCCACCGCTCAGGCGGCCCTGGGAGAGCGTGAACGTGCGCTGGCAACCACGCTCTCGGCCCTGGGCGACTCGCCGCAGCACGTTCCAGCCACGCTGTTGCAGGCAAGGCTGAAGGCCGCCGGCGGCGACATCGACGGTGGGCTGGCCCTGGTCGATCAGGTGCTTGCGGGCAGCAGCACCAACCTGGCCGCGATGCTGCTCAAGGGAGAGTTCCAGCGCTACAGCCCACGCAAGCGCGAAGCCGCCATCGCCACCTACGGTGCAGCCGTCGCCGCGCATCCGAATGCCGTGATGGCGCACGTGCCGCTGATCACGATGTTGCTGGAGCAGGGCGACACTGCGGGCGCGCGGACCGGTTTCGAGAAACTCAAGGCGGTGCAGCCCAAGCACCCTGAAACGGTGCTCATCGAAGCGCAGCTGGCCCATGTCGATCGCAACTACGCCCGCACCCGCGAACTGACCGATCAACTGCTGCGGATCTATCCCGATGACATGCGGCTGTTGCTGCTGGCGGGCGTCAACGAGCTGAGGCTGAACTCGCTGACCCAGGCCGAGGCTCACCTGGGCCGGCTGATGAAAGCGCAGCCCGCAGCACTCCAGCCGCGACATCTGCTGGCCGGCATCTACACCCGCACCGGTCAACCCGGCAAGGCGCTGGAGGTGCTGAAGCCGCTCATCGAAGGGCCGAAGACCGACAGCACCAGCCTGACCCTGGCTGGCACGGCCTGGCTGCAGTTGGGCGAACCGGCGCGCGCCGAAACGGCCTTTGCGGCTGCCGCCAAGGGCAACCCGCAGGCGACTCAGGCACGCACCGTGCTGGCGCTGGGGAAGGTGGCGCGTGGCAATGCCAGCGCGGGATTTGCCGAGCTCGAAGCGGTGGCTGCCGACGACAAGGGCTTACGTTCCAACCTGGCGCTGGTCGCGGCCCGCATGCGCAGCAACGATCTGCCCGGCGCGCTCAAGGCCATCGACGACCTGGAGAAGAAACAGCCTGCCAGCCCGATCGCCCAGTCGCTGCGCGGCTCGGTCCTGATGCAGAAGGGAGACACGGTCGGCGCGACAGCCGCTTTCGAGAAGGCGCTGAAGATCGACCCGCTCTTCCACTCCGCCACCGCCGGCCTGGCCGGCATCGAGTTCGCGGCGGGCAAGCCCGAGGCCGCACAGAAACGCTTCGAGACCGTGTTGCAGCGCGATCCCCGAAACACCCGCGCGCTGCTGGGCCTGGCGGAGTTGAAGGCGCGCACGGGCGGCAGCAAGGACGACGTGAGCGCCGCCATCACGGCCGCTTCCAAGGCCAACCCGGGCGAGGCAGGGCCGCACGTGCTGCTGGTGAAGCATCTGCTCAGCCACGGCGATACCGCCGCCGCGCTGGCCGCCGCGCAGAACGGCTCCGCGCTGCTGCCCAACAGCTTCGAGGTGATGGACGCGCTGGGCACCGCGCAGCTGGCTGTGGGGCAGGCCAAGCAGGCTGTCATCACGTTCGCCAAGCTGGCTTCGCTTCGGCCCGACAACCCCGAGCCCCAACTGCGCCTGGCCGAAGCCCATGTCACGAACAAGGACCCGGGCGCCGCCAAGGACAGTCTGAAGAAGGTGCTCGAGATCAGACCGGGACTGTTCGCGGCGCAGCGGGCGTTGGCGTTGATCGCCTTGCGCGAAGACAATCCGCAGGAGGCCTTGCGCATCGCGCAGGCGGTGCAGAAGGCGCAACCGCAGCAGACCGCGGGCTTCCTGCTCGAGGCCGAGATCGAGTTCGGTCGCAACCAGCCCGACGCCGCCACCGTGCCACTGCGCAAGGCTCTCGCCTTGGGCGGCGGCACCGAGGTTGCCATCAGGTTGCACTCCGCCCTGGAAGCCGCCAACCGCGGCGCCGACGCCGGGCGTCTGGCCAGCACCTGGACCAAGGACAAGCCACGCGACGCGGGATTCCGCTTCTACCTGGGCGACAAGGCACTGGCGGGTAAGGACTACAGCGCGGCCGAGACCCACTACCGCAGCGTGCTGGAGATCCAGCCGAACAATCCCTTGGCGCTGAACAACGTGGCCTGGCTGATGGCGCAGCAGAAACGCCCGGGCGCGCTGGCGCTGGCTGAGAAGGCCAATACGCTGATGCCGGACCAGCCCGCGCTGATGGACACGCTGGCGTACTTGCTGGCACTGGAGAATCAGGCCCCGCGCGCGGTGGAACTGCAGAAGAAGGCGATGGCCAAGTCCCCGCAAGACCAGGGCCTGCGCCTGACCCTGGCCAAGATCTACCTGCAGACGGGCGACAAGGCACAGGCGCGTATCGAGCTCCAGACCCTGGCCAAACTGGGCGACAAGTTCGGCGCCCAGGCCGAGGTCACGAAACTGATGGCCGCACTGTAGGGCGGCTGGAAACCGGTCGTCGTGGGACACGACGATGGACCGGTAGGCGCCACGCGCGGCGGCCGTAACCATCGCTTGCAAATTTCCCGCCCGGCAACGGTAAAGCTGTTGTGCGCAGAGGTCGAAAAGACGTGCATGGGCTGACAGCCCCGTCCGCGACAACCGGCGACCCATGATGAAACTGTATCTGTCTTTGCTGCGGCGAAAACTCCGGCGCTGGTCCCGATCGCTGCTGGCCGCCATGCCGGAGTCGCTGCGATTTGCACTGTACCGGCGCATGGCCGATTGCGAGACCCTCAACGAGGGGCGGCTGGAACTGAAGATCGCAAACACGCAGGAGGAACTGGAAGCCTGCTTCGCACTGCTGCACGACGCCTATGTGGGCAGCGGCTTCATGCGCCCGCATGCGTCGGGCCTGCGCGTGACGCCGCACCACGCCCTGCACACCACCACCACGCTGTGCGCAAAGGTCGATGGCAGAGTGGTGGGCACGCTCTCGATCATCCGCGAGGGCATCTTCGGATTCCCGATGCAGTCGGCCTTCGACATCTCGAGCGTGCGCGCCAAGGAAGGGCGCATCGCCGAAATTTCTGCCCTCGCCGTCCATCCGCACTGGCGCAAGACCGGGGGCTCCATCCTCTTTCCGCTGATGAAGTTCATGTACGGGTATTGCACCCGCTACTTCGACACGCGGCATCTGGTGATTGCCGTGAACCCGGCACACATCGAGATGTACGAGTCGCTGTTGTTCTTCCGCCGCCTGACTGAGAAGGTGGTGGACCGCTACGACTTCGCCAACGGCGCGCCGGCCGTCGGTGCCACACTCGACCTGCACGAGGCGCCGATGCTGTTCAAGCGCGCCTATGGGCACAAGCCGGGGCGGCGCAACCTGCACCGCTACTTCACGGCAACCGAACTGCCCGAGATCCAGTACCCGGCACGGCCATGGCACACCAGCAACGACCCGGTGCTGACGCCTGCGCTGCTGAACCACTTCTTCAACCAGCGCACCCGGGCCTTCGATGAACTCGACAGCCGGCGCCAGAGACTGCTGCATTCGATCTACCGCGAGTCGGCGTGGGCCAGGGTGCTGCCCCGGCTGCCCGCCGATGCCGACGTGGCGATCGGCCTGCGACGTGAAGAGCGCCATTCGATGCATTGCCCGGCGACGTTGATCGCACTGGGTAGCCACGCAAGCGCACAGCGCGTGACCATCGTGGAGATCTCGGGCCATGGCTTCCTGGCGCGGATATCCCGTGCCCTGCCCGAAGGCACGCGCTGCAGCCTGGTGGTCGAACTGGGCGAGGGTCTCCTCAGCCACGGGGAGGCCGAGGTGGTGCGCCAGGCCAGGAGCGACACCGGCCAGTTCTACGGCTTCCGGATCGAGAACCCGGATGACGCCTGGAGGCGCTGCGTCGCCTGGCTTGAAGATACGGCGCAAGCGGCGGTCGGCGCCGATGCGGAGCCAAACCGAGCGGTGGCGGCCGTGCCAGTAACCGCCGCCCTGCCAGCCTGAGCCGCCCTGCCTTGCGATCAGCAGCCACTTTCCATGCGGACCCAGGAACGCGTCTGACTATGATCCCCCCTCGTTCAACAGCCTGGGGAGTCATGACCATGCCGACCACTCGTCTCATTCAAGGCGTCTGCACGTTTGCCGCCGCCCTCTCGCTGACATGGGTTGCCAGTCCCGCCAGTGCCAGCGTCGCACCGTCGTTCAGCCAGGTCGTCGTCTTTGGCGACAGCCTCAGCGACAACGGCAACCTGCTGGCCCTCACTGGCGCGCTCTCCGGCTCTGCGAACGCCTTGCCACAGGCCAGTGCGTACTGGCAGGGGCGCTTCTCCAACGGTCCGGCGGCCGTAGAGCGGCTGGCGCAGGGCCTGGGCGTCGGTCTGGTGAACTATGCCTATGGAGGCGCCACCACCGGCCAGACCAACGGCCCGTTGCCAGGCCTGCCTGTGGCGACCGGTGTACAGGCGCAAGTGACCAGCTTCGCAGCGCAGCTGGCGGGCGCGCCGGCCGGCGCGTCGGCACTGTACGTCGTGTGGGCAGGCGCGAACGATATTCAGTATCTGGGCACGACGCCCGCAGTGGTGCAGCAGGCAATCGCCAACCTGGCAGGCTCGGTGGCCACGTTGCACGCGCTGGGCGCGCGCAATTTCCTGCTGCCCAACCTGCCCGACCTGGGCCTGACGCCCCAGGCGCTGGCCCTGAACGTGCAGCAGCCAGGGACGTCTGCCGCGCTGTCCGGGCTGACCGACGCCTTCAACGCCGGACTTCAAGCCACTTACGGCGCGCTGGCGGGACAGTTAGGCGGCGCCACGCTGTTCGAGGTGAACGTGGCACAGATCCAGCGCAGCGTTGCCGCCAACCCGGCAACCTTCGGCTTCACGAATGTCACCACACCCTGCTTCACTGGCTTTGTCGGCGAGCCCGGCGGTTCATTCTGCGGCGACCCGACCGGTATCTTCTACTGGGACCGCGTGCACCCCAGTGCGCAGGCGCAAGCGCTGCTGGGCACCCAATTCCTGGCCGCCGTGCCCGAGCCTGCCGCGGCATGGCTTCTGGTGGCGGGGCTGGCCGGACTGGCGGGATGGGCTGGGCGCAGACGCGCATGAGCGGCAACACCTTTGCCGCGACGAACCCAAAAGCCAGCACTGGCGCGACCGCGCCGACTGCCGGTTCCGCCGGCGCGCTGACTGTGATGAGCTGAACAATCGTTCGGCGTGTCGGGCTTGCCCGATCTCAGAATATCCAGCACGACCAGACTGCGGTTGCGAACCTAGGGTGCTTGCGCGACCGGTATAGCCGTTACAGCCCCGCCGCGCCCCCGCGAGCGCGCATCTTCGACACCACGAACTGGCGAGTCGAGATCTGCACGCCAGTTGCCTCGCGTCTGCCTTGCTGTTACGTGGCTGTTGCGCTGGCCATGACCGCAGCGTCGAACGCCAAGATGGTCCGAGCGCTGTCGCGTACGGCGGCTCTCTCCGGGCGCGGTGCGATACAAATGGTCATCCAACCGCCGCCGACTTCGTGCAGCATCGGAGCATGAGCCCCTCACACGCTGCGTTCAGCACCCGCCCGCCCGCAAACACCGGCCCTGTCTCTGCGCCTGCCGGTCGCTTGGGTTTGCGGGGCGCTTCAGACTTCCGGGCGCTCGCCGCCGCGGACGGGGGCTGCACTCGGATCGGTGGCGTCGTGCATCTGGTCTTCGCTCGCTTTGCACAAGTGGCGAGCAGCCGGCTGCGGTCGGAGCCCGTGCCGCGACACCAGAAGCTGCCCGCATTGACGTGCTCCACCACAGGGCTGGCCCGTCGCGCAACCTTCTTGTGCCTGGCACTGCCCGTGGTCTTGACGACCGGCTTGTTGCCCA
>Ga0105046_10015084_pt1 | contig 11890 bp, 6 predicted proteins | sample MAT03_FD_78385 | JGI IMG/M metagenome (GOLD analysis project Ga0105046, IMG submission 78385) | Freshwater microbial communities from Lake Fryxell liftoff mats and glacier meltwater in Antarctica - MAT-03 (megahit assembly) | ecosystem: Environmental > Aquatic > Freshwater > Ice > Liftoff...
CCAAATCACAAACATCACGCCATCCACGACATTCTGCATCACCGAGGTCTCGGAGAGACCAAGTACCGGCGGAGTATCCAGAATGATCCGGTCATATTTCCCGCGCAATTCCTGCAATAAAGCCGCAAACCGCTCAGATCCGAGCAACTCGGTTCCCGAGTCCAAGTGTTTGCCTGCCGTAATAACGTGCAGACCATCCATGCCCGAAGCGCGACAGGCCTGATCCAACGGCGCATCGCCGAGAAGGTATTCGCTTAGCCCCGGCGTTTTCCGGTAGCCAAACAACCGGTGCAACCGACCGCGGCGCAAGTCGGTATCGATCAGAATCGTCTTCGCACCCGCACGCACAAACGAATACGCAAGATTCGATGCTACCACAGTCTTTCCTTCGCGCGGCATTGAGCTGGTGACCATGATCACCTGCGGCTGTTTGGTCGCCGCACCCATGGATAGCAGGTTGGTCCGAATCACCCGGAAGTTTTCCACAAGGTGCGTCTGCTGCCCTTCCTCCGAGTCAATCAATGCCGGTGGCTGCATTTCCTCATCGCCCACCTGTGGAACAACGCCCAGGCCACGAATGTGGAATGTGGACTCCACCTCCTCAATGTTTGAAACCGTGTGATCAAGATACTCCATCAAGAAAGGAACCCCAATTGCCGCTACACAGCCGACAACCAGACAAATGATAAGCAGCTTGGATCGGTTGGGGGAGATCGGCTTCTCGTGCAACTCCAGCAACCCGATGTACTGAAGGGAAACCCGTTCGCGATCCTGGGCAAAATCCAGGGTGTTTAGGCGCTTGGCCATGCGCTGATAAAATGTGCCCCATGCCAAGTCTCCTGATGAGTTGATGCTATAATCACGCTTCAACTGGTAAAACGACTTCTTGGCTTCGTTAAAATCAGGAAGCTGTTTTTCCAAATCCGCGAGTCGCACCTTCATCTGGTCATACTCCAAATCAAACCGTGCTTTTTCACCGGAATACTCAACATCCAAAACTTGCTGTGATTCGGCCAACTTCTTTTCCAATTCCCGCATGACTTTATGCCCCGGAAGATAGGTGATGGATGCCTTGCGAACCTCCGCCTCAAGTTGACGCACTTCCCTTTCCGCACCCTGCCAGGATCGTTCCGTTTGAACCATCGACGGCACGACCACAAATCCGGGGGCCGCCGCCTGTTGATTTTGCGAATTATCGTTAATGCTGGAACCATCGTCCTTGGGAGCGGAATCCGGGTTAAAATCCGAACCCGGAGCGGCTTCCCCCTGGGAGAGCACATCGCCGACGCTAAGCATCTTCTCGCGGGCTCCAGAGATCAGTGACAATTTCGACACCACATCCAAATCCTCAGAATCCAACCTGTTTCTTACAGAATCCGCTTCATCAATTTTCTGCTGGAGCCTCACCACTTCCTTTGGAATCGATTGCACCTTGCGCAAAGCAATTTCAGCCTCGGTCATTTCCTTCTCGTTGATAAAGTCGAATTTGCGATCCGCCTTTTCATCCATCCTCTGCGACATCTCCTCCATCTCCCGGGTGAAAGCCTTCATCGTGCTTTCGAACAGCTCAACACGTTTCTCCTCGCGGAACCTCAAATACTCCTCAATCAACATCTTGGGAAAAACTTCCGCCCATCTTTTGTTGAATGGATAAAACCCAATCTCCAAATCGCGCTCTGAATTCAACCGAAACACCATCTTCTTGATATGCTCACGCCGAATTGCCTGGGCACTCGCATTCACCCCCAAACGACGCATGGTGCGTTCCAAAACTGGTGCTGAATTGATCCCGCGAACCACTTGAGAAAGGCGACTGTCGCGATACACTTTGTCAGCGTCATTCGGGAGGTTGACGATATCGATCTGCACAAGGGAGCGCGACGCATAAACCGGGCGGACATACGTGTAAAATGCTGCACCACAGGTGAGCGAAAGACACATCAACAGCGCCATAAGCCGGAAATAGCTGCGCAGGATGGAAAAATAAACCATCACCTCGTGCAGGGTGAATGATCGCTTCTTAACTCCGGGTATCATGTTTTAATGTGGAACAATGGCGCGCCGCGACTCTCTCGAATCCACAGCGCGTCGGACGGTTGCAGTTATATAATGTGTTTATCGACCGGGGAACGGCAGAAATCAAATGCTGATTTGCCAAAGAGGCCCTGTTCAACCATGCATTAGGCCAATTTTTCGGCCCGTCCGGAACGGGTGGTCCCCGGAAGCGGGCTCGTAAATCACTAGAAACTGAAAAATTTCTCCGGGATCACAATGATGTCGTTACCAACCACTGGTAGGTCTGTCTGATCACCTTTTTGGATCTCTTTGATATTAACCGGTATCTTGGTTTTTGTGCCATCAGGCATTTCGCGGAGAATGTAGGTTTTCTTCAAATCCGCAAAACGCGCAAATCCTCCCGCATTCAAAATCGCAACATAAACAGTCAATTTTTCGCCCGGGTTCAAGCGTTGAACGCCCTGACGCCGCACTTTACCAGTCACCCAAACCTCGTTGGCCGTTCCAGCAGGAACCATGATCACATCGCCATCATTGAGCCGAACGTCGGAGGTTAAACCACCACCATCGAGAATTTTCTGAACGTTCACCTCCTCAACCACACTCTTAAAGCCAGCAACGCGCATGATGCGAACCCTTGTGAGATCCGCAGTGTCACTCACCCCGCCACAACTCAATATTACACTGACCAGCGAGGGAGAGGTGCCCGCAGGGATGCGATACGGCCGCGGATGCCTAAACTCACCGGAAAGATAGATGACCGGACCGCTTTCCAAATCGATCCCTTCAATCCGTTCACACATCACCGTCGCCTGGCGCAATTGATTCTGCTCAAGCGCCTTCTTAACAGCCGTTTCTGCACCATCCACGTTTTTGCCAGCCACATAAATCCGCCCGACTTGGGGAAGAATTATGTATCCACCCCGACGCACCGGGTAACGCCCGTTGAAGGACGTATCTTCAACCACGAAAACCTCAAGATTTTCACCCGGAACGATCATCCCGTCATCCGTCATTTCAGGTTGCAACCCCTGTAAAGCCGTTTGCAACTCCTGCTCGACTTGAGCCAGTTGCGCTTCACTGTTTTTCGCTCTCCGCTCCCAGTCTTCGGCATCACGCCCCGCAATCTCAGCCGTCTCCGTCTGGTTTCCGGCAATGGCCGCTTCGTTTTTCCGTCGTGCGGCAGCCTGCTTGCTTTTTGCGTAGCGAATCTCAGCCTCAAGCGTTTGTTTCTGCTCGGAAAGATCGTCCAGAACCTGCTGCGGGTTGGCGGTCGGATTCGATGGCACGCCAGTGCCCTGAGCGTACTTCAGAGGAACCTCGCTGTTTCTAAAAGCCAACGCGCCGGGTTTTCCAGCGTCTTGCGCGACGTTGGAAGTGGTGCCTGGCTTCTCCCCATCCTGGGCAACCAAGCTCACCGTCAGGTGACAGGCGACCAAGACGCAAAGGGCTTTTGTAAATCTGTGGAGTAGAGTCATTCGTAGTGCAAAAAATTGTTGAGTTGTAATTAAAGGAGGGTAGGTAGTGCGAAGCATGGCATTTGTAGAATTGGATGCCCCTCTCGTCAATGCGTAAAATCAAGAAAATTGATGTACTTAATGCCTCATAAAAATCATTGATGCCCGGTCTTTTCCAAAATTTCCATGAACTTGGCGTTGAACTCTTTGTGGCGTGCAACCGCCCGCCTCAACACCATACGAAAGTTTTCGCAATCGGAGAACCCCATCACAAGGTCCACGCTGTGGGCAAAAGCCTGCATTTCATCGCCTGTCACCATATTCGGTCCGATTAAAACAAAGACCTGCTGCCGTCGCTGTGACATAGGAAGGTTTCGAGCCTCATTGAGCACCTGATTATACTCAATGTCCGCCCCGCCGAATGTGTCGTTAACAACGACCGCGTCGTAACTGTGCGCCCGGAGCTTGAGGGAAACATCTTCACCATACAACCCGGTATGGATTTTGTAATTCATACCATTCAATTGCTGAAGAACGATGTGCTGCAGCTCGGCGTCTTCGATACACACCAAAGCAGTCAGATCCCCAGGTTCGAAAAGGTCAGTACGTGTTTGAACTTCGGCCATCATCGTTTGGAAAAAGATTGGGGTGTAGGTTGCGGTTTATCCAAGCGCATCCCTGATGCATGATCCTGTTCACCCCGCCGTTTTTTGATCATGTCCAGCAGGCGACTCATCTTACCCTTCCGTGTTGAGAACGATTCCGCGACCTCTTCCGTGATAAGATCCGCCTCAAAAGCATTGGCGATCGACCGCTCAAAAGTCATCCAGCCAAACGTCTCGCTGGCTTCGATGATTTCATTGAACGTCCGTCCCTCCACTTCACCCAGCATAATGGATTCCCGCGTGCGAAGATTGCTGCCCATGATTTCCATAATCAACTGCCGCCCCCCACCAATCTTCGGGACCAACCTCTGGCTCACAATGTAACGCAACGTTTCACCGAGTCGTTGCCTGACCTGCTCCTCTTCGCCCTGCTCGAACATACCAAGGATACGGTTGATGCTCTGGCCTGCGTCGATCGTATGGATAGTGCTCAAGACAAGATGCCCTGTCTCCGCTGCAGTCATGGCGATTTCCACCGTCTGACGATCCCGCATCTCGCCGACCAGAATGACCTTCGGAGCCTGACGCAAGGCTGCACGCAGTCCATTCGGATAGGTATCGAAATCTGTCCCCAATTCGCGCTGATTGAACGTGGATCGCTTGTGCGGATGCACATATTCAATGGGGTCCTCCAAGGTGATGATATGCACGTCCATCTGCTCATTGATCTCGTTAAGCACGGCGGCAAGCGTGGTCGTCTTGCCCGATCCCGTCGCTCCCGTCACAAGAACCAACCCTGTTTTCTCCCGCGCAATTTCATGAAAAACCGGTGCCAGAAACAACCCTTCCATCGTCGGAATTTCCGACTGCAATTTACGCATCACGATTGCGAAATTTCCGCGCTGCCGGAAAATATTCACACGAAAACGATTCTGATCGTTGAGCGAGTAGGCGCAGTCGCAGGAACCCAAGGCAATTAAATCGCGCATCAGGCGGCGCTCGTCCCCCATGATGACCAGTGCGATCTGTTCGATCTGCCATGGCGTCAACTGGCGGATGTCCGGATGGTGCATATCCACCGTTTTCAAGACACCGAACGATTCCACCTGAAAGGGCTTACGCACGCAGAAAAGCAAGTCCGAAACGCCTGGTTGTGACTCAAGCATTGCAGAGACGAGGGTATCAAATTCAGTGCGACGCATGATGATTTGGAAATTGCGGGGCGTGGCCGGAGCATTTCATGGTATTACTCATCCCAATCATCCGGTGGCGTGGAGAGAAAGGCACGGAATTTTTTCCGGTCATTGGCTTTCTCATAGGCTTCTTCCGGTGAAATAATTCCCGCACGCAAATGCTCGGAAATGGTGTCGTCGATGGGCTGGTTTCCTTTTTTCTTACCAACCTGCATCATGCCCGGAATCTGGTGTGTTTTTGCCTCGCGGATGAGGTTGGCAATCGGGCTGTCCACCACAAGAATTTCCAACGCCGCAACGCGACCCGGCTTGTCGATCCGTCGGAACAGCGATTGTGCAATAACACCCTTCAGCGATTCCGCCAGTGTGGTGCGCACCTGGTTTTGCTGACTCACAGGAAAAACGTCGATGATACGATCAATGGTCTTCGGCGCGCTGGAGGTGTGCAGAGTGCCAAAAACCAAGTGCCCCGTAGCCGCAGCCGTCAAAGCCAGTTCGATGGTCTCCAAGTCGCGCATTTCGCCCACCAGAATCATGTCAGGGTCTTCGCGCAACGCCCCGCGCAACGCGGCCGCAAACGATTTGGTGTGTACCCCGACTTCGCGGTGATTGATCAGGCAATTCTGGCTTCGATGCACAAACTCAATCGGGTCCTCGACGGTGATGATATGCTCCTTCCGGTGCAGGTTCGCGTAATCAACCATCGCCGCAAGCGTCGTCGATTTACCCGATCCCGTCGGACCCGTGACAAGCACCAACCCCTTGCGCAACATGCAAAACCGCTTCAGCACTTGTGGAAGCATCAACTCATCCAGCGTCATGACCTTGCTGGGAATCAGTCGAAACACCGCAGCAATGCCGTACTTTTGATTTAAAAAGTTCGCGCGAAAACGGGCCAGTCCTGCGTACTCGTAACCAAAATCGACGTCGCCAGTTTCTTCAAATTGCTTGATCTTGATCTCCGGCGCGATCTCGTAAACGAGCGATTTCAGGTCGTCCGCTTCAAGCACAGGAGAATCCACACGCACCAAGTCGCCGTTAATGCGCAGAATGGGTTGATTGCCTGTCGAGAGGTGCAGATCGCTGGCTTTCTGCTCCATCATAAACTTGAAAAAAGTGTCGATTCTCGCCATGGCTGACCCTACTTACAGCTAAACGGATGCCAAGTGCGAGCGGGAAGTTCCATCCCTCATGCCAAAAATAAACCTTAGAGCTATTGCTGTTCCGGTTTCTTGCCCTCTGCGGCACGGCTCAGCGTTTCAAATCGTCGGTTCGCCTGGTCCTGCGAAGCCGCGCTCAGTTGATCCACCACTTTGGGATTCACCGTGCGCAACATCTTGAAGCGACCCTCGTTTTCCGTGAACTGCATCAGCGGTTGACTCGGCTTCGCGCTGTCGAGCTTGAGTCCGTCCATGCCTGCCGCCACACGTCTTGGATCAAACCGATACAAAGGCCAGAACCCCGTCGAGACGGCCATTTTCTGGTGATCAACCGCGTTAGAAAGCACGTAACCATGAGCAATACACGGGCTGTAGGCGATGATGATGGATGGTCCGGGATAACTCTCCGCCTCGGAGAATGCCGAGATGGTCTGTCCATCTTTCGCGCCCATCGCGATCGATGCCACGTAAATGTGGCCATACGTCATGAGCATCAGCCCCAGGTCTTTGCGCGGTTGTTCCTTGCCACCCGAGGCAAACTTTGCCACAGCGCTCAGCGGCGTGGATTTCGAAGCCTGACCGCCCGTGTTGGAGTACACCTGGGTGTCGAGCACCAGCACATTCAGATCGTAGTTATTCGAGAGCACGTGGTCGAGACCACCGAAACCAATGTCGTAGGCCCATCCATCGCCACCCACGATCCAGATCGATTTTTTCACCAGATAATCGGCAAGTTGCAGCAGCGGATAAACCTTCGGAACCGTGATGTCCCGCAGCTTTTCCTTCAATATCGCCACGCGATTGCGCTGCGAAATGATGCCGCCTTCCGTCGTCTGATCCGCATTGAGAATCGCCTCGACCAACTCATCGCCCAACCTGGGTGCGGCTTCCCGTAGATGCCTCCGCGCTTCATTGCTGTGATGCGTCACCGAGAGCCGCAGACCAAGCCCGAACTCCGCGTTGTCTTCAAAAAGCGAGTTCGCCCACACCGGACCGCGCCCATCCGCATTGACGGAATACGGCGTGGTCGGCAGGTTGCCGCCGTAAATCGAGGAGCACCCTGTGGCATTCGCCATAATTAACCGGTCCCCATAAAGCTGTGTCAGCAGTTTGAGATACGGCGTCTCTCCGCATCCCGCACAGGCACCGGAAAATTCAAAGAGCGGTTGCAGAAACTGTGTGCTTTTGACCTCCGCCCGCACCTGCGAACGGTCCGCTTCCGGCAGCCCCAGAAAAAATTCAAAATTTTCCCGCTCCGCATTTCGCAGCGGAAGCTGCTCGCACATGTCGATCGCCTTGTGCCCAGGGGTCTTTTTATCAACGACCGGGCACACTTTCACGCACAACGAACACCCGGTGCAATCCTCCACGGCAACCTGCAACGAATACTGGTTGCCTGGAAATTCCTTCGACTTGAACGGCGCGCTCTTGAACGTGGCAGGCGCGGATTCCAACTCCGAGGGCGCATAAAATTTCGCGCGGATCGCCGCATGGGGGCATGCCAGAACGCACTTGTTGCACTGGATGCAGATCGCGCTGTCCCACACCGGCACTTCCTGCGCGATATTGCGTTTTTCCCAGCGCGACGTGGCCGTGGGCCAGATGCCATCGGGCGGAAAGGCGCTCACAGGCAACAAATCACCACGTCCCGCAAGGATTTCACCCGTGACACGTTGCACAAAATCCGGCGCGCCGACCGGCACTGGTGCTGACATTTCCCGCGTCGCCACGGAATCATCGAACGGCGGAAACGCAAAAAGACTGTCCAACGCCGCATCCACAGCCGCGCAGTTTTTGCGCACCACATCCTCGCCTTTGTTTTTGTACGTCTTGATGATAGCGGCTTTGATTTTTTCAATGGCCTCATCCCTCGGTAAAACACCCGACAACGCAAAAAAACACGTCTGCATGATCGTATTGATCCGACCGCCCATCCCCGCTTTCTGCGCCACGTGATGCGCATCAATGCCGTAGCACTGAATCTTCTTATCCAAAATCAACCGGCGACTCTCTTCGGGAATACGTTCCCACATTTTCGAACTGGGTGCCGTCGTGTTGAGAAGAAACACCGCGCCTTCCGCTGCATTTTCCAAGATGGAATATTTCTCCAGAAACTCCTCGAGATGGCACGCAATGAAGTTGGCCTTGGTAATGAGGTAAGACGACCGGATCGGCTTCGGTCCAAACCTCAGGTGCGAGGTGGTCATCGACCCCGATTTCTTGGAGTCGTAAACGAAGTACCCCTGGGCAAAATTATCCGTCTCTTCACCGATGATCTTGATGGAATTTTTGTTCGCACCGACGGTTCCGTCCGATCCCAACCCGTAAAACAACGCCCGCATCACGGTCTCCGGCTCAATGTCAAAGTGCGGATCGCAGTCCAGCGAATAGCCCGTCACATCGTCGTTGATGCCCACGGTGAATTTCCGACGCGGCGCGCCGCTCATCAGATTTTCAAAAACCGCATGCACCATGGCCGGCGTAAAATCCTTGGATGAAAGCCCAAACCGACCCGCCACGACCTGCGGAATAGCATCCTGCTGTAACAACCCCAGGTCCGCCGCTTCAAACAGCGCGGCCACCACCTCCGTGTGCAATGGATCGCCCATCGCCCCCGGCTCTTTGCATCGATCCAACACCGCAATCCGTTTCACCGTGCCCGGGAGTGCCGCCGCGAAATCTTCCACCGACCACGGTCTGAACAAACGCGGCTTCAATACACCCACTTTTTTCCCGTGTTCCATCGCCCAATCCACATACTCCTCCACCACCTCGGCACCCGAACCCATGACGATGACAATGTCTTCCGCGTCCGCACTGCCCGCGTAGTCAAAGAGTCCGTAATGCCGTCCCGTCGCCGCTGCAAATTCCTCCATCGCTTCGCGCAAACGCGAAGGCAGGGCGAGATAAAACGGGTTGCACGCCTCGCGCGCTTGAAAAAATACGTCGGGATTCTGCGCCGTGCCTCGAATCGTCGGATTATCCGGTGTCATCGCTCTCTTACGCACCGCATTAATCCACGCCGGATCAATCATGCGGCGCACCGTTTCCTCATCGATCATCTGGATTTTCATCACCTCGTGCGAGGTCCGGAATCCGTCGAAAAAATGCATAAAGGGAACCCTCGAACTCAGCGTGGCTGCGTGCGCGATCAATGACAGATCCTGCGCCTCCTGCACCGAGTTCGAACACAACATCGCGAAGCCCGTCCCGCGACACGCCATCACGTCCGAATGATCTCCAAAAATGGATAACGCATGGGTCGCCAGCGTCCGCGCGGTGACATGCATGCAAAATGGAAGCAACTCCCCTGCGATTTTGTACATCACCGGAATCATCAGTAACAACCCCTGCGATGCCGTGAACGTCGTCGAAAGCGCCCCCCCCTGCAGCATCCCATGCACCGCACCCGCCGCTCCCGCCTCGCTCTGCATTTGAACGATCTCGGGCACCGCTCCCCACAAGTTTTTCTTCTGCACACTGCGCCACTCATCGCAACTCTCCGCCATCGATGAACTCGGCGTGATGGGATAAATGGCAATAGTTTCTGAAAGAAGATAAGCGATGCGGGCGACCGCTTCATTGGCGTCGAGCGTCTTGGAAACCGGGGTGATCATATTTTTGAATGCCCGCTCCACTTGCCAACGCATCTGACTGGTCCGCGGTAGCAGGAGCGAGCTAAAAAACTAATACTTCACCAAAAATAGCGAGTCAAGGACTTTGATAAGAGATTCTAATATATTCTCAGCGCCAAGCTGCTGCTTCGATAGGTTCCCATGAACTTTTTTCCAACATTTTCGTTCTACGCTGTCTTACCTGTCTGGATAAACGGCGCATTTTTAAAAAAACCCGTCTTTTTTCCCCTGCACAACGAAAAGTAGCCATGCACAAGCGATTCATTTTCTTTCTCTCCATATCCACCCTCTCGCTGGCAGGCTTTGCTTTCCTGCTTCGTCCACCACTGAATGCAGGCGAAAAGGAGCAGCCTTTACCTCCAAAGAATACTAAATTTTCCGTCAACGAAACCGACTCTGAACTCAAAAAGAAAATGACACCGATCCAATACAAAGTGACCCGTGAAAACGGAACCGAACCCCCTTTCCGCAACGAATTCTGGGATAACCATGCCCCAGGCATCTACGTCGATCTCATTAGCGGCAAACCGCTTTTCAGTTCCCTCGACAAGTTCGATTCCGGCACCGGTTGGCCCAGTTTCACCAAAGCTCTCGATTCCCAGGCTGTGGTCGAAAAGAAGGATGGCTCGCACGGCATGATCCGCATCGAAGCTCGCTCCGCCAGCAGCGATTCCCATCTGGGCCATGTCTTCGACGATGGCCCAAAGCCCACCGGCCAGCGTTTCTGTATCAACTCCGCAGCCCTCCGCTTTATTCCTTCAGAAAAACTCGCCGAGGAGGGTTACCCGGAGCTCGCCAAAGCTTTCGAAAAAGAAAAGGACAAACCGTGAGCTTATTCAAAATCACTCCGTTCAGAGTCGTTGTGGGCGCTGTTGCCATCCTTTGGGAATGCCACGCAAGCTCCAGCAGAGGAACCGCGCAACAAAGCTGCATCGAATCGGATTGCTTTTCAAACACACAAAACCTCATCGCTGAGGGTGCGGCTTATAAGCTGCACCTCAAATAGCCCGCAACTCAGCCCGCAACTCAGCCCGCTCCTCCAGCCAACTGCCCGCAACCCGCCGCGACATCAATGCCCCGGCGTTGCCGCACTGTGCAGGGGAATCCAGCATCCTGAATCAACCGCTGGAAATCATGCACCGCCCGCTGTGCGCTGGCGTTCCCCTCATAGGCATGGGTAGGATTGAGCGGAATGAGGTTGATGTGCGCCGGCAGTCCCGCAATCAGCGCCACAAGCTGAGCAGCGTCTGAAGCCCCATCGTTTTTTCCGTGAATGAGCGTCCATTCAAAGAAAATGCGCTGCCCGGTAATCCGCCCGTATTCGCGGCAGGCGTCCATGAGATCCGACAAAGGCCAACGCCGATTCACCGGCACCAGCGCCGAGCGCGATTCATCCGTCGCCGCGTGGAGACTCACAGCAAGATTGTAAATACGCCGCTCTTCCGCGAGTCGCAGGATCCCGGGAATTACGCCCACCGTGCTGATCGTGATTTTCCGCGCAGCCATCCCGACACCCCGTGCATCCGTCAGAATATCCAGCGCCGTCATCACCGCGTCGTAATTGTGCAATGGCTCGCCCATACCCATCAGCACCATGTTGCGAAGCCCCTCCTGCCCATCATCCGCCAGACAACGCTGCGCCAAAAGCACCTGCGCCACAATTTCGCCCGGTCGCAAATGACGCGAAAACCCCTGCTGCCCCGTGGCACAAAAAACACATCCCATAGCACACCCGGCCTGCGTGCTCACACACACCGTGAATCGCCCCGGATACCCCATGATCACCGTCTCAATCTCCGCACCATCAGCAAGTCGCACCAGCAA
>Ga0105046_10015086_pt1 | contig 11889 bp, 9 predicted proteins | sample MAT03_FD_78385 | JGI IMG/M metagenome (GOLD analysis project Ga0105046, IMG submission 78385) | Freshwater microbial communities from Lake Fryxell liftoff mats and glacier meltwater in Antarctica - MAT-03 (megahit assembly) | ecosystem: Environmental > Aquatic > Freshwater > Ice > Liftoff...
CCGAATACGCCGGCAAGACCGTGCCGCACCTGCAGCGGGTCAAGGGCGAGGTCCTGTACTTCGGATCGGCCCAGTCCCCGCTTGTGCCTGACACCGAGACCGAATGGGATGCAGTGATTCTGGTCAAGTACCCGAGCCGTTCGGCTTTCCTCGAGATGGTCAGCGATCCGGAGTATCAGGAGATCTCGAAACTTCGCACCGCGGCCCTGAAGGATGCTGTCCTCCAGCCCACCCAGCCGTGGCCGGGAGCCTGACCTGAGGCGGACCCTTCCTGATCTGCCAGATTGAATCACGATTCCGTCGGGTATCTGACGGATGAAACCGAACACAGGAGCATTTATGACTGATCACAGGACTGATGAAGCAAAAGGCCGCGTCAAGGAAGCCGCCGGCTCCCTCAAGAACGACAAGAGCCTGAAGAACGAAGGCAAGGCAGATCGGGCCTCCGCTTCGGTCAAGGAAAAGGTCGAAGGCGCAGTCGACTCGGTCAAGAACAAGCTGACTGGCAAGAACTGAGCACTGGCCCGGCCGGCTCTCGCCGGCCGGGCACAGTTCTAGGAGGCGACCAGCTCTTCGACCGGAGCGTCCTTGTAGACCTCGCCGGCTTCGGCCTTCGCAACCAGAGAAGCCGGCGGGTTGAACCGCTCGCCGTGCTTGTCGGCCAGTTCGCGGGCCCGCTCGACGAACCCGGCGGGACCCTTGCGGTCAGGATGGGTCTCGGAGGTGTAGCCGTTGATGTACTGCAGCACACCACCGGTCCAGCCCGGGAAGCCGATACCGAAAATGGAGCCGATGTTGGCGTCGGCAACCGATTCGATGACTCCTTCGTCCAGGCACTTGACCGTTTCCAGCGATTCAACGAACAGCATGCGCTCCTGCAGCTCGAGCAGGTCGATCTTCGACGGGTCTTCGACCGGCGGGAACTCCTCCTTGAGGCCGGCCCAGAGACCGGTGCGCTTGCCATCTTCGTAGTCGTAGAAGCCGGCACCGGCGAGCTTGCCCGCACGTCCCGCTTCGATCATGCGGTCGATTACCGGGAAGGACGGATGACCGACCCACTCCTGGCCCTCGGCAACGGCGGCGTCTTCCATCGTCTTGCGGATCTTGACCATGAGCTCCATGTTGAGTTCGTCACTCAGCTGCAGCACCGGGGCCGGGTAGCCGGCCTGGTTTGAAGCCTGCTCGATGGTCGAAGCCGGAATGCCTTCACGCAGGAAGGAGATGCCTTCGTTGATGAAGGTGCCGATCACACGGCTGGTGAAGAAGCCGCGCGAGTCGTTGACCACGATCGGCGTCTTTCTGATCTGCCTGGCGAGGTCGAGCGAGCGGTAAAGCGCGCTGTCGCTGGTCTGTTCACCCTTGATGATCTCGAGCAGCGGCATCTTGTCGACCGGGCTGAAGAAATGAAGCCCGATGAAGTCAGCCGGACGCGAGACACCTTCGGCCAGGCCGGTGATCGGCAGGGTCGAGGTGTTCGATCCGAGCAGGGCACCGTCAGCCAGGAACGGCTCGATCTCGGCGAAGACTTTCGCCTTGACGGCCGGATCCTCGAACACCGCTTCGATCACAAGGTCGGCACCTTCAGCGTCGGAGGCTTCGGCGGTCGGGTGGATCATTGCCAGCAGCGCGTCACCCTTTTCCTGGGTGGAGCGGCCGCGCGAGATCGCCTTGTCGACGATGTCCTTCGAGTAACCCTTGCCACGTTCGGCCGCTTCGGCGTTGATGTCCTTGAGTACGACTTCGATTCCGGCCTTCGCACACACATAAGCGATCGCGGCACCCATCATTCCGGCACCGAGGACGACAACCTTCTTCGCTATGTACTTCTCGGCGTCAGCCGGACGGCCACGGTCACCGTTGACCTGCTGAAGGTCGAAGAAGAAAGCCTGGATCATGTTCTTCGCAACCTGGCCGGTGGCCAACTCGACGAAGTAACGGCCTTCGATCTCGATCGCGGTGTCGAAGTCAACCTGTGAGCCTTCAACGGCGGCCGACATGATCGCGATCGGGGCCGGGTAACCGGCACCCTTAAGCTGCTTCTTGAGGTTGGACGGGAAAGCCGGCAGGTTCATCGCCAGCTTCGGGTTGGAAGGAGTGCCGCCAGGGATCTTGTAACCCTTGACGTCCCAGCGCTGGACTGCTTCCGGGTTCTCCGCGATCCATTTTTTCGCGGCCGGGATCAGGTCGTCCTTGCTGGGGACCAGTTCGTCGATCAGGCCGATCTCGAGGGCCTTCTGCGGACGCAGTGGCTTGCCCTGGATCAGGACCTGCATCAGGCCGCCGGCAATGCCGAGCATGCGGGTCACACGGACCACACCGCCGCCACCCGGCAGCAGGCCGAGCTGGACCTCGGGGGTGCCGAGCTGGATCTTCGGATCGTCGACCACGACGCGGTGGTGGGTCGCGAGGGTGATTTCGAGACCTCCACCGAGGGCGGCTCCGCCCACGGCGGCAACGACTGGCTTACCGAGGGTTTCGAGGCGGCGCAGCTGCGACTTGACGAGACGGATGCCGTCGGCGAACTCGGCCGATTGCTCCTTGGTCACGGCGAGCAGGTCGTTCAGGTCCCCGCCGGCAAAGAAGGTCTTCTTGCCGGAAGTGATGATGACGCCGGCGATGTCTTCCTTCTCGGCTTCGAGACGGTCGACGGTGACGCCCATCGATTCGATGTAGGCGCGGTTCATCGTATTTGCGCCCTGGCTGGGATCGTCGATCGTCAGAATGACGATTCCGTCATCAGTCTTGTCCCACTGGATGGTCGTGCTTTCACTCATGTTCTTAGGTTCTCCTGGTCTTTCCGGCGATCAGATTCGTTCGACGACTGTGGCGATGCCCATGCCACCACCGACGCAGAGGGTGCAGAGGCCGTAACGGCCACCGGTGCGCTCGAGTTCGTCGACGATCGTGCCGAGGATCATGCCGCCGGTCGCTCCGAGCGGGTGGCCCATGGCGATCGAGCCGCCGTTGACGTTGACCTTTTCCATGTCGACGTCGAGGTCACGGACGAGGCGCAGCGCCACTGCGGCGAATGCTTCGTTGATCTCGATCAGGTCGAGGTCGTCGGCGGTGATGCCGGCCTTTTTCAGGGCCTTCTTGCTGGCCGGGCCGGGTGCGGTGAGCATGATCGTCGGATCAGCGCCGGATACGGCGGTCGAGACGATGCGGGCCCGCGGGGTAAGTCCGTTTGCTTCACCGGCGGCTTCGGAGCCGATCGCGATCAGCGAAGCGCCATCGACGATTCCGGACGAGTTACCGGCGTGATGAACGTGGTCGATCTTCTCGACCCAGTGGTACTTCTGGAGAGCGACTGCGTCGAAGCCTCCCATGTCACCCATCGCGGCGAATGACGGCTTCAGCTTTGAAAGCGACTCGACTGTGGTGCCTTCGCGGATGAACTCGTCGTTGTCGAGGATCATGTTGTCATTGAAGTCCTTGACCGGGATCACCGAGTTGGCGAAACGCCCTTCGGCCTGAGCGGCAGCGGCACGCTCCTGCGAGCGGGCGGCGAAAGCGTCGACGTCATCGCGACTGAAGTCCTCGATCGTGGCGATCAGGTCGGCGCCGATTCCCTGCGGCACGAAGCTGGTGTCGTAGTTGGTCTCCGGGTCCATCGCCCAGGCACCACCGTCGGATCCCATCGGGACCCGCGACATCGATTCGACTCCGCCGGCGAGGACCAGGTCCTCCCAGCCGGAGGCCACCTTCTGCGCGGCGATGTTCACGGCTTCGAGTCCGGAGGCGCAGAAGCGGTTGAGCTGGACGCCGGCGACGGTGTCGGGCAGGCCGGCCTTGATCGCGGCGGTCTTGGCGATGTCGGCGCCCTGGTCACCGACCGGGGATACACAGCCTAGGACAACGTCGTCGATCGTGTTCGGGTCGAGTTTTTCGTTGCGGATCAGGACCTCGTGCATGAGGCCGACCACGAGGTCAACCGGCTTGGTCGAGTGAAGTGATCCGTTGCTCTTGCCTTTGCCGCGAGGGGTGCGGATGGCGTCGAAGATCAATGCGTCAGTGCTCATCAAAAGCTCCAGTTCGTTTCGGTTTCGGAGGGCGACGGAGGAGTGAGGCCGGATGTGGCTTCCGGACAGGAAACAAGTATGTCAGGTGACTTAAATGTTGTGCCGGACGTGCTCAGTCACCGGCTGTTGAACCGGCCAATGGAGTCAGGCTATCCAGCTGCCAGCGTTCTCCCAGATATACGAGACCTGCCTCAAATTCAGCCGGCTCGCCCTGGCCCTCGGAGGACAGGTCGACGAAAGCGGTCGCGAAAACCTCGCTCGTTCCGCTGAGGTCGGTGATTTCGATGTCAGTGGAGGTTTCCTGGTCCTGTTGGGCGATGCAGTCGGTGAGACTCTCGAATCGACCCATGAGGAACCTCTGGCTGGCCATCTCCCGGCAGAACTGGTCAGACCTCGCCGGATCGACAGATGCCTTGAAGATCGCCGATATCTCGTCGACTTCGCTCTCCGGCAACACCCGGGCGCAGGCTTCGAGCCCGATCCGTTCGGCTAGCCGGTCGCCTTCGTCATTGATGGTCCGCGACTCGGCCCGGACCCGCTGGTAGGCATCGAGGTTGCCAGAACCCGCAGCCTCCGCCCCCTGTTCGATCATCCGAGCTGCCTCGAGCCGGGCGTCGACGAGCGCGCCGATCTGATCGCTGACTTCATCGGGCGCTTCGAGCTGCGCGATCTCGTTCGCAACCTGTCTGCGGCTCCCTGCCAGACCGTTCAGGAACGCGGCCGTGCTCTGCGGCCGACTGTCAGTCAGCCCCATCTGGATCCGAACATCCCGCTGGGCTCCCGTGATGCAGATCGAATCGGCCTCCCGGATCAGAGCCGCGTTTTCACTTTCATCGTCCGCTGACCCACCGCAGCCAATCAGCAAGGCGAGCACAATGGTCCCGAAGCAGGCTTTGGTTTTCATGCCCGCATTCTGCCCGGGTCCAAGGCGAAGATCAAACGGAACACCCACAGTTTTTGCTGCCGCCCTCCGCGAACCTTCAGCCGGTTGCTCCCCGCACCGATTGGCGATCCGGCGTGTTTCGATGAATAGCCGGTTGGAACCGGGGGATTAGGTACCACGGTTGAGGTCATCTCAGATAATAATATTATCTGAATCGGGGGATCCTAAAATTTGGCCGGAGTTCACCGGCCACGACCGGATCGGACAGAACGATTCTCTTCAAACGAGCACTGAGTACAGCTTTGATCTTCGGATTCTTTGCCTTCGGCGCGAGCCAGAGTCAGGCCTCATCGGGAAAGATCAACATCGAAGTGATCTCCAGCAAGGCTGACCGGGTCACCGGGGACGACGCATTGGTGACGGTCACCCTCGCACCCGGGCTCAACGCCAGGAAGCTGGGGATCCGCCTGAATGGTGTCGGCATCCGGTCATTCTTCGGTCCCGCGGCCAGCGATACCCGTCATCTGACTGGACTTGTCAACGGCTTCAGGCCGGGTCCCAACCGGGTCACCGCCTGGGCGCCCGGACTCAACGCTCCGGTGACAAAAAGGGTCTACAACAGCCCGGTCACCGGTCCGGTCTTCTCCGGCCCGCACCAGACGCCGTACATCTGCCGGAGCGCCCAGAACGGTCTCGGCGATCCGATTGACGGCAACTGCTCCGCCCCCACCCGCACCGACTACTTCTACAAGTCGACCGGTGGCGACATCCTCCCGCTCGCCGACCCGGCATCCCGTCCGGCCGATATGGCCCAGACCACCCTGCCGAACGGTCGCACGGTCGACTACCGGATCCGTATGGAATCGGGGACTATCAACCGGGCCGTGTACCGATGGGCGATGCTCGACACGGGTGGAGACCTCAAGGCCAACTGGAACGGAAGGTTCGCCTACAGTCACGGCGGTGGCTGCACCGCCGGATACCAGCAGGGCAATGCGAATACGAACCTGGTCCTCGACGACCTTTACCTCAAGCGCGGTTTTGCGGTACTCACCTCTTCCCTGAACGTGATGGCAACCGCCTGCAATGACGTGCTCTCGGCAGAAACCGCCTCGATGGTCAAGGAGCACGTGATCGAGTCGCTTGGCCAGGCACCGGAATGGACCATCGGCTTCGGTGGCTCCGGTGGCTCGATGCTCGTCCAGATGACCGCTCAGAACTATCCCGGCCTGTTCGACGGTGTCCTGCCCACCGCCAGCTACCCCGACAACGTCCTGGTGGTCCAGCCGCACTGCCGGCTGCTCTACAGCTACTTCGACTCACCGGCCGCCGCCGGACTCGATGAGGCAAAACGCACGGCGATCAGCGGCATTCCGGTCGAACAGGCCTGCCGCGCCCTCGGCAGCACGACCGCTGACGTGATCAACGCTTTCAACGGATGCGCCAGCTGGGTTCCCGCGGAGCTCATTTTCAATCCAGTCACCAACCCTGGCGGTGCCCGGTGCACTGTCTTCGACAGCCTGGTCAACGTCTACGGCCGCGATCCGGAAAGCGGCTACGCACGCCGTGCGTTCGACAACGTGGGCCGGCAGTACGGGCTTAAAGCGCTGCAGGCAGGGGATCTGACCCTGGAGGAATTCCTCGACCTGAACGAGTTCATCGGTGGCTTCGACGACAACGGTGTGGATTCGCCGCAGCGGGCGGCAGGCGATGTCGAAGCAATCAGGACGGCGTACCGGACCGGCCGGATCAACCGGGGTGGCGGGGCCGCTTCCGGCGTACCTTTCATCGACGTAAGGTCCTGGGTCGACGGATTCGCCAACGTCCACATCTCGGTTCCGGCCTTTGAGTTCCGTGAGAGGATGAGGAACACCAACGGGTCTCTGGCCAACTACGTGATGTTCAGGGCGAGGGGCAACCCGAACGCGCCGCTCATGAAGGAAGAGGCGGTCGACGCGATGAGCGAGTGGCTGGACGGCATTAAAGCCGACTCCAGTTCGGCTTCTCTGCCTCAGAAAGTAGCGGCCAACCGGCCGGCCCGCGCGACCGATGCCTGCTGGGCAAACGATGGGCAGCGCTACAACGAACCGGCCGAAATCGGCCAGCCCGGTGTCTGCAACGACAATTATCCACCCTTCAGCACACCGGACCTCCAGGCCGGCAAGCCGCTCGGTTCAAACGTCTTGAAGTGTCAGCTGAAGCCGTTAAACCAGTCCGATTACGGCTCCCCGAACCCCACCCAGGTGGCACGCCTCAATGCCGCCTTCCCCGGCGGTGTCTGTGACTGGGCGAGGCCGGGAGTCGGAGACGAACCTCTGGCCGGAACCGATCTTTCTTTCGGTCCAACCCAGACATTCAGCAACTCGAAACGCAGACTCAACATAAGGGTCAATCGGCAGCGGGTCAGGAAGACCCGTCGGGGCCAGGCGGTAAGGGTCACGGCTTCGCTCTTCCCCTGCCCGGCCGTGACCTGGCAGCGGGTCATTTTCGAGCGGCGTGTGAAGAGGGGCAAACGTCAGGTTTGGCGGAGGGCCGGCTCACGGATCGTCAACGGCAACCGTTGCCAGGCACACACCAGAATCCGGCGAATCAGGAGCAACACCCGGCTGCGGGCAAGAGCGGTCGCGGTCGACGGCTTCATGGCCGCACGGTCCCCGGTGAGGGTCGTCAGGGTTGCCGGCAGCAAGCGCCGCAGCGGCCGGGGCTGAGCCGGTCCTGCGCGGGTCAGCCAGCGCAGTTTATTCACATGGTTCGATCCAGAAACGCTAGGTTCGATCCGTGGCAGATTCGAACGAAATTGGCGAGCGCATCCGTGAGGTGATCCTCGAACGTGACGGTGTCACCGAGAAGAAGATGTTCGGTGGCATCGCCTGGATGATCGAAGGCAACATGGCTGTCGCGACCTTCGGCGAAGGACTCCTGGTGAGGGTGGCCAAGGACGAATACGAAGCCACACTCGCCGAACCCAACGTCGGTCCGATGGAAATGAGCGGCCGGCTGATGCGTGGTTTCGTCGTGGTCGATCCGGTCGGGATCGAAGATGACGAAGACCTGATCGAATGGATCGAAGCCGGAGCTGCCTACGCTTCGTCCTTGCCGCCCAAGTAGACGAAGCGATTCTTCAGCCGAAAAGCGTGAGGTCGGGTTCGCGCTCGCCGCGTAGCACGCCGAGGTCGACTTCGACGCAGGTGATGCCCCGGCCTTCGGCCAGGGTCTGCGCCTGAGGCTTGATCGACTGCGCCGCCAGTACGCCCCGGCATCGTGACATTGAAGGAACGATGCGGATGCGTTCGAGGTAGCGGGTGATCTGCTCGACCGCGTCGATCGTCGCGACCCTTTTGATCTCGACCGCGACCCAGTTGCCGTCCGGGTCTTTGCACATCAGGTCGACTGGCCCGATATCGGTGGACCACTCGCGCCTGATCAACTGAAGGCCGTGGCACCACCAAAGTCAAGCACCCGCCCCACACCCCGTGCCGCGACCTGTCGGCCGTCCGTCAAGCAGCGATAATCACCGCATGTGCCAGCCCGACACGCCGTCCCGTGACGAGTTCCCTTAAGTCCAGCTGACCACTACCCTCTCGCTTGCATTTACACAGTCTTAGTGGTAAAAAAGGATATCCCGTCCATCGGGAGCCGTTTCGTCCAAACACCGGGGTAGGCCATCTCGTCCAGAGCGCGGCCACTCAATTCCATAAGGGGGACCCTTGAAGGCCAAGCGTCGGGAATTCATGCTCGCAAAGGGATGGCTCCAGGCTGTTGTCCTGGTCATCCTGATCGGCTTCACCATCCTCGGAATACTGGCTTACCGCACCTACGAGGCCGGAGCCCCCGTCCCGATGAAGGTGCTCGACCCGCAGGGTGAAATCCTCTTCGACGGCGACGATATCTCCGAAGGACAACAGGTCTTCCTCCATAACGGTTTGATGGAGTACGGATCGATTTTCGGTCACGGGGCGTACCTGGGACCCGATTACACCGCCGACTACCTGCGCCGGGCATCGAACATCGCGATCGCCGGGTACGGCGGCCCACCGGTCGACGACAGCGGAATCGCCATAGAAGGCGAACCCGGGCCGACTCCCGGCCGGGCAGCACAGCAGACGATCGATGACTTCCGCGTAAACCAGCTGGACGAAGAAAGCCAGGAGCTGACCTTCACCCAGTCGCAGGTCGACGCCTTCGATGCCCTGGTCCCGTATTACAGCCGGTTCTTTTCCGAGCCGACAACGAGAAACGGCCTTCGCGAATCGGCGATAACCGACCCTGAGGACCTGCGGGACCTGACCGCATTCTTCGCCTGGAGTGCGTGGGCGGCCGCGGCCGAGCGACCCGGCAAGGAGTACTCGTACACCAACAACTGGCCGTCTGAACCTCGGGTGGACAACCAGCCGACCGCCGACGCGATCGTCTGGTCAGTGCTGTCGCTGATCGCTCTGCTCGGTGGAATCGGTCTGCTGTTCGGGGCGTTCGGACGGTACGACTTTCTCGGTTGGCGCGGTCGGGAACAGACCGTCGTGTCCTTCCGTGACCCATCGACCGTCAGGCTCACCCCCGGCCAGAAGGCAACCGCCGGTTTCTTCCTGGTGATGGCGGTGCTCTTCCTGATTCAGACGTTTGCAGGGGCGGCGGTTCAGCACTACCGTGCGGAACTCAGCGGTTTCTTCGGGTTCGACCTGGCGGCGGTGCTTCCTTACAACCTGCTGCGCACCTGGCACGTGCAGCTATCCATATTCTGGGTGTCCACGTCATTCGTTGCCGCCGGCATCTTTCTGGCACCGATGATCGCCCGGCGGGAACCCAAAGGCCAGGGGAAACTGGCTCTGGTACTGCTCGGAGCACTCGCGGTGGTTGTCTTCGGCACCCTGATCGGTTCCTTCCTCGGGATCCATGGCGTACTCGAGGACAGAGCCTCGAACTGGTTCGGCCTCCAGGGATTCGAATACCTCGATCTCGCCCGTCTCTGGCAGATACTGCTGGTTGTCGGACTGGTGCTCTGGGTGTACATGCTGTTCCGCGTTTTGCGCACCAGGCTGAGGGAGGACCATCCGGGCAACATGCCCTGGCTGTTCTTCCTCGCGGCCTGCGCGATCCCCGCTTTCTACGCGGTCGGACTCCTGGCGCAGACCAGTGACGACTTCACGATCACCGAGTTCTGGCGGTTCTGGGTCGTCCACCTCTGGGTCGAAGATTTCCTCGAGATCTTCACGACGGTCATGGTCGCCTACATGTTCGTCCTGCTCGGAGTGGTGCGTGAGCGGGTCGCACTGACCGTGATCCTGCTCGACATCGCCCTCTATTCGATCGGTGGCGTGGTCGGCACGATGCACCACCTCTATTTCTCCGGAACACCGGCAGAGCACATGGCCCTCGGAGCTTTCTTCTCGGCGGCCGAGGTCATTCCGCTGACTTTCCTCACGGTGGAAGCCTGGTCCTTCCTGCAGCTCGGATCGAACCAGGAATCGAAGTCGACTACTGCCTTTCCCCACCGGTGGGCCGTGCTCTTTCTGGTGTCGGTCGGGTTCTGGAACTTCCTGGGAGCGGGCGTTTTCGGCTTCCTGATCAATTTGCCGATCATCTCCTACTACGAGATCGGCACTGCCCTGACCGCCAACCATGCCCACGCGGCGATGATGGGCGTTTACGGAATGCTGGCGATCGGTCTGTCGCTGTTCTGTCTCAGGTACGTGATTCCCTCGGACAAGTGGCCAGAGAAATGGGCGAAGGTCAGCTTCTGGGGCACCAATATCGGACTCGCCTGGATGTGTTTCGCCACCCTGCTTCCCCTCGGGATAGCGCAGCTCTACGAATCGGTCAACAGCGGCTACTTCGAAGCCCGCCAGCTTGACTTCCTCACCGGAGACACGATCGCGCTGATCGAGTGGTTGCGTCTGCCGGGTGACATCGTCTTCATAGGTTTCGGAGCCATCCCCACTGTGTACATCGCTTTCCTCGGGGTGAAATACGCGCTTCGCGGTCGGGGCCAGGACGGACCGGACAACGAAGATGGCCACGACGGTGACCTGTTCACGGTGATCTCGGGACCCCCGCTCGATGACGATGGCCGGGATGGGCCGGCTGACGGGCCCGGCACGGCGGCTCCGACCCCGGGAACATGACCCTCGAGGTCGTACTCGCCGTCGCCTACGCGGCCGCCCTGCTGGTCGGCGCCCTGCTGATCGAGTGGCTCTCGCTCCACACCCACAATCGCTCCCAGCAGTTCAGGACCGCCGGCTTCGAGTACGAACCTGAGCACGACTTCTGGGTCTGCCACCAGGGTGAACAACTGTGGCCGGAGGAATACGACCGCGAACGAAGGCTGGTCCGCTACCGGGCAAAAGCCAGTGTCTGCAAGGCCTGCCCGGTGCGGGAATCATGCACCGATTCCCCGGGGGGCAGGGAAATCACAAAGGCAATCGACCCCTGGCCCCATTCCGAAGCTGGCCGGTTTCATCGGGCGATCGCGGTCATGATGGTGGGGCTGGCGTTGTTCATGCTCGTGATCGAGCTGGTGCGCAACCATGCTGCGCGCGACCTGCTGCTGCTTGCGCCGACGTTGGTCTTGACCCTGGGGCTGGCGTTCTGGCTGGGCCGGGATCTGGTCATCTCCCCTTCCGGCTTTCCCGAGACGAAACCGGCCCACGGCAATCGCCTGGCCGCGGAGCATGTCAAGGAATGACATGCAGTAAGTCCAGGACGTTCAGCCGTCACGAGTATTTGCCTTGAACGCCTGAACCGCGGTCAAGCCCGAATTGCCGGGCCGCCCGCAAAATGAAAACCCCGCTTTTGCGGGGCTTCCAGGAGGGGTGAGCGACGGGGATCGAACCCGCGACCACCTGGACCACAACCAGGAGCTCTACCTAACTGAGCTACGCCCACCGCGAGGAAACAAATCTAGCGTTCGGCGACCTGCCGACGCCGTCCGACACTTGCGGCTTCAGTCAGGGTTCGATCGGTGGTGGGCCTTTACTGCTCCAAAGGGCACCG
>Ga0105046_10015090_pt1 | contig 11886 bp, 12 predicted proteins | sample MAT03_FD_78385 | JGI IMG/M metagenome (GOLD analysis project Ga0105046, IMG submission 78385) | Freshwater microbial communities from Lake Fryxell liftoff mats and glacier meltwater in Antarctica - MAT-03 (megahit assembly) | ecosystem: Environmental > Aquatic > Freshwater > Ice > Liftoff...
CGCCGATCGGCGCGGGCGAGGGTTGGATTGAAACTGCTGGCGTATTGCAGGTCGGACAGGATCTCGGGATAGCGGTCAAGCATGTTGCGGGCGGTGCCCAAGACGATCCTAGGCGCGAACGGCAGCGATGCCACCGCCGCCCATCCGCTCAAGGTTCCGTCATCAGGCCCGTAGGGGACGCCCCGTGCGGCGTAACCAAACAAGCGGCGTAGTTCGTCAGCCAACTCCGGTTCCTGCTGGCTCGGACCATCGCAGGCCGTCACGCCCCAGCAGTCTTCGTCGTAACCGGCGAAGCCGTGCGGGTTGCGCCGCGCGTATTCGCGCTGCACTTCGGTCGCGCGCCGGCTGTTCTCGAAATAGTCGCATCGCTTCTCGCGCATGAAACGATCCTGGATGCCGCGAAAATCAATCCAGGCATGCGAAAACTGATGGATGAACAGCGGCCCCGCATACAGAAAATCGTAGCCGTACAAATTCTCCCACTGGTAGGTCGCGGTCCAGGCCTCGAAGCTGTCGCCGGCAATCGGGTGCGTCGGCGAACCCAGCGCGAGCACATACAGCACGATGGCCTCGTTGTAACCATCCCAGCCGTAGTTCAGGAATCCGCACTCCGGCTTCCAGCCCAGCCGGATGGTTGTTTTGCCGTCCAGCGTCCACGACCAGTCGATGCGACGGTAAAGCGCGTCGACGATTCCGCGCAGTTCAATGTCCTCATTCGTTTCGGCTTTGAAATAGCTGGCTGCCGTTAGCGCGCCGGCGATCAGCATCGCGGTGTCGATCATCGACAGCTCCGAGCGCCACATGCGAATGCCGGTCTGCATGTCGAGAAAGTGGTAGTAGAAACCTTTGAAGCCGGTCGCCTCCGGACTGCCGCTTTGATCGCTGTCGCGGAAGAAACGTAGCGTCGCGAGAGTGCGTTCGACCGCATCGGCCCGCGTCATCCAGCCCCGCTCCACCGCGACCGGATAGGCCGACAACCCAAATCCAACCACCCCGATGCTGGCTGGCGAGTTATCGCGCGAGGTGTCGGCAATCAGTCCGTTGGCCGGATTCACCGCTTGTAGGAAGTAGCTGAACGCGGCGCGCTGGAGCTGGTCGAGCGTCTGCTCGGTCATTGGTGACTCGCTGATCATGTGGCGGCGCCTCCGTCTGGCGGCTCGGGGGTAAGTTCCAGCGTGACGGCTGCGATCGCGTGTGGGGGAAGGTCGACGTCGAAGCGGACGGTAGCATCCGCGTAGGTCACATCGAACCGCTCCTTCACGAGCCGAGAGGCGGCTTCGAGTTCCTCTACTTGCGCGCGGCTCAGATACTCCGGCTCGCCCATCTCGCGCCACTGCCTGCGCGGGTTCGCATGGTCCTCGTCGATGCGCTCGATGGTGGCTGCAAGGGGCGCGGGGGCATCGGTCAAACGGATTTCCACGCGCTGCATGACGATGTCGTGACGCGGCTGGGCGTGGTTGGTGAGAAACACCGTGATCGAACGGCTCTTGCGAACGACCCAGACATCGACCGTCTCGTGCAAGCCGACGACTGGAAGCAGCTCGCTGCCGAGCTGGTGCAAGAGCTGGAAGGCGCGGTAGATCGGCTTTGGGATGCCATGGAGATTAAGCAAACCGAACCCGCCATGGAACGGGATCGAGGGGAAGTAGTTCTCCTCAAAGATGTCCGTGAAGGTCCAAAAGCTGTAGCTTTCGACGAAGGGGTCCGTCTCCAGCACGCTCCTGGCGGCGTAGGCCGCAGCAAACGGCTCGTCGTGGTAGTGGTCCCGCGGATTGGAGGAGATGTTCCATTCGGTAAAATAGACAGGGCGTCCGCGCGCCTGTTCGCGCACGAGTTTCGCCCGGTCGCGCAGGAGGTCCCGCGGGCTGTTGGCGAGCTGCTCCTCCGTGTCCGCGCCCTCGAAGCCGAGTGGGTCGGTCGGGTAGATGTGCGTGCTGATGAAGTCAACCGGCAGGCAATTGTTCTCGCCGTAATCGCGCAGCTCCTCGACCCATGCGGTCATGGATGTCGCCGGGCCGCCGACGCGGAGCGACCCGTCGATGGTCTTGATCGCCTGCGCCGTATGCGCGTAGAGCCTGAAGTAGTCCTCCCGTGTGCCGGTCCAGAACGCCGGGAGATTGGGTTCGTTCCAGACCTCGAAGAACCACTGGCGCACCTCGGCGATGCCGTAGCGTTCGACCCAATGGCCCACCAGTTTGCGGATGAGCGTGCTCCAGGCGTCGTAATCCTTGGGCGGCGTGATATTCCCCCGATAGTGGAAAACGGTTTCGGGCCCCGAAGCCAGCATCTCCGGCATGAAGCCGAGCTCGACAAAGGGGCGCATGCCGATCGACAGCAGGAAGTCGCAGATGCGGTCGGCGTTGAAGAAGGAGTAGAGCGGTTTGTTCTGGTGGGCGATGAGCGTGCCCGTGTCATCCGAGAGCAGTCCGTGGAAGCGGACATGCCGAAAGCCAAGCTCGTCGTGGCATCGGCGGAGCTGCTCCTGCCAATCCGCGCGGAGTGCGAGCGGCGCATGACCGCTGCCTACCGTGTGCTCCCAGGCGTGCTTCAGCGGTGTGCTCGTTGCCGATAGGCGGGAGGTGAACGTCGCGGTCATGAATGTCGCCCTCTCTGCTTGCGATCGTAGCGCATGGCCGAATCGGCATTGGAATAGACTTGAATCTTCATAAGAGCATCTCCACTTTGGATTCACCAGTTACGACCGGATCGTGCCGGCCTTCGTCGGGTGAGTCGATCTTGTCGACCCCGTTCGCTCACCAAGTATCCCCTCGTATTCGTGGACCGACGTGTCCGCGTTCAAGACCGAATCGGCGAAGCAGGCCGGATGATCAAGCATGGATCACGCCCTCCAGGCCTAGAATCTTGCGATCGCCACGCAGCCAGCGAGAAGCGTCGACCACGTCGAACATCAGGGAGATACCGTTGACGACCATGACCATTAACCCGAACGAGAATTCCGGATTCTCAACTGTCCCGGCGGTGTATCCGAAAAGACGCATCGCGATGTAGATGATGAGCGGTGCCCACAGAACATGCGGAAAGGCGAGCAGCCGCGACCACCCACCTTGGATGAGCATCGTCGTTAGATTGATGGAGGCGACGAATGCGATGGCCACTGCGGTCCAGAAGCCGATCTCAGTGCCTAGGAACGCGAATCCGGCCAGGTTCACGCCGAACAGGAGCGGCATCCACATTTGGACCCCCGCCGGAAGGCCACGATACGATGTCCACACGCTGCGCAGTCTAGCTCTCGCAGTCATTTGTCAGGTTCCTCGTCTTTTCGTTCAGGGTCAAGACGGCGCGCGCCGCAGCCTAAAATATTCGGCAACTCCGTCAGGGATGTCAGCTCAACGTCGGGCCCAAACGGCAGCTGCTCGGGTCGTTGCGCGAATCGGTTGATCCACGCAACGCGAAATCCGAAGCTGGCCGCGCCCGCTGCGTCCCAGGCGTTGGACGACTGGAAGCCGATCTCGTGCGCGGACACACCGAGCCGCTCAACCGCCAATTGATAGACGCGCGGGTCGGGCTTGAAGACTCCCACTTCTTCGACTGACAAGACCACATCAACGAGGCCGGCAAGCCCGCTGTTTTCGACCGCAGCTTTCAACATCGCGGGCGTGCCGTTGGAAAGGATCGCGGTCTTCAGCCCTGCCTGCTTCAAGGCCCGAAGTGCCTCGGGCGCGTCGGGATAACAGTTCAAGTGCAGGTAGGCCTCCATTAATTCGCGCCGCAAAGCGCCGTCGTTCATTCCGAGGGAGTCGAGCGCGTAGTCGAGCGCGTCCTGAGTGACTTGCCAGAAATCCGCGTGCCGCCGCATGAGACTGCGCAGCCACGTGTATTCGAGCTGCTTGGCACGCCACAATGCAGACAAGGTGTCGGCTTGCGCGCCCAGGCGTTTGCGGCTGTTTTCCAATGCCGAGCTGACATCATACAATGTGCCGTAAGCGTCGAATACGCACGCGCGGATGTTTTGAAACGTGCTCATGAGGCGAACCAGTCGCTACAGCACGACGGCGTGTAGCCCTCCTTGAACAACGGGGCAAGGCTGGAATGGGGGACATCGATCTTCATGCGCAGGCTTTCTTTTCGGATTCACCTGTTCCGCCCGGGTTGTGCCAGCCGCCAGGAGGGGTGATTCGCCCGGCCGCTTTCGGTCCCCAGGTCCCCGGCTTGTATGCATGCACAGGCGTGTCCGCCTTCAGGGCCGCATCGACGATGCGCCAGGCTTCTTCCGCATAGTCCTGCCTGGCGAAGAGCGTGGCGTCTCCCTCCATGGCGTCTCCGAGCACGCGTTCGTAAGCGGACGGCTCGCCGGCATCCGGTTCGTGACACGCTACCAGTTCCACCGCCTGCCCCGTCCTCTGGTCGTCGGGGTCCAGCACATTGAGCCCTAGCGTGAAGCGGATCTCAGGGCTGATCTGCAATCGCAACGTGTTGTGTCGCAGAACGGGTCTTTCAGCCAGGGATGCGGCTTGACGGAGCCGGACCACGACTTCCGTGCCGGTGACGGGCAGACACTTCCCCGCCCGGAGATAGAAGGGCACTCCGCGCCAGCGATCCGAATCGATGTCCAGTCGCATGGCCGCATACGTCTCCACCTTGGAATCCGGTGCCACACCCTTCTCCTTGCGATAGCCACGAAATTGCCCGCGAACGAGGTTCTTCGTTTTCAGTGGCACGATGGTTTTGAGGACGTTGACTTTGGCGTCGCGAAGCGACTCACTGTCGGGGCCCGCCGCGGGTTCCATGGCCAGATGAGTCAGCACCTGGAACAGGTGATTCTGGATCACATCGCGGGTCGCGCCCGTTTCCTCGTAGAAACCACCCCGGCCTTGGACACCGAAGTCCTCCGCCAGCGTGATCTGCACGCTTTCAATATAGTGGCGGTTCCAGATGGGCTCCAGCAACGCATTCGCAAAGCGAAAAAAGTGCAGGTTGTTCACCGGCTGTTTCCCGAGGTAATGGTCAATGCGGAAGATATCCGACTCGGCAAAGGTGCTGAGGAGAATCCGATTGAGTTTCCTGGCGGAGGCCAAATCGCGCCCGAAGGGCTTTTCGACGAGCACGCGCGCGCCTTTGGCGCAGCCGGATGCCGCCAGATGTTTCACCACGACGTCGAACATTTGGGGCGGGATGGCGAGGTAATGCGCCGGGCGCCGGGCGTTGCCCAGGGCCTTGCGCAGCGCCTGAAAGGTTGCCGGCAAGGAATAATCCACGCTGACATAGCGCAACCGCCCGCAGAGCTTTTTACTCGCCGCGGAATCGGAAACTCCGTGCTTCTTGATGCTCGCGCGCGCCTGCGCCCGGAGCTGGTCGTCGGACCAGTCCGAGCGGCCCACGCCGATGACCGGCACGTCGAGCTGACCGCGTTTTACCAGCGCGTGCAACGCCGGGAATATTTTCTTGAAGGCCAGATCGCCCGTGGCACCGAAGAAAACCAGGGCGTCGGAATGGGATGGTTGCTTTGGTTTCTTTTTCATGGTGTTGTTCCTCGGCGGCTGACTTTTAGTGGTGTTGGCCAAACTCGCATCACGGCGGCAGCCTGCCTGCTTTTAACTCAAAAATTTGTTTAGGTGCGCTCCGACCTCGTCCGGCTTTTCTTCGATTAACCAATGGCCGGCGTCCTTAATCCAGACTCGCTCTGCATTCGGAATCGCTGCGGCCAGCTTGTCGGCGTATGCAGGTTTTTGGAACGGATCCTTTTCACCCCACAGCACCAGCGTTGGGTGGGGTAGATTCTTCAGTTCGTCGGCAATCGCCTGGGTATACTCCTTGTTCAACCGTCTAAGATTGCGGAAAAACGCCCGCTTGCCGTCTTCGCTCGACCAGGGCGTGAGATAAAGATCAATGACCTCGTCGGTCATCACACTTTTGTTGACCACACCCGTGGGCATAAAGCCGCGCATCATGGCGATGAAGGCTTTCAAGCTCATCTTCGCCTCCGCCTCCGGGCGCTGCAAAGGCTCGAACTCAGGGATGGGCCACGAGTCGAAACAGACACTGTCCAGGAGCACCAGCTTGCGAACGGCTTCCGGGGCGTTGACCGCGAGCAACTGCGCGACCCCGCCGCCGATATCGTGCGCGACCACGTCGGCGCTCCGGATCCCCAATGCCCGCATGAAGTGAAGGATCATGCGGCTTTGCGCGTTGATGGAGACATCGGCGCTCTTCGGCTTCTCTGACTGGCCGTAATTGAGCAGGTCCGGATCGATCACGCGATGCGTGGCGGCGAGTTGCGGGATGATGGTCCGCCACATCCGGCTGTTGGTCGGAATCCCGTGAATCAGCATCACGGGGCTGCCGCTGCCCTGTTCCAGATAGGCGATTTTATGACCACCGACGTAAGCATGACCTTCAATTAGATTTGTGCTCATGGCAGGCTCCGTTTCGTTGTTTGCATTTCTTTGGTTAAGACTTTCGAACGCGTGAGTTTTCAATGAACGAGCATTTTTCCAGCCAACCCCAGGAGGACCCCCCCTCTCGTCCCGTCCTGGGCTCGTTCCCTTCCGTGGTCTCTTGGCCTTTTTTCTGCTTACTCATAGTCCCCCCTTTATAATAAGCTTGCCCATGTTCCATCCGTTATACGATGGCCCTGCCGCGTCCTATCACGCGTCCTTCTACCAGCTTTCTCACCCTGCCGGCTGTAAGGCAGCTCACACCTATGAAAGATTTCACCAGGGTTACGCGCCCGCGCCCTGGCTCACCGGCCAAGAGCCTCGGATGGCACAATCAGAGGTACCATCCAACCTCTGTTCACGGCCTTCTGAAAACACAGGTACCTGTTCGATGAACGTCGCTGCGCGCTGCGATCCCTCACAGTCACCTCGTCATCTATCACAGGCTGATAACGAGCCCTGAATTGCCTACATACTGAGAAGATCATCAAATAGTGCTATCGTTTCACGATGACCGTAAAATAAGGCATTTTCGTGATTCGTTTCCCATCTGGATACGCACTCTTTCATGGTCCGATCAGTATGTTGTTCAGATCCTCGTTGCAAGACCGTTCTCGTGAGGGATCGGCGCGAATGGACTGCCGAGAGCCTCCAAGGGAAAGGCCGGTGTGCGGTCGATTCGGTGCAGTGCATCGGCGATGCGTTCCGGCCTCCCCCAATCGCTCCACAGCGCATTCGTGAGTTCGGTCACCGCCACACGGTCCGACACCTGCTGGAGCAGATCGGACGAAAAATTCCTGGCCGGCATATTGTGATAGATCGCGTCCAAGACCCGGCCTTCATCTTGGGTGCCGATGGCGCACCCGAGCCGTTCGAACCGTTCCATGAGATCGGGGAAACACTGCCAACCCAGTTGCCAGAGTGTGTCCACCTTGGCCGTCATTACCATCGTGTTCCAGAGCGCCTGGCTCGACAGGGCCTCGTCGGCCTGTTGCGCCGTAGGCTTCTCCAAGAATCTCTGGACCGTCTGGACCGGCTGCTTTCCAGCAAGAGCGAGTCGTTTGCCCGGCAGAATCCAGCCGTAATCCAGTTCAAGACGGTCCGGCGCCACCCCGAGCAAGACGATGCGGTTGCGAAGTCGCTCGGCAGCCAGGACCGCGTCCCGTACGGTGTCGAGAAATTGCTCTTCCGGGTAGACAAAGTGGTCAGACGGGTAAATAACCACGGTCGCCAGAGGATTGCACGCCTGCACATAGGTCAATGGGAGAAACACGCCGGCTGCCGTATCCCGGTTGGCCGGTTGAAACAACAGGGTCCCGACCCCGCGTCCATTCAGTTGAGCCATGGCCTCCTGACGGTGGGTTTGTGCCACGACGAGGACGGACCGCTCCGCCGGTGCGAGGCGCGCCGCGCGGTCCAAGGTATGCTGAAGGAGAGATCGTGTGCCGACAAAGGTGCAAAACTGCTTCGGTTTCTGCTTGCCTAACCACCGCTGCACGAAGGAGCCGACGCGTGTCCCTTCGCCGCCGGCCAACACAATCGACCACAGTGCGCTCTTGTTGTTCACCTGCTTCATACGATCCCCCTTTTCCCACCGGTTACGAATGAACCGCCATACAACCATTCACTCTCGAACTGCCTTCGCCCGCTTCTGCAGATAGGCGTTACGGACTGCCGAGTAGAGATCGAGCGTCGCGTCTTCTACTCCTTGAAATTTTTCCAGATTGAGAGACCGGTCGTTGGTAATTTCTCCTACACGCCTTCCGAGCTGCGCGATAGATGTCGTTGTTCGATTCTTATGGGCAATCACCGACGGCACCCCCTTGACCTCAATGAGCGGTAAGACAAGCCAATTGATGGGGTCGAGAAAGATGTCTACAACGTACCCGAACCCGTCGCGGAGAGTGAGGGGCGGCAGGAACGGAAGTACCAGGTACGGACCCGGTGTGACTCCATAGAAGCCGAGCGTCTGACCGGTATCTTCTTCTGGCGTCTGTAAATTCATGTGTCTGGCCACATCAAGGAAGCCAGCGACGCCGAGGGTTGAGTTCGCGAGGAATTGGCCCATCTCCACTCCAGCCCCTTTGACCTTGCCCTGAAAGACGTTGTTCACAAATCGAGGCACGAAGCGAAGATTGTAGAAAAAGTTACTGACCCCGACTTGCACCGCATCCGGCAAAATAAAGTTGTAGCCCTGAGCGACCGGTTTCAACACAAAGCGGTCCACCTTGCGGTTGAACTCAAACATCGTGCTGTTGAACGGTTGCCACGGGTCGTACTCATCGTCTGCCGGGCCATCCGACTTGGCAAAGGGATCGTAAAACTCACCGCGATCTGAAGCCTCACTCGACCCAGCGCCGGCTCCTGCAATCGGAGAGGCCGGCATCGGTTCTGGGGCAGACATTGCGAGTGGTGATGCGGACCGGGGCGCCTGGTCTACTGGTTGAATTGGAACGGGGGCTGTGCCATCCTGCGATACCCATCCCCAGGCTCATCGTCAGAACAAGAGGCTGTGCCCACGGTACGGCCAGCCAACCCAGTCCCTTTGCACGATTCGGATCGACTATTGTAAGACTCGTATCTTGCTCCACCATACGGCGCCATGTTTCAGGCCACACTGATTTTTCAAATATGTGCTGTTTTGCACAGATTGGTGTCCGGCCTCTCCTGTAAGCTCGACACGCTACCCATATCACGCCACACAACAGTGATCGCACCTGAGGGGCATGACCAGGACGCGTGCTGCGTCGGCACGCGGGTCTCAGGTTCTTTCGTGTCTCGCTCTGAGAAGGGAACACAGCCATGGCACCATCATGCTTGGACATGAACCAGTTCCGCCTATTCTCAGAGCTCACCCGGGCCAACCAGCAAGAGATCGCTCACATGACCAGGATGCAGAAGGTCAAGAAGCGGCAGCTGGTTTACCAGACTGGCGAGCCGACTGCCTTCGTCTATCTCCTCATGATGGGGCAGGTCAAAACCCTTAAAGTCGACGTTCAGGGGAGGGAGAGCATCCTGGACATTCTGGGGCCGGGAGATATCTTTGGCGAGAGGGACATACTCGAAGCGAACCCGCGTGATACCTCGGCCCAATCCTTAGAAGATTCGCTGATCGGTGCTATTGCAAAGGCGGACTTCGTCGGGTACCTGCGCAGATGCGAGAGCTTCGCGGCGACGTTCATCAGGTATATCAATCATCAGCTTCGGAAGTCTCAGCAACGTGTTGAGGATCACGTCTTCCTCACCGTGCCGCACCGGCTCGCCCGTCTCCTGCTCAGTAATCGCAAGCCGCCTGGAGCAACAGACTGCCTCCCCAGTTGTTCGAATCTTACCCACCAGAACATGGCCAATCTTGTTGGCTGCAGCCGAGAAACGGTGAGCACCGCCCTTGGACAGTTCCGGCGCGCTGGTCTCGTTTATTTCTGTAACCACGCGATTATCGGCATAAATGACAGAGGGTTAACCGATCTATTGCATTCCTCGAATGCTGCCCCCCCCTACCGCATCGCGCAGCGGGCCGCAACCCCACACTGCAACGGTGTCTCCGCGCTCCATCTCGCAGTTTTCGGTGCCCATGTAGCCCGTGGGAAAGATATCAGAGAGGACAGCACCTGCTCGTCTCGCAGCCCGGAAGGAATCTTGAGTGGACCCACATCGGCAAACGGCATCCTGACATAATCCGCTTGCCCGCCGGCGAACCCTCCCAGCATGTGGGAATAACCGAATAGGCCGGCCGGCGAGTGGCCCATGGCTTTGCGGGTCACTTCTGCGTTCGGGTTCGAAGTATCGCAAAGGGAGAACAGACCCTTCTGGCAAAAAAAGCACGCGCCGCATGAAATAGTGAAAGGCACCACGACGCGGTCTCCGGGCTTCAGCTTGGCGGCGGCGCCTGTACCAACCTCCACCACTTCTCCCATAAACTCGTGGCCGAGCACATCGCCCGATTCCATAGTCGGCATCATGCCGCCGTAGAGGTGGAGATCGGAGCCGCAAATGGCCGTGGCTGTGATCTTGACTATCGCATCACGCGGATCAATGATCTTCGGATCAGCAACGGTATTAATGCGGACGTCGCCTTTCCCATACCAACAGAGCGCTTTCATGGGCCGCGCCTTTCTACTTTCATGAAAATGTCATGGCTGCCGAACCGGGTTCTACGTGATCCTGCTGCCTGTCATTTTCTTGTGTCCTGCGCTTCGAGACTCCTCAGAAACGTCACCATATCGGCGCGATCCGATGTTTTACGAGCATAGAACGGGTGGGGAGAAGTCTCCCCCCGCTTCGGATCAAGCAATTCATCGAAGCTATGCACCGACGCGTCATGCAGGAAGAGGGTCGTTCGATCCAGGTCAACGAACAAGGGGAGCGCGTTCCCTCGTTCGATCCGTGATGGCTTGCATCGATCACAATCATTTTGTCATCGAATATTCCAGGCGAATTTTGAATGGGGCTTCTGAGATGGCGTGGTGATGCGGTGTCCATGTCAATTTCTCTTCAAGTGAATTAGCGACTCATGCCGCCTTGCAGTTTCCTGGCTTCATCGAGATGCATGGCCACATGGCTCCGTGTCTCCGCCAGATGCTTCTTGACCGCCTCACTTTGGGCGTTTTTGAGCAATTGGTTGTCGATCATGTCTTGCACCTCGGTATGCCCTTTAATCATCGCGTCGATGTAGGCCGCGCCGAATGGTTCGCCATCGAGCGGAACGAGCGCACCCAATTCCTCCGCCCCCTTGATGCGCAGTTGTGTGACCGCTGCGGTTTCAATCGGTGTCACGCCGATGCGCTGACCGAGCTTCAGGGTTTCTTGAACACCTTTTCCATGCTCTTTGTGCAGCTTCTTCGCAAATTCAAGAACCTGCGGGCTGGCCTTCTCGGTCCCCGCTTGGGCGGCAGCCAACACTTCATTAAGATTGACCATCGTGACGAATGCCAACACCTCCGCATCGCCGCTCTTCTTGGCTTCGGTCCCCATCCCCGCCGCGCGCTTCGGGGAACCGGGGATGACAGGCTTATCAACAAACTCTGTACTCTTTGTCGGCGGATCGAACTGAAGCGCTTCGACGTATGGCGGATGCTTACCCATCGTGTCTTCTACGACGATGCGACCGAAGGATTTCCGCGCTTCCTTCGTATCGGTCTTGCCCCGGACAATATCGTGCGCGAGATTGAGTGTCAGAATATTGTGTCCCTCTAAATCGCACCGCGCCGACATTTCGCCTTTTGTACGATCAAAGGTCAGGCTCCCGTCGTACGCGGTGAGCGCGGCGGCTTTCTCCGCCGGCACGCGATAATCAATGGTGTGTTCGATATAATCCATATGGGGCATCGGGAAATCGTGCGGATGCTCCGCTTTCGTCACGGTGATGAGCTTGAATGGTCCCACATTGTGCCAAATGCTTATCCGGTTGACTCCGGAGAGTCAATTGGAGGAACCTTGCCGCTATGGGGCGGCCGGCTTATCCAAAGACCATGCGAGAGTTTCGCGATCA
>Ga0105046_10015094_pt1 | contig 11884 bp, 13 predicted proteins | sample MAT03_FD_78385 | JGI IMG/M metagenome (GOLD analysis project Ga0105046, IMG submission 78385) | Freshwater microbial communities from Lake Fryxell liftoff mats and glacier meltwater in Antarctica - MAT-03 (megahit assembly) | ecosystem: Environmental > Aquatic > Freshwater > Ice > Liftoff...
GGCATCGAGGCAAAGGCCCTAGCTTCCAGCAAAGTCACCGAGCTACAGCGTGCCGAGCTTGACACCGTGCGTGCCGCCGGGGGCATTGCCCTCATCATCCACCGTGACAACCTCACCCTTTTAACTGAAACACTGAACGAGATAGACACCACTCTATGTACGTCGACGCACCCAACCAGCGCCTGATTGTAAAAACAGGCAAGTTCACCCAGATCGCTCAGTTAACCCCCGACGCCGTACGGCTGGCGAGCAACATCGTCGCGTTGCCGCACGACGACCGGCATATCCAGATTCTCCAGCACCTCGGCGCTAAGGTCGAGGGCTTCGAGCCGATCCACTACTACTGGGACTGGCCCACCTTGTCAGGCCAATATGAGCTACGTCCTGATCAGAAGGCGGTGGCTGCGTTTTTTTGCCGCCATGACAAAAGCTACTGTCTGAACCCCCCGCGCATGGGGAAGACCGCATCTAGCCTCTGCACGCTACTGTATCAACTAGACAAGGGCATCATCCAGGCGGCGCTTATCATCTGCCCCCTGACGGCTGTCGGGGATTGGCGGCGGGAGCTGTTTGCGATGCGGCCGAATGAGGTGCCCGTCGTGCTCCACGGTAAGCACCGGGGGGCCCTGAGCAAGAGCCTGACGAACCGCATCTTCCTCATCAACCCGGACGGCGCGCGCGCCATCTCGAAGGAGCTGGTGACGGCGGTTGCGTGGGGGCGCATCGGCGCGATCGTTGTCGATGAGCTGACCGATTACTCCACGCGGACGACACTGCGGTGGAAGGCCGTACGCGCCATCGTGCAAGGGGTGCGCTACCTCTACGGACTGACTGGCACCCCGGGCACTGCGCTCCAGACGTTCGGGCAGATGTCCCTCATCAACCCCCACGCGCACCTGCCCCGCTCGTTCAAACACTGGCGCGATAGTGTGGCGACCAACCCCTATGGGTTCCGGTGGGTGGAGCGCCCCGATGCCAAGGACGTAGTCTTCCGGATGATGCAGCCCGCGATCCGGTTTTCGAAAGAAGACGTGCTCAAGCTGCCCACCCCGCAGATCGAGTTCATCGACGCTGAGCACACCCCCGCGCAGGAGCGGGCGTACAAAGAAGTCAAGGCGAAGCAGCGCATGATGGAGGGTAACGCCACCGTCACTGCCGTGAATGCCGGGGTCCTTGTAAGCAAACTCCTACAGATCAGCGCTGGCTCCGTCCGCACAGACGACGGCCGCATCGTCGAGTATGATGTGACCCCTCGCATCGACGCGCTGGAGCATTTGATCCTTCACAAGAGCGAGAGCAAGGTCGTCATCTTCGCGTCGTATCGCGCCGTGATGGCGAGGGTCGCCAAGGAACTAGAAGACCGGGGTATCAGCCCCGCGCAAATACACGGGGGCATTAGTGCCAACGAAACACCGAAGATAATCAACGACTTCACTAACTCCGAGCACCCCCGTGTATTGATAGCCCACCCCATCACGGCCCGTTACTCCCTTGAGTTGGCGGCTGCTGATACCATCGTGTTCTATGGGCCAGCTATGTCCGGGGCCTACACCTACGAGCAAGCTAAGAACCGGATACTCTCCCCGAAGCAGAAGTCATTGACACCTGCTATAGTTCATCTACAATCCTCGTACAGTGAACGAGCATTATTCAAAGCACTAATTGATGGCGTCGATGCGCAGCGGGCGCTCGTCAATTTGTTTACCGAAGAACTCGCTGCCACCCTATAGAAAGACACCACCAATGGAAGACTCATTAGATGTACGCATCGCGGCGTTGATAGCAGACCCAGCTACCGACCCCCGCGTGTTGGTCGGGTGCTTACGCACCCTCGATGGGAAGCTGGATGACCTGACAGTGCGGATGAAGCCGCTAAGGAAAGCGGCCGACATGCTACGCGACGCGTTGTTGCAAAAGCTAAACCAACTACAGATTAAATCCCTGAAGTTCGAGGGGCTCGGCAGCGTGACCAAGGCCGACTTGAAGACCTTCAAGCTGGAGAGCCCGTCCGATTTTTGGGCATGGCTCGAAGTCCAGAGGGAGGGGATGACGGACAAGACCGAGGTCTACTCGTTCTTCAGTGCGTCCCTCTCCAAAGATATGCTCAACGACACCCTGAGCCGAACGGGCGCTCTGCCCTCGGGCGTCATTACAAACACAGTGCAGTCGCTGCGCTTCACACCCACCAAGGAGTAACTCATGTCCGATATCGTCCCTTTTTCCTTCGACGCCCCCGTACAGCAGCAGCAACAGCAGAAATCGCTGGTCGACGACCTGTATGGTGCAGCGCTCAAGTCCGGTGTCCCCCACATCAGCCTGAACAACGGTACGTTTTTTGTCCACGACGCCTCGGGGGCCAAGGTCGCGATGCCGGATCGCCACCTCGACGTGGTGATCGTGCGTATCAAGCAGAAGGACAACCGAACTTTCTGGGTGAAGCCGATGAAACCCGGCGAGCCCGCGACATCCCCCGACTGCTGGTCCAACGATGGCGTTGCGCCGCATGCCCCGGAAGAGGGCCGACCCGTGGTCACCGACGCCACGACTGCCCTGCCGCGCGCGGTGCGCTCGTGTGCTGAGTGCCCCAAGAACGTCCCCGGTTCCCACCTCACGGGTACTGGCAAGGCGTGCTCGTGGAAGAAGCGTGTCGCTGTGTTCCTCGCCGACGATATCGGCGGCCAACCGCTATTGCTGCGCGTCGGCTCCATGTCATGGACTGACAAGGTAGACGCGAACTACCGCGGCCCTCGTACCCTCAAATCCTACGTGCAGTACCTTGTGGCAAACCACCGCAACCCCGGCATGTTGGTGACCCGTATCACGTTCAACCCGAACAACACGGTAGCGACGATCTTGTTTGCGCCCGCCACGGACGCCAGTGGTAGTGCTATGGGTCTGTCCGCAGAAGCGCAGACCATCATCCTCGAAGCGGCACGCGGGGAGGAAGTAGCCCGGCTGATGGAGGTTGACGGTGAGGGCGACGCAGTTGAGCCGCCTAGTGTCGCGCCCCCTCCTGCCGTGACCTTCGCCCCAACGCCCGCCGTTATGCCGGTACCGACGACACCGGTTGCCGCGCCACCTGCCGCCGTGGCCCCCACCCCGGTGGCACCGAAGCCGGTCGTCCCGCCCGCCCCTCCGCGCCCGGTAGTGAAGCCCCTCGTGTCGCCTAACATCCGGTCGGATTTTTCCACGTTTGTCAACGTGCGGATGGCGCAGTTCATGCGGGAGTTCGCTGCGCAGTGGGCCGAAAATCAGGCATGGGCGTTACACGAGGGTACCAAGGAAGCCGAGGTGGTCGAGTGGATCAACGACTATCTTGAGCCCGAAGTTGTCGGCAGTGACACACCGGTGGCCCCGCCGCCCGTGGTGGCTCCGCCAACACCCCTGAAGAAGCCGGGTCGGCCACCGAAAGTGTCAGCCCCGGCACCGACGCCCCCACCGCCGCCACCTGCTGACGACTTCGCGTCACTCTTGGGTCTCGATACCCCGGACGACGTGTAATGGCACTGCCGCGGATCTTGCTAACGTCGGACCTGTCCGACAAACTGCACGTTATCGCGGCCATGTCCGGACAACCTCTCACGGGGGTTATCCGGGCAGTGATGGCGGCAGGTCTGCGCCATCACACCATAACGGTAGATACGACAGACATCTGGCCTACCGCTGACGCCTTGACAACGCCCCCGTCTCCGGTATGATTGCCGTGGGTGTTTAAGTGGGCGATCCTACCCTTGCCTTTCTCAAGGGGACGTGGTGGTGCACTCAGGATCGTCCTCTTAAACGCCTTCAGATTTCTTCGGTCGACGGCTCTGCTCATGTTGTCATCGTGAGCCGGGATGGTGCCCACGGGGCCGTCGTCCGAAGGAATCCCCCCCTGTAATTAACCTATGCGCCCTCACCCTGCGCGGAGCTTTTAGATGACATCCAACAGTCCCCTGTCCCCCGCCGTACGGCGGCTCGCGGACCAGCTGTTCCCCCGCGGTTCCCTAATCTGCCTGCATACACGGGATCATGCGTCTCTGGGGTTCGCAGCCGCTCGGTGGGCCACCGACATCGACGACTTCAGCGCCAAAGTTGCGCGGTGCCCTACGACGTGGAGCATCTACTGGAGCTTCGCTACATTCAAAACAAGGGGCCAACGCATCGGTGCTAACGTCGACAAAGTCCATGCGCTGACCATCGACATCGACGTACACGGCAAGCCGCATGAGCACAAGACATTAGATGAGGCTGCGCATGCGCTCAGCGAATTCATCCGGCAGTACACGCTGCCCGCCCCGTGGATCATATCGTCGGGGCGGGGCCTCCACGTCTACTGGACCCTGACCGAAGGACTGACGGCCGAGCAGTGGAGCGCCGCCAATGACCGGATATGCCAGGCAGCGCGCGCAGCGGGGGTCAAGGTGGACACCGCCGCAGTGGGCACCGCCAATGCGCTCCTTCGGGTGCCGGGGTCGTGGCATCCCGGCGCAAACGTAGCGGCCGGGGTAAGGAGCAGGGGCACCCCCGCCGTGCTGGCTGATCTGCTCGCTCCACTTCCGGTGACCACGGCCCCCGTCCACAGGCAGGTCGTTGAGAAGGACCCGATCTTCGCCAACATCCCCATCGCCAAAAGCCAGTCCGAGTTCTACCCTACACGGTCCGACTTAACGCCGCTGAGCCTGATGGTGTCCGAGTGCAAGCAGGTGCGTACCGCCCCGACGGGACGTTACTCGCAGTGGTACCTCGCCTTACAACTCGCGCTGAGCGCAGGCGACGAGGACGCCGCGCGTGCATGGTCGGTGCGCGACGCTACGTATGACGCCGACATGGCTGCCTTCGACCGTAAGCTTGCCGGTATCGACCGGAAACGTGACGAGTCACCCGACCGGGTGCTACCCGTGCTATGTATCACTCTGGAGAACGCGAACCCCGACGGTTGTGTGGGGTGTCGGTTCAAGGGCAGCCCCCGAGTCAGAACCCCGTTCGGGGTGGGCGACGTGCCCCCTCCCGATAAGGTACCCCCCCAAGCTGCGCCTCCGACACCGGCGATTGCGGTCGCAGTCGCGACGGGCAGCGGGGGCATTGCCCTGTTCACGCCCGTCGCGGAAGACGCGCCGATCCCATACGCCCCCACGGATGAAGACCCGTACTACGTGGAGAACGGCACCCCCTTTTGGCGACGCAAGGTCAGCCGCGATACCGACGAAGCGATGATCCCCCCGCCCGTGCGGTTAGCGCATTTCTCCGTCGTCCCGCTGATCCATGAGCACTCGCCATCGGGCGGCGTCAACCGGACCGTCTGGCGCGTCAAGCGCAATGGCCGACAGGAGGACATCGATATCCCGGACACCGTCCTTGCCGGGGGTGGCAATGGGGGCAAAGCGATCACGGAATACATGGCAGGCCGCAGCTGCGTGATTTCAGATCCGACGAAGTCCAAACATTTCGGCATCTGGATGGGTGTGTATTTCAACCAAGCGCTCGACAGATTGCCGGTACGGGTGAGGGCCAACGCTATGGGGTGGCAGCCAGACGGGTCGTTCGTCACCGCCCACGCGCAGTACACAGCCGACCACAGGGTCCAAGCCCCGCTCTTGAGCCCCGCGGCAGAAGCGGAGCGCCGCTTAGTCGGTCCGTCTAAGGGGACTGCCGAGCAGTGGGGTACGATCCCCGCACTATACGCCCGGCAGAAAAACATGGCCGCCCTATTCGGGGTGATGCAGGGATTCGCCAGTCCGCTCTTGAACATGGCGGGGCAGATGGGGTTAATCGTCCACCTCCACAGTGCCGAGTCCGGCACAGGGAAAACCACGGTACAGAAGGTGGTCAACTCCATCTACGGCCACCCCGAGCGGCAGATGAAGGGGTTCCGGGACACCGTCAACGCCTCGTTCGTTTCCGCGGCCGCGCGCGGCAACCTCGCCGTGACGCGGGACGAGATCACAAAACTGTCGGGGGCAGCCGTCTCGGACTACGCGCTCTCGATCACGCAGGGCCACGACAAGGCCCGGCTAGATAAGGACTCTAACGCCAAGGAGTCAGGTAACTGGTCCCTGATCGCACTAACGTCAGCCAACATTTCGCTGCGCGACAAGCTCGCTGCCAACAAACGGGCGGATGCCGAAGCCGAGAGCATGCGCATCATCGAGATCCCCTTCGCGTACCCGGCGATGGAAGCCGGAGACAGGGTCATCATAGACAACACACTGGAGGCGTGCTACGGCGTGGCGATCGAGACCTATGCGCCCGCGCTCGTCGCTCGACGGGCCGACATCTACACGCTGGTTCAGGCAGCCCTGATACGGTGGGAGAACGAACCCCCGGCACGGGGGCACAGCGCACAGCGGTTCTGGCTTGCCGACTTTGCGGCCGTCGAGGTGGCGCACAGCATCGCTACAGACTGCGGGTTGATCTCGTTCCCTTGGGCCGATCTGAAGGCATACATCTTGGATGTCGTATGGCCGCACCAACTGAAAGAGAACCGGGCGACCAAAGAGACTCACGCATCGAAGGACATCCTGCCCGCGCTAATGGAGTCGCTACAGGCCCGGAGTGTCAAGCGCGCAGTGGGGACCGCCGTGCCGGAGTACCCTGTCGACATGCGCAACTTGCTGGGTACGTGGTACACCGAGGGGAACTACATCGACGTGAGCGCCACAGCGGTACGCGAGTTCATCCGGAAGGACCCCTCCGAGCAAACGCCCCGCGACTTGCTCGCGCAGTGGGCGAAGCTACCCCGCGACGGGGAGTATTACCTGCACTCCGCAGAGCCCACAGTGCGCGACATCGACATCCGTGTAGGCGGCGAGCGGACCAAAGCGAAAGCCTTCCGCTTTTACCTACGAAAAGACCTAGACCCAACCACCACTGAAGGAGACTGAGATGACTGACAAACCACCCTACGTTGACGACGCAGCCGACGATGACGCCCGCCATGCCGAGCAAGCTAAGGCGGCGTTGCGCGCTGCCGCGAACAAGGCCCGACGGGCCCGAGGGGAAATGCCGCACTTGGTCCCTGCGCTTTCCGGGGAGCAAGCGAAATGAAACACTTAGGGCGCTACCTCCGTGAAAAACACGGCATCCGTACTTGGGAGAAACCCACGCTGGAAGACCTGATGTGGTGGACACTCGGGGCCGTAGCGGCCCTCTTCTTTCTGGTGTTCGCCGCTGCCCAGATATACGCGAAAGCGTCCCGCCCCGAACCGGCAGTGCGCATGAGTCCCCCCCTTACGATGCCCGCGTGCGACGGCGGGGAGTTCCGCATCGCGCAGAAAACGCTCGCGCAGTGCGGGCATTCTGCAGATTAGTCAAACACCGGGGGGCGCTCCGCCCTTGCGCTCGCGCTCCCACCCATCCCGACAGCTGCTATCGCACCAGCGGTGCCCGTCAACGGTGAACGCCTCACAGAAAAGGCACTGCTCCGAGTAGATCGGGTCAGCGGTGAGGTCCCTGATCGCACGCACTGCCGCAGCGGTGGCGCGCTCGATCTCCTGGTCAGCGCGGTCAGCGTCGTCCATCGGCTACTGGCAAGCCTTAACCACGGTGGTGAGCTGGTCGACGGCAGAAGCCAAGCGCTCGATGTCGATCGCCGCGCGCTGGATGCACCCCTCATCAGTCACGACGATAGGGCACGGGGTTAGTCGTATCGGCTTGTCTGGCACGGTCGTGATACACGGCACCCGGACGGGCACTTCCTTCGTCAGGTATTCGACCTGCGGAGGAGTGCATCCGGCAACAACTAAAAGCGCCAACACCCCACAGACAAGGGCTGCACGGCGGAATACCGGGAAGTCGAGTTCGTACCAATCTACGACGCAGCCCCTATACAAGAACAGTTTGGGAGATAAGCTAATCATCGTAAACTCTTCTTGATCATGTCCGAAGTCCTCTCGCACGAAGTTGCTCCGACGGGGACGAGGCGCTCGATGTACTGGACGCGTGCCGCCTCGCCAGTTTTGCGGTTGGTATTTGTCTTGGCCGCAGCTGTCAACGCGACGGCGACGGCGGCACTCTTCGTCGTGATGGCCGTCATGTACCCTTCAATCGTGGCAAACGCAGCCGTGTCGGCTTTTAATTGCACGACTGCGGCATTGAGGGCGGGCTGCAATTGCGAGCGCCCCTCGGCCCGTCTCCGCTCATCGTAGGCGTTCTTCTCGTACCAAATGCCCCCGGCCGCCAGCGCAAAAAGCACGGCACTGATGAGGGGGCTGATGAGCCAGCTGGGCATTACGGGGTTTTCTTGGTTCGGGTGGCGATCCACTGGACCAGCGCGGGCTGGAAGTAGTGAAGGGCGTACCCCACAAGGGCCCCGATAATGAATTCAATCATGGTTGTCTCTCGCAAAGTTGGCGTTCAGCAGCGCGACGTTTCACTAGGCCCGGAAGTTCTTTGCCCTTAGCGATGGTCCAGCGGCTAAGTTCCGCGCAGGCCGTGGGATCTCCGGCGTTTAATTTTTTCATGTACCGCGAGTTGCATGCGGCACCGACACCCACATTGTAGGCAAAGGAGATGGTCGCAGCCTGGGCGTAGACGGAGACCGGGCGGGTGATGCACGACAAGGCTTCGGCATGCTTCAGCATCTCCCGATGGAGGAGTTCGGTGCACTCCGCGGTTGTGTATGGTTTGCCGATGTCCTCCCGCGTCAGGCGCGTGCCGTCCATATCGTATGTGCTGCCGGTACAGGCTGTCACAATCCCCACGGGGTCGACGTATCCCCGGTTCACGGTCCCCTCGAAGAACATCACTACCGGCAAGGCAAGGGCAACGGCCGCAGCTGTTGAGGCCGCAACAATTTTAGTCGTGCGACTAGCCTCACTCATTTCGGCGTGATCCCACTACCCCCGCCCGTAGCAAGAATCACAATCCCCCACACGCTAGAGACCGCGATCGCGATTACGCTGACCCACTTGGCCACCTTGGCCAGCGTTGACAGGGCGTTGATGATGTTCGTCAGGTCCTGCGTTGCGACGATGGCCTGCCGCGTCAGCTCAGTGTTCTCCGTGATCTGAGCAGAGAGCCGCGCGTGCCCGGTTTCAAGCCCGTCTACGCGGGAGTTGATGGCTTCGTGGATTTGCTGTTCATTCATTTGGGTCTACCGGTTAGGGATGCAAGTAATGAGCTTGTTGTACTCGTAGAGCATCCACGCTTGCCCAACGTCGAAACCCATGTAATTGGTCCGGGTGTACTGATGCGTAAAAGGTATTGGCTTATTGTCAGCGTTGAATGGCGACGAGGGATTCAAGTTCCATAGCCAGCCGCCAGGGACGCCGGGAATGCCCGAGTCCCACCATACCTCTTGCTGCTTGAGTGCCTTGCGAGCTACTCCGCCACAAGCGGATTTGACCCCCGTCATTGGCGTGAGGGTGTGTCGCCACACCCAGTATTTGCCAAAACTGCCATCGTTAGCATTGAGGTATCCCCACACGGTAATCGTCGTCGGCCCGGTGATCCAGCGGGGCATGTAAATCTGCCCCACTGGTGGCGATGGCACCTCTACGCCGTTGATCTCTGTGCGGTATGAGAAGATCGGGTATCGCTGTCCATTCGTGGTGCCTGAGTATGCGTCGAGATAGATGTACTGCTCGTCCTTCCGCCACTCCTCACGAGCCCGGTTGCCCGCCGGGTCTTTGGTCTCCCAATCCACGTAGAGCTTGTCGATCCCCACCGCCGTGTAGATCACGGTCCCCGATAAAAGAGGCTCCGTGCGCGTCCGAAAGGGGGCGAAGGACAACGTATCCACCGGGCCGACAAGCGGGTCGCCTCCGGGGAGTACGCGGCTTCTCCTCGCGCACCCGAAGATGCCGAGGATTCGCGCTAGGAGAGCGACACTACGGGATGACATCGAAGTCGATTCGACCCGGCGCTGCGCAAGGCAAGCACCCGGCAGGTGTGACCGGGCGCACGTTCCAGTCGAGTCCGCTGGTACCGGCTACCCACGTTTGTGCCACGGTGGACGACGGAGCGACATCGGTCAGCGTTACTGTCACCTGAACGCCAAAGGCATCGTTAAACGGCACGTTGCCGATAAAGAAGCCTAAGGTCAATGAGCATCCGGCAGGTATGCCGGTAGCACTGTACGTCTGACTTGCTGCCACGCCTTCTTGGAAAGTTATAGTTCCGAGCGACCAATCGGTGGCGCAAGGTGCAACCGCAGCCTGCATGTCGAACGTATAGGTCCCACCTGCGTAGACGACGGTATGGCTCGTACCTGCGGGCCACGTCACCGGCACGTTTCCAGACGGCCCAGCGTTGTACGTTACCCCGTCGATAACCACAACCGAGTTGGCCGTAAAACCAGACAGCGTCCCGTTTGTTCCGCAGACCAAGGTGTTCGTCCCTGCAACGATGCCCGAAATACTGCAACATGGGGGGGCTGGCGAGAAGCAGGCACCGTTCCATTTCAGCGTGCCACAGATTACACCGGGGACCAGGCGCGTCGTGTTCTGAACAGCCCCGCAAACCGTGAGACCCGCCGAGGCTCCAACAGCCGCAAGCGTGAATGTCACGTTGGACACCTCCCCAACAGTTGCCGCCCCCGTCGTGAATGGGAAAGGTCCAGGCAGGGTAAAGGGGTTGGTGACGTTAAACGGCATCCCGTTGACGCTACCAGCGTTGTTCAGCGTGACCGTCGCACCGGCAGGGCCGACGACGTTGAGGATGTGCGACTGCCCCGCCACAATGATGTTCGGGTTGGTGACGCTGAACGTGATGTCACACGCAGGGCCCACCCAGTTCGACACGACCGACGACGCGATGCAGCCGCAGGCATTCGCCAGCGCTGTCGCGAGGTAGGTATGGTTCGACACCGCCGCGTTGTCTTGGTACACGTACGGGTAAGTCCCGTTCGCGGCGGTCGGAACAGGGATCGTCGCGATGACAACCCCGTCGCGCCGAAGTTCAACCGGGATAGTGCAGGCCCCGGTAACTGTGCCAGAGCGGGTGAGTGTGCCCGCAAGATTTACGCAAGCCATGTGTTTCTCCTAGCTGATAGTAGTTGGTACGTCGTTGACCGTGAAGCGGAACAAAAATGACGTCGGGGGGTGTACGGGGATGTACCGGCCGGGCCGGAGACACCTTGCAACACGGGGCAAACCTCGTCGTTAGCTATATAGTTCAATGGATCATCTATTGGCAAGTTACTGACTGTAAGGTTAAACCCGTGGTGCATGAAAGTGGGACAAAGGTCAAGGAGCCTGCATGTTGAACGTATAGGTCCCACCTGCGTAGACGAGGGTATGGCTCGTGCCTGCGGGCCACGTCACCGGCAGGTTTCCAGACGGCCCAGCGGTGTACGTTACCCCGTCGATAACCACAACCGAGTTGGCCGTAAAACCAGACAGCGTCCCCCCGTTTGCTCCGCAGACCGTGGTGTTCGACGTTATAATGATGGCCGAAATACTGCAACATGGGGTGGATGGCGAGCAGCCGCCGTCCCATTGCAGCGCGCCACTGCTTTCCGGGGGGATTGTGCGCGTCGTGGTCTGAACAGCCCCGCAAACCGTGAGACCCGCTGAGGCTCCAACAGCCGTAAGCGTGTGTGTTATGCTGGACACCTCCCCAAACTGTGCCCCCCCCGTCCCGGATGGGAAAGGTCCAGGCAGGGTAAAGGAGTTGGTGTAGCTAATCGTCACCCCGTTGGTGGTAGCAACGGAGGACAGCAGGATCGTCGCACCGACAGGGCCGACGATGTTGAGGATGTGCGTCTGCCCCGCCACAGTGATGTTCGGGTTGGTGACGCTGAACGTGATGTCACACGCAGGGCCCCCCCAGTTTGACACGACCGACGACGCGGTGCAGCCGCAGGCATTCGCCAGCGTTGTCGCGAGGTAGGTGTGGTTCGACACCGCCGCGTTGTCTTGGTACACGTACGGGTAAGTCCCGTTCGCGGCGGTCGGAACAGGGA
>Ga0105046_10015097_pt1 | contig 11881 bp, 11 predicted proteins | sample MAT03_FD_78385 | JGI IMG/M metagenome (GOLD analysis project Ga0105046, IMG submission 78385) | Freshwater microbial communities from Lake Fryxell liftoff mats and glacier meltwater in Antarctica - MAT-03 (megahit assembly) | ecosystem: Environmental > Aquatic > Freshwater > Ice > Liftoff...
CCCGACTGCGTCTTCATTCTCGACACGAAGAAGGAGCACATCGCGGTCACCGAAGCCAACAAGCTGAAGATCCCCGTGGTTGCTGTGGTCGACACCAACGTCGACCCCGACGTCATCCAGTTCCCCATCCCGGGTAACGACGACGCCATCCGTGCCAACGCACTCATGTGCCACGTCATTGCGGAAGCAGTGCTCGAAGGCCGCTACATCGCCAACAAGCGCAACCCGCAGGTGGTTCCCACCAAGCGCAGCGTCGAAGATGAAGCTGCGTTTGCCGATGCCCAGGCCGACGCTCGTCGTCAGGCTGCCGCCGCTCAGGCCGAGCGCGATACCCGCGTCGCCGCCGCCGTCGAGGAAGCCGCCGTCGAAGAAGCCGCCGTCGAGGAAGCCGCCCTCGAAGAAGCTGTCGTCGAAGAAGCTGTCGTCGAAGAAGCTGTCATCGAGGAAGCCGCCGTCGAAACGGCAGTTGTCGAAACGGCAGCCGTCGAAGAAGTGGCAGCGGAAGTCGCCGCCGACGCAGTGGAAACCGAAGAAGCAGAAGGCTGATCAAGAATGGCATTTACCGCCAAGGACGTACAGGCGCTGCGCCAGGCAACCGGCGCCGGCATGATGGACGCCAAGAAGGCACTTGAGGCCAACGACGGCGATGCCGAAGCGGCCAAGCAGTGGCTTCGTGAGAAGGGCCTCGCGGCCAGCGCCAAGCGCGACGACCGCGAAAACACCCAGGGCCTCGTTGCGTTGGAGATCGTCGGCAACGTCGGCGCCATCGTCAAGCTCAAGTCGGAGACAGACTTCGTAGCCAGCAGCGAGCTGTTCAAGGCCGAAGCCACAGCGTTGGTCGCACTTGTGATCGAGAAGGGTGGGGCCGCAGTGGCCGAGCGCTCCGCGATCCTCGACGACTTGCGCATCACGCTGAAGGAAAAGATCGAGCTCGGCGAAGTTGTTCGTATTGAGGCCGCGGCTGGCAACGTCGTCGACAGCTACCTGCACATGCAGGGCGGTCGTGGCGTCAACGCTGTGTTGGTCGAGATGGCCGGGGCAACCCAGCAGCTCGCACATGACGTGGCCGTGCACATCGGGTTCGCTCGTCCGAAGTACCTCAGTAAGGACGCCGTGCCCGCCGATGTGGTGGCTCACGAGCGTGCAACGCTGGAGACGGTCAGCCGCAACGAAGGCAAGCCGGAAGCGGCACTGCCCAAGATCGTGGAAGGCCGTGTGCAAGGGTTCTTCAAGGAAGTGGCGTTGCTCGAGCAGCCCTATGCCAAGGACGACAGCAAGTCGGTTGCGCAGTACATCGGCTCGGCCACCATCGTGCGGTACGCACAGGTCGAGATCGGCTGAAACCCACATCATGAAGGGCCTGTGCATCATGAGCGGCCAGTCATGACCTCTCCCCGCTGGAAGCGAATTGTCTTCAAGCCGTCGGGAGAGGCAATGGCCGGCCCTTCGGGCCAAGGCCTCGACGGCGACACGCTCGACCTCACCGCACGCGAGATCATCGCGGTGCGGGAAATGGGTGTCGACGTGGTGGTCGTTGTCGGCGGGGGCAACTTCTGGCGTGGTCGCCAGGGTGCCATGACCGGCATGGACGCCACCCAGAGCGATCACATCGGCATGCTGGGCACGGTCATGAACGCATTGGCATTGCAGGACGCACTCGAGCGCGCCGGCCAGCCCACTCGGGTGCAGAGCGCGATCGAAATGCCCCGCATCGCCGAGCCCTACATCCGCCGTCGCGCGATGCGACACTTGGAGAAGGGTCGCGTCGTCATCTTCGCTGCCGGTACCGGCAACCCGTACTTCACCACCGACACTGCGGCGGCCCTGCGCGCTGCAGAGATCGACGCCGACGCGCTGCTCAAGGGCACGCACAGCGGTGTCGACGGCGTGTACGACGCAGACCCGCGTTTGGTGCCTACGGCCACCAAGTACGAAGAGGTCAGCTATATCGAAGTGATGACGAAGGATCTGAAGGTGATGGACGCGACCGCGATTGCGTTCTGCCGCGACAACAAGATTCCGATCGTTGTGTTCGACATGTCCGCTCCCGGCTCACTGCAGGCAATTTTGCGCGGCGACTCGGTCGGCACCATCGTGCACGATCGTACGGTCTGATCGCCTTCCACCCGTCGCCACACCGGCCCCGACCGCCAATGCACAGCAGGCATGCTTCAGGATCGGTACGCTGGGGCTGTGACTGAAGAAACGATTCTCGAAGCGCTCGAGAAGATGGAAAAAGCCGTCGAGCATGTACAGGTGCAGTTCACGACCGTGCGCACTGGCCGGGCCACGCCCGCGCTGGTCGAGCGGCTGCTGGTCGAGTACTACGGCTCCACGGTTCCTCTGCAGCAGCTTGCCGGCTTCCAGGTGCCCGAGGCTCGTCAGTTACTGATCAAGCCGCACGACCGCGCCACGCTGGCCGCCATCGAGAAGGCCATTCGCGACAGTGATCTGGGCGTCAATCCCAGCAATGATGGTGTCGTCATTCGCATCAACTTCCCGGCGCTGACAGAAGAGCGCCGCAAGGAGTTCGTGAAAGTCGTCAAACACATGGCCGAAGACGGCCGTGTCACCATTCGGGGACTGCGCCGCGATGCGCGCAAGCACTTGGAAGCTGCTGAGAAGGCCAGCGCAATTTCCGCCGACGAGCTTGAGCGTGCGGAAAAGGAAATGGAAAAGCTCACGCACGACCACGTCGAGATGATCGATAGGGCCGTCGGTCGCAAAGAACAAGAACTGCTCGACGTCTAAATTGAGCACATTCGAGGAGGCTTCGGAATGACTGACGATGGGTGGCGCCGGGGGCGCGAGGAAGAGAAAGACTTCGGACCGCCGCTGTTCAGCGACGACACCTCCGGATCGGGCGCCATCTCGTTCGGCGACTCCGACACCGGTCCGTTGCCGCACTGGACCGAACCGCCCACCGGTGAAATTCCGCGTGAGCTCTCGGGCAGGGCCGCAACATCCGATCCCACCGACGACCTCGACGTGTGGTCATCGTTCTCCAGTTCCAGCCAGCAGCCCAGCTGGCGCGAAGGCACCGGCGCCGACCCCTCGGGCGATCTCGACGACATCACTGGCCTTTCGCCGGTGTTCGAGCAATCAGAAGCCATCGCCCGTGTCGATCCTGCACCGACCGTGCGCGACGAGTCGGTGCCCGTCCGGCGCGAGCAGGGCCGCATCACTATCGGCACCGACCCGACGGACGGTGCTGCTTCGCGGCCCAGCTCGGCTGGCCGCCGCCCACGCCCGGGTGACGCAACGGCTCGCGGGCGCAGCGGTGCGCGGCCCTCTCCGACGAGCCGTGCCACCTCTGCCAAGTCCGCCTTCGGTACCGGTGGGCGCGACATGCCCACCGCAATCGCCGTCGGCCTGGGTATTGCAGCCATCTTCATTGGCGCGCTGAAGTTCAGGCCATGGGCTGTTGGCGTCATTGTGATCCTGGTGCTCGGGCTGGCAGCCGTGGAGTACTTCGACCGGGTGCGCGAGAAGGGGTACCAGCCTGCGTTCTTCCCGGGCATCGTGGCCTGCGTGGCGGCACCGCTGGCCGTGTACCACTACGGCACCGGCGCCTTGCCGCTGGTCGTCTTCTTGACCTTCGGTGCAGTTGCGGTCACCTTCATCGGGGCCACCAGCCTTGAGTCGAACCCCATGCCCAACATGGCAATCACATCGCTGGGCATCACCTGGATCGGTGTGCTCGGCTCGTTCGGCGCTGCCATCGTTGCGCTGTCCAACCTCGGCGGCGGCAACTCCATCGGTACCGACACACTGTGCCTTCTGGCCATCGGTGTGGTGGCCAACGATGTTGGCGCGCTGTTCGTCGGGAGCGCAGTTGGAAAGACGCCGCTGCGGCACTGGATCAGCCCCAACAAGAGCTTCGAAGGCTTCCTCGGCGGCACCGTACTCACCCTTGGTGCGATGTTCCTTGTTGGAGTCGCCGACAAGAGCAGCACGTGGAACAGCACCGGCGATCTGCTGCTACTGGGCCTGGTCATCTCGATCATGGCGCCGATTGGTGATCTGACCGAGAGCATGTTCAAGCGCAACCTTGATGTGAAGGACTTTGGCTCCATCATCAAGGGGCACGGCGGCGTACTCGATCGCTTCGACGGGTTCCTGTTCGTGATGCCTGCCGTCTACTACCTGGCCATCACGCTGCAGCCCTGGGCCAGCTAGTCCTAGTCCTAGTCCTAGTTCCAGCTGCTCTGGCGGGTACCGCGGTGCATCGGTTGGCGCTGGCTGCGAGACTTTGACCTGTCATGACCGCAGTACGTGTTGCCATCGCCGGTAGCTCCGGCTCCATCGGAACGCAGACGCTCGATGTCGTGCGTTCTGAGGCGGGACGCTACGAGGTGGTCGCGCTCGGTGTGGGCTCATCGGTCGCGACGCTCATCGAGCAGGCGCTCGAGTTCCGGCCGAAGGTCGTCGCAGTTGCCGACCCATCGAAGCGGGCGGAGGTCGCCGCCGCATTGCCGTTTGCGGAGGTTGTGGCCGACCTTGCGGACCTGGTCGAGGTTGCCGATGTCGTGGTCAACGGTGTCGTTGGCTTTGCGGGGCTGCAGGTCACCGTGCGCACGTTGGCTGCAGGCAAGCGCCTCGCGCTCGCCAACAAGGAAAGCTTGATTGCGGGCGCCCCGGTGGTGCAGCCACTGCGCTCCACACCCGGCGCCGAGCTGGTGCCGGTGGACAGTGAGCACTGTGCGGTGCACCAATGCCTTCGGTCGTCAGCATTCAACGAACGCGAGGTCAGTCGCATCGTGCTGACAGCCAGCGGCGGTCCGTTCCGCGGTCGCACACCCGCCGAGCTCGCCAACGTTAGAGTCGACGAGGCGCTTGCGCACCCAACTTGGAAGATGGGCCCCAAGATCACCATCGACTCCAGCACCCTGATGAACAAGGGCCTGGAGGTCATCGAGGCGCACGAGCTGTTCGGCACTCCCTACGACGCCATCGAGGTCGTCGTTCACCCGCAGAGTGTGGTGCACTCGATGGCCGAGTTCACCGACGGCAGCACCATCGCCCAGCTCTCCATGCCGGACATGAGGCTGCCCATCGGGTACGCACTTGCGTTTCCGGCCCGCCTCGCCACCCCGTTCGGTCGCATCAATTGGGCGCAGCTGGGTCGCCTAGACTTCGAGGCCCCCGACACCGCAACCTTTCGCTGTCTCTCACTCGCGTACGACGCCGGGCGCATCGGCAGCACAGCCCCGGCGTGGCTCAGCGCCGCCAACGAGGTGGCGGTGGACGCGTTCCTTGCCGGCCGGCTGCGCTGGCACCAGATCGCAGAAGTCAACGACGCCGCGCTCCAGCGATACGAGCCGAGTGCCGATCACACCATCGACGACATCATCGCCGCCGACGCCCGTGCGCGTCAGGTAGCCCAGGAGGTCCTTCCCGCATGAGCAACGACATGAGCAACGACATGAGCAACGACATCAGTAACGACACAGAAACCGAAGCCGATCCGCGGCCTGGCCGCTTCGAGCGGATGAAAGTCGAAGTCGTGTCCGGTGGTACGCAAGCCGTAGAGCCACCCGCTGAAGCGAACCAGTCAACGATGATCGTTGGCACACTTGCCTGGGTGGCGCTGTTTGTCGTGTTGGCCATCATGAGTCCATGGATGGTGGTGTTCGTGGTGGGGCTGGCGGTCTCGATCATGCTCCACGAGCTCGGCCACTTCTGGACGGCACGAAAGAGTGGCATGAAAGCCACACAGTTCTTCCTGGGCTTCGGGCCCCGCGTGTGGAGCACCCATCGCAATGGTGTGGAATACGGACTGCGGGCGATTCCGCTGGGTGGCTTCGTGAAGATCATCGGCATGAGCAATGTCGATGAGGTCGCCCCCGAGAACGAGCGGTACACGTACCGCCAGGGCACCTACGCCCGACGAATGTGGGTCATCACCGCCGGCTCCGTGATGCATGCAATCATCGCCATCGTGCTGGTCACCGGCGTGTACGCAACCGCCGGCAGCCTCGCCGAAGCGGGCGAGGTCTCGATCGTGGCGGTGAGCGTAGGTACCCCGGCGTCGGACGCAGGGTTGAAAAGCGGCGATGTGATCACCGCCATTGCTGGGGTACCCGTGACAACGGGAGCTGAGTTCCGTCGAATTCTCGCGGCCACCCGACCAGAGACGCCGGTCGAACTTGCCGTGGTCCGCAGTGGCCAGGAACTCACACTCTCTGCTGTGCTCGGTCAGAGCCCTCTCGCTGCCGATGGCGAGGTACGCGGCTACCTCGGAGTGAGCTCCACGTCTGAGGCCCGCGTCCCAATGTCGCTGGGTTCGGCGTTGTGGGAAGGCCCCAAAGACCTGGTCGTGGGTGTCGGCGACACCACCGTGGCCATTGCAAAGGTGATCAACCCCGTCACCGTGTGGGGTCACCTGGTGGGTACCAATGATGATGTGATGACCCGCCCCGGCACCATCGTCGGAGCGACGAGCATCAGCTCAGACGTGGGTGACCAGGATGGTTGGGCGGGGATGCTCCTATTCCTCGCAGGCGTCAACCTTGCTGTCGGTGTGTTCAACATGTTCCCACTCCTGCCGCTCGATGGCGGCCACGCCGCAATCGCGACGTACGAGCGGCTGCGGTCGCGAAAGGGCAAGCGCTACTACGCCGACATCAACAAGCTGATGCCGGTTGCGGCGGTGTGCGTCGCACTCCTCGCGTTCATGTTCCTCACCGGCCTCTATCTCGACATCGCCAAGAGCTAGTTGGGCGTCGCGGTGGTTGCGGAAGCTGGCACACTGGACGGGTGAGCTTCGAACGACGCAACACCCGGCAAATCTTCGTGGGCAAAGTGCCCGTGGGCGGCGGCGCACCGATCACGGTGCAGTCGATGACCATCACCAAAACGGCCGACGTGGAGGGCACGCTGCAGCAGATCTACGCGCTTGCCGCAGCCGGCTGCGACATCGTGCGCTGCACGTGCAACGAAGCCGAAGCCGCCGAAGGGCTGGCGCAGATTGTGCCTCGCTCGCCGATCCCGATCATCGCCGACATCCATCACCAGTACAAGATGGCTCTGGCCGCAATGGAAGCCGGTGTCCACGGCCTGCGCCTGAACCCGGGCAACATCCGCCGGCCTGAGCACATCAAGGCGGTCGCTGCCGAGGCCAAGGATCGCGGGCTGCCGATTCGTATTGGTGTCAACGGTGGTTCGCTGGACCCTGCGCTCTACGAGAAGTACGACGGCTTGAAGCCGGAGGCAATGGTGGAGAGCGCGCTCAAGGAAATTGCGTACTTCGACGAGGTTGGGTTCACGGACTACAAGATCAGCGTCAAGGCGTCCAACGTGCCGATGATGGTGGAGGCCTACCGCCAGCTCAGTGATGTCACCGATGCCCCGCTGCACCTCGGCGTGACCGAGGCCGGCCCGCCGCCCGCCGGGCTGCTGAAGGCCACTGCCGGCATCGCCACGCTGCTGCTGGAAGGCATCGGTGACACCATTCGCTACAGCCTCACCGCCGACCCGGTGGAGGAAGCCCGCGCCGGTCGCCAGCTGCTGGAAGCTCTCGGCTTGCGCGAGCGCAAGAACATCGACCTCATCCCCTGCCAGTCGTGCGGGCGCGCAGAGGTGGACGTCATCGACATCGCCAACCGGGCAATGAAAGCGTTCGGCGACCGAAAGATTCCGCTGCAGGTCGCAGTCATGGGGTGCGTCGTCAACGGCCCCGGCGAAGCGCGCGAAGCAGATCTTGGCATCGCCGCCGGTAATAAGCGCGGGCATCTCTTCGTGAAGGGCCGCAACGTTGCGGTCGTTCCTGAGGACGAGATGGTGGAGGCGCTGGTCGAGTGGGCGGAGTTCATTCACGAGCACGGTACCGAAGCTGCCCTGGCCAGGGTGGACACCACCATCGCCGAGCGTGAAGCCGCCAAGGATCGGGCGAAGATGCTGGGCGACCAGGGCGACGACGCCAACCACTCGCAGGAGAAGATCGTCGAGATCCGCCGCAGGGTCAGCGGCGGCTGACGTGACATCGGTATGGTCGGGGTCGCACCCTTCGCCGTTGTTCGAGTTCGATCCGTCGCCGGTCGCAGTCATCGACCCGACCCGCTGTCCGCCCCGCCTGGCTTCCCGCGCCATGCGGTGATGTGCTGGTTTGGCAACATCGTCCGCCAACGAACGGTCGATATCGAGCCGATTCATCACGTCGAGTTCGAGCATGGCGACCACTCGATTTTCGTGATCGATCATCGCGGGCTTCCTATCGCTCTCGTCAGCCCGGGTGTCGGGGCACCGGCAGCAGGTACGTCACTGGAGGTTGTCATCGCCCTTGGTGCCACACAGATCATTGGCTGTGGAGGGGCTGGCGTCGTCAAGCCCGGCTTCGATATGGGTCATGTCATCGTGCCCACTGGCGCGGTAGGCGACGAAGGCACCAGCTATCACCGCACGCCTCACGATGCCGAGGTGACTCCGCATCCGTGGGCGCTCGCTGCGATTGATGATGTGCTCACCGAAGCAGGTGTGCCCCACGACCGCGGGTTGGTATGGACCACAGATGCGATCTTCCGCGAAACGGCAGGCCAAGGTCGCCCATCGACGCGAGCAGGGATGCCTGGCGGTAGAGATGGAGGCAGCTGCGATGTTCGCGTGCGCCGCCTTCCGCGGCGCCACCTACGCACAACTGCTGTACGCCGGCGACGACGTCAGCGCCGCTGAGTGGTATCACCGCAACTGGAACAACGACGCCAGTGCGCAAGGCCGGTTGTTGGACCTCGCTCTCGACGCAGTGATCCGCCTCTGGCACTCAGCGGACGAGCGACCTGGCTACGGTCGCCGGACGCGGAATACGGTGCTCGGACCTTCGAGGATGACCGTTTCGTCGGCGGCGAGGTAGATGGTGTCTCCGTGGTGCAGTGGGCCGACCGCACCGCTCGTGCACAACAGCAACTCATCGCCCTGTGAGGTATGCGACATGCGGTCTGCGATATCGAACCGCCACAGCTCGAACGGCGCACCGGGCGTGGGGTAGCACCATCGATTCGTCTCTACCCCGATGGCGCGAACCACCGGGTCTGCCAGCTCCTCGAAGCGCAGCACTGCCAGCAACTCCTCGACGTCGATGTGCTTCGTGGTGAGGCCACCGCGAACGACGTTGTCGCTGGCACCCATGATCTCCACGCCGAAGCCGTGAAGGTACGCATGCAAATTGCCGGGCCCGAGGTAGATGGCCTCTCCGGGCTGCAGCAGCACCCGGTTGAGCAGCAGTGTGACTGCGACACTCGGCTCGTTGGGGTACAGCCCATTCAGTTGCATGACCAGCGACGCCTCAGGCGAGCGGTGCATCGAGCAGGCGGCAACGATGGCAGCTACGTCGAGCGCACCGAGGTACAAGTCGGTCACCGCTGCCTCAAGGCCGCCGTCGCGAAGCACGAGTGCTGCCTGGTCGGCGCCGATGTCGCGCAGCAACGCCTCGGTCGCCGCAATCGGGCGGAACCCACACAGGGTGTCGAACGGGATGAGCGCGCACAGCAGTTCCGGCTTGGCGAACGGGTCGCGATAGATGCGCCTCGGATCGCTGAGCGCCACGCCGGCAGCGTCCTCGCGTGCGAACCCAGCGGCGGCAGTCGCCGTGTCCGGATGAGTCTGCAGGGACAGCGGGCGTGCGGCGGCCAGCAACTTCAGCAGGTAGGGCAACTCGCCGGCGACCGACGACAGAGGGACCCCGCCGTCCAGCAGCGACGGTGCCGACGGATGCGTGCCCAGCCACCACTCCGCCCATGGTTGCCCATCCGCTGGCACTCCGAGTATGTGCGGAATGGCGGCCAGGTCACCCCAGTCGAAGTGCTGAGCAACCCCGCGGACCAAACGCATCGCCGAGACGTTACCGGGCCGTCAGAACAGGCGCAGCTCGTCGGGCTTCATATCGCGCAGTTCGTCGTAGTCGACCTCGACGACAGTGAAGCCGCGAGCCTCGGCCAGCACCTTCGCCTGTGGCTTCACGCTTTGCGCGACGAACACCCCGCGGACGCTGCCCAGCGATGAGTCGAGATGCAGGCGCTCGATATAGCGGGCGAGCTGTTCGACACCGTCGATGTCGCCACGCCGCTTCACTTCGATGGCCACCACTTGGCCGCCCGCATCGCGACAGACCAGATCGATGGGGCCGATGGCGGTCGGGTACTCTCGCCGAACCAATATGAGGCCCTCCTCGATTGCGTGCGGCGACGCTGCCAGCAACACCTGTAGGTGTGCTTCAACGCCGTCCTTCTGGAGGCCGGGGTCGTCGCCGAACTCGTGCGCTGTCTCGGTGAGCACCTCCAGCAGGGTGATCACCAACTCCTCGCCCTTCGGGTTGGTCACCGTCCAGTGGTCTCCCTTGTCGACCAGCGTGTTGGGGGCGTTCATCCAGTTGAGCGGCTTGTACGCACCACCGTCGGCGTGAATGGCCACGCAACCGTCAGCCTTGACCATTATCAGCCGTACGGCCTCGGGAAGGTGGGCATCGAGCCGACCGCGATAGTCGACAGTGCAGCGGGCTACGACAAGACGCACGGCCAGCGACGCTACTTGGCGACGTGGTCGCGCATGCGCTTCTGAATGAGTTCTCGGCGCGCCTGCAGCTCGCGGTAGGTGAGTGCATCGGTGGCGTTGTCGACACCGAAGCCGGCTTTCACGCCGTCCATGTTGATGGCCACTGCGCTGTGATCGATGCCCAGCTCGCTGGCCAGACGCTCACCGTGGCGCTCGGCGAACATCAGCGAGATCCTGCCGATTTCAGCGAGCAGATCGAGGTCGGGAGCAAGGCGGGCCATCGCGCCATCGAGGAACACCATGTTCTTCACGTACAGCATGAGTTCCTTGGGCAACTTGGCGCCGTAACCCAACAGGGCCTTGACGACTCGCTGCACTTCGGCCACCAGTTCTTCGCCGGTGAGAGTGGTCGGGTCGACCGTTGGCTGGTCCAGTCGCAGGTCCTTGATCACCGCGTCGAGGTCCGTATCGTCCGGCAGCGCGCCAAGGTCGCGCATCGCAGCCATCTGTGCCTTCACATCGTTGGTCGTGACGCCCAACATCATGCGCAGGAACGCCAGCCGGCGGTCACCGGTGAGCCTGCCGACGATACCGAAGTCGAGCAAGGCCGTTCGTCCGTCAGGCAGTACGAACAGGTTGCCACCGTGCAGGTCACCGTGGAAAATGCCGTAGACCATGGCACCCTCCATCAGCGCGACCATCGCGGTGCGCACCACGTCCTCGGTGTCGATACCGGCGTTCTGCATGCCCACCACATCATCGAAGTTGAAGCCCTGAAGCTTTTGCATCACCAACACACGACGGGTCACCAAGGTCGGGTGCGGCCGCGGTACCACATATCCGTGGTTGCCAAGCTCGTGCAGCATGGTTGCGACGTCGATCATGTTGGCCGCCTCCATGCGGAAGTCCAGCTCCTCCACGATCGTCTCGGCGAACAGCTCCACCAGTGCCGGCGGGTTGGCAAGCGAGGCGATGGGAATCCGGCCGACCATGAACGGCGCCAGCCACGCCATCACCCGCAGGTCTTTGCGTACCAGAAGCGCAACGCTGGGCCGCTGCACCTTCACGACCACTTCTTCACCGGTGAGCAGGGTCGCCGCATGCACCTGAGCGATGGATGCGGCGGCGAGCGGAGCGCGGTCGAAGCTGGCGAACACGTCCTCCAGGCGGGCACCCAAGTCGGCCTCGACCACCAGGCGCACGGTGTCGAAAGGTTCGGCCGGCACCTGGTCGCGGCACTTCTTGAACTCGTTGACCAGTTCGGCGGGGAACAGGCCTTCCCCGCTGGAGATGATCTGCCCGAGCTTGATGTAGGTGGGCCCAAGCTGCTCGGCCGCGCGTCGCATGCGCAGCGAAATCTCGGCCCGACTGGCCTCGGGCGTGGCAAAGCTGCCGC
>Ga0105046_10015098_pt1 | contig 11880 bp, 10 predicted proteins | sample MAT03_FD_78385 | JGI IMG/M metagenome (GOLD analysis project Ga0105046, IMG submission 78385) | Freshwater microbial communities from Lake Fryxell liftoff mats and glacier meltwater in Antarctica - MAT-03 (megahit assembly) | ecosystem: Environmental > Aquatic > Freshwater > Ice > Liftoff...
GTTGGTGCGGCGCGCGGCGCAGCGCAGGTCGGTTTCGCGGATGGCATTGCAGACGCAAACGTACATCGCTGGTCCCTCGGAGCCGATCCTCTCGGCTGCAAGCGTTCTACTGCGAGTCAGTTGCAATAGCAAGCGGCTTTCGTCGCAATGGTTCGACTCGACCGTAAGTCAGCGAGCGCCACGCCCATTCGAGCGGGCCATAGCGGAACCGTCCCAGCCACGGCTTGCTCCAGGCAAGCATGACGATCCAGCCGAGCAGCACGAATGCCATCAGTTCCAACCGGCCGTAGCCTGCGTAAAGGCCGAGCCCCCAGCCGTGAAACAGGAAGGTCATCAGCAGCGACGTGCCGAGGTAATTGCTGAACGCCATTCGCCCCGCCGCGACCACGCGCTCGCCCAGTCGGCTGTCGGCAACATATCGCGCCAGCAGCACCAGCAGCGCGGCATAGCCGACGATCGAGGGCAGCCGCGCCAGCATCGCGGGCGAGAGCCAGGCGAACATCACCAGCGTCAGCGGAAACTGCTCGATCCACAGCCACGCGGCGATCGGAACGGTCAGGACCAGCCCGGCGGCGATCCCGCGCCATGCCCAGCGGGCCAGCCGCTCGTTGCTCCAGGTGCCCGCGAACAGCCCGGCCTTGAACAGCGCCATGCCCAGCAGCATCAGCGGCAGCGTCTCGAACCAGATCAGCGCGACCCCAGTCAACGGGCCGTACCAGTTCCCGCGCAGTGTATGAGCGACTTGTTCGGGCCACGGGCCGAGCATGACGCGGCGCTCCTCTTGCGCTTCCTCCTGATAGGTCTGCTCGATCTCTGCCGCGGCCGCGCCGGGCACCTCGGGCAGGCCCAGCCACGCGGCGGCGGGAAACGCGGTCAGCGCGCCCATCGCCAGCGCGCCACCCGCGTAGATGACCAGCGCCCAGCGCACCAGCCGCCGCACCGGCCAGTCGCGCAGCGCCAGCGCGGCGAACCCGCAGACGGCATAGAGGAACAGGATGTCGCCCCACCAGATCAGGAAGAAATGGGCGAGACCGAACGCGGCGAGCCAGCCGAGGCGGCGCTTTTGGAGTGTCGTTCCATCGCGCCCGCCTTCCTCCTGCGCCTTGTCATCGGCGCGAGTCACGAACAGCAACAGGCTCGCCCCGAACAGCAGCGAGAACAGCCCGCGAAACTTGCCGTCGGCCAGCACGAAGATCGCCAGCCAGGTCCAGTCCTCACTGGCACTCACCGGGGGCCCACCCGGCGCGCGGGGGGAGATATAGACGATCTCGGGCCAGGCGAACCCGACGATGTTGAGCAGCAGGATGCCCATCACCGCGATTCCGCGCACGAAATCGAGCGTGACGAAGCGTTCGGTTCGTGGTGCCGGTGCGTGCATTCAGAAGCCGCCCCGGCCCGAGACCTGCACCGGGCTCAAGGCTTGACGGGGATGCAGGCCTGTCCGGCGAGCGCTGCGCAGGCGGCATCGGCCGCTGCCTTGCTGGCGAACGGCCCGGCCTGGAGCCTGGTCAGCCCGCCCGAGGAGACCAGGAAGCGACCCAGCCCGGCCAGTGGCGCCCGGCCTTTCAGCTTCGCCCACTGCGCCTCGGCATTGCCCGCGACCGAAAACGCGCCAAGCTGGACACGCCATGATCCCGAGTGGGCTGGGGCAGGGGCCGAAACCGTTGCCGGGGCCGCGACCTTGGGCGAACGCGGGGCGGGGGGCGGAGCGGCGGCCTTGCCGAGCTGGACCGGCTGGGCAAAATCGGCCCCGGCTGTGACGGGTTCGGGGCGCAGCACAGGCTTGGGCGGCGGCGGCGCAGCCTTGACTGGCGTCGGGAGCGGCGCTGGGACAGGCATTGCGACGAGTGCCGCAACCGGCTTCTGAGCGGGGGCATAGCCAGCAGCAGGAACGGCCACCTTTTGCGCTCCCACCACCCGCCGCTGCGGCGCAGGCTTGCTGCCGAGATCGGCAGCGGCGAACTGGGCGCCGCGCAGCGCCTGCGCCCGGGCATCGAGCTGCGCGGACAGCGCGACCGCTTCCTGGCGCTCGGACAGCGGGATCGCCGCGTCCATCGCTCCGAGGCTGTCCTTCGCCTGGTCGAGCCCGGCCGCGGCGGCGCTGCTCATCAGAGCATAAGCGCGAACCCGGTCGCGGGGCACCAGATCGCCATTGAAATGCGCGGTGCCCAGCACGTACTGGGCGCGCGGCTCGCCACGTTCGGCCGACGGCACGATCCACCCCATCGCCTCGTCGCGGCGTCCGGTCTGGAACAGCAGCAGGCCGTAATTGTCGGCCGCCTGGAGATGCCCGGCACGCGCCGCCCTGGCATAAAGTTCCTCGGCCTGCTTGAGATCGGCGGGCACGCCTTTGCCGAGCTTATAGGCCTGCGCGAGGTTGAATTGCGCGTCGGCATCGCCGTTTGCGGCGGGACCCCGCCACTGCGCGATCGCTGCGGCATAATCGCCGCGGGTCCAGGCATCGACCCCGGATTTGACATCCGCCAGGGCCGGCGCGGCGACAAGTGCCACGGCCAGTCCGGCCACCATCCCCAAACGCATCGTCCCAGCCTCCAACCAAATACCGGGTCTAACCCCACCCCATGTTTAACTGACATACCAAACGCGGCGTTAGCAAAGGCTTTATGGCCGCCCTGCCGCCAGGGAGTGGCGCAATCGCGCTAATCGCCGCGCGAGTTAACCCAAAATTAGGGGTGATCGCCGATACCGACATTCCAAACACCGCTTTGGCCAATGGATTTGGCTTAGAGATTTGGGGGGCAAACGTTGCGCGTTCTGGCATTGGCATCGCAAAAGGGGGGATCGGGCAAGACCACGCTGTCGGGCCACCTCGCCGTCGAGGCGCAGCGCGCCGGCGCTGGTCCGGTCGTGCTCATCGACATCGATCCGCAAGGCTCGCTGGCCGATTGGTGGAACGAACGCGAGGCCGAGATGCCCGCTTTCGCGCAGACCACCGTCAGCCGGCTCGCCAGCGATCTGGCGGTCCTGCGCCAGCAGGGCTTCCGCCTTGCGGTCATCGACACCCCGCCCGCGATCACGATGGCGATCCAGTCGGTGATTTCGGTCGCCGAACTGATCGTCGTGCCGACCCGGCCCAGCCCGCACGACCTGCGCGCGGTGGGCGCGACTGTCGACTTGTGCGAGCGCGCGGGCAAGCCGCTGATCTTCGTGGTCAACGGCGCCACCCCCAAGGCCAAGATCACCAGCGAAGCCGCGGTCGCGCTGTCGCAGCATGGCACCGTGGCCCCGATCACGCTGCATCACCGCACCGATTTCGCCGCCTCGATGATCGATGGACGCACGGTGATGGAGGTCGATCCCAACGGACGCTCGTCGCAGGAAGTCCAGGCACTGTGGCTGTATCTTTCGGACCGGCTCGAAAAGAATTTCCGCCGCACCGTGTTCGCCGCCCCGACTGCCCCGATCCAGATGATCCCCGGCACGCATCGACCACATGGCGGCTTCGGTCGCCGCGTTGCCGGTTCCTGAGCGGGAGCGGGTCGATGCAAGAAGCCAAACCTTTCGCCTCGCTCTCGCCGACGCTGCTGGCGCGCAAGGGCGCGGCCAAGCCCGCGATGCGCCCGCAGCTGCAGCCGCTCGGCCACTATCTCGCACCCGAAACGGCCCACAGCGAACCTGCCAGCGATCATCGCAGCGAGGATCTGGGCTGGAACGACATGGGCGAAACGGACTCCGCCACTGTAGTGCCTTTCGCCGCGGGTGAAGCAGCATTCGAATCGCCGCCGCTTACCACCGGGATCCCCGAAGTGGTGCGCAGACAGGATGCGCTGGCCGGGAAGCTCGAGGCCGCTCGCCTCGAAAACCCGCCTTCCGAGCTCATCCCGCTCGCCGCGCATCGCTGGACGCGCTCCGGAAAGCCGGTGGAGCGCCGTTCGGCGCTGGCCGACGGTCGCCGTGCCGCCTTCACCTTGCGGGTCGACGGCGAACGCCATCTCAAGCTGCGCCTGGCTTGCACGGTCGAAGGGCGCAGCGCGCAGCAGCTGATCACCGAGGCGCTTGATCGCCTGATCGAGGGGCTGCCCGAACTCGAAGACCTCGCCCGGCGCGTCAAACGGCGCTGAGCGGGACGACAAACACACTGAAACCCGAGGAACAGGTTATGGCTACCAATCGCACAGCTCTCGCGCGGCTCGCCGCAGGTTCGGCGCTCGCGGCGGTCCTGCTCAGCGGATGTGCCATGGGGGGCGGAGCAAAGCCCGCAAACTATGCCTCCAAGGCCGAATCCGCGCTGGCCAAGGGCGAGACCGCCAAGGGCGTCACGCTGGCCGAACAGGCCGTGCTCGCCAGCCCGCGCGACGCCGCTGCCCGTGCGCTGCTTGGCGCCGCATACCTGAAGGCCGGGCGCTTCGCCTCGGCGACCGAGGCATACGATGCGGCGCTCGAACTGGGCGACGAGAGCGTGCCGACCGTGCTGGGCCTGGCCCTGTCCGAAACCGCGCAAGGCCACGACGAAGCCGCGCTGGAATTGCTGACCGACTGGCGCGACGTCATCCCCGCGGCCGATCTCGGCCTTGCCTATGCGCTGGCCGGCAACGCCCCGCGCGGGGTCGCGGTCCTCACAGATGCGCTGCGCAGCGGCGACAACTCGGTCAAGGCCCGCCAGAACCTGGCCTTCGCCTATGCCCTTGCCGGGCAATGGCGCGAGGCGCGGCTGATGTTGGCGCAGGACGTGCCCGCCGACCAGATCGACGACCGGATCGGCCAGTGGGCGCAGCTCGCGGTGCCCGGAGCCGACCAGTCGCGCGTCGCACACCTGCTCGGCGTGCCGGTCACCGGCGACAGCGGCCAGCCGGCCGAACTGGCGCTCGCCAATTTTCCGAGCGTCGAAGCGCTCGCCTTCGAAGCAGGCACGCAAGTCGCGCCCGAGGCCGCTGTGCCCGAAGTCCAGGCTCCGGTCGAAATGGCCGCGGCAGAGCCCGCACCGATGGTCATGGACTACGCCCCGACGGTCTCCGAACCGGCCCAGTCCGCACCGGTGCAGTATGCGTCGCTCGAGCAGCCCACGTTCAACGTCGCCAGCGACGCGCCCGCATTCAATTCGGCCCCGGTGGTCCAGACCCTGGCCGTGCTTCCGGCACAGTTCCGTCCGGCATCGACGAAGAAGCTCCGCGTCGTCGGCAATTTCGTGCCCCACGGCACCGATGGCGCGCGTCCCGGCAAGGGCGGCTCGCTGACTTCGCCCAAGGCGGCCAAGCCGGTCATCGGCGGCAGCCACTGGCTCCAGCTCGGATCATATGTCGATCCCGCCGTTGCCAAGGACGGCTGGGGCAAGTTCACTTCGCGCACGCCTGCGCTTAAGCCGTACAAGGTCACCACCACGACCGCGACGGTCAAGGGAACGCCGGTCTGGCGCGTCGCCGCCACCGGGTTCGGGTCCTATGGCGACGCCGCCAACATGTGCCGCACGGTCAAGCGTCGCGGCGGGGATTGCCTGGTCGTCACCGCGCCCAAAGCTCTCGGCGGCGGCGGCGGGATTACTGCACGGCGCTGAACTTCAGCCGACCTTCACGCCGCCCTTGAAAAGCGCCACGGCGCGCCCCTCGACCGGTCGGCGGTCGAACGGGGTGTTGCCGGCGGCGGCAGCCATCTTGTCGGAATCGACCAGCCACGGGCGCGCCGGATCGACCAGTGCGACGTCCGCCTCCATGCCCGGTGCCAGCACTCCGGCATCGACCCCCAGCAGCCGCGCCGGATTGGCGGCGAGCAGCGCGAAGGCGCGGGCGAGGTCGATGTGGCAATCGCGGACCAGCGCCAGCGTCAGCGGCAGCAGCGTCTCGGCCCCGGCCATCCCCGGTGCGGCATCGGCGAACGGCAGGCGCTTGTCTTCCGGCCCGCGCGGATCGTGCCCGGACGATATGACGTCGATCGTCCCGTCAGCCAGCGCGGCGAGCACCGCCTGCCGGTCGGCCTCGCTCCGCAACGGCGGTGAGAGCCGGGCGAACGTGCGGAAATCGGCCAGCTCCATGTCCGACAGCGCGAAGTGCGCGGGGGTCACTCCGGCGGTCACCCGGACGCCGCGTGCCTTGGCGGCGCGCACCAGCTCGAGCCCGGCGGCGGTCGTGACCTGACGGATGTGCAGCCGCGCGCCCGCAAGTTCGGCCAGCATCGTGTCGCGGGCAACAGCAAGCGCCTCGGCCTCTCGGGGGGCACTTGGCAGGCCCAGGCGCGTCGCCATCTCGCCCGCCGTCGCCACTGCGCTGCCGACCAGCGCCGAATCCTCGGCATGGACCACCACGACCAGATCGAGCATCGCGCAGTACTGCAGCAGCCGCAGCATCACGCCTGAATCGGCGATCCAGCGGCGCCCGGTCGCCACCGCCCGGGCTCCGGCGTCGCGCATCAGCGCCAGTTCGGCCAGCTCGACGCCTGCCAGCCCGCGCGTCGCGGCGGCGAGCGGGTGGACCCACAGGTCGGGCTTGCCGCTGTGCGCGGCGAACCGCACCCGCGCGGGGTGATCGAGCGGCGGATCGCCGTCGGGCATCAGTGCCGCGCGGACGATCCCGCCGAAGTGGAACGCCGGCCGGTCGATCGCGAAGACCCCCAGGTCGACCAGCCCCGGTGCGATCAGCGCGCCCTTGGCATCGACGACCGTGTCGTCATCCCCTGCCGCGACATCCGCCCCCAACGCGACGATCCGCCCGTTCTCGCAGCGCAGGCCGCCCGGCTGTGGCTCGCCAGCCGGGCGCACCAGCCGTCCGCCGAGAATCGTCAGCGGTCGCGGGGCGCTCATGCCCAACCCTCCATGCTGCGCGCGCCGCGGGTGAGCACCTCGAGACAGGCCATGCGGATCGCCACCCCGTTGCCGACCTGCCGGGTGATCAGCGAGCGATCGGGCAGGTCTGCTACCGAACTGTCGATCTCTACCCCCCGGTTCATCGGACCTGGATGCATGACCAATGCGCCCGGCGCGGCGCGTGCCAGCCGTTCGGGGGTGAGCCCGAACAGGTGGCGGTATTCGCGCGGGGAGGGGATGAACTGCCCGCTCATCCGCTCCTGCTGGAGCCGCAGCATCATCACGACCTCGGCCCCGGCCAATGCGGCATCGAAATCGTGGAACGGCGCGACCCCCATCGCCTCGACCTCTGCGGGCATCAGCGCGGGCGGGGCGCAGACGCGGACGTCGGCCCCCAGCGCGGTCAGGCACAGGATGTTGGAGCGGGCGACCCGGCTGTGCATCACGTCGCCGCAGATCGTCACCCGCAGTCCGTTGAGGTCGCTCCCGGCGGAAAGATTCAGCGCCTGGCGGATCGTCAGCGCATCGAGCAGCCCTTGGGTCGGGTGCTCGTGGCTGCCGTCGCCCGCGTTGAGTACCGGGCAATCGACCTTGTCGGCGATCAGCCGCACCGCGCCCGAACTGGCGTGGCGGATGACGATGGCATCGGCGCGCATCGCGTTGAGCGTCAGCGCGGTATCGATCAGCGTCTCGCCCTTCTTCACGCTCGATTGCGCGGCGTGCATGTTGACGACGTCGGCCCCCAGCCGCTTGCCCGCGATCTCGAACGACAGCAGCGTGCGGGTCGAGTTCTCGAAGAACGCGTTGATGATGGTCAGGCCCGCGAGCGGGTCCGAACCGCGCGCCGCGCGGGGATCGAAGGCAACCCACCGCGCCGCTTCGTCGAGCAGGAAGAGGATTTCGTGGCGCTCGAGCTGCGAGATGCCGAGCAGGTCGCGATGCGGAAACGCTGCACGTCCCGAGGGGTAGCGGCTGGCTGAGGATTCCGGCGACGGCATTAAAGCCACGCCCCTAGTCGAGCCCTGGGTGTCGCTCAAGCTTTTGCTTTTGCTTTGGCGGTTTGCGGTGGCGCTGGCGCGGCGCTCTTCCTACATCCGTGGATCACACCCGTTCGGATCGGAATCGAATCCCCATGATCTTCGCCCGCAAAGTCTGGTCCATCCTCGTGGGCATCAAGGACGGGTTCGCGCTTGCCTTCCTGCTGCTGTTCTTCTGGGCGCTCTATGCGGTGCTGACCGTGCGACCCAACCCCGGTCTGGTCCGCGAGGGTGCGCTTCTGCTCAAGCTGGACGGCGCGGTGGTCGAGGAGCCGGCCAAGCTCGATCCGTTGGCGCTGCTGATCGGCCAGTCGGCGCCGACGCGCGAATACCGCCAGCGCGATCTCGTCCGCGCGATCGAAGCGGCGGCGGACGACGACCGGATCAAGGCGGTGGTGCTCGATCTCGACCGGTTTACCGGCGGCGGCCAGGTCCACCTCGAACGGATCGGCGCGGCGCTCGATACGGTGCGCAAGGCGAACAAGCCGGTGCTGACCCACGCGGTCGCCTATGGCGACGACGCGATGCTGCTCGCCGCCCACGCCACCGAGGTCTGGGCCGATCCGCTGGGCGGCGCGATCATCTCCGGACCGGGGGGTAGCCGCCTTTACTACAAGACCCTGCTCGACCGGCTCAAGGTCAAGGCGCACGTCTTCAAGGTCGGCACCTACAAGAGCGCGGTCGAACCCTATTTCCGCGACGACCAGTCGCCCGAGGCCGAGGCGAACCTGCGCGAGGTCTATGCCGGGCTGTGGGAATCGTACCGCGCCGACGTTACCCGGGCGCGGCCCAAGGTGCAGTTCGACGCAGTGACCAAAGACCCCGTCGCGTGGATTGCGGCGGCGCAGGGCGATATCGGCCGCGCTTCGGTCAATGCCGGGCTGGTCGACAAGCTGGGCGACAAGACCGCGTTCGGGCTGCGCGTGGCCAAGCTGGTCGGCGAGGAACCAGGCGGCCACCCCGGCAGCTTCAAGAGCACGCCGCTCGATTCGTGGCTGGCCGGGCTGAGCGAGGACACCGCCGGCAAGGCGATCGGCGTGGTCACGATCGCCGGCGAGATCGTCGATGGCGATGCCGGGCCGGGTCAGGCGGGCGGAGACCGGATCGCCCGGCTGCTCGACGAGGCGCTCGACGACAATCTTGCCGCGCTGGTCGTGCGGGTCGATTCGCCCGGCGGCTCGGTGCTCGCTTCCGAACGTATCCGCACCGCGATCCTGCGTCACAAGGCCAAGGGCATTCCGGTCATCGTCTCGATGGGCAATCTGGCGGCGAGCGGCGGCTACTGGGTCTCGACCCCCGGCACGCGGATCTTCGCCGAACCCGCCACGATCACCGGCTCGATCGGCATCTTCGGGGTGATCCCGACCTTCGAAGGTACGCTCGCAGACTGGGGCGTGACACCCGACGGGGTTCGCACCACCGCGCTGTCGGGCCAGCCCGATCTGTTCGGCGGTCTTACGCCCGAAGTCGAATCGCTGATCCAGGCCAATATCGAAAACGGCTATCGCCGCTTCATCACTCTGGTCGGCACCGCCCGCAACAAGACTCCCGAGCAGATCGACGCGATCGGCCAGGGCCGGGTGTGGGACGGTGGCACCGCGCGCCAGATCGGGCTGGTCGACCAGTTCGGCGGGTTGGAGGATGCGCTCGCCTATGCCGCCAAGGCGGCCAAGCTGGGCGATGGCGAGTGGCACGCGCAATATCTCGGCGACAAGGACGGCGCGTTCGAATCGCTGCTGGTTCAGATGCTGCAAGACGACGAGAACGAGGATACCGCGGCGCAGACGGGGATCACCGGACTGGTCGTGGGCGGCCAGAACGAACTCGCCGCGCGGCTGGCGCACGATCTCGGCCTGCTGCTCGGCGGCAGCGGGGTCCAGGCCTATTGCCTCGAATGCCCGGTTTCAGGCCCGGTGCGGGTCAGCGAACGCGACATCGGCGTGCTGGAGGCGCTGGCGAAGTGGGTGGGCTTAGGGCGCTCCGGAACCTGAAGCTCTAGTTCCCCGGGATCTCTGGCACCTCATCGGGCGAACTGTCGGGCTGGACGGTGTCGGGCTCGACCGGACCGATTTCGTCCGGCTGATCGGCGGGCTGCTCCTCGGGAGGCGCCGTGGGCGGCATTTCGGGAGGGCTCTGCGGCTCGATCGTGTCGGGGCGGGGGACGGATGCCATTGTGCAATTCCTCTTGTCTTGGCCGATCAACGGGCGGTCCGACCGGTTCGTTCCGCATCGCGCTTGCTGAACCGTCCCCATACTTGCCCTTTCCCGAAGGGACGGATAGAGGCGCGCATTCGTTTTCGCGGGCCGCGGGCGTGGCGGAACTGGTAGACGCGCTTGGTTTAGGTCCAAGTATCGCAAGATGTGGGGGTTCGAGTCCCTTCGCCCGCACCAGTCCCGCCAGCCCTTCTTTGGCCCTGGCCGCCGCATATTGAGCACAGAAAGCCGAGCACCCCATGCAGATCGTCGAGACCGCCAACCAGGGCCTCAAGCGCGCTTACGCCGTGACCATCCCCGCCAAGGACATTTCCTCGCGGGTCGATAGCGAGGTCAAGAAGATCGCGCCGCAGGTGCGCATGCCCGGTTTCCGCCCCGGCAAGGTACCTGCCAATCTGGTCCGCAAGATGCACGGCCAGGCGCTTCATCAGGACGCGCTCAACGCCGCGATCCGCGAGGCGATGGACAAGCTGGTGCGCGACGAGAAGCTGCGCCCGGCAATGCAGCCCGACGTTTCGCTCGGCGAAGACTATGCCGAGGGCAAGGACGCCGAACTGGCGGTCGCGCTGGAAGTGCTGCCGGTGGTCGAACTGCCGCCGCTCGACGGACTGGCGCTCGAGAAGCTGACCGTGCCGGTGAGCGATGCCGAAGTCGGCGAGCAGCTTGCCAAGCTCGCCGCCGGACAGAAGTCGTTCGTGCCCGCCAAGAAGGGCAAGAAGGCCGCTAACGGCGATCAGCTGATCATCGATTTCCTCGGCAAGGTCGATGACGTTCCGTTCGAGGGCGGTGCCGCCGAAGACACCGCGCTGGAATTGGGCGCAGGTCGCTTCATCCCCGGATTCGAGGAACAGCTCGTCGGCGTCAAAGCGGGCGAAGAAAAGCAGATCGTCGTGACTTTCCCGGCCGACTATCCGGCCGAGAACCTCAAGGGCAAGGCCGCGACCTTTGCCATTACCGTCAAGGAAGTCCGCGTTGCGGGCGAGGCTGAGCTGGACGACGGCTTCGCCAAGTCGCTGGGCCTCGAAAGCCTCGACCAGTTGAAGGGCCTGCTGCGCGGCCAGCTCGAGCAGGAGACCGCCGGGCTGACCCGTACCGCGATGAAGCGCGCGCTGCTCGATCAGCTCGCCGCCGGCAACGATTTCGAAGTGCCGCCCGCGATGGTCGCGGCCGAGTTCGAACAGATCTGGGCCCAGCTCGAGGCCGAGGCCGAGAAGGAGGAAGACCCTGCCGCAGCGCGTGCCGAGATCGAGAACGACCGCGAGGAATATCGCGGCATCGCGGTCCGCCGCGTGCGCCTCGGGCTGCTGCTGTCGGAGATCGGCCAGGCCAACGGCGTCCAGGTTTCGGCGCAGGAAATGGAAATGCTGATCCAGCAGGCCGCGCGCCAGTATCGCGAGGAGGATCGCGACCGCTTCATCCAGTACATCCGCTCCGACGCGCTCGCCGCCGCGCAGCTGCGCGCGCCGCTTTACGAGGACAAGGTCGTCGACTTCCTGTTCGACAAGGCGGCGGTTACCGAACGCGAAGTGACCCGTGACGAGCTTCAGGCCGCGATCGAAGCGGACGAAGCTGCGCCTGCTCCGGTTGCCGAAGCCAAGCCCAAGAAGGCGGCGAAGAAAGCCAAGCCGGCCGCCGAAGAGCCAGCGGCAGAGGCGGAAGCACCTGCGGCAGAGGCCGAAGCTGCTCCCGCGAAGAAGCCCGCTGCCAGAAAGGCCAAGGCTGCCGCGAGCGAGGCCCCGAAGGCCGAAGTCCCGGTCGACACGAAACCCGCGAAGAAGGCTCCAGCCAAGAAAGCCGCCAAGGCCTGAGGTCACCGCTTGACCCCTCTACCTCGGGAGGGGGAGGGCGCAGGTTTCCGATGCTGCCTATATCCCA
>Ga0105046_10015099_pt1 | contig 11880 bp, 10 predicted proteins | sample MAT03_FD_78385 | JGI IMG/M metagenome (GOLD analysis project Ga0105046, IMG submission 78385) | Freshwater microbial communities from Lake Fryxell liftoff mats and glacier meltwater in Antarctica - MAT-03 (megahit assembly) | ecosystem: Environmental > Aquatic > Freshwater > Ice > Liftoff...
ATGCGTGTTGAAGACCGTTTCGAGCGTCTTATTGATCGGGTCCCACCAGAAGGGATAATTGGCATGTGGCACCGTGACAACCACGACGCCCCCTGGCTTGAGGACACGATACGCCTCCTGGAGCGCCTGCACATCATCCTCAATATGTTCGAGGATTTCTGAGAAGATCACGGCATCGAAGGTGTTATCGGGATAGGGCATCGCTTCGATGCGGGCTTGATGAATCGGGATATGGAGCTGCCCGATGTTGCGCTGGGCCTTCTGGATCACGCTCCAATCAAGCTCTGCGCCGATGATGGTGCAGTTGGAGACGTGGCGGAACATATTGAGATAGAAGCCTCGTCCGCATGGAATATCGAGGATCACGCTCTCATCGGTGGGATTGACCCACTCAAAGATGGTTTGCACGCGCTTTTTGAAGGCCATATCGGCTTCATTGCGCGTCATCTGGGCAATTTGGGCTTGATCAACCATACGAATGATTATCCTTGCTTTCTTGCATGTTCATAAAAGATGCGTTCATAGCCATCGACTGTCTCTTGAAATGAGAAGATGCTCTCAATCTCAATGCGCGGCTTATGATACGCTTCGGGATTATTCAGAATTTCGACGACGGCCTCACCAATCGATTCGGCGTCGCCCTGTTTGGCAAGCCGCCCCATGCCCGTGACTTTGACAGGCACGCGCCCGCCCGGAATATCCGTCATGACCATTGGTGTGCCGGACAGCATGGCTTCCACCTGCACGAGCGCGAAGCATTCCGTATCGCTCGTGAGCATAACAACATCGCAGGCCGCATAAAAATCGGCCATGTCCTGGGGATCGCGCAGCAAGCCTAGAAATGTAATCTGATCTTTGTATTTTTGCACGAGAACTTGATGGCGTTCCCATGTGGTTTCGTATGCAATTTCATACTCGCCCGCAAAAATCAGCCGCGCATCGGGATAGGTGCGGTTGATCGTCTCAAGCGCCTTGATCGCCAGATCAGGACGTTTTTCTTCCACAAATCGTCCGCCGTAGCCAATGATGGGGCCGCCGTTGTACTGCCATTTGGCACGCAGTTCGGCCACTTTTTCAGGGCGCGGGGCAGGCATCGAAACAGGCGGATAGATGACCGAGGTTTTGTCGAGGAAGGGCTTGAGATAGTAGGAGTGTTCGGCGTAATCGTGGCTGTAGCCAATGAGTCGAGCGGCGCGACGAGCCATAAAGGTGTAAAAATTAAACATTGTATCGCGGATGAAGCGATTGACGCGGCCTTTGGGCAAGACAAGGTCGCCGTGATGGGTGGCGACAACCTTGACCCCGGCCAACTGCGCGATGATGCTGACGAGGGCCGTTTCCAACATCGGCGTATGGATGCTGACAATATCGGCCTGACGCATCGCGAGATACGCCGCCCAGGGAAACGCAGGCATAACGACGCCGCGGCTGAGATAAATCGGCGGCACCCATAAGCGCACAACGCGCACGCCGTTGAGCATTTCCTCATCACGCGGCAAATCCTGCTGATAGCGTGCTGTGAGCACGGTTACATCATGACCGCGACGTGTCAATTCCTCCGCCACGCTCTGCACATGAATCGTCAGACCCGTGCGATGCGGATAATAATACAGAAGCGAGATCAACACCCGCAGTTTGCGGCCTCTCCGTGCGGCCTCTAGATCGAGCGTCATGCATCACCTTGCTTGGACGAAACGGTTTGCCACTGTCTCACACCTGTTTGCAGCTGCCGCAGCGAGAGGCCCTCTTGAATAAAGCCGAGTATGCCTGTACTCGCGTGGACAAATACGTTGACCGCATGCACCATCACCGCAAAAGCCAGTGCTGATTCGGTCTGCTGGTAGCCCATTGCTGTGAGTGCCAGCAAAATCGCTGCCTCATAGGGGCCGACGTTGCCAGGAACAGCGGGCAGGGCAATCGCAAACGCTGCCGCCGAGACATACAACGCTGTCGCCGCAAGACTGCCAATCTCAAAGAAGGCGAACATCAAAAAATAGCCTGCTAAGACAGAGGCAATCCAACTGAGCGTTGTCCAGAACAGCGCGGCCAGCAGCACACGAGGTTGTGTCAGTGGCAGAAGGCCATCCAGCAAATGATCCAACCAGGATGCCAGATTGAAGCGCTGTAAAAACGGAATCAGGCGCTGGACTGTGGTGGGAATACGATGCAAAAGAGGGCGATTGACCGCAAAAAAGAGCAGCGCCGCAAATCCCACAATCGCTGTGACAAACCCTACACTGGCGGCGGCTTGCAGTTCTACAGGTACAGGGGCAATCGCCAGCGCCAGCATGGTCATAACAACAACGGCCAACAAATCAAGCAGGCGTTCTATCACGACTGATCCGGCGGCAGTGAGCATGCCTTTCCCCGTTTTGTTTTCCTCGCTCCGCTTCGATTTCTCAGACGTGGTCTCAGATTGGGCATAGAGATACAACCGCGCCACATCCCCAATGCGCAGCGGCAGCACACCATTGACGAGGTAGCCAATGTTCATGATGTGGAAGGTGCGCCAGAAGGGGAGTTTGTAATTGAGAAGTGTTTGCCAGCGCCGTGCCCGTGTAAACAGCCCGATGGCGAGGAATAGAATACAGGGCAGCACGTAGATATAGCGTGCCGTTTGCAGGGCCTGTAAAAAGAGCGCCCCATTGATTTGTGAGGCGATAAAATACGCTGCAATGAGTGTGACGCCTAAACCCAAAAGGGAGATGCGTGCAATGCGTGGAACGCGCACTCGATATTTTCCCTGCACAATTTGATCCGTTGGATTATGATGGATGACACACAGGCCGTTTGACAAGAGTCGATGGCTCTGTCGCATGAAGCCTATACAATTCTCTCACATAATGTCCCACACTCGAGAAGGGTCTCCCGCATGAAACAGCGTTGGTTGGTGCTCTGCCTGCTGTGTCTCACTGGATGCAATCTCTCGATTGATCCCACACCCGGTTTGCCCGTTCCTGCGGTGGCAGAAACGCTGACAGACCTCTCTGCCGAGTTTATCTCAGAAGCGACACCCGCGCAGAACAATTCTAGCACAGGGGCGCAAACACCCCGCGCCACAAATCGTCCGTCAGTGACACTCACACCCACTGTGCCCTGTGCAACGGCTGTGGGCTGGGATGAATACAGTATCAAGCGCGGCGACAGCGTATCAATCATTGCCAGCCGTGCCAACACGACGATTGAGGCATTGGTACAGGCGAATTGTCTGGTAAATCCGAACAATTTGCTCGTGGGACAGGTGCTGCTTGTGCCGCCCGCGAGTGCAACCGCCACGCCTTAGAGCGATTTTGTAGGGGCACGATGCATCGCGCCCGCTCTATAGCTATTGAAATTTATTGTAAATTCAAGAAGGGATTGTCGTGGGCGCGATGCATCGCGCCCCTACACACCCAATTAATGTTTTGTTCCCAAAGTTCTGACTATGCCTCTGCTGGAAACACCTTTTCCGGCTGCCACATGTTCTCTAAACGCTTGAGGACGGCGACAAGTTCCCCATCGGGCAAAATGGCGACGCCGCGCTCAATGTCGTTCCCATCGTAAGGCAGCGCACGACCAAAGCGCAGTTCGCGGGCTTGCTCTAGCGTAATAGCGATTGTCAGCAGATGAGGCAGAGCGGTTTGCGTCGGAGTCAGCAGAGATGACCAATCAGGAGTGTCTGGCAGGGTGTCCAGCGTGACAGCATTTTCTATCATGAAGGCCCCACTGCCAGTACGAATCAAGCCCGTGAGGTGCGCCCCGATATTGAGGACTTCCCCCAGATCATAGGCCAGACTGCGAATATAGGTGCCTGCGCTGCATGTCACATTGAAGACGAGGAAAGGCGCATCCCACGCAGCAATCTCAAGCGCCCGAATCGTGACGGCACGCGGCTCTCGCTCGACGGTCTGGCCCTGGCGCGCAAGATCATAGAGTTTTTTGCCGCCCTGCTTGATGGCGCTGTACATCGGCGGGACTTGCAAAATATCGCCTCTGAAAGCGGGAAGAGCTGCTTCGATCTGATCGCGGGTGAGCGAAGAGGCATCGCGTGTTTGTGTGATCTGGCCTTCGGCGTCGTAGGTGTCGGTTGTCTCGCCAAATTTGAGTATGGCGCGATACTTCTTTTCGCCGTGCATCACATCATCGCTGAGGCGGGTGGCGGCTCCCAGGCACACAATCAGCACGCCTGTTGCCATTGGATCAAGTGTGCCTGCATGCCCCACTTTGACCTTGCCCATGCCGCGCTGTTTGAGGCCGCGTCGAACCTGGGCGACAACATCATGGCTGGTGATGCCCTGGGGCTTATTGATATTGAGAAAACCAGAAAGGGAATTTGTCATAGGTGATGAAACCGCAAAGACACAAAGAGCGCAAAGAAATATTTTAAGGCAATCAAAATAAGAGTGTCACGGGATATACGCAATTACAAAACAAAGGCACAGAAGACGCGATGCTTGAAACATCTTTGCGCTCTTTGTGCCTTTGCGGTTTCATCTCAGGAGATTTTTAGCGTGCCTTTGGCCGTGACCTCATGCAGTTTGGGCAGCACAAGCGCCATCACGGCTTCAATAGTGCCGGGAACCGTTGCGCCCGCCGCCTGCTTATGACCGCCGCCGCCAACCTGAAAGGCGACCTCGGAGATGTCATAGCCGGTCTTGGAACGCATACTGATCTCGACACAATTATTAGGCTGCTCTTTGAAGATAATCGACACCATCGCCTCGCGCACCTGAATCAAGAAGCTGGCGAGACCCGCATCGGACACTTCGTCCATATTGGCGCGTTTGGCATCATCAAGCCGCACAATCCCGTAAATGACCTGCCCATCCAAATTCACTGAGGGCAGAGAATACTTCCAGAGCTGCACCGATTGATACGAGCGGCTGTCCAGGGTACGGGCCGTGACTTCAGTCAGAGAGGCTCCCGCTTGCATGAGCGCCTGGGCAATGCTCAATGTCAGGGCGCTTACGAGACTGATGCGAAAGCCAATCGTGTCAGTCACAAGACCTGTAAGCAGCGGCACTGCCACATCACGATTGATCGCAATACCCGTCTGGGTGAACCAGTGGTACACAATCTCTGTTGAGGAGACCGCTGCTGGCATAACGAGAAAAATATCGCCAAACAGCGTATTGGTCACATGGTGATCGAGATTGATCACGCGCAGACTGTTGGCGCGGGCATAGGTGCCGACGTTGCCTGTGCGTGCCTCATCGCTGGCATCTGTCGAGATCATGACATCCCAACGGCCCTCCGTGAGCTGTGTGACGATGGTGTCTGATCCGGGGAGCCATGTGAGCGACTCAGGCACGCCGTCATCGTCTGCAACGGTGACGGATTTGCCCAATTCACGCAGAGCATTCGCCATCCCCAACGCTGAGCCAATAGCATCACCGTCAGGGCTGACATGCGTCACAATCACAATGGTCTTGGCTTCGCGGATGGCCGCTGCGGCCTCATGCCATTCAGGGTTCGGAATCGTCGTCGTCATCCGAGTCAGTCTCCGTGTTGGGTTCAACCTCAAGCGGCGGCAGATTCAAACCTTCGACCAGCTTAGACATGCGTTCGCCGTGTTCCAGCGTCGTATCCCAATGGAAGTTCAGTTCTGGCGTGTTGCGCAGACGAATACGCTTGCCTGTTTCGCGCCGTAAGAAGCTGGAGGCCCGCTTGAGGCCCTCCATGACATCTACCTGACGGCCCTCATCACCCAGCGCATTGACATACACATCTGCATACATCAATTCCCCATCGAGTTTAACCTCGGTGAAGGTGATGTTATGCAGGCGGGGGTCACTGACCTCCCGCCGCAGCAGTTCGCTCAAAATGGCGAGGATGCGATCTTCCATGCGTCCTTGTTTGATCGACATTGGGTCGCCCCTTCTGCGTTAGTTCACGCGTTCCATGACGAAAAATTCCAGCATGTCGCCTGTTTCAAAGGCGCTGAAACCGTCCAGGCCGATGCCGCATTCAAATCCGGTACGGACTTCGCGTACATCTTCCGTGACGCGCTTGAGCGATCCGACGCTGGCATTGTCCATAAGCACCTTGCCATTGCGCTTGACGCGCACTTTGGCATTGCGGCGGATTTCGCCTTCACGCACATAGCTGCCCGCGATGCTGCCCAGACGCGAGATTTTGAAGACCTGACGCACTTCAGCGATACCGATGGTCTTCGCCTCGAACTTGGGTTCAAGCATGCCCTTGAGCGCCAGTTCCATATCCTCGAACAGCTTGTAAATGATGCTGTAGACACGAATATCCACGCTGTGCGTTGAGGCCAGGGCACGAGCCGCCGGTGAAACTTCAACATGGAAGGCCATCACAATGGCGGATGATGCAGCAGCCAGCATGATGTCGCTGTCTGAAACATCGCCCACATCGGACGCCAGGACGTTAATGCGGATGCCTTCAGGATTCTTCTCCGAGACATTCTTAAGGCCCTCAAGGATGGGCTGAAGCGATCCCTGAACATCGACCTTGAGAATAACGGTGAGTTCCTTCACCTTGCCCGCCTGGAAACGTGCAAACGCATCTTCCAGCGTAAAGGTACGGGTCGGGAGCTGTATCTCGTCCGCTTTGTCATCCATCCGCTGTTCAGCGATGGCGCGGGCTTCTTTGTCGTTCTTGATCTTCTCAAAACGCTCACCAGGTTCCGGCGGTTCGCTGAAACCGATCACAGACACCGGGGTGGAGGGGCCTACTTCTTCGAGAAGTTTGCCTGTTTCATCGTACATAGCGCGGATACGTCCATGCGATGTGCCTGCCAGCACGACATCTCCACGCTTGAGGGTACCATTCAGGACGAGCAGAGTCGCCTGTGCACCCCGGCTCTTATCCATGCGGGATTCGATCACGACACCACGCGCTGTCCCTGTTGGGTTGGCGACAAAGCTGTTGGAGTCCGCCACGAGAATCAGGGCTTCCAGCAGATCATCGATGCCCGTCTTTTGCTGAGAGGACACTGGAACCATAAAGACGTCGCCGCCCCAATCTTCCGGTGTCAGGCCCAGGTCAGACAGTTGATTCTTGACCATCTCAATATTGGCGTTGCGCTTATCGACTTTGGTGATTGCCACCACAATCGGCACATTGGCCGCACGCGCATGCATCAGGGCTTCACGAGTTGTCGGCATCACACCGTCATCGGCTGCGACCACAAGGATCACAATGTCTGACCCCTGTGCGCCACGGGCACGCATCGCTGTAAAAGCTTCGTGACCAGGGGTATCAAGGAAGGTGATGATGCGGTCATTGTGCTTGGCACGATACGCACCGATGTGCTGCGTAATGCCGCCTGATTCGCCACCAGCGACATTGGCTTGACGAATGGTATCGAGCAGGGTGGTCTTGCCATGATCGACATGGCCCATGATGGTGACGATGGGCGGACGGGCGACCATATTCTCGGCTTTTTCGCCGTAATAGACGGTTTCCCACTTGCGTGTGATTTCTTCGGTGCGCTGCTGTTCTTTGGCTTTTTCCTCAATCGCGGTCTGGGATTGGGCTTCATAGCCAAATTCTTCCAGCACGATAGCGGCAGTATCGAAGTCAATTTGCTGATTGATCGACGCGAGAATACCGTTCGCGATGAGCTTCTTCATCACGTCGATGGGGCTGCTGCTGATCAATTCCGCCAACTGGCGGACGGTCATAAAATCGGGAAGGGTAACGGCCTGTTTTTCTTTTGCCATACAGTGATGATCCTGTCTCTATGCGATGGGCGAGACAGGATCACCCGTTGGTTTATCGGGGGATCACTGTCTCAATGGATGTTTGATAATTGTTGAGGCGTTCATAGCGGTGCCTGGCGGAGCCGCGCACGATCCGCATCAGTCAGCGGGGCGCGCAGGGCACGACTCAGGAGATCGGTGGAGAGGGCGCGATCCCAGCACACTGGCTGTTCGCACAGATACGCACCCCGTCCGTTTAACTTACCGTTTGGATCGATGACAACCCCGGCGGCGGTACGCACAAGCCGTGTCAACTGCCGTTTGTTGTCTTTCTCACGGCACACGATGCACATCCGCATGGTAGGCTTTTTGTTCATTCCCCGTGTCCAACGCTGCTAGAAATCGTCTGTCCCGGAACCCCAGTCGTTGCGATTGCGATTGCCCTTACGTTTCCGCTTGGAAACGACCTCACCCGTTTTCTCATCAAAGACGAGTTGACGGCGCTTGGTTCGGGCATTCTTGTCCTTCTTGCCTGCATCGTCCAGTGCATTCAGATCGCCTTCTTCGTCATCGTCAACATCCGCGACTTTGACTTCGACAGGTTTACTGCGCACAGGTGCACCAAAGGCATCGCGCACCAGTTCAGGATCGGTCTCTTCACGCAGCACGTCGGCGGCGTTGACTTCCTGACGCGGGTCGATCACAGCAACTATGACAGGTTCGTCATCGCGCTCGTCATCTAATTCGCGGCCTGGGATCAGGGTTGAGAAGTCTGAGACTGTCTCCACCAGATCATCCAGCGCGGATTGGATATGGCCCATCTGCGGGCCGGAATTCTTGCCGATGAGTTTACGCAAGCGTTCTTCATCGACCAGCATCGCCAGCATGACCGCACCCACACTGCCCAACGGCGACAGGGAGTCGATCAGATCCTCGGAAAGATCGAGAACCGTGAGCGGCACATGGAACAACTCTTCCGGTAGGGTCGATCTAACCGCTTCCATCTGGGCTGTTTCCGCACGACGCGCTTCTTCACGCTCCACGAGCAGCAGACGTTCCACAACATCGGCAAAGCGGCCCAGCGTTGTGAATTCTTCGGGCATGACGGTGCGATTGTTGAGCTTCTTGTCCGTGATGCGGCGAACATCTTCAACCAGCACGCCATGTGTCCGCAAAAGATCGGACAGGGGCGGCAGATCGATATTATCGAGGGCGCTCTGAACAGTCTCGGTCACGCTCTTGATGTCAATGCGCCAGCCAGTTAGCTTGGCTGCAAGACGGGCATTCTGGCCTTCACGGCCAATCGCCAATGACAATTGATCATCGGGCACGATGACCACAGCGGTACGGCCCGTGTGAATGTCCTCATCGAGATAGACACCCGTTACGCGTGCGGGTCGCAGCGCCTCGGTGATGAACGAACGGGCATCACTGCGCCATTCGATCACGTCGATCTTTTCGTTGTGGAGTTCATTCACAATATTCTGGATACGGTTTCCACGCTGCCCGACGCATGCCCCAACAGGGTCAATACCATCTTGCAGCGCCGAGACCGCGACCTTGGAGCGGAAGCCCGCTTCACGGGCAATGCTCTTGATCTCCACCTGGCCGTTGTAAATTTCCGGAACTTCGTACTCAAGCAGGCGGCGCAGCATATCGCGATGACCACGCGAGCAGATAATTTCCGGCCCTTTGTTGGTCTTCTTGACTTCTACCACGTACACGCGTACCTTCTCGTGCTGGCGATAGAACTCTCCTGGAATTTGCTGTGCACGGGGCATTTTGGCCTCGGCGCGGCCCAGGCTCAGCGCAACATGGGTTGGCGTCACGTTCTGCACAGTGGCAGCCATGATGTCGCCCTCATGCACGACGAACTCTTTGTAGAGCGCATCGCGTTCCGCTTCACGAATTTTTTGCAGGATGACCTGTTTCGCGTTCTGGGCAGCAATACGATCAAACTTCTTGGTCGTACCTTCCACCTGTACAAGCACCGTCTCGCCAAGATCGGCTTCGGGATTGTAAAAGCGGGCCTTTTCCAGCGACACTTCGGTATCCGGATATTCGACAGCCTCAACCACTTCTTTTTCAACAAAGAGGCGGGCGCGGCCTGTCTTCGTATCGATACGCGCCTCCACTGCCTGGGACGCGCTGGCGTTCTTCTCCCGTCGGTAAGCCGAAACGAGGGCCGCTTGCAGGGCCTCTAAGATGACGTCCTGTGGGAGCGTGCGAGTCATCGCCGTTTCCGTCAGGGCAAGTAATAGTTCGTTCTCCATGAACATCCGGCGGGACTGTCGATTTGAAGCGACAGGAGAAGCCGACACGCCTTTCTATACAAGCTGAGCGATCAATTCTAAAAGGAAGGGAGATTTGTACTACGGTTAGCTCTCCCTCAGGCCCTCCCATATGGGGCTTACGGTTTCCCGCAAACATCCTTTTTAAGGGAGTGGTCTTTCCTGAAGTCGGGCATCTGGTCTTCTTCAAGACCGGATGAAAACAAAAAGTGGGGTGAACCCACTTCTCGTAAAACACTAAACTTCCTTCATTGTAGCACGTGGAAGCCCTCCACGCAAGCCATCTTGAACTGTACAAACGAAGTTTATATGAAATAAGATCGTCTCAAGACAAGTCAAAATTCATGCAATACACACAATGAACACATCTTGTCCGCTGTACCAAGAATGGTGTCTTGATCTCCCACTTTTTTTTGGTTACACCTAATTGGGTCCTTATAGATCCATTTTTGATTCCTGCTTGAGAGGGCTGTTTGAGGGTGAAAGATTATGCGCTGTGTCGCTGCAATCATTGGCAGAGCATCAGCGGCATCGGTATCATTGGTTAGATAGACCAGCGATCATTTCGGGAGCGTGATAGCGTAGCGTCTGAACGGCTGCGGCGCGATTACCCAGAGGATAAATTTATGCAAATGTATCGGATACCCAATACAGATTTAGATGTTTCGCGCCTCGCTTATGGAACCTGGCATCTCGGCGGGACCTGGGATGCAACGCCGCCCTCGCCCGATCTTTATGATCGAGCAGACCGCCTTGTGCAAGTGGCGGTTGATCAGGGTGTCAACATGATTGATCTGGCGGATATTTACACGCGCACGAAATCCGACACGCTCATCGGGGAGGTTCTGGGCAAGAATCCCGGTCTACGGGATAAGCTCATTCTGCAAGAGAAGTGTGGCATTCGCTTGAGTGATGAGCCGAATAAGGGCGACCCCGGACGTTACGATTTTAGCTATGACCATATCATCGCGACGGTTGAAGCCAGCTTGAAGCGCTTGCAGACGGATCATGTTGAAATTCTCCTGCTGCATCGCCCTGATCCCCTGGTTGAGCCGGAAGAAATCGCACGTGCGCTGGATGACCTACATCGCAGCGGTAAGGTACGCTATTTTGGCGTCAGCAATCACAGCATCTGGCAAATTGAACTGCTCAAGCGCTCTATGAAGCAGCCATTGGTGATAAACCAGCTTGAATTGAATCTGCTCCATCATTATCTGATCAGCGATGGCATCGTCGTCAATCAAACAGGCTATTCGTATACTCTTTCAGAAGGGCTGCTGGATTACTGCCGCTTGAATGACATTATGATTCAGGCTTGGTCCCCCGTGGCAGGCGGCAAGCTGTTCAATCCGCCGGCTGATGCCCCGGCGAATGTTCAGGCGGTTGCTCGCCTGATTGGGGAACTGGCCCAAGAGCATCAAACAACGCCTGAAGGCATTGCCTTTGCGTGGCTGCTGCGTCATCCCGCCCATATCCAACCAATCATTGGCACTATGAACGCTGAACGTCTGGTGGACAGCTGTAAGGCCGATACAGTTGAACTCAGCCGCGTTGAGTGGTATCGCCTGTTGGCTGCTGTCCGCGGGAATGGTGTGCCGTAGTCGCTGCGAAGGAACAATAGTTGTCCTTCATGTGTTTTTGTACACGGGCTGTGCACGAAACGATTATTCCACACAGCCTGTCGAACTCTATTGATTAGAACATAAGTTTGCAATACACACTTCGCATCATATAATAGAACGAGGTCTTATAGGACAAAACGGGATTGTAGGGATGTCCAATCTGGCGCTCCATGGACAGCAACTTAAGACAATCGGACATTGCTCGCCGCGTTGTCGGAGTCTAAAGCCGTCCGCCTCCCCTGACAAAGCCCCATGAATGGGGCGACAAATCTGCCTGCTATACTCAAAATGGGGATAAAGTGCGGTTTCAGCCCTTTG
>Ga0105046_10015100_pt1 | contig 11879 bp, 8 predicted proteins | sample MAT03_FD_78385 | JGI IMG/M metagenome (GOLD analysis project Ga0105046, IMG submission 78385) | Freshwater microbial communities from Lake Fryxell liftoff mats and glacier meltwater in Antarctica - MAT-03 (megahit assembly) | ecosystem: Environmental > Aquatic > Freshwater > Ice > Liftoff...
GGAGAGCGAGGTGAGCAAGATCAAGGATCCGTTCCTGAGCGCTGGCCTCAAGATGGCAATCGACGGCGTGGAACCGGCCAACATCGAGCAGACGCTTCGGATGGAAGTGATGGCGATGACCGAGCGTCACAAGGCTGGCAAGAAGTTCTTCGATCTCATCAAGGTGTACGGACCTGGGTACGGGCTTGTTGGAACGCTGGTGGGACAGGTGGGCATGTTCGGCCAGCTCGCGAGCGCGGACATTGGTGCGATGGGGCACGCGCTGGGTATCGCGGTGGTGGCGACGATGTACGGCGCAGTCATCGCGAACGCGATCGCAGGCCCCATCGGCGACAAGCTGGGCCTGCGCAGCAGCGAGGAGATCCTCGCGCGAGAGATGATGGTGCAGGGGATTGTGTCGATCCAGTCGGGCGACAATCCGCGCGTCACGATGGACAAAATGCTGGCCTTCGTGCCGGGCTCATCACGCACGAAGTACAAGACCGCGGCCTAAAAGCCGTGAAGGACCGATCGGCCACAGCTGAATCGAATTCGATCGCACACAGTTGAAGATGGACGCCTGAGCAGACCAAGTGTCAGACGAGCAGAAGGAACATGTCAGAGAGGGTGAAGCTCACGTCACCGGCGGGCACGGCGGTGGGCATGGTGGCGGCCATGAGGAGGCGCACGAGGGCGCGCCCGAGTGGCTTATTTCCTTCGCGGACAGTGTCGCGCTCATGATGGGCTTCTTCGTGATCTTGCTCGCGATGAACATGGTCAAGCCCAAGGCTGGCGGCATCGGCGGCTCGGATGCGATGGGCGGCAACCCCACCGACAGCATGCTGGACTTTGTCATCGCCGTGCGAGAAGGCTTCAAGAACCCGATCTCGATGGAGTCCAAGGATTCGCGCGAGCAGGTCTTCATCTGGCGCATCCTGGAGAAGAAGCAGGGCAATGCCGAGATGCACGGTCCGGCAGGACGTCACCAGCAGCAGCAGTCGCAGCAGAATGGCACGATCGTGCGGCCCAGCGCGACGATCTCCTTTGAAGATGGCAGCGTGCTTCTGACGCAGGAGTCCCACGAGATCATCGCGAACGCGGCCGAGCACCTGAAGGACCACCGCTGGATCATCGAGGTGCGTGGGCACGCCTCGCCGTTTGAGTCGATGCAGATTCCGCAGCGCGGGTGGCAGCTCAGGTACGAGCGCGCGATGGCGGTGGCGAACGCGGTGGTCGAGGGTGGCATCACGTGGGAGACGATGCGAGTGAGCGCGATGGGGGAATCATCGCGGATTGTGCCGCGGGCGCGCGATCGGGAATCGGATCGGACCAATCAGCGCGTCGAGGTAATCGTGACCAACGACACGATCGCGGCGGATCCGTACGCCAGGACGGATGACCAGTTGCCCGACGCATCGGATGCTGCGGACGAAGAGGCCGCGCCGCCGGTGGAACAGGGCGAAGAGCAGTGATATCGCCGTGACAGAGACGTGGTAGAGCCGTGGCGGAGTGGTACCAGCGCGGGCAGAGCCGCGCGTCCGTGCGGGCTGGGACCACGATGACTCCGCCAAAGTTTGCGGTGATCGTGGCGCAAGAGGCGGCTATCTTGGCTTTTCGCTCATCACTTCGCCGCTGATGATGACTGCGATGCAGTGGGTGGTGTACTCGAATGGGTCGCCATTGTAGAGGGCGATGTCGCCGTCCTTGCCGACCTCCAGCGAGCCGATGCGATCGGCGACACCGAGGATGCGTGCGGGCGTGATGGTGATGGTGGCGAGGGCTTCTTCGAAAGAGAGACCATTGGCCGCGGCGATGGCGGCCTCGAAGAGAACGATGCGGGCCTTGGGGACATAGGACTCGAAGCCACCCTGGATCGCGACGTCGATTCCGGCGGCGCGAAGCTTGCTTGCGGTCTCGATGCTCATGTTCTCCATTTCGCCGAAGGCGCGAACCATTGTTGGGTGCAGGATCACGGGCACGCCCGCGGCCTTCAACTCGGCGGTGAGGAGGTATGCCTCGGACCCTGAGTCGAGGACAAGCCGGAGCGTGCCGAACTCCTCCTTCAGGCGGAGCACGCTGGCGATGTCCTGCGCGCGGTTCGCACTGATGAGCAGCGGGATCTCGCCCCGGAGCAACTGCGCGAGCAGTTCGAGACGGAGATCGCGTGCGGGTGGCTCGGCGGGCTTGGCGTCGGTACCTGGTGCCGAGGGCTGCGCGGCTTTGTCGAGGGACTTCTGATAGTCGCGGGCCTTGATGAGTTGCTCGCGAAGCATCGAGACCATCTTCGCACGGGTTCCGGGAGCGGAATCGCGCTGGGCGCTGGGTCCGAGCGTGGCCGCAACGCCGGAGACGGCCATGATGACGGCCTCATCGACGGTGGTGCCGCGGAGCTTGATAAGGGCGGTCTGGCCGCTGATGAGTTCGCCGGGCGCGTGGCCGGTGTTGATCGTGGTGATGCCGAAGGACCGGACATAGCCGACGAGCGGGTCGAGGGGGTTGTACGCGTCGATAGCGCGGAGCTCGGGCTGGATCGGCGCGCTGCGCTCGATCTGGTCCTGATCCTGCTTCTGGTTGAGCAGGCCCGAGACGCCGATGGTGCAGCGAGCGTCGATCAAGCCCGGGGTTGCGATGGCTGCTTCAAGGACGCGGAGGCCATCGGGGATCGGCGTTGTCGCGGCGGGTCCGACGGCGGTGATCTTGCCGTCTTGGATGATGACGACACCGTCGGTGATTGGCGGGCCGGCCATGGTGTGCAGCGTCTTGGCCTTGATGGCGACCTGCGCGAGCGCGATGCCGGGAAGAATCGCCACAAGGGCGAGGGCGGCGGCGGCGAGTGTGCGAACCGAGCGAGTGCGGATCATGCGATGGCTCCGGACGTGGATGGGGGGATGCGTGCGTGGAGGTTGCGAACCAGCGTGGAATACTTCGCTGCCTATTGGCCTGCGGTCCCCCACTGCTTGCCGCCGAAGACAAAGCCCGTGCCCTGCACGCAGCACATGTAGGGCTCCTGGTCGCGACCGGCACCGAAGCCGCCGGTGGAAAAGAGGCGATCGGACTCGAGTGAGCGATCAAAGACCTTTCCACCTTCGACCCAGGTCTGTTCGACCTTGGCGTATACCGAGAGCGGATCGGCGGAGAGGATGATGAAGTCGGCATCCTTGCCAGCTTCGAGCGAACCGACGCGAGACTGAAGATCAAGCATCTCGGCACCGGCGAGTGTGAGGGCCCGGAGCGCACCCGGGCGGCTCATGCCAGCGCGGACCGCGAGTCCGGCGGAGCGGAGGAAGAGGCGGCAGTCGGTGATCCAGTCATCGGTGTGGAATGCGACGTTGACGCCAGCCTTCTCAAGAACGCCGCCGGTCTCGATGACGAGGTCGGCGGCTTCCAGCTTGCCACCGGGCGAGTCGATGACGATCGCGGAGACCGGCACCTTCGCGGCGGCGATCTCGTCGGCGATTTTCCAGGCCTCGCTGACGTGGTGGAGGACGACGCGGAACCCGAACTCTTTCTTGAGGCGGAGGACGGTCATGATGTCGTCGGTGCGGTGCGTGTGATGATGGACGATGCGCTTGCCGTCGAGGACTTCGACCATGGCCTCGAGGCCGAGGTCACGGGCGGGGAGTTTTTCCGGGTCGCCGTTGGCGGCGGCGATCTTGGCCTTGTACTCCTGAGCCTTGATGAACCTCTCGCGGACGAGGGCCGCGGACTTGCCGCGCGTGCCGCTGAAGGGGGGCTCGCCGAGCATGTTGGTTCCGTTGGCCATTTTGAGGCCCCACATGGGCTTGCCGTCGTCGCCCTTGATGAAGAGGTCCTCGATGCGCTTGGGCGGATTGCCGCCGGGCTGGCGGAGCTTTGTGTAGATGGTCTGGCCGCTCATGAGGTGGCCGGAGCCGGGCATGATGTTGACGGTGGTGAGTCCGCCGGCGACGGCGCGCCGGAATCCAGAGTCCATGACGTTGATGGAGTCAAGGACTCGCACCTCGGGCGCGAGGGTTGAGCTGCGATCACCGCCGCCAACGCCGCCGATGTGGATGTGGGTGTCGACGAGGCCGGGCATGATGAACTTGCCTACTGCGTCGATGCGTGTGGCGTCGGCGGGGATGGTGACGGCGCTCTCATCGCCGACGGCAACGATCTTGCCGTTGTGAACAATGAGGACGCCGCGGGGGATCTCTGGGCCGGTGATTGGGATGATGTGAGCGCCGACGACGGCGACGGGCGCCACTTGAGCAGGCGCGAGCCCCGCGAGAAGGGCCAGCATCGCGACGGGGAGGAGTGCGGCGGTGAAGCGAGATTGGATGGGCATCAAAGGATCTCCACGAGCGGGGCAGGATTCAGGAAACGGAAGGAGCGGAGGAGAACATGAGTTCGAAGGCGCGGGCGTAGATGCGCTTTGCGGTCTGGTTGCCTTGGGGTGTGACGGCGAGGGCTTCCATCATGACGCCTGAGTTGATCTCCAGGACCTGCGCGACCGCCGCGCGGTTGATGATGACGTCGACGCTGCCGAAGACGAGCCCGACTCCTGCGGCCGCGCGGAGCGCGAGGGCTTGTGCGGCTGCGAAGGGGCCAGTGGCGATCGCTGAGACATCGAGCATCGCGACGCCCGCGCCCTGGCCGAGGTTGTGCCGCCAGTTGAGGAGAAGTTCCTGGCCTGTGCTGGGTGTGCGGGTGAGGATCGCGGCGGAATCGGGCTCGATGTTGGTGAGGAAGCGTGCGATGTCGCCGGACATGCCGGCGCGCGTGACACGCTCGGCGAGGAGTTCGAGCACGGTGCGTCTTCCGTCGCCGGTCACGCTGGGGCGCTGCTTGGTGTACGCCGCCTCGCAGCGGCCGTCCAAGATGATGAACCGGACCTCTTCCGCGGCGTCGACAAAGGGGCTGACGGCGAGGGCCGGGCAGCGATCAAAGAGGCGAAGACAGGCGTGCTCGACGGCGATCGTGGATGTGCAGCGATAGACGCCTCGCCCGCCGGTGCCGGCGTTGTCTTTGATCACGACGTCGCCACCGAGGCGCTGCACGAGGGCGAGGAGGCGGGACCAGTTGCCATCATGGCGTACGTAGCGGGCCATGTCGGGATGGAGGAAGAGTTCGTGCGGGACGTGCGCGATGCCGATCGCGGCGAGGACTTCGCTTGTGGCGGCCTTGTCGCAGGCGATCTGGTGCGTCGCGGCGGGATTGAGGTCGAAGGTGTAGCCGTGCACATAGCGCACGCGCGGACCCTTCGTCAGGCGGAGGATCCAGCCGTGGCCAAGGGGCTCGACGGCGACGCCGGTGCGCGCCGCGACCTCACGCACGATTCGGACCAGCACACGCTCGGAGTTGAGTTCGCTCATTGGCTTAGGGTCGGAGCCTACCACGCCGCTGGCCTTGTGTCTGGGGGCACTGTCTCTAGTATCACGCGCCGCGCTCGGAGCGGTACCGGCGCAGGAGGGCCCTGGCTGCTCCGGCGCCGGGTGCATTCGGAGCAAGTCGCCCCGAGCCGATTGAGCCAAGCGAGAGCTCGATGGCGGCGCGGTCGGCCTGCGCGGTCCAGAGGCTGCCGCCAGCGCTGGCGAGCCTCGGGAGCGCCTGTTCCATCGACGCCGCGGCCCAGGCCGTGTGGCGCGTGGCGACGGCGTCGAGCACGGCGCCGACCTGCGGCCGCGACCGGACTTCAGCGCGAACTGGCTCGGGGACTTCGAAGAGGTCGCTGGATTGATGTGTGCCGCCGGAGGAGCCCGAAGCCGACCACATGTTGACGAGTCCCATGGTGCCCAGGCGCGCGATCGTGAGGCCGACGCGTGCTTCGCTGGGAAGCGCGCTTGCGCCGAGGTCAGATGAGGATTGATCTGGCAACGGGGCCGCGCCGCCGAGGGTCGCGATGGGGCGAAGCGGCGTCGGGCGTGAGAAGACTGAGGCTTGGAGAAGGATTGCGAGCTCGCCGGGCGAGACACGATCAAGCACCCACTGGATCATGACGCGGTGCGCGACCTCGAAGGGGAGGCGCTCGGTGAAGGAGAGGCCGCTCATGCGCAGTCGCTGCTCGAGGCGATCAATCATCTGCGCGGGGGACATGTCCGGGATAAAGCCCGCCGCGAGCTCGATGGCGAGTGGCCAGCCGCCAAGGCGACGCGCGAGGAGCGCGGACTGCGCCATCGCCTCGGAGTCTGGCCTCCATGTTGGCGTCGCGGCCATCGCGCGTTCGAGCAGGAGCCTGCCACCCTCTGCCGCCTGGCCTCGCGCGGCTTCGGCGGAGGTTGGGGTCGCGAGTGCGGGAGCGTTCATGACCGACTCACCCTCGAGGCCGAGCCGTGCCTTGCCCGCGACCATGAGAGACAGGTTTGGACAAGACTTCAGCAGCAGGTCGGCGAGTCCCGCGGCCGCTGGCCCTGCATCGTCGAGAACGATCAGGCACTCTGTCTGGCCGATTGCTCGCGCGATACGAGTCGCGGCCTCGGCGTTGGGAGCGGCTGAGAGGCCCGCGGCCTGCGCGAGCGCGGCGTGCATCGCGATGGGATCAGACGCGTAACCCATCCAGGCCCAGAGAACGGGCGACTTTCGCGCGTGTGACCAGCTCCTCGCGACGAGGGCCGCGAGCGTTGATGAGCCGCAGCCGCTGCCCGCGAGGATCGACACCACGCGGCGATTCTGGAGCTCCTTCAGAATCGATGTGACAAGCTCGGCCCGGGGCAGCGTGCGGTCGGGCGGCGCGGGGAGCGGCTGGGGGTGGAGGCGGTCTGCAACCGGCGCCGATGTGTGCGCATCGGAATCGCCGGTGGCGACGACGATGGCCGGCGCGTGCTGCGGGTCCATCTCACGATCGAGCATCGCGGCGAGATCATCGAGCGCCATGGAGCGTGCGGACCGCTCCTTGCTAAGGCACGCCGTCAGGATCCTGCGGATGCCCGGCGGCGTGGCGCGCGGGATCTCACGCATGTCGGGCTCGACGAGGAGTGTCGCAGCGATGAGGTCCGCAACGGTCTCGCCAAGGAAGGCCCGACGGCGCGTGAGGCACTCGTAGAGAATGCAGCCCAGCGCCCAGACATCGGTGGCATGATCGACTGGCTTGCCGCGGGTCTGCTCGGGGGACATGTAGCCGGGAGTGCCGACGAGGATCCAGCCATCGCTCATGGGGCTGGTGCGCGTGGCGACGAGTGTTGCTGCGCCGGCATCCGCCGCTGCGCCCACGATCTCGCCAGCCATGGCGATGCCAAAGTCCAGGACCTTGACGACGCCGTCTGGACGAAGCTTGATGTTGGCGGGCTTGAGGTCTCGATGGACGATGCCGCGGGCGTGCGCAGCTCCGAGTCCGAGGGCGATCTGTCGCGTGACGTCGACTGCCTCCGCGACAGACATCGGCCCGCGCTCAAGTCTCTCCTGGAGCGTGAGGCCTTCGGCGAGTTCGAGGATGAGATACGAGCCGTCGTCGTCGCGCTCGAGGCCGAAGATGGCGCCGATGTTGGGGTGGCTGATCGCCGCGAGCGTGCGGGCCTCGCGCTCGACACGGTCGCGCCGCGCGGGATCGAAGGCGAGATCCGGCGGCAGGCTCTTGATCGCAACGAGTCGGTCCAGACGCGTATCGCGTGCAAGATAGACCACGCCCATGGCACCGCGGCCAAGCTCACGCTCGATGGTGTAGTGCGCGATGATGCTGGCAGGATGCACTTGCTCGCTCCGTTCCTCGGCAACGCGGAGCCCCCGCGCGCCGGGGCCATCCTACCCGTGCTGCGGCGGGACGGCGAGAGGAAGGGACTGGAGATTGGGGACTGGACACTGGGGAGATGACAACAAAGCCAGCTTGGATGCCGGTTCTTCACTTCGTCCGGCGCTTTGCCCTTGAAACACACACCACGGAGTGGTGCGCCACCGAGGGTGCGGCTCACGCCGGATTGGTCAGCACCACGCGGTAGCGGGCCTTACCCTCGCGAAGATGGGCCATGGCCTCGTTGACGTTTGCCATCGGGAAGGTCTCGACGATTGGGGCGATCTTGTGGCGGGCGCAGAAGTCCATCATCATCGCGACGGTGGCGGGGCTGCCGACGGGTGATCCCGAGACGCTCTTCTGGCCCATGATGAGGCTCATGGCCGGGATCGACATGGGCTCAAGGACCGCGCCGACGGTGTGGAACTTGCCCTTTGGTGCGAGGCAGTTGACGTATGTCGCCCAGTCCATCGAGACGTTGACGGTCGAGATGATGAAGTCGAAGGTGCCAGCGAGCTTGGTGAGTGCCGCGGCATCCTTGGAGCTCACGAACTTGTGGGCACCCATCGAGCGCGCTTCGGCCTCCTTTTCGGGCGAGCTTGAGAAGGCCGTGACCTCGCACCCCCATGCGCGAAGGAAGCCAATGGCCATGTGTCCCAGGCCACCGATGCCGATGATACCCACGCGATCGGTTGGCTTGATGCCGAGCTGGATGATGGGGTTGAAGACCGTGATGCCGCCGCAGAAGAGTGGGCCGGCCTTGATCGGATCCACGCCCTCGGGCAGCGGCGTGGCCCACGCGGCCTGCACGCGCACGTGATCGGCAAAGCCGCCGTGACGTCCGACGATGATCCCCTCGGCCGATGGGCAGAGGTTGTGGTCGCCGCCCATGCAGGTGCGGCAGGAAAGGCACGAGCGAGCGTGCCAGCCCACGCCCACCATCTGGCCCGGCTTGAGATGCGTGACGCGCTCGCCGACGGCGGTGATGCGTCCCACGACCTCGTGGCCCGGCACAAACGGATATTTGGTCATGCCCCACTCGTTGTCGAGCATGGAGAGATCGCTGTGGCAGATGCCGCAGGACGTGACCTTGATGTCAACGTCGTCGGGCTTCATGGTCGGGGCCTCGAACTCGAAAGGAGCGAGGGCGCCCTTGGCGGCGGTCGCGGCGAATGCACGGATCTTCATGGTGGTTCCTAGCGATGGGAGTCGAGAGTGTCTGTGGCGTGCTTGCGTCACGCGATGTCGCTCGCGTTGCGCGTGGCTTTCGGTGCGGCCCATCCGGCCCCGAGCCAACACGGTAGCACGAAATCCGATCTCTATACGGAGTCGCCGATCCGCTTTGCACACTGCACGCCGCTTGGCGGTTTCGGGTAGTCTTCCACCCCTTCCCCCGTTCCCGTCTACTTCCCCCGGCTCTCTCACTCCTCAGCGACCGGGCCAGCGACGTAATTCCTCGGAGTTTTGCATGAGCACGAACGAACCAGCATCCTCCCCGCGGCCCAAGGGCATCCTCGACTGGATCGAGTGGGCAGGCAACAAGCTCCCCGAGCCCGCGATCATCTTCGTGATCCTGGCCGTGCTTGTCGTTATCGCGGCGGACGTTGGCGTGCGTGTTGGCTGGACCATCCAGCCGGTGCAGCCGCGATTGGAGATGGTCGCGACGGTGGACGGGTCGGGAGCGCCCGTCCTCAAGCCCGACGGCACGCCGAAGATGATCCCCAAGGTCGACGAGCGCGGCAGTCCGATCGTCAGGCTCGAGTCGGCGGGCGCCCCGCTCGTGCCCCGAAGCCTGCTGACCAGCGACGGGATCTATTGGGCGCTCTCGTCCATGCTGCGCAACTTCACCGGGCTGCCGGCGCTGGGGTTGATCTTCGTCGCGATGCTGGGGATCGGAGTCGCGGAGAAGTTTGGGTTCTTCTCCGCGCTGATGCGGTTCCTCGCGACCATCACGCCCAAGCAACTCTTGACGCCCGCAATCGTGCTGATCGGCGCCAACGCGTCGGTCGCGAGCGACGCGGGGTACATCATCCTGCCGCCGCTGGCCGCGGCGCTCTACCTCGCCGTGGGGCGGCATCCGATCGCTGGTCTCGCGGCGGCCTTCGCGGGGGTGGCGGGCGGCTTTGGCGGTGGCTTCTTCCCCACGGGCGGCGACGGCGCGCTCACGGGCTTTGCGCAGGACGCGGCACGGGTGATCGATCCCGACTACACCGTCAACATCCTGCACAACGCGTACTTCAAGGCGGGCTCGGCCATCGTGGTCATGATCGCGGGCTGGCTCGTGACAGACCTGATCGTCGAGCCCCGGCTGAATCGTTCGGGTCGAGTCGTGCTCGGCGCCGAAGAGGCGAGCGTGATCTCCAAGATGTCGCTAACGCGGCGAGAGAGCCGCGCACTCGTGGCCGCCGTGGGCGCGAACATCGCGGTACTGGGCGTGGTCGCGGCCCTGATCCTGATTCCGGGCGCACCCCTGCACGGAGCGGGACAGCCGACCCTCGCAAACGACCGGGCACTCTTGCAGCACCTTATCAGCATCGAGGCGCCGCTTGGGAACACTCCGGACGCTTCCGGTGTCGTGCCGGGTCTCCCTCCACGCGCCGCGGCGGTCCCCGCCCATGACGTGCTCTCCCGCGATCCGCTGGTGGTAGCCGAGCTTTCTTCGAGGGGAGGTCTGATCGAGTCCCCCGGCCAGCGCTGGTCGCACGTCATCGTCCCAGTCATCTTCCTGGCGTTCCTGATCCCGGGCATGGTCTATGGCGCGCTTACCGGCACGCTGCGTAGCCAGAAGGACTTCATCGACGGCATCTACCACGGCATCAAGAGCATCGTTCCCGTGCTCGCCATCGCCTTCTTCATGGCTCAGTTCGTGAACTACTTCGCGTACACGCGTCTGGACCGGATGCTCGCCTACGCCGGCGGCTCGCTCCTGGTCGCCGCCGACATGCCCATCCCCGTCCTGCTCACGCTGTTCGTCGGGATCGTGATCCTGGGCGACTTCGCGCTCTCGGGCATGCTCAGCAAGTTCGGCGTCCTCGCGCCGATCTTCATCCCGATGTTCATGATGGTCGGCATCTCGCCCGAGCTCACCACCGCGGCGTACCGCATCGGCGACAGCGTCGTGAACATCGTCACGCCGCTGAACAGCTACCTGCTCATCATCCTCGTGGTCCTGCAGAAGTACCAGAAGGATGCTGGGCTCGGAAGCCTGATCTCGCTGATGATCCCCTACTCGGCCATCTTCTTTGTGATCTGGACGGGATTCCTGCTGGCGTGGTACACGCTGGGATTCGACCTGGGCCCCGAGAGCCCGCTGGGCTACATCCCGCCACAGTAATTCGGTCGGGTGATTACCCGCCGCTGGCCTTGGCCGGATAGCCCAGCGTGACGAACCACTCGACGAGCGGGTCGCGGTGGTCCCCCTGCAGCTCGATCTCGCCCGACGCGACCGAGCCGCCGGTGGCGAATCGCTTTTTGAGCTGGGTAAGCATTGCGGTCAGATCGTCGGTGCGGGGCGATCGTGGCGCCAGGCCGCTGGCGACCGTCACGACCTTGCCGCGACGCTTCTCGCGCCGAACCCGGACAGGCTGATCGCGCGGATGCAAGACCTTGCCGTCCGTGCCACGGGGGCATGCGCAGGCCCCGTGCGGCTTGCCGCAGCGTTCGCACGTGACGGGTCGTTCAAGAGAAGTTCCAGCAAAGAGGCCGCTCATCGCTCCCAAGGTAGCGTTGGAGCCGCCCATGCGAGGAGCGGTAAGCATCCCCATGGCCCTGCGGCGGCCCCCGGCGTCCCTCCCCCCGCGAGGGTTCGGTCGCAACCTAACGCCCCCCGGATTGAGACTTCTTGCTATACTTTCGGCGTTCTTTGTGGGGCACTTCGCGACGTGCGGAACCGCCCTCATGATCACCGACGCTTTCTCGGCCCGAGTTCAAGCACCGGTTCACGTGAGCACTCAGGGGCACGAAGGAATGGCGTCGTTATGAAGCTCTATGTCGGCAATCTCTCGTTCAATACCACCGAGCAGGAACTGCACGAGTTGTTCTCGCAGTACGGCCAGGTCACTTCCGCGCAGCTCGTGATGGATCGCGAGACCGGGCGCCCCCGCGGCTTCGGCTTTGTCGAGTTCGCGAACGACGAGGAGGCCAAGGCGGCCATCAACGCCCTCAACGGTCAGAATCTCGGCGGCCGTGACCTCACGGTTAACGAAGCCAAGCCCCGCGA
>Ga0105046_10015101_pt1 | contig 11879 bp, 8 predicted proteins | sample MAT03_FD_78385 | JGI IMG/M metagenome (GOLD analysis project Ga0105046, IMG submission 78385) | Freshwater microbial communities from Lake Fryxell liftoff mats and glacier meltwater in Antarctica - MAT-03 (megahit assembly) | ecosystem: Environmental > Aquatic > Freshwater > Ice > Liftoff...
GCCCGATCGCAACAGTGCAGGCCCGGGCAGCGATGCTCAGCTTACAAGGCGAGTACCTTGGGGTTTTGCGCGGGTTGGAGAAAGCCGACCGCGTTGCTTGTCGAGATATCGCCAGGAAAGTCAACGTAAAAGCGGCGGTCGCATTTGCGAAAACACGATTGAATGTTGCGCCCACCGTACGGGCACGGAAACGCCGAAAGTAATTCGCAACACAGCGCCAAATGGCCAGTTGGCGTGAAGAAACCCGTCGATTTCACCCCGAGCCGCACGCTCTACGGCTGCGGTTGACAAACGGTACTCTGCGGTTGACAACAGAATGCTCAATGGTTGACAAATCATGAGCAAGGTTCACGCGGCTGGTGAGCTGGTACGCACGTTTCTAATCGACAACATCGATGGCCACCCGACCGACATCGTTCGCTTGACGGCCAAGAGGTTTGATTGCTCGCGACAAGCTGTTCACAAGCACTTGCTGCGCTTGATCGCAGAGGATGCGGTTGTCGTCAACAACGTGACTGATCACTCCGGCGCGAATCATGTCGTCATTTCGGTAGGCAAGACGGCAGCGGCTACAACTATAAAGATCTATGACGATGGTGTCGGCATCTTCAAGAAGATTCAAGCCGCGATAAATCTTGCCGACGAACGGCACGCTGTTCTCGAGCTTGCCAAGGGTAAGTTTACGACCGATCCCACCAAACACTCTGGTGAAGGCATCTTCTTTTCCTCACGCATGTTCGATGCGTTTGATATTTTGTCGGGAGAAGTTTATTTCGCTCACGATTTTGGAAAAACGGAAGATTGGGTTCTTCAACCACATTCTTCAAGGAGCGGTACGTTGGTCAATATGCGCCTGCACAACCATACGGCGCGTCCGACGAAGAAAGTGTTTGATCAGTTTGCGTCTGACGAAGACTACGGATTCAACAGAACGGTCGTACCGGTCAAGCTGATGCAATACGGCGACGACAATTTGATATCGCGGTCGCAAGCAAAACGCCTGTTGGCTCGTTTTGATCGGTTCAAAACGATCGTACTTGATTTTGCGGGCGTATCATCGATCGTTCAGGCATTCGCCGACGAGGTGTTTCGGGTATTCAGGGCTGAACATCCTGAGGTTGAACTGGTACCGGTCCATACTGAGCCTGACGTGCGGCGGATGATCACTCGGGCGGAATCGCTTGCTGCGAATGGCGGGGTTTAGGCACACCATGACGTTGATGCAGGAAATCCAAGGCGCAATCGAAGCGGGTAAAGCGCGCTTTGAACGCGAACCAAGGTATGTGCGATTGACGCGTTACCTTGAGGTGATGCGGGAACGAAACTTGGTAAGGCCGCAGGAATATGGGTTGCCGCTCGTCGATACCGTCGGACCGTTGGATCGTCGTACCCACGGCCGGATTCATCAGCCTAACATTTGCGGCGGGAACGGAATGTTGGATGGACATTGAATCGATCGAGGTGCCATCGAAGGCCCGCCCTGTGCTTTCATATTGGGTTGTTGCCTTCCTGGACCTGCTTGGGTACGAATCTGCGCTGGCGCGGATGGATGTATTTCCCTTTCCGGAGGATCCTGTTGCCTACGGGAAAGTCGTTGCGGCGTTTGCACGCGCCGTCAAACTTCGGCGGAGGCTTTTCGGCCTAGTGAACGAGTTTCTGAGCGAGAAGGCGCCACCCGTAGACCTATCCCATCTGTCTATCGATGTGCAGAAAGCGGCTGAGAAATGGCGCAAGGTTGAAGTACTGAACGTCCCTGGTGCCGATCATTGGGTCGTCGGTTGTTCGCTTGCACCGTCTGATACGCATTCTCCAATGCGGGCCGTCCTCGAACTTGTCTCAGCCGCATCGGCCGCGATGATCATCCAGTTGGCACAAGGTGCAGACGATCCCGACGATACGTTGCCCCTTCGGGGCGGGATAGATATTGCACTTGGCGAACTGGTGCAACCTGAAAATTTTCTGTATTCACCAGCGCTAACAAGAGCCTACAAACTTGAGCGCGATCGTGCGTTATACGCCCGATCGATTATTGGCGAACGCTTCGTCGGGTTCATCAAATCAGCCGCCAACGATGAAGAACCCGGCGTTGAAGCGAACTACAACAGAGAATTGGCCAAAGCGGTCATGCGGTTTCTGTTTCGTGACAAGGATGGATTGGTAGCTCTCGATTTCATGGGGCCGGGACTGCATAATGGCCTTGATGAAGAGTTCGCCACAGAGATTGCGACGAATGCGTGGTCATTCGCAAACGCTGCACACTCAAGGTGGCGCGAGAATGGCCGTTTCGACATCGCAGCGAAATACGATTGGCTGCTCGACTACATGCGACCTCGGCTATCCGATTGGGGAGTAAAGGCTTGACATGACCGATGCAATTTTCAGCGACATTCAAACCTCCGCACGAAATGCTTACACAGAAATGATAAGTCGTTTGACCGTCGTTGTCGCAACGGGATCTATCCAAGACAGTTGCGCGTCTGGCGTACTCTGTCGAACGCTTGGTGGCAACCCTGTGATTCTCACCGCGCGCCACGTTTTCGACGATCGAACATCGAAAGCGATTACAATCCACAACGAGACCATCGGTTCACACGAGGGGGAATACGAATTTCATCGGGGACCGAAGCGTAACGGGGAACACCAGTCGGAACACAAATACATCGACGTTGCCGTGATTGTCCCGTCAGCACATCTCGCTCGGGCGCTGGAACCCCACGCAGGAGTCGTGATCGCCGATGACTCTGAAACCCAAGCAAGTGATGTCGTAGTACTTTGTGGGTACCCTTCATATTTGGCGTCCGCACTGGACCGACACCCCGATCTCAAAGAGATCAATTTTGGCCGAATCGTTTACACCACGGGGGTAAAAGGCAAAGACCCGGTTGGACGTCTGATGGTGAATTGGTCAGACGCACAAAACATCGTGCCACCACCCGATGCACCCAATTTCCCACCGCATGGTACGGATGTTTTCAAACTTGGGAGACCGCACGGCATCAGTGGTGGTGGTCTTTGGCGCGTTCGAAGCACACAAAAGTCATCGATTTGGTCGCCAAGTGAGAGCTGCCAATTGATCGGCATCGCATCTGCGACACGGGGTGAATTGGAGTTTGCCGAACCCGTAGACCTTTGGTCACCGTGGCTGGTCGAAGTGGCAAAAACCATCAATGCAGCGAATTTGACCAACTCCGTTCCAACAAGCTAACCGTGACGCGCGCCCATCACAGATTTGCGATCGTTGTTTGTCCTATCCTGTCGGAATCTTGATGGGCGACCAAATCGCTTGTTTGGTGCCACCGAGGTGTACCATCGTCGTCGTCACGGGCATGGCCTGAACCGCAAGTTGGGGACTGATGCGCAAGTCACTTTTATCGAAAAGTTCCAGCGCAATTGCTACGCGCTGTTGTTCGTCGATTCGCAGAGCCGGTGGGTATGGGCCAACGTCGCTGTATTCGACTTCAACAACCCATTCGTCGGACCGAGGCACAATTTCCTGATCCTCCAGGTGGTTGGTGCTGAGGTTATACGTACGGTCAACCAAGGGATAGGCGCCAGTCGCGTTGCCGCTTCCGCGAAGCGCTTTGCCACCGACCATAGACCTCAATTTGATTTGCACCTTGCGACAGGCCCAAACTTGAGGCGCACCGGCGAAAGCGGGCGTATTCCATGCGGCAACCGCCCGTAGCTGCGGCGACTTAGCTTCGTCAAGCCAGGAGCGGGGAATTGGAACTCTCACGCGAGCAATCTGCCCGGCTTTTTCGAGGGTTCCTTGCCAAAGAAAAACAGCCGATTCCGCTGTTGGTGTTAGCAAACGCGCGCGGTGAGGACAGCCCTGGCCGAGAGTGCGCGCCGCCAGCGGCTGGACCGATGGTGGAAACTTTCCTCCGGACACCGCGTGATGCGCTACCAGCCGCATGAAAGCCTTTGCTGTCGCGGCGAACGGATGTGCACCAGGGCCGCAATGTCGCCGAAGATCTTGCAAAATGAAAGCAGCTTCCCGCGCGACCACCGGCGCAGCAAACGATGTACCGACGGCATCTTCCCAATCGCCGTTCTGATTCAATGTCGAAACCCCCAGGTGCTGGCCCGGTCGCCACCGGTATTGCGGCAAACTATCGCCAGCACCTGCGGAGAAATTAGGAACTGGAGCCTTCGCAACACCTGGACCAACACGTGTAAATGGGCTCGGCCAGCCGGGGTTGCGAGCGATTCCATTGGTGTTTGGATCAGCCACGTACCCACCAACGACCAACGAATTGAATCCGGCTGCCCAAGCACCCAACCCCCATTCTCGTTCGTCGACATGACCGGGGTAATCCACGTTGGGGACGACACCGTTCGGGGTATTGCCGGCTGCAACAACAACGACGAGGTCGTTCTGGAATGCAAAATTGTCAAGGTCTTGGAGCTGAACGGATCGTTCCTGAAGATCCCGAGCCGACAGGCTTGCCAACGGTGCGTAACTGCCCAAACTGAGATTGAACACCCGAACATCGGGATAGTTGCGTGCCGCGTCTCGCATCGACTCCAAGATCGCCTTATCATCCAGTTCGATGTCGCCGTTGGTGCCAGAAAACGCGGGGACAACAACGTCTAGAAATCTGCAGGTCCCTGTTGGTGGAACAAATGCGGCGCCACGGGCATCTAGATCTCCGAAAACAATCCGCGAGGCGACCCGTGATCCGTGGTCACCGATGTGAGTCAATTGGGATTCGGGATGACGGTATTCACCCCGTCGGAACGAAACAAGCGATTTATGCTGCCGCGGCACACCAGCGTCAACGATGGCAACGGTGGGAATCTCGGAAACATCAGGTACTTCGTGTGACGGTTGTACTGCGCGCGAGGACTTACTGACCTGTCCGGCAAACGTCATCGATCGAAACGGCGCATGAATTGATTGCACGGATTGAAACGCCATCGCTACCGCCTCAATGGGCCGGCGCCTCATACGCGTACGAAGCCAACGCCTTCCCGAAAGATCCCGCCCGGCCCCCAAAATTTCGCTCCCCTGGTACTCGGCAACGGTATCGCGGATCACCCGACTGACCAGGTCGAATTCTTGGCGGGTTAAAACCGGTTGAAGTTCAAATATCACCTCGTGCGCGGTATTGTGGTCGAGAGTCGCAAGCCAGCCGACATCGACACGTGTTTCCATCGGAACCGGGTGAAACTCGGTCAAGAATGCCCATCGGGTCTGCTCGCGTGCACCGGCATCCGCAAGTTTTGCCGCCGAAAATTCAATCTGATCGATCGTCGAAATTTTGGCATGAACCAAAGCATCACCTGTTGGCGTAATCTGTATCAGATCGAGTCCAACGCGTTCAAAGATGCGTGCGTGTTCACCACCGAGGTCGGTGAACTCTTCCTTCTTGCCATCTTTTGCGTTCTTCGCATCCGAAACTCTCTGTAGGGATGTCTCGGTTCGGGTGACCAGGAAAAGTCTGCTGTCGCGCAGTGGGTCCTTCGTCTGCCCGATGGCCTTTCGTGCAAGGAGCAGGGTTTTCGCTAAGCGCTGTCCCTTGGCCGCCCAATTGATCCCGGAAAATGTAACGCCATGACCGAAGCCATCGCGTTCGCCGGGCGCATGTTCGTGCGCTTCGTTCAGAAAGAACGTGCGGGCTGCGACGGGGCGACGCTCGGCCATCTCACTCCATCTCCCGTTTTAGGATCTGTCGGCGACGAACGTCGGTCACTGCCCGATCGGCATCCGCGTAGGAACGAGCGTGCCGCAGAACAGCGTCCAATGATCGATCCAAGCACCCACCGAGAGTGGCCATTCTTTTCCGGGCGAACGTGGTGATCTGCGTTTTCGTCGGTGAAGGAAACTCAACTACGAGATCGAACCGCCGCCACAGGGCATCATCCAGGGCACGCGGCACGTTCGAGCTGGCCACGATCAACCCAAGCGGCGTCGAATGTTCCAGTTCTTGCAAGAGCGAAATGACAACACGATCTAACTCGCCAACGTCGCGGGGATTGCCACGACGTTGAGCAAGGGCGTCGATCTCATCGATCACCAGTACCGACGGTACCGTTTCAGCGTAGCGAAACAATTCATGGATTCGTGCTGCGGTTTGTCCGAGATAGGATCCGACAACACCATCAAATTTCACGACGAACACAGGCAAAGACATCTCACCAGCCAACGCGCAAGCGGTCAACGTTTTGCCACAACCGGGCGCGCCATGGAGGAGCAACTTCGTGCGACGATTTGCCCCGGCGGCCTCTAACTTTGAACGAAGACGCCATTCCTGCACGACCTCGGTAAGTTGGCCACGCAAGGCAGGCGGCAGTACGACGTTACTCAATCCGTCGACGGGATCGATCTGAAGCAACGCGCTGGCAAACGGACTTTCAACCTGGGTGAATCGGTTGCCAGCCATTGCGCCAGCGTCTTCACCCAAAGCACCACGAAGTTTCCGAGCGACGCGGGCGTGACCTTTGCGCGCCTCATGATCGGCGATCTCCTCGCCAAGACGGGCAGCATCCGTCCAGCGGCGCTGGCCGATGGCTTGAAGAAGGTTGCGGAGAAGATCGGTGTCGGTGGACAAGGGCAGAACCTAGATCAGTCTACGATGTACGAACGCCGAACGGGTCATCAAAGTTTAGATTCACGGTCTCGCCTATCCGCGGCTAACACTGGTCACCGCGACTCAATCGACCGAGCGGGATCGGCATTCTCGGTCCCTGCGCCGCAATCACGCATCGAAATGCCGAAGATTCCCGAAACGGAAGCCAAAATACCGATCACAGTCCAGAGCCAGTGATCCTTTAAGAAACACGGGACCGCGCGTAAGCTCAATCCTTTTCGCTCCCACCATGACGCACGCGTTTTGAGACGGTCAGCAACGGCCCGGTCAAGGATCGATCCTATGCAATCGACTTTTCGGACCGTCGATTGATGAACAACAGAATAGTTCCGATCAGCGAATGCAGCGGCTTCTTCAGGGCCGGTCAGAAAATTGAGATCCGTGAAACCGTTGAGCTTCACAAGGTTTCGGAGGCGTGGGTGTTCAATGTAGTTCGCGCCATAGCGTTCAACGAGCAACATCGAAACGTCATACAACCGTTCAGTCGGTATTTCGACCGGGTTCTGACTGTGCAAAAACGCTCGCCTTGCCAGCATGGGAAACCCGAATTGGATGTCTCGCATGTTCCAATGGGCCCATTTGCAGGGAAGGTTCTGCGACAAATACAAATAGAAATCGCGGAGCATTTCCCCCTCGAAACGGTCGAAATTGCTTTCCCAATCGGCTTCGGCGATCTTGCTGGTCTCGGCGATTTGATGAATGGAAAAGGAAACTGTCTGGCCGCTGCCGAAATTTCACACGGCGATTCCGGTCACGCGCGCCGATTTTCTGGTCGCCTCGTCGGAAAAACTTTCGCACGAATAGTGGATGACTCGTACGTTTTCCCGGTGCGAGAACAGTTCGCCTAGCTTCAGTTCGGACGTTCGGCGCTTCTGGTAGTCGTGCATTGACACGGTTTATTCTATGCCCCGTGGCCAAAGAGTGCTTCGATTCGCTGTTGAAGGCGCTTCTGAAAATCGGGTTCCTGACCCAGTTTCCATCCGACGCCGGGTATTCCGTGGCCACCGGTTGCAACGTGCCAAAGCGGGCTGCCTTCGGCCGCACGAGGCGGCAATCCAGCAAGACTGAGCAGCCGACCCATCAAGTCTTCACGGGCGCGACCCGATCCATCCAAACCGTGTGCGCGACACGCAGCGCGCAACTCGTCGCGGCGAAGACGGCGCAGGATCTCCGGCAGATCCAAACCGGCGAGATTGGTGACAGACGCAATTTGTGCGTCCTTCGTCGCCGATGGCGGGAACGTGATGCCAAGATCGCGACCGAGATCCGTCAACCGACCCTTGTTTAGCGTCCCCAAGACGCTGCTCTTGCACACCACGGCTTCCACGGTGCGCCATGGTATCAAAAGAACCCGCCGCGCCGGGTTCCGATCTTTTCGGAAAAACGTAGTCGCTGCGACCTTGATCGACTATTTTGCTACTGGGGACCGCACCATGGAAAAAAAGAGTAGTCCTCCCCAGCCCCCGAAACGCAAAAGCCGCCGCAGCCCCCCCCCGCCGACGACGGCGACGGACGATGGCGCGGCCGAGCACGACGGCAGCGACAAGCGGTTCCCCATCGTGGGTATCGGGGCATCGGCCGGTGGGCTGGAGGCGTTCATCGAGCTGCTCCGAGCTCTGCCGATCGACACCGGCATGGGATTCGTGTTCATTCAGCACCTCGATCCGGACCACGAAAGCGCGCTGACGCAGATTCTCTCTCGTGCCACGTCGCTTCCGGTGCACGAGATCACGAACGATGAGCGGGTACTGGCCAACCACGTCTACGTGATTCCACGTGACTCGACTTTGAGCATTGCCGGGGGCGTGTTGAAGCTTCATCCGCGCCCTCGGGAACGCACGCCGCATCGGCCAATTGATTCCTTCTTCGAGTCGCTCGCGCAGGACCAGCTCGAGCGGGCCGTGGGGGTGGTGCTGTCCGGCACGGCGAACGACGGCATGATGGGCCTCGAAATGATCAAGGCCGAGGGCGGAATCACCTTTGCACAGGATGATTCCAGTAAATTCGACTCAATGCCCCGGAGCGCCATTGCCGCAGGCTGCGTGGATCTCGTTCTTTCGCCGGCCGAGATTGCGAAAGAACTGGCGCGGGTAGCGAAGCATCCTTATGTCGTCGGGCAACCGCTAGAAATCTCGGCCGCCACGGCAGATGCCGAAGCGGAGACGCCGGCACTGGAGGATGATGAGGCCGGTACCCGAAGTCCCGTGGACGGTTACAAGAGGGTCCTGCTCCTGCTGCGAAACCATACCGGCGTCGATTTTTCGTACTACCGATCGAGCACCATCCGGCGGCGCATCGCTCGGCGGTTGGTGGTCAACAGGCTCGACACGCTCTCGGACTACGCTCAGTTTCTTCGCGGTAACGCCAAGGAGCTGGACGCCCTCTACGCAGACGTGCTCATCCATGTAACGAGCTTCTTCCGGAACCCGGAAACGTTTGATTTTCTCCAGCACAAGATTCTGCCTGAACTCTTAAAACAGCGCGGCGACGATCCGCTGCGTTGCTGGGTGCTTGGCTGCTCCTCGGGACAGGAGGCGTATTCCATCGCCATCGCATTCCTGGAAGCGGCAGAGAAGGCGCCCCGCATGCGCAAGCTCCAGGTTTTTGCCACCGACCTCAACGAGGCACAGCTACAGAAGGCCCGCCTCGGGTTGTACCCCAAGGACCTCATCCAGGATTTATCGCCCGAGCGCTTGCGCCGGTTCTTTTTCGAGGAGAATGGCGGCTACCGCGTCTGCAAGACGTTGCGCGAGATGGTGGTTTTCGCGCGGCAAAACCTCATCGCCGACCCGCCTTTTTCGCGCATGGACCTCATCAGTTGTCGCAACCTGCTCATTTATCTCGAACCCAGCTTGCAACAGAAGGCGATCCCCACGTTTCACTACGCGCTCAAGCCCCACGGGTTCCTGCTTCTCGGCGCATCGGAATCCGTCAGCGGCTTCACCGAGCTTTTTGATCCGGTGGACAAAAAGCACAAAATCTATATCAAGAAGGCGGGGGCGATCCCGGCATTTCATCTGCCGGTTCGGCAAAAACACGACGATAACCCGCCCGAACCGCGGCCGCCTCTTCTGGAGAGCAAGACCACGGATGCGGGCCTGCCGCAAGGCGCACGCGGCGAGCTCAATGCACAACGCGAGGCCGACCGCATCACGGTCAACACCTTCGCGCCGCCGGCAGTGCTTGTGAATGCCGAGTTGCAGGTATTGCAATTCCGCGGATCGACCGGAGCGTTCCTCGAAATTCCTACCGGCAAGGCGAGCTTCGACGTGCTGAAATTGGCACGAGAAGGCCTGATGCTGCCGCTGCGCAGCACGATAAGCCAAGCCCAGAAAGGAAACACGACCGCGCGCAAGGACGACATTCGTATCACTCGCGATGGCAAGACGCGCACCGTGAGCCTGGAAGTCATACCGCTGAAGAATCTGCGCGAGCCCTGCTTTCTGATCGTCTTTGAAGAAAGCGAGAAGGCGCGCGCGGGCCGTGCGTCGATTGAAACGCAGCCGACTCGCGCCAACCGCCTGCGTGGGCGCGAAAAGTCAGACCGCATCGCCGAGCTCGAAGCGGAGCTTGCCCAGACGCGCGAATACCTCCAGTCGATGCAGGAACAGCACGAGGCGGCCAACGAGGAGCTTCAGTCCGCCAACGAGGAAGTCCAGTCCGCCAACGAGGAGATGCAAAGCGTCAATGAGGAGATGGAGACGTCCAAAGAAGAGCTGGAGTCGACCAACGAAGAGCTCACCACCGTCAACGAGGATATGGTGAATCGAAACGTCGAGCTTAACGGCCTCAACAACGACCTCACCAATCTACAGAACTCGACCAAGCTCGCCATCGTGCTGCTCGGGCGCGATCTGACCATTCGCCATTTCACCCCTCAGGCGGAAAAGCAATTTACCCTTCAAGTCTCCGACAGGGGACGGTCGATTCGCCACATTCAGCACAACCTCGTCCATGACGACGACGCCGAGACCAGGCTCGACCTGGAGAGCCTCGCTGCCGAAGTCATCTCGAGCGTGCGCGAGCAGGAACATCAGGTGCACGACCAAGGGGGTCGTTGGTATTCGGTGGATATTCGCCCCTACATCACGACCGACGGCAAGATAGACGGCGCGGTACTGGTTTGGGCGGACATTACCGACCGCCAGCGAACGGCTGAGATCGCCACACACCTGGCCGCAATCGTTTCGTTCTCGAGCGATGCCATCATCAGCGCGGACCTTTCGGGCACCATCAAGAGCTGGAACAATGGGGCGCAGCGCCTCTTCGGATACAGTGCGGAAGAAGCGATCGGACAGCCCGTGACGCTGCTGGTCCCTCCCGATCGCCTGAAGGATGAGCCGCAACTGGATCGCCGTGGGCGCGACGAAGCCGTTGAACGCTATGAAACCGTGCGCCAGCGCAAGGATGGCAGTCTCGTTGACGTTTCTTTGACCGTGTCGCCGATGCGAGACGCCAACGGTCACGTCGTCGGCGCCTCGAGAATCTCCCGCGACATCACGGACCGCAAACGCCTGGAAGATGCGTTCCGGAAACACAATATGGAGCTTACGGAGGGTGACGAACGGAAAAACGAGTTTCTCTCCATGCTAGGTCATGAGCTCCGCAACCCGCTGTCCGTGCTTGTTCACGCCGTCGAGCTCATGGGCAAGTCGCCGGACGAACCGGCTCGGTCGAAGGATCTACGCGGGATGGTGCTCAGGCAGACCCAGCGCATCGGTGCCGTGCTCGACCAGCTTCTCGATATTGCGCGCGTGGTTTCCGGAAAGATTGTGCTCGTGAATGAGCGCGTCGATCTGGCGGACGTCGTTCGAGCGGGCGTTGAAACGGTGCGGTTCGTCGCGGACCACCAGAAGCAGACGCTCTCCCTGACGCTGCCGTCCGAACCGAACACGTTCGTGATCGGCGACCCGCTCCGGCTGACCCAGGTGGTGGAAAACCTTCTGACCAACGCCATGAAGTACACCAACAACGGCGGACAGATCGGCGTGGCGCTTGAGTTGGACAAGGACAATGCCCGCATCATCGTCAAAGACAACGGGGTAGGCATGACGGCCGAGTTTATTCCCCATGCCTTCGACGTATTCACGCAGGCTCAGCGTTCGCTGGACCGTTCCAAAGGTGGCTTGGGGATAGGGTCGGCGCTGGTGCGGCGCTTGATTGAGATGCACGGAGGACAGGTCTCCGCCTCGAGCCCCGGTGCGGGCCTCGGCAGCGAGTTCGTCGTGACGCTCCCTCGCCTGCTCAATGCGGAGGCGGTCGAGCAACTCGAACCCGCACCCGCAC
>Ga0105046_10015102_pt1 | contig 11879 bp, 9 predicted proteins | sample MAT03_FD_78385 | JGI IMG/M metagenome (GOLD analysis project Ga0105046, IMG submission 78385) | Freshwater microbial communities from Lake Fryxell liftoff mats and glacier meltwater in Antarctica - MAT-03 (megahit assembly) | ecosystem: Environmental > Aquatic > Freshwater > Ice > Liftoff...
AGTGTGCCAGAGGTGGCCGCGCTGATGGGCAAGATGGGCCGGGCAGAGACAGCCCTCGACCCGGCGCCGATCGGCATGATCGAGACCGTGGTGCTGCTTAAGCCCTACCACGAGTGGCCAGTACACGAGATAACCGGGACCGACGGCGGCACCGAAACGCGTCCGCGGACCTTGGCCGAGGTGCGCCAGGCCCTCGGCGCGGTCAGCGACATTCCAGGCGTCGCACCAAGCTGGCTGCAGCCGATCGAGACGCGCGTGGTCATGCTATCGACCGGCATCCGCTCGCTGATGGCCCTGCAGATCCTCGGCGACGACCAGGCAGCCCTGGAGCATTTCGCTGAACAGGCGGAAAAAGTGGTCCAGCGTGTTCCTGGCGCAGCCGATGTGCAGATGCAGCGCGAGGGCGGCAAGCCCTATGCCGAGATCCGTCTGGACGAGCGCAAGATGGCTCGTTTTGGCATCACCGCCGAGCGCGTGCTGTCGACCATCGAGACAGCGCTGGGCGGCATGCCGATCATCACCTCGGTCGAGGGGACGCTGCGCTACAACGTCCGCATCCGCTACCCGCGTGAGCGCCGCGATGACGCCGACGAGTTCGCCCAGCTCCAAGTCCCGGTCGCGGCCGGGCACGGCGCCATCGCGCTGAACCTGCTCACCGCCTCGCCGACCGTCTACACCCTGCGCTTCGACGGCATTACCCCCGAGGCGTGGCGCCTGGGCCAGCCGCTGGGTATCGGGCGCAACCTGACCCCCCTATCGCCGACTCTCGCTGAACTGACCATCGCGGCCGGGGATCCGTTACCGCCTGGCATCATCGATCCGCTGGCGGTCCGGGCGCCGGGTGCCCACGCGCAGCAAACCGGGCAGGTGACGGTGACGGCCAAGCGCGACGATCCGAACGCGGTCACCTGGACGATTGGTCCGATGGCGATCCGCAGCGAGGGCGGCAAGCGCACGCAGTACGTGCTGCTCAACGCCCGCGACCGTGCCGAAGTCGAGGTCGTGCGTGAAGCTGATCGCATGCTACAGGAAGCGATGAAGCGCGGCGAGCTGAGCTTGCCCGCCGGTGCGACCTACCGTTGGGTCGGGCGGTTCGAGCAGAAGATGAAGGCCGATCAGACCATGACCTGGGTCATCGGCATGGCCATGGGTGTCATGCTCGTGCTGATCCTGTGGGGTACGCGCTCGCTGCTGACCACGTCGATCATCATCTCCTGTAATGTCACGGTGACGACCGCCGGCGGATTCATCGCCGTCTACCTGTACGGGGCGGAAATGACGACAGCCGTGATCGTCGGCTTCCTGGTCCTGCTCGGGGTAATGTTCAACGATGGCATCCTGTTGGGGACCTACCTGCACGATCTGTTCAAGACGGCGCCTACCAACATCCCCGAGGTGCATCAGCGCGTCTTCCAGGCCGGCCTGCGTCGTCGTCGACCTGCGATCATGACCAACTGCACCACTCTGCTGGCTTTGATTCCCATCTTGTGGAGCGACGGTCGCGGTGCCGAGCTGATGCGTCCGATGGTCCTGCCGGTGATCGGCGGCATGATCGCCGACTACATCAGCCTGTTCAGCGTCCCGGTCTTCTACGCCTGGTGGTGGGAGCGGAAACTGAAGCGCCAAGCGGCCCTGGAGACGTCGACCTCGGGCGTAGATCCCTCCAAGGCATGATCGTATGCTGGCACCGGCAGCCTCTGTCATGCCGTCCGCACGGTCCAGCTTTTCAATAACGTTTGAGGCCGGCATGCCGGATTCGGATGAGGCTATGACGCACTGGCGTTGGCTGAGCGGCTACGGCGGATCATGTCGTCGTCATCTACCGGGATAGCCCATAGAAACCACCGCGCCGACGACTGACGAACTCGTTGCCTATCTCGGCGGATCCCTGCCGACGGAGAGGCACACGCCCTCGCCGAGCGCCTGCACGCGGCGGGCGATGTACTGGCGCAGCAGGCACGCCTTGCCGAGCAGCGCCTCCACCTCCGGCAATTGCTTGATCATGTCCGGCGCACCGGGCCATGGCCCGGGGAGTTCCAGGAGTGGCAGACCGCCCTGGCCGACGTCGGCATCGCTTTATAAAGCACCGCGCCACTGCCGAGCTGGCAGGATCATCCCGTGGCTCGCGACATTGCCGAGGCGCTGGTCTGGGCATGGCGAGCAGCGGCGGAACGGAACCAGTTGGACGAGGCCGCGCGCGCAGCCCAGGCGCTCGCCATCAGCGGACCGACGCCGGGGTGGCGGGCGCTGGGGCGGGTCTGCGCCGTCAGCCGCTTCCAGGCCCATGATCCTGCGCTTCCGGCAGGTGTGGATGCTGCTGCAGCCCTGGCTGAACCCGATAGCGCAGGCACGGTCATGGCCGTTTTCGCTCCGTCAGCGGCCATCAATGCGCGGGCCTGGGAAGTGCTGCGGGATCGGCCCGGCGACTTCTGGCCTCTGATCGCAGCCGGCCGGGCAGCACTATCCCAGCAGGATCTGACCAGCGCACAGCATCTGGGACTGGTCGCCAGCGGGGCTGATCCCGACAGCATGTATCCGCCGCTGATTCTCGCCTACGAAGCCCTGGCACGCGGGGACACCGCCGACCTATCTCGGGCAGTGGGGCGCGGTTTGCGCATCAACCCCGACCATACCGAGTTCCAGGCGCTGCAGGCCGTCACCCTGGTGCGCGCAGGTCACCGCGCCGACGCGCAGGCAGTGATTGATCGCATCGGGGCGGCGCACCTGCAGTTCCACCTGCAACACCGCGTCGGCCATCCGATGGAGCGGACGGTCGACGCCCTGGTGCAGACCGGGCTACGCATCCCGGTGGTCACGCCAGACCTGGGTCCGCTGGTGCCGGACGGACAAAGCCATCGGCATCATTGAGCCGATCAGGGCTGCGCGGATGACGAAGCCACGTCTGCCGGTGATGGGCAATCGCAATCCTGACAACCCTGGGTGGCGCAGGCTCGACAGGCCTGCTGCAACAGGTCGCGGAGTCCGCTGCGGGCTCGAGCCCGTCGGGCATGGATGGTGTTGATCTCCACCCCGGCGGTGCGCGCCAGCATCGCCGGATCGCCACTGGACAGATCGATGGAGCGGATCGCCTCGGCCTGGTCCGGAGGAAGACGATCGATGAGCGGGACCAGGCAGCGGCAGACCTCGGCCTGATCCTCAGCGGCGGCAACCGGTTCGCCGTCCAGCGCCTGCGCAGTCCGCGCCTCAGAGCGATCACTGATCGCATGGCGGATAATGCGGTAGAACCAGGCCTCGATGCGTTCCGTGTCCTGAAGTTGGTCGAGGTGCCGGGTGGCCCGCAGCAGGGCGTCCTGGAGGATGTCGTCGGTAGCGTGTGGATCAGCTACCCGCCGGCGGATGAAGGCTCGGAAGCGATCCAGATCGGCCAGCAGACCTGCTTGCGCCTCTTGCTGGGCTGGCGTCGTCATGCGATCAGCCCGCGTAGCTGCGCTTCATAGCCGGCATCTTCGACCGCGAGGATGAGGGCTGCCGGCGATACATCGTCCTCGTGGGTGGTGCGAGCCGTGCCAGCGGAGAGATCGACCTGCACCTGGGTGACGCCGGCTACCGCGCGTAAGACGGCATCGACGTGGTTGCGACAACTGCCGCAGGACATGCCGGTGATGCTGAGGGTGGTGGTATGCATGGATGCTCCGGGCCAGGGAATTGTGGCCTACCTACGTAGACGGGTCTTACTGCCGATCATGACGACTTGCTTCGTTTGAGGAGCGACAACCGACCCAGGGCCTCGGGGACCAGAAATCCCGTCATGGCAGGGCCACTACCCCGTCAGCAAGGGTGAGGACCACCATGCCCACTTCGACCACCGAAACAACGCTGACCGTCACGGGCATGTCCTGCACTGCCTGCGTCAGCCGGATCACCAACGCCCTGCGCACCGTTCCAGGTGTCCAGGCTGCGGCCGTGGATCTGGTCACCCGGCAGGCCCGAATTACGACTGAGGCCTCTGCGCACGCCGCTGTCGCGCTGGCCGTTGGCCAGATCCGGGATCTCGGCTACGGCGCCGAACCAGTGACGACTGACGACGCCCTTGCCACCCACGAACGCACGGCGCAGGCCGAATCACGGGAGCTCGCGCGAGCGACTATTCAGGCAGCCCTCCTGACCATCCCGGTCGTGATCCTGGCTATGAGCCATGGCCACCTGCCAGGTTCAGGCAGTTGGTGGGATGCGCCGCTACAGATCCTGCTGACGACGGCTGTCATGCTCGGACCGGGGCGGCGGATCCTGCTCGCCGCCTGGCACGGCGCGCGTCATGGCAGCATGGACATGAACACCCTGGTGACGCTCGGCGTTCTGGCTGCCTGGGGCAGCTCGGTCGTCAGTTGGACCCAGCATCTGGTAATCGGTGGCCACCATCCCGACCTCTACGCCGAGGCCGCAGCCGTCATTCTCACCGCCGTCCTGGCTGGTCGGTGGTTGGAGGCTGGCGCTCGGCGGCGACTGGCCGATGCCGTGGCCGGATTGGCGGCCCTGCAACCAGACCGCGCCGAACGCCTGGTGGACGGTGTTTCCGAGACGGTGGCGGTGGCAGCGTTGGCGTCAGGTGACGTCGTGCGGGTACGCCCTGGGGACCGTTTTCCGACGGACGGTGTCATCCTGTCGGGACGAACCCTGATCGATGCCGCCCTGGTCACGGGCGAGAGTCTGCCGGCTGAGGCGCAGCCGGGCGACCCCGTCCGGGCGGGCACCTTGAACCGGACAGGCGTCGTCACTGTGCGCGCAACTGCCATTGGCGCGTCAGCGACAATCGGGCGCATCATGACGGCGGTGGCGGCAGCGCAGATGGGGCGGGCTCCGATCGCCCGCATCGCAGACCGCATCAGTGCCATCTTCGTTCCGGTCGTGCTTGGCATCGCTGCGCTGACCGTCCTGGGATGGATGATTGCCAGGCCTGGCATGGAGGGATTCCTGGTCGGAGTCAGCCATGCCATTGCCGTCCTGGTCATCGCCTGCCCTTGCGCGTTGGGTCTGGCTACCCCCGCCGCAATCAGCGTTGGGACCTCCCGGGCCGCGCAACTCGGCATCCTCATGCGCGGCGGAGCCGCCATCGAGATGGCCAGCCGCATCGACACCGTGCTGCTCGCCAAGACCGGAACGTTGACCACCGGCGAGCCACACCTGGTCGACATCGTGCCGCAGCCGAATTTCACCGAAGAGCAGTTGCTCCATCTCGCTGCGCTGGTCGAGGTCGGCAGCGAGCATCCGCTCGGCCGTGCCGTGGTCCGCGCCGCCCAGGATCGCGGCCTGGATCTGCGCAATGCGCCACCGTCCACGGTGGTGCCCGGTCATGGGCTGAGCGCTCACGTCGGTCAGCAGCTGATCACCATCGGCACGATCGCCTGGCTAGAGAGCTTCGGTGTTGCTGTCGAGTGTGTCCGCGCTGACGCCGAGCAACTGGCGCAGCGGGGCCGGACACCGCTTATCGTGGCCATGGATGACCGGGTCGCCGGTATCCTGGCCGTCCAGGATATGCCGACGCCGGGTGCACGGCAGGCGGTAGCCGCGTTGAAGGCCATGGGCATCACGGTGGCCATGGTTTCTGGCGATCGTGTCGCTGTTGCCGAGGCGGTCGCACGTGACTTGGGCATCAACACGGTGCACGCAGAGATGACTCCCGAAGGCAAGGCCGCCGTGGTGGCAGACGCGCAATCCCGCGGACGTCTGGTCGCCATGGTTGGGGATGGACTCAACGATGCGCCCGCCGTCGCTGGAGCCGATCTTGGCATCGCCATGGGCAGCGGCACCCAGGTGGCGCAAGCCGCAGCCGATGTGGTGCTGACATGGGGCGGTATCGCCACACTTCCAGACAGCCTGCGCATTGCTCGGGCGACGACCCGCACCATCCGGCAGAACCTGGCGTGGGCGTTTGCTTTCAACCTGCTGGGAATCCCGCTCGCTGCCGGCGTACTTGTCCCCATCACCGGATGGTCACTGCACCCCATGATCGCCAGCGCCGCCATGGCGATGTCCAGCACCATGGTGCTGCTCAATTCCTGGCGTCTGCGCAAATGACGCTCGACCGACGCGGCGGAGTGTCAGATGCGCAGGCTGCCTCTTAGCGGTCCGCGTCAGCTGTCTGGGATATATCCAATCTCGTCCTTGTCCGTGAGACTTTGTTGAGGGCGTCCTCTGCCTTCGCTGCCCTGGTGCATGGTTTAGGTTCGCCATTGTGGCGATGCATGAAGCCCCGAACGATGGTCTGGGACCATCGTGGCTAAGCCCTAAACGTCCCGCCGAGACCCACTGTTTCAGTATTTATTTTCCTGAAACAGAGCCATTTATCCATACTGTAGCACCGCGTTCGGTTGGGTGGTCCAGGCCACCCAACCGCCGTCATCCATGAAGGTGGATTGCAGCGTGTTGGACTACGGTGGTTTTCGGCTGGTAGACGCAGGTCGGATCTGACCCGAATGGATCCCCGGTCAGGGCGTAGGTGCGACTGCGACTCCCACCGCAGATGGTCTGGAACTCGCACCTGCCGCACTTGCCGGTGAAGTGCGCCGGCTGGCGCAGGCGGACGAAAGTCGGGTGGTGACGGTAGATCGCGGACAGGCGTTGGGTGCGAACATTGCCGCACACCAGGGGCAGGAATCCGGACGGACAGATATCGCCGGTGTGGCTGATGAAGACAAAGCCGTTGCCGTCGTTGACCCCAAGGCCGCGTCGCGCTGCCGGAGGTGCCTGGCGTCGCAAACGCTCCTGTTCCAAGACGCGGTAGAATGGCTGGCCGGCGGTGGTCTTGATTTCGAAGGGTGTAGCAGGATCGAGGGCAATGGCAGCGAGGCGGCGGTAGGTGCGCTCATGCTCGCCAGCGGTCAGCAGCATACCGGCGTCGGCACGTCCGGTGGGCACCAGCAGGAACACCGACCACAGGCTGATGCCCAGCCAGCCCCCCATGGTAGCGAGGGCGTCGATCTGGTCGGCGTTGTGCTGACCAATCGAACTGTTGATCTGGGTCGACAGACCGAGGCGTTTGGCCTCCTCCAGCAGCGGGATCGAGCGCTCAAAAGTCCCAGCTACCCCACGAAACTGGTCATGGGTGGCGGCATCCGCGCCATCGAGGCTGATCGCCAGCCTGGACAGCCCGGCGGCTCGCAGGCGGCGCAGCACGTCGGTGGTCAGCAGCGGCGTGGCCGAGGGCGTCAACCCCATGTGCAGACCGAGGCCGGCACCGTGAGCGATGATCGCCTCGAGGTCGGGCCGTTTGAGTGGATCGCCTCCAGTGATCACGAAGAGGATCGGTCCGAAATCGGCACGCACCTGGTCAAGCAGACCACACGCTTCGGCGGTGGACAGTTCGCCGATGTCGCGATCCGCCACCGCCTCCGCCCGGCAGTGCTTGCACGCCAAATCGCAGGCGCGGGTTGCCTCCCAGATGGCGATCAGCGGGGCCAAGTTGAAATCGGGACGTTGTCCGGGGGACATGATCAGACCTCCGACAAAAGGTGAGGAAACATATGTTGTTCTCGAGGCGCAGGTGCAGGGCGCTGGCGGTATCGTAGCTACCACCAGCGCCAGCACCTTGACCCAGATCAGGTCCGCTTGATCGACCAACCGGTCAGCAGGCCGAGGCTAAACCAGGCGAAGGCAGCTCCGCCGGCGGCGAAGATGGTGTCGCCAACGATGCGTAGCCAGCGCAGGGTCTGCATGGTGTCCTGCTGCATGAACTCGGCGGAGCGCGCCGACCACAGGCCGTGCTCGATGCTCTCATGTGCTTGCCAGATGCCGACCGGCAGCAGCGACAGCACCACCATCAGACCGAGCCCGATGTTCAGCGACCAGAAGGCGAACTTCAGCGTGCCATCCTTCCACTCCTTGCCCACGGTCATGCGACGGAAGATGAACAGCACCATGCCCAGCGAAAGCATGCCATATACCCCGAACAAGGCGGTGTGGCCGTGAACCGGCGTGGTGTTGAGGCCCTGCAGATAGTAGAGGCTGATCGGCGGATTGATCAGGAAGCCGAAGACGCCGGCCCCGACCAGGTTCCAGAAAGCCACTGCCAGGAAGCAGGCAATGGGCCAGCGGTAGCTAGCTGCCCACGGAGCAGCGCGGCCGAGTTCGCGGTTCTTCCACGCCTCGTGGCCGATCAGTACCAGCGGCACCACTTCGAGGGCCGAGAATACCGCGCCGATAGCCATGACCGAGACCGGTGTGCCGCTGAAGTAGAGGTGGTGGAAGGTGCCGGGGATGCCGCCGAGCAGGAAGATTGCGGTGGCGAAGAGCACCGCACGGGTCGCCGACTTCGCACTGACCAGGCCAAGGCGGGTGAAGATGAAGCTGATTGCCACCGTGGCGAAGACTTCGAAGAAGCCTTCGACCCACAGGTGCACGACCCACCAGCGCCAGTATTCCGCCACCGAGAGGTGAGTGCGCGCGCCATAAAACAGACCGGCTCCGTAGAACAGAGCGATGGCCATCGACGAGCCGACGAAGAGGCTCAGGAGTTGCTTGCGGTTGTGCCCTTCAACATCTTCGGCTGACACCTTGGCTGTTAGCGCCGGCCACAGGCCCCGCACCATCAAGCCCAGCCACAGGACCAGCCCGACGATGAGGAATAGCTGCCAGAAGCGGCCGAGATCGATGTACTCGTAGCCCTGGTGGCCGAACCAGAAGCCGGTGTCCAGGCCCATGCGCTGCATGATCGAAAACCATTCGCCGGCCAGCGATCCAAGCACGATGACGACCAGTGCGACCAGCAGGAACCACACCCCAGCAGCCTGGAAGCGCGGTTCGCGACCGCCAACCACCGGGGCCAGGAATAGGCCGGCAGCGAGGAAGGCGGTGGCGATCCAGAAGATGCCAAGTTGGATGTGCCAGGTGCGAGTGACGGCGTAGGGCAGCCATTCCGACAGGTTGAAGCCGTAGAAGCCGCGCCCCTCCACCCCGTAGTGGGCGGTGATGATGCCGAAGACGATCTGCAGCAGGAACAGTCCGATCACGACCGCGCCGTAAACCACGGTGGCCTTCATCGACGGGGTCGCAACGAAACCGTCGAGAGGATCTTGAGGCGGGGCGGTCAGAACCTCGTTGTCCTGATTATGCGACTGCCAATAGACCAGCCCGCCGATGGCCGCGATCAGGACGACCACGGAGATCAGCGACCATAGCAGATTCGCGCTAGATGGCACATTGCCGATCAGCGGTTCGTGTGGCCAATTGTTGGTATAGGTGATGGAATTACCGGGCCGCTCGGTGCCGCAACTCCAGGACGTCCACCAGAAGAAGGCGGTGAGTTGGGTGCGACGCGTGGCGTCAGGAATGGCACGGTCCTGCAGCGCATAAGCGTCGCGCAGTTTGATGATCGCCGGATCTGTACTCTCACCGAAAAGCGCGTCGTAGTGGCCGGCGACTTGCGCCATGACCGCGGCACGGTCGGCCGACACGGTGACCTGGCCGTCAGCGGCAGTGTAGGTGTTGGTGCGCATAGTGCGCTTCACCCGCTCGCGCAAGGCAGCCTGATGTTCAGGTTCCAGATCAGCATACGATGTCTGCGAATCGCGCTGGGCCCAGAGATCAAGAAGCCCGGTGATCTCGCGGTGCAACTGGTCGGCCGACCAGTCGGGGGCGACGTAGGCGCCGTGACCCCAGACAGTGCCGACCTGCTGGCCGCCGATTGACTGGTAGACCTGTTGGCCGGTGAGGATGTCGTCTTGAGTGAACAGGACCTTGCCATCCGCGACCACCGCGTTTGGTAGCGGCGGCGCCTGGCGGTAGACCTCGCGGCCGAAGAAGCCGAGAATGAGGAAGGTGCCCCCCACGGTGAGGGCGAGGAATAACCAGAGACGGCGGTTCATGCTGTGCAATCCTGAGGCAGGGAAGTGGCGACGGTCTTGAGACCAGCAAAGAGTTGATGGACGGAAGCGCAGGACCCGGCCCACGGTTTGAAGCCGCTGGTCAGTTCACTGAGGCGTCGGCCGAGAGCGGCCTGGGCGGCGGTGTCGGCAATCGGCGTGTCGACCAGGGTGTTTACTACCTCGGCCAGTATGGCGGCATCAGGATGAGTCGGACCGTGGACGCGGGCGACCTTGTGGGCGAGAAATCGCAGCGCGGCGATCTGCTCGCGCCAGATGGGTATGGCGGTGGTCATGACTCAGCCTTTCTTGCAGCCGCAGATGGCGGTCAGCAAATCCATGATTTGTGGGTTGTCGCTGGCGCGCGGGATGCCGTAGGTGGTGGCCAGGGTGTCAGCGATGCCGAGCAGCCGTTCGTGGGTGCCGTCGCCCATGTCGTCATGTTCGATGCGGCGATAAGCCTCCAGAATCTCGGCGTCCTGGGTTGGCGTCAGCATCTGCCCGGCGAGACGGAACAGGATATCGTCCTCTTTGGCGATGTGCTGACGCAGCAACTCGACATATCCGGTCGCGGCCTGGGCGTAACGGGCGGCATCGCCTGCCACTACCGCTTCCTGCATCGCGCTGATAAACGCGCGGCCTTCGACATGCTCGGCGAGCATGACCTGAACCGGGCCGAAGCCGGGCTGGATCGCCTCCAGGGCGGGGAAGAGAATGTTCTCCTCCTTGCCGTGGTGGCAGCGATCGGCGAACTTGGTCAGGACCTCCAGCGCCTGGTTGGCGTGCTCGGTGGGAATGCGCCGGTCGCGGGTCGCGATGGCGGCCAACTTGTCCAGGACATCGAGCACTTGCAGGATGACCCGATGCTCGCCGGACAGGATGCTGGTGGCGCTAACGCGGGCGAGATCGACTGGAGGGATATGATCGGCACAGGACATGGGAACCTCGGTACGGGTGTTGAGGATCCCTATGCGTTCGTTGTGCCACTCGCAGTGCTATGTATTGACAACGGGTTACACAGTTATTACTCATAACGAGCAGTTGATGTATTAATCATCTTGAGCTTTTGTTATTCATTATGAGTATGCCATCATGCTCTCTGCCAGCGATCTCCTGACGCTCGCGTGCGAACTCACCGCCGGACTCGCGGCTGACGATCGCTACCGGCGACTGCTCGCAGTGGTTGAGCGCGTCATCCCCTGCGAAGCCGCAGCTCTGCTGCGCCGTGATGGCGACAGCCTGGTGCCGGTAGCCTTCACCGGCCTGGTACCGGATCTCGCTGGTCGACGCCTACCCCTGCGCAGCCATCCGCGCTTGGAACTCATCCTCAATCATGTCGGACCGCTGCGCTTCCCACCGAACAGCACCTTGCCGGATCCCTACGACGGCTTGATGCTAGACGATCCGCATGCCTGTGCGCGCGTCCACGCTTGCATGGGCTGCCCGCTGCTGGTCGGCAGCGAGGTCATCGGCGTCCTCACCGTCGATTCGCGGGATCCCCAGGCGTTCGCCGCACTGAGCGATGAGACCGTGGCGACCTTGGCTGCGGTCGCCGCCGCCAGCCTGCATACGGCCGGACTCATCGAAGCGCTTGAGCGGACCTCGCGCCGTCGCGACACCGTGCTCAAGCAGATGGTGCATGACGATCGCGAGCGCCGCGGTGGTCAACTCCTGGGCACCAGTCCGGCGATGCAGCACCTGCGGCACGAGATCGATCTGGTTGCCGCCTCCGACCTCACCGTGCTGCTCACCGGCGAGACCGGCGTCGGCAAGGAACTGGTCGCTTCGGCCATCCATGCCGCCTCGCGCCGACGTGAAGAACCGCTGGTGCAGGTCAACTGCGCAGCCCTCCCCGAATCCATCGCCGAGAGCGAATTGTTCGGCCATCTGCGCGGAGCCTTCACCGGCGCCATCAACGATCGCGCCGGCAAGTTCGAAATCGCCGATGGCGGCACTTTGTTCCTCGACGAGATCGGCGAACTGCCGTTGACCATCCAGCCCAAGCTGCTGCGCGCCCTGCAGCAGGGCGAGATCCAGCGCGTCGGCTCCGACAAACTGCTC
>Ga0105046_10015103_pt1 | contig 11878 bp, 8 predicted proteins | sample MAT03_FD_78385 | JGI IMG/M metagenome (GOLD analysis project Ga0105046, IMG submission 78385) | Freshwater microbial communities from Lake Fryxell liftoff mats and glacier meltwater in Antarctica - MAT-03 (megahit assembly) | ecosystem: Environmental > Aquatic > Freshwater > Ice > Liftoff...
ATCACCGATGTCTTCCTGCTGCGGAACGCGGTGCATGCCGCCCGTCTTCAGGCACGGCTTCACGAGGATTGACACGCCCTGGCGCGCCACGCTGTGGGTTTGGTCGGCGCCGCCAAGGATCGTGCCTCCTGTCAGGCGGCCCTTCTTCTCGGCCCGAATCCGAAAGACGCTGCCGTGCAGTTCATCCGGCGCGCCGGATGGTGGTCATTGAGCGCTCGAGCCCTCGTCAGGAGCGTCTCTCAGCGGCGCATAGCCCTCGCAGCGACGAACGGGTTGGCGCGGGTACTTCTCGGCGAGCTGGTCGTTCGGGCAGAGAAGATACGTCTGGTCGAGGCGCCCGGCCACGACGCGGACGAACGAGCATGTGTGGCAGAGAGACGGAGAGGCTCCGGCCGGCTGATAGACGGGTTCTGCGGACTCCAAGGCCGAGCAACCGTATCGGTCGGGTTCCCGGTTACCCGCAGGACGAGCCATGGTGCGGCGGCAAAGGGCCCGCTCGGCAGCGGGCCTTACCGGAACGACCCAACACTGCGGAGCGGATCAGTGTATGCCCGGATGGCGACCGTCCAGGTTGATGCAACGATGGAGCTAACGAATAGGAAGGAGGCAGGTCATGGTCAAGACGGTTCAGGGATTGCCCGCCGCGGTGGGCGACCGGATCGAGATCACCGGGCACGCCGTCGGTGACGCACCACGCACGGGGGAGATCATCGAGGTGCTTGGCGAACCCGGGCACGAGCACTATCGTGTGCGCTGGGAGGACGGCCACGAGTCGATCAACTTCCCGGGGGAGGATGCGGTCATCCGCCGCCGGAGGACCCGAGCCCCGCGCAAGAGTTGATTACAGCGGATCTGAGCGGACGAACAACGCTCACACCAAACAGGCGCAACCCCGCTCACCATGCCGGATTGCGCCTGTTCTACGGAGCAGGGGCGGCAGGACTCGAACCTGCAACCCCCGGTTTTGGAGACCGGTGCTCTACCAATTGAGCTACGGACCTACACCGAAAGTCCCTGATCAGTGTCGACCACTTCACCCACAGTCGTCACCTCAGGGTGCCTGACGGGGATTGAACCCGCAACCCCCGGAACCACAATCCGGTGCTCTAACCAATTGAGCTACAGGCACCATGCAACCCGCCGAACAACAGACTCCCAAAATAGAACAACTCCACCGCCGCTTCAAGTGCCGTCGGAAAACGGCCCCCACCGCACGATCAGTCCTTCGCACGCTCCAGATAATCGCCAGAGCGCGGATCCACCCGCACCCGCTCCCCCACGCTCAAATACTCCGGCACGTTCACCGTCACCCCGTTGTCCAGCGTCGCCGGCTTCTGGCTCGCACTCTTCGTCGCCGTCTTCATCACCGGCGCCGTATCCACGATCTCGAACACCAGCGAGTTCGGCAGCTCGATCCCGATCGGCTTCCCGTTGTAGTACTCCGCCATGATCTTCATGCCCGGCTGCATCCACTGGGCGTTGTCCCCCAGCATCTCTTCATCCATCTCGAGCTGATCGTAATCGCTCGTCTTCATGAAGTAGTACGTGCCGGTGCTCTCGTACAGAAACTCGAGATCGTGCGTCTCCATCATCGCCTTCTCGATCGCGTCAGCCGCACGGAAACGATGCTCGAAGTTCGACCCGGTCCGCAGGTTCTTCATCTTCGTCTGGACCATCGCGCGCAGGTTGCCAGGCGTGTGATGCCGGAACTCGATCACACGGCAGGGGTCGCCTTCCATCACGATCACCATCCCGCGACGAAGCTGCGTAGCCGGAACTGCCATATCAGTACATCCTCAACTCTGTGGGGTCCGTGTATCGAACAACCTCGAAACCTAACGGACCGGCCCCGGCCACCCAATGCCTCGCCCGCCAGCTTCACGTCCTGCGAAGGCGCAAGCCCCGCCTCGAGTCCGTCAACTCTGTTCACACGGAGGCAACGAAGCAACCAAGGATGGGGGGCTGTACGCAGTTTGCAGACAATGGTTAGGAGTCTGGAATGGCGGGATTCAGTGTTCATGAAACTGCGGATGCACGGGCGAAATAGCCTCGCCCGCTCTCCCAGACCCTCCCCTCCACCGTTGCCTCGTTGCCTCCGTGTGAACGGAGTTGACGATGCGCCCCAGCGCTACAGCGCCGGCCGCGCAGACCGAATACTGTCGAGTACGCCACGAAGAACAGGCCACACGGTCCGAGCCGCCGTCGCCGCCCCCTCGCGCGTCGGATGGATCCCGTCCGCCTGGTTGAGCCGAGCCTCCCCGGCCACCCCGTCCAGCAGAAACGGCGTCAGCGTCGCCCCGCTCGCGGCCGCCACCCGGCCAAACACCTCGTGGAACCCCTTCGCATACGGCACCCCCAGGTTCGGCGGCGCCTCCATCTGGACCACCACCAGCCGCGCCCGCGGCAGCGCCGCCTTCACCTTCGCCACGATCCCGGCCAGGTTCTGCTCGAGCTGCGGCACCGACGTCCCCCGCAGCCCGTCGTTTGCCCCGGTCTCGATCACGACCACGTCCGCCCTGGCGTCCTTGAGCAGCCAGTCTGCACGACGCAGCGCCCCGGCCGACGTCTCCCCGCTCAGGCCGGCGTTCTGGACCGCCACGCGGTACCCCAGCGAATCGGCGATCTGCCCCACCGCCCCCGGCCACGCCGTCGCGGGATCGTCCAGCCCCAGCCCCGCCGTCAGGCTGGTTCCGATGAACAGCAGCCGCACCGGCGCGTCCACCGGCCCGGCGTCCACCGAACTTCCCGGCGGCAACGGCGTTTGAGTGGCAGGACCCGCTACCGTTCCCTCTCCACCCTTCGGACCTGCCCGCTCGGCCGGTTGCGGAGCGCCACGGCCGCCGCAACCCTGCAGCACGCCCAGCGCCACCGCCGCGACGACCATCGCGATCCGCCCGCGCACGATCGCAGCACCGCCCTGCGTCCGATCCTCACTTCCCTGCAGCTTCCGCATGTCTGACACCGGTTTGTCGTCTCCCAGCCGCGCAACGCCCATGCTCGCCATCCGCAATCTGACGAAGGAATATCGCAGCGGCGGCGGCGCACTGGCCGTCCTCCGCAATGTCTCCTTCGATATCGCGGCCGGGGAGACGGTGGCGATCGTCGGGCCATCGGGCAGCGGCAAGACGACGCTGCTCGGGCTTCTCGCCGGTCTGGATACACCGACCACCGGCGCCGTGCTCCTCGCCGGCACCGACCTCGCCACCCTCGACGAGGACGCCCGCGCCCGCCTCCGCGGCGAACGGGTCGGCTTCGTCTTCCAGAGTTTCCAGCTCGTCCCCACCCTCACGGCGCTCGAGAACGTGCAGGTGCCGCTCGAACTGCGCGGCGTGCGCGACAGCGATGCCCGCGCCACGGACCTGCTCGAACGCGTCGGACTCGGCAACCGCACTCACCACTTCCCCACGCAGCTTTCCGGCGGCGAGCAGCAGCGCGTCGCCATCGCCCGCGCCTTCGTCAACCGGCCCCGCGTCCTCTTCGCCGATGAACCCACCGGCAATCTCGATGGCGCCACCGGCGAGAAGATCGTGGGCCTGCTCGAACAGCTCAATCGCGAGGATGGCACCACCATCGTCCTCGTCACGCACGACCCGGTGCTCGCCACGCGGCTCGGCCGCAGCATCCGGCTCGCCGATGGCGTGATCATCGAGGACACCGGCGCCGTCGACGCGTCCATCGATGCGACAGCCACACCGGTCGAGGCGCTCACCTGATGGCGCAGCCTCCCGCGAGCGCCATCTCCTGGCGCCGGCTGCCCGCGCTCGCGTGGAAGGAGAGCCGCACCGCACGACGCCGACTGCTGCTGTACATGTCGTCGATCGCACTCGGCGTCGCCGCACTGGTCGCCATCGATTCGTTCGCCGACAACCTCACCACCTCCGTCCGCGAACAGAGCCGCGCCCTGCTCGGCGGTGATGCGTCCCTCACCACCCGCGCCGGCATGACGCCCGCCGCCGATTCGCTCGTCGACTCGCTCGGCCGCACGGGGTTCGGCATCGCGCGCATCACCGAGTTCGGCTCGATGGCCGCCATCACCCAGAGCGGCAACACCCGCCTCGTGCAGGTACGCGGCGTGACGAACACCTATCCGCTCTACGGTGCGGTCGTCACGGAGCCCGCCAACGCCTTCGCGCGCATCCGCCGTGAGCACGCGGTGATCGTCGACCCGGGCCTGCTCGTCTCGCTGAACGCCCGCGTCGGCGACTCGCTCTCGCTCGGCTACTCCACCTTCGTCATCGCGGGCACGCTCAAGCAGGTGCCGGGCGACGCGGGATTCGTGTCGGTGGTCGGACCGCGCGTGTTCGTCTCGGATCAGTGGCTGGAGGAGACACGCCTCCTCACCTTCGGCGCCCGCGCCTCGTACGAGACGCTGCTCAGGATGCCCGCCGGTCTCTCCGCGACGACGTGGGCCACTCGCAGCAAGCCCGTGCTGGAGAAGATGAAGTTGCGTGTGCGCACCGCCGCGGAATCACAGGAGAACGTGAGTGAGGCGATCAACACCCTCGGCAGCTTTCTCGGGCTGGTCGGCCTCGTCGCCCTGCTGCTCGGTGGTATCGGCGTGGCGTCGGGCGTGCACGCGTTCATCCGCCGCAAGACCGAAACGATCGCAGTGCTGCGCTGCCTCGGCGCCACCAGTGGCCAGGTGCTCACGATCTACGGACTGCAGGCGGCGATGATGGGCCTTGCCGGCGCATCGGTGGGTGTGGTGCTGGGTATCGCGATCCAGCTCGCGCTCCCCACTGTGGTGCGCGACCTGCTGCCGGTGGACGTATCGGTGTCGCTCTCACCCACCGCGATCTTTTCCGGCCTCGGCGTGGGCGTGTGGGTGGCACTCGCGTTCGCCTTGCGCCCGCTGGTGGGCGTGCGCAATGTCTCTCCGCTGCAGGTGCTGCGGACGCAGACGGATGAGAGTGCGGCGAAGCCATGGTACAAGGATGTGCCGGGACTGATCGTGCTGGCGGGGATCGTCGCGAGCGTGATCGTGCTCGCGATCTCGCGCGCGGGCAGCTGGAAGGCCGGTCTCGCCATCAGCGCCGCCATTGCGCTCGTGCTCGGCCTGCTGCTGGCGAGCGCCTCGCTGCTCATGCTCGCGGCGCGGAAGGTGATGCGCGCCGGCTGGCCGTACGTCGTGCGGCAGGGTGTCGCGAACCTCTATCGCCCGTCGAACCAGACGCGCTCGGTGGTGCTGTCGCTCGGTTTCGGCGCCTTCCTCGTCAGCACGCTCTACCTCGTGCAGGTGGCGCTGCTGAACCGCTTCTCGCTGGATGCGGCGGCAAGTGGCGGCAACGTGCTGTTCTACGACGTGCAGGATGACCAGGGCGCGTGGATGGACACCGTCATCACGCAGGCAGGGCACCAGCTCATCCAGCGCGTGCCGATCGTGACCATGCGGCTGGCCGAGGTGAAGGGCGTGCCGGCGAAGACCGCGCAGGCGGCGGCCGAAGCGATGAAGAAGGCCCCGTGGCCGTACACGCGCGAGTACCGCAGCACCTACCGCGACACCATCGTCGCGAGCGAGAAGCTCATCGCCGGCCAGTGGTTCGACGAGGCGCCGAAGCCGCCGGCCGGGATGTATCGCGTCAGCATCGATGAGAGCATCGCCGACGATCTCATGATCGGTGTCGGTGATTCGCTCACCTGGAACGTGCAGGGCGCGATGGTGCGGACGATCGTGACCAGCACCCGCAAGGTGAACTTCGCCCGCTTCGAGCCCAACTTCTTCGTGGTGTTCGCGCCGGCCGCGATCCGTGAGGCGCCGAAGCAGTTCGCGGTGATCGCCAAGGTCACCGGCGACACCGCCATCGCGGCGCTGCAGCGCGACGTGGTGCGGAAGTACCCGAATGTCAGCTCGCTCGACATCTCGCTCATCACGCGCACCATCGGCGACATCCTGAACAAGGTCAGCACCGCGATCCGCTTCATGGCGGTGTTCGCGCTGATCATGGGCGTGCCGGTGCTGGTGAGCGCCGTCGCCGCAACGCGACGCGAGCGGCTGCGCGAGGGGGTGCTGCTGAAGGTTCTCGGTGCCACCAAGGCGCAGATCGGGCGTATCATGTTCAGCGAGTACGCAGTCCTCGGCATGCTCGGGGCACTCGCCGGCATGGTGCTCGGCATCGGTGGGGCGTGGGCGCTCTCGCGCTTCACCTTCAAGGTGCCGTTCACGATGGCGTGGGGGCCGGCGTTCGCCATCGCCGGACTGCTGCTCGGCATCACGGTGCTGGTCGGGATTCTGACTGGGCGAGAGGTGTTCCGTGAGACGCCGATGGCGGCGCTGCGCGACTCCTGAGCGCACCGCGTGGACGATGCGGCTGGATGCGTGCACACTGTGCCGCACCTCTGCCAACCGCGGCAGGTGTTTCCGTCGGCCTTCAGGCGGAGGCCGGTGCGACCTGCTGCACCAAGTCGAGCGCGTGCAGCAGCGACTGCGTGGAGAACGGCTTCTCGACCGCCACCGTGTGCGGGCTGCCGACGAGATCGGCCGGCCAGCCATCGCTGACGAAGCCGGTCATGAGCACGACGGGAAGCGTGGGGTGCGTGGCGCGTATCGTCATGGCCACGACGTCGCCGCGGACGTGCGGCATGTCGTAGTCGGTCACGAGCAGCCCGAGGCTCGCTCCCATCTCACCGGCGCGTGCGAGTGCCGCCCGGCCATCCTCCGCCACGACCACGTCGTATCCCGCACGGGTGAGCATGCGGTGCAGCAGGGCGCGCACGTCGGGCTGATCCTCGGCCACCAGGACGCGCACGTGCCCCTCGTGTCGAGCGGGGCGTGAGGGCTCCGCGTCGCGCTGGACCTCGCTGGTGGTCGCCTCCGGCAGCCAGATGGTGACCGTGGTGCCGGCGCCGGGAGTGCTGTCCACGTGCACGTAGCCGTTGTGATGCTGGACGGTGGCATAGACCATGGCCATTCCGAGCCCCGTTCCCTCGCCGGGCTCCTTGGTGGTGAAGAACGGTTCGAAGACGCGGCGCAGCACGTCCGGGGGCATGCCGGTGCCCGTGTCCTGCACAGCCAGTCGGACCCAGCGGCCCGGTGATGGCTGGTTGTCGGATGAGGCGCGTGACGCGACCTCATGGTCGTCGAGTGTGATGCGCAGCGTTCCACCCGTCGGCATCGCGTCGCGCGCGTTCACGGCGAGGTTGAGCAGCGCCTGCTCGATGCGACCGGCGTCGGCGCGTACCATCCACTCGCTGCTGGTGCGGACCTCGAGCGCAACCGATGCCGGCACCACGCGTCCGAGCAGCGCGGCGGCGTCGAGCACGACACCCTCGAGCTGCCGAGGCGCGGTGGTGAGCGGGGACCGTCGGGAGAAATCGAGCAGCTGTCGCGTGAGTGTGCTGGAGCGGCTGACCGACTCCTTGATGGTGGTCAGATCCGCGCTCGCCGGGTGCTCGGGCGGCAGCTCCAGCAAGGCCAGTTCGGCGCTGCCGACGATCGCCGTCAGCAGGTTGTTGAAGTCATGGGCCACGCCTCCAGCGAGCCGGCCAAGCGATTCCATGCGCTCCGCGTGGCGCAGACGATCCTGCCTGCGCTCGAGCTGCGAGGCCATCGTGTCGAACGACTGGGCGAGCAGGGCGAGCTCGCCCTGCTTCCTGGCAACTCCGGTCCGAGCGGTGAGGTCGCCCGCGCCCAGGCGGCGGGTGGCCCCGAGGATCGCGTTCACATCGCGCAGCACGAACACCTCGGCGCCGAACCAGGCGATGAGCAGTGCCACGACGGCCGAGGCGATGAGCAAGATGAGGCGGACACGCCGGCGCTCCTGCGGGCCGGCGAACGCAACCTCGGGCAGCACGCCGATGGCGAGCCGCACGACGGTGCCCGGACTGCTGGCCAGCTGACGGTGCGCAATGAGCCGGGTGATCCCCGACGTCACTTTGCGGAACGCGACGGCACGGACGGTGCGGCCAGCCACGCGGTCGGCCTCGAAGCGTGCGGCGAGGCCGGGGACGATCGTGCCGACCAGCGGCGTGTCCGGAGTCTCTGCGATCAGCCGCCCGCTGGAATCGGCAATGGTCGCCGTGGTCCCGGACGGTAAATCGGTGAGGGTGGCGAAGCGCTGGAACCACGACAGGCGCAAGCCGATGGAGAGCACCCCGGTCACACGCCCGCTCGTGTCACGGAGCGCGATGTTGAGGGGCACGACGGCGTCACGGACACCGTCAGCCGGGAGGTACGGGCCGAGGGTGACCGCGTCGCTGGTGAGAATTCGCTGGAACAGGGACGTGTTGCCGACCTGCTGGCCGATGGACGCGGCTGTGCGGCCGCCGCAGTCGATCGTGCCCTGCGCGGAGATGCGGGTGGGTGACGCGACCGACGGCGCGAAGCGGGCGAGGCGGGCGAAGGCGGCCTCGCATTCCTCCCGGGAGCCGGAGACCACTGCCGGCACTTCGGACCAGGTGCTGATGATGCGCCGGCCGGACGTGATCAGCGCGTCGTTCTCGGTGGCGGCGTCTTCCATGAGTTGCGCCAACCGAGCCTGGATGGCTGCGCTGGACTCATCCTGGTCGTGCCGAATGGCCCACAGCGTCATCCCCGCGGCGGGGAGGTAGGCTGCAGTCACGAGGAGCAGGAGGCGTGTGCGAAGACTCGAGAGCACGAGTGGTCGGAACGGTCAAAACCGTGGGGATGCACGACGAGCGATCCAGACGCTCGATCAGTCTCGACGATAACTGTGGTTCAGGTCACGTCGATAGCGCAACCGCAGCGGGGAATCCGCGGCCGACGACGATCAGGGCATCAGGGCACCACCAGCCGCAGCGTTGCCGTCTGCCCCGTGACCACGGTCGCGCGACCCTCGACGGCGGAGCCACCAAACGGGATCGCGAGCACCCGGATCTCGCCCGGCGGCACGCCGGTGAAGGTGGCGGTGCCGGTGCTGTCGGTGTTCCTGTTGCCGAGCAGCGTGCTGAAGTTCTGGCCCGCCGCCTGAATCACGACACCGACGTTGCGGGCGGCCGGCCCACCCTGCGTCCCCCTGGTGACGATCGCCTGCAGCGTGCCGAGGGCGGCGCGCTTTGCCTTCACCACGTCGGGGACCCGTGCCCGCAGGGGATTCATGGTGCTGAAGATCGACAGCGCGGAGCGCAGCGCCGGCGCGGCCGTCTTGGGCTCGAGCAGGACATCCACGAAGCTGTAGTTCTCCGGTTTGCCGATCACGGCGTTCACCGATTGCGCGGCACGGAAAACCGGGATGATGCTGTCGGTGCCAAGGTCGGCATTGCCGAGCAGGTCACCGTCGGCATCGCGTCCCTCGCCCCATGCGAAGGCGACACCGGACAGGCTGTCGATGATGTGGGCCTGGTAGTAGTACCCGCGCGGCGGCTTGCGCAGTCCGGTCACGTCGACGCGCATGGCCGTCACACCCGTGCCCGCCACGTCCCACAGCAGCAGCGATCCCGCCCCCGTCCCGGCGAACGTGGTCTGTCGTGCCGGGTTGATGAAGTCACCAAAGCGTCCCCGCAGCGTGTCGGGCGGAATCACGTCGTCGTTGCGCGTCGCCGTGTTCTTCTGATCGCGAAACTGCACGAACAGCGGGCGCGGCGTCGAATCGTTGAAGGCGGTGCGGGTCGTGTCGGACTGGATCGTGAGCACCAGCCAGGCCGCGCGCTGCTGGACGGAGTCGGCTGCGGAGAGCGTCACCGCAAACCGCAGCTTCTGGCCGAAGAAGGCGCCGCGCCAGAAGTCGCGCAGCGGAGCAGCCGCAGGAGGCTTCGGCACCGTGTCCACCGGCGTCGTGAGGTCGCCGTTGGCGTCGAGCAGTGTGTCGGTGCGGATCGTCCACTGCCGGTGCGACACCGGGGTTGCGGTGCCATCCAGCCCGTTGACGAGGTAGAACTGATAGCGCGCGCGGCCATCGAGCTGCTTGGCGAGCGAGACTTCGCCCACCACCGAGTCCACCACCGCCGCATTGTTGACCGTGCGGCCGAATGCGCGGGCGCGCATGGACGGGTAGCGTACCTGCGACACCGCCGCGAACGGCGACTCGAAGGCGGCTCCGCCCTGCGGCGTGACGGTGCCGTCGTCGCCGCAGGCGGCCAGCGAAGCGGCGATGGCGAGGGTGAGAAAGCTGCGGGTGCGGGTCATCGGGTGCTCCGTGCGGCCGGCTTCACGCCCAGCCGGTAGGTCACGCCCACCACGAATCGCGCGCTGCCGAAGCTCTTCACTCCGGCCGGCGGGGGGGTGAAGGGCGTGGTGAAGACTTTTTCCTCGAGCGCCGGGTCGCTGGGGCGCAGCCTGTCGCGGTCAAAGCCGGTGAACTGCACGAATCCGATGCTGCCCATCGCCCCGAGACGACGTGTGATGTCGGCGCGGCCGACGAAGGTAGCGCCGTAAGTCGGCGCGACGAACGCTCCGGCGCCTGCCCCACCGGCCGGTGACGGGAACGCTCCGTACATGCCGACGTGCACGCCGGCACCAGCGTGGTACCGCTCGTCCTCGCCGATCGGCAGCAACACGTCGGCGGTGAGGCGCGCCATCCCGAGCGTGGCGCTGCCGTCCACGGACACGAACTGCGACGAGTCGCCCAGCGAGCGCCGCTCATACGGGAAGAACTCTCCGTCGATCGCGGTGCGCCCGACCTCGACGATGCCGCCGAGCAGCAGCCATTCGGGGCGAAACTGACGCCGGTAGCCGAGCGAGACCAGCGGCACGGAGCCGCCCGTGCCATTGGCCTGCTCGAGATTGACGTTACCGAGCCCGAACAGGAGCTCACTGCGTCGCTTCGGCACGCTGGCGGCGGCGCGGCGGCCGGCGGGCACGGGATCTGGGCGGCGCACCTGGGCGATCAGCGAGAGTGGCAGCGCACTGGACATGAGAACCACGAGTGCCAGGACGGCACTCAGGCGCAGCCAGCCACTCCGGGTGGAGTTTCGCATACGGGGACGAAGGGAGGATCAGGGTACCGAGTCGAGCGTCGCCGCGAGGGGATGCCCCCCGGGAGGGTGCGCGTGGTGGGGACGATGGATGTTAATCCCGGTCACCAGTCACGGCGGCACCTGCGAACACCGTGCGCAGTGTCGGCTAGCGGAACCGGATTCCGTTGGGCGCGACGTAGCCCTTGCCGGGCTGGACTGGTGGGGCCAGAGGCGCCGTCGTCGCCTTCGGGCCGCGCGGACGAGCCGCCGGCGCCCCCGCCACACCCGCCGCCGGCCTGGTCCCCGTCTTCATCGTCAGTGCGATCCGGTTCCGGTCCAGATCCACCCCCTGCACCGTCACGGTCACGCGCTGGCCCACCTGCACCACGTCGTTCGGATCCTTCACGAACCGGTCCGCCAACTGGCTCACGTGCACCAGCCCATCCTGGTGCACACCGATGTCCACGAAGGCCCCGAACGCCACGATGTTGGTCACGACTCCTTCCAGCACCATGCCGACCTGCAGGTGCTTCGGCTCGGTCACGTCATCGCGGAACGCCGGCGGCACGAAGCTGTCGCGCGGATCGCGCCCCGGCTTCCGCAACTCGGTCACGATGTCCTGCAGCGTCGGCAGGCCGACCTCATCCGAGACGTACGTCGCGAGGTCGAGCGTCGACAGCACCGCATCGTTGCCGACCAGCTCCTGCAGCGACACACCACGGTCCTTCGCGATGCGCGCGACGAGCGCGTACCGCTCCGGATGCACCGCGCTCGCATCCAGCGGATGCGCGCCGCCGCGGACGCGCAGAAACCCGCCCGCCTGCTCGAAGGCCTTCGCTCCGAGTCGCGGCACCTCCTGCAGCTCCTTGCGCGCCGTGAAGCCGCCCTTCGCATCACGCATTGCCACGATCGCCTGCGCCAGCGCCGGACCCACGCCCGACACGTACGCGAGCAGCTGTGCCGAGGCGGTGTTCACCTCCACGCCGACTCGGTTCACGCAGCTTTCGACGATGTCATCGAGGCGCTG
>Ga0105046_10015105_pt1 | contig 11877 bp, 12 predicted proteins | sample MAT03_FD_78385 | JGI IMG/M metagenome (GOLD analysis project Ga0105046, IMG submission 78385) | Freshwater microbial communities from Lake Fryxell liftoff mats and glacier meltwater in Antarctica - MAT-03 (megahit assembly) | ecosystem: Environmental > Aquatic > Freshwater > Ice > Liftoff...
CAGCGCGTGCAGCGCGTGCAGCGCGTGCAGCGCGTGCAGCGCACACGGCGCATACGGCGCATACGGCGCGTACAGCGCGGTCGGCGGGCCCGGCAGCTTCGGCAGCTTCGGCAGCTCCGGCAGGTTCGGCAGGGTCAGGCCACCAGGTCCACCAAGCCGCGCACGCTCACGGGCCGCGGGCCACGGGCCGCGGCTTCGGTGCCGGCGCGATCATCGCCGCCGCCGCCACCGCGGGCCTGGCCGCCGCGATCACGCGAGCCGTCTCCGCCCGCGGTGTTGCCGGGCGTGTCGCCCTGGCCGGGCCGCGGCTGCTCGAAGACACCGCCACCGGTCAGCGTCAATCCGGCTTCGCGCAGCGTGGCGGCGAGTGTGGGCAGCGCCTGCTCGAGCGCCTGGCGCGTCTGCGCATGGGCCGCAGCCATGCTGACCTGGGCGGCACTGCCGTCGAGCTGAATCTGCACCGTGATCGGGCCCAGCTCGGCCGGGTGCAGCTCCAGTCGTGCCTCGTGCACGCCCTGGCGCATGAAGACCGTCACCTGCTGGGCCAGCGCTGGGGCAAAGCGGGGATCGCCCGGTGGCATTGGCAGGCGCGCTTCGGCGCCCGGCGGCGGGGCGCTGACGGCCTCTGCGGCTGGCGGCATAGCGAGTACGAAGTTGCCCTGCACCGGGGCAGCAGGCGCGCCCGATGTGGCACTGGTCGAGCGTGGCGCGAGATTTGCCGAGGTGTCGACCGCCACGGTCGGCTCATTCCTGCCTGGGCCGCCTGCGCGGTCAGCGAGGGTGCGGCGGTTGGGGATGGCGGGGCCGGTGGTGCCGGGCGCGCCGTGCGGGGCGGCGGCAGCGGTTGTCGGGAAGGCCGGACCGTCGTATGCCTGTACCGGCGGCGCGGTGACCGGGCCCGGATCTGGCGACGCAAGCACGGCCGGCGCGTTCTTGCGGCCGGTGTCGGGTGGCACCACGGTGCCCCGCACCGGGGCTTTGGCGGCCGTTGCGGCGGCATCGCCTGCCCCGGCGACGATGCCCGACTGCGGCGCCAGCACGGCCCGGTCGTCCTCGGTCTTGGCGACTTTTCCCGCTGACACAGCCCGAGACGCCAGCGCGGACGGCAGAGCAGACGCGGACGCCCCGCGGGCCGTGGCGCCTGTGGCGTCCCGGGGCTGGCCCGCGCCGCCCTGAAGGCTGGTCTGCGGGGTCCCCGCGGCCGGGTCCACCGGAGCCAACGCTTGGTCTTGCCGTGTCGCACCCGCGGGCGTGGCGCTGAAGCCCGGGTGCCCGGCACCCGCCGCACCGGGTACGGCCGGCAGGTCATGCGATGGCGCGGCCGTCGCGATGTGGCCAGTCGAGTTGCGCGTGATCGCTGTGGTTCCAGCCTCGGCTTGCGCGGCCGGGGCGTCGGCTGTCCGGGCCGCAGACGCGCCGCTCGTCGCTGCGCCCCCGACCGCGTGCTGCGCCACGGCGGCTTCGTTGCGCGCCCAGGCGGCACTCTGCGCCCACCAGCCTGCCATTTCGGTGCTCGCGCCGGCGGCCATGGCTGCTGCCGTGGCAACGGGGTCCGCAGTCTCGGGGTCGGTCGTGGTGTCGGCCAGATCGTTTGCCGCACCGGCTGCCACATCGGCTGCCGCACCGGCTGCCATACCGGCTGCAACACCGGCTGCCGCCGGCACATCGGCCAGCTCGGGTGTGACAGCCGGCTTGGTCGCGCCGTCGCGCAGCGGTGCGTTCGGACTGCCGACAGATCCACCGTCCAGCTGACGCACCCCCTTCGGCCATTGACCCGGCCTGGACCGCTTTTTCTGGTCGACAGTGTCCGCCTGGCCGCCCGCTGCGCTGCGGGTGTCACCGGTGAACGGTGCGGCCGCCCTGGCTGGGCTTGCGGCCGCGTCGGCACTGGCGAGGGCGCGCCCGGCCAAGCCGGCCGCCGTCAGTTCTGCGGCAAAGGCGGCTGCGCCGCCGGGCGCTTCTGCACGCCCGGACGACGCATCGCTGCCGGCGCGGTGGCGTGCGGCCGCCGTCACGCTGGACCAGGGCAGGGCGGTGGCGGCAGGGTGGCTCATGCGCAGGATCTCGGTCGGGACGATGGGGGGATGCCGTGGGTCGATCCGCCGCTCAGCCCTGGGCGTGGGCCTGCGTGCCGGCGCGCCACAGCGCCTGCTGGGAGGCCTCGTCGTTGCGGCGCTGTTCGCGGCGCGACTCCTCGTTGCGTTCGCGCACATCGCGGCGCTCCAGCAGGCGGCGCACGCCGGCCACGCGCAGTTCCAGCGCCAGCAGGGCTTCGCGCCGGACGGCCAGTTCGCGCTGGCCGGCCTGCAGTTGCGTGTGCTGCATGGCCAGGGCCTCGTCCAGCCGGGCGATGAAGCCGCGGTGCACCTGCAGCATCTCCGCGCCCGTGCTGCGTCCGGTGGCGCTGGGGCCGCGCTTCTGGTACTCGTCGTGGTAGCTGCGCAGTTGCTCGGCCTGCTGGTGCAGCCGACGCACTTGCGCGTCGTGGCGCTGGATCACGGCCAGGGCTTGGTCGCGCTCACGTTCGGCGAAGTCGAGCAGGGTGCGCAGGGCGGCAGTCATGGGTGGTGTCCTCGGTCAACGAACAGTGGGTGCAGGGGGGCAGTGCGGGTAATTCAGGACGGGTGAGTCGTGGCGTCGGGGCGGGGCAAGGTGGATTCGGGGCAGGCGAAGCGAGGCCGGCCACCCCGTTCAGCCCTTGGGCATCAGGGCCGTCAGATGGGCGCGGCTGTTCGGCAGCGGGGCTGGCTCGTGCATGTCCTGCTGCAGCAGCGCGTTCATGGCCGGCTGCAGGCGCACGGCGGTGTCGAGTTCGGCGTCGTGCCCGGGCTGGTAGGCACCCAGCTGGATCAGGTCGCGGGCCTTGTTCACACGCGCCAGCAACTGGCGCATGCGGCGTGCCGCCAGACCGTGTTCACGGTCGACCACCGCGCCCATCACGCGCGAGACGCTGCGCTCGACGTCGATGGCCGGAAAGTGCCCGCTCTCGGCCAGTTCACGCGACAGCACGATGTGGCCGTCCAGGATGCCGCGGGCCGCGTCGGCGATCGGGTCCTGCGGGTCGTCGCCCTCGGTCAGCACGGTGTAGAAGGCGGTGATGCTGCCCACGCCGTGCAGGCCGTTGCCGCTGCGTTCGACCAGCGCCGGCAATTTGGCGAAGACGCTGGGCGGGTAGCCCTTGGTGGCCGGCGGCTCGCCGATGGCGAGTGCGATCTCGCGCTGCGCCATCGCATAACGCGTCAGGCTGTCGACCAGCAGCAGCACATGCTGGCCGCGGTCGCGAAAGTGCTCGGCGATGGCGGTGGCATAACTGGCGCCCTGCATGCGCACCAGCGGCGGCGCATCGGCCGGCGCGGCCACCACGACGCTGCGCTTGCGGCCTTCGGTGCCGAGGATGTCCTCGACGAACTCCTTGACCTCGCGACCGCGTTCGCCGATCAGGCCGACGACGATGACATCGGCCGCGGTGTAGCGCGCCATCATGCCCAGCAGCACGCTCTTGCCCACCCCGGTGCCGGCGAACAGACCGATGCGCTGGCCGCGCCCCACCGTCAGCAGCGCGTTGATGGCGCGCACGCCGGTGTCGAGCGGCTGGCGCACCGGGTCGCGGTCCATCGCATTGATCGGCCGGCGCACCATCGGTTCACCCTGCACATTGCCGATCTCGCCCATGCGATCGAGCGGGCGGCCGTGGCTGTCGACGACGCGGCCCAGCAGGCCGTCGCCCATGGGCAGGTGCAGGCTGCGGTCCTGGCTGCGACGCCACATCGGGTTGTCGTGACCGAGGCGCGGCGGCACATGCGGCGCGGCGCGCGGCACCACGCGCGCGCCGCTGGCCAGGCCGTGCACCTCGCCCGTGGGCATCAGGAAGGCGCGGTCGCCGTTGAAGCCCACCACCTCGGCCAAGATCGGCGGCGCGAGCTTGCTGCCGGGCACCCCGCCGGGCTCGTCGACATGCACCTCGCAGACCGATCCCACCGGCACCCGGATGCCGGCCGCCTCCAGCACCAGGCCGGTGACGCGCAGCAGGGTGCCGACACTTTCCAGCGGTTGCGGCTGCGCCGCATGTTCCTGCAGGTCGGCCAGGTAGCGCTGCCAGCGGCGGTCGCGCACCTCCAGGCGCTGCGCCAGGGTCGGGGGCGGGGCGGTGCGGGTGCTCACGGGACGATCTCCGGCGTGGCGGTTGCATTGGCAGTGGCGGCCAGGGCGGTGTGGGCATCGATGCCCGCCGCTTCAGCCGCGAACGCCGCATCCATCGCATCGGTATCCCAGCCGACATCGCCACCCAGCGCCGCGGCGGCCTGCGCCCAGCGCGTGCCGATGCGGGCATCGATGGCGCCGACCTCGGACTCCACCATGACCCCGCCGCGCTGCACCTTGGCGTCGGCCAGCAGGCGCGCGCCACGGGCGTTCAGCGCCTCTTCGGCGCCCTCGGCCACCAGGGCCAGGTCCAGCGGGTGGACCTTCACGGTGATGTGGCGGGCACTCAGCATGACGGCGTTGACGGCATCGCCGGCCACCCGCGCCACCAGGGCCGGCTGGGTCGAAAGTTCATGGCGCAATACCTGCCGCGCCAGTTGCACGGCGGTGCGCGCCAGCGCGCGGGCGATGTGCTCGTCCTGCGCCGTCAATTGTTCGTCGAAGGCCTGCAGCAGGGCGCCGATCTGCGCTGTGGCCTGGGCCGCGAAGCTCTGCTTGAAGCTTTCCAGCGCCGCCGTGCCGTCGCGATAGCCGTCCTGGTAGCCGGCCTGGCGCGCCGCGGCGATGCTCGCGCGCCATTCGTCGACGGTGGGCTCGGCCGGGGTGCTGGGTGCCGGGTCCGCTGCGCCAGTGCCAGCCGCAGCGTGCTGGCCCGCAGGGTGCGGGCCGGGGTCGACGGCGCCGGCCTCGCCCAGCGATCCGGGTCGCCAGTTGGCGAAGTCGCCGAGTTCCTCGCGCGGGATGAAGCGCGAATAGGCCGTGCCGCCGCGGGCGCCGGAACGCGATCCCGTGGGTGAGGGCACGTTCAGGAAGCCGCCCTTGCCGACGGGTTTAGACGAACTGCTCATCGCCGCCCCCCGCCAACACGATCTGGCCTTCGTCCACCAGGCGGCGCACGATCTTCAGCATCTCCTTCTGTTCGGCCTCGACCTCGGACAGGCGCACCGGGCCGCGGCCGTCGAGGTCTTCGCGCAGGGTCTCGGCCGCGCGGCTGGACATGTTCTTGAAGATCTTCTCGCGCAATGCCGGGGTCGCGCCCTTCAGCGCCACCACCAGGCTCTCGCTCTGCACTTCCTTCATCAGCGACTGGATGCCCTTGTCGTCGATCTTCTCCAGATCGTCGAAGGTGAACATGTTGTCCATGATCTTCTGCGCCAGGTCGGTGTCGGCCTCGCGCACGAAGTCCAGCACGCTGGTCTCGACGGCGTTGCCCAGCATGTTCAGGATCTCGGCCGCGACCTTGACGCCTCCCAGCGTGCTCTTGCGCTGGCGCTCGCCGCCGGCCAGCACCTTGCCCATGATCTCGTTGAGGTCGCGCAGCGCCGCCGGCTGGATGCCGTCCATGGTGGCGATGCGCACCATCACCTCGTTGCGCTGGCGCTCGTTGAAGAGCTTCAGGATCTCGCTGGCCTGGTCGTACTCCAGGTGCACGAGGATGGCCGCGACGATCTGCGGGTGCTCGTTGCGCAGCAGCTCTGCCACGCTCTGTGGGTCCATCCACTTCAGGCTCTCGATGCCGCTGACATCGCTGCCCTGCAGGATGCGGTCGAGCAGCAGCGCGGCCTTCTCTTCACCCAGCGCCTTGCGCAGCACGTTCTTCACGTACTCGTTGTTGTCGCTGACCAGCATGCTGTCGGTGCCGGCCGTGGCCGTGAACCGGTCGATGACGCTGTCCACGCGCTCGCGCGGCACCGCCTTCATGCGGGCGATGGTCTCGCCCAGCTTGGCCACTTCCTTGGGCGCCAGGTGCTTGAAGACCTCGGACGCCTCTTCTTCGCCCAGGCTCATCAACAGGATGGCCGCGTTCTCCAGCCCCTCGTCGTCCATTGCACCGCCAGCCATCGCTCAGGCCCCCCCGCTGACCCAGCCGCTGACGATGCCGGCCACCATGGCCGGGTTGTCGCGGGCGATGCGGCGCGCGGCTTCGAGCTTCTCGGTGTTGCGCGGCGCCTCCAGCTGCGGCGGTGGGGGCGGCGTCAACGCGGGCAGCTCGGGTTCGTCGTCGACCACCGCGGACAGCTTTGGGGGCGGCAGCGGCTGCAGGGCCTTGACCGCCGGTCGCAGCAGGCTGAACACGATCACCAGCGCCACCAGGGCGAGCGCGGCCGGTGCGGCGGCGCTGCGCAGCAGGTCCAGCAGCCAGGGTTGCTGCCACACCGGCGTCGGCTCGTCGCCGACCGGCGCGTCGATCTGGAAGGGCGCGTTGACCACGCGCACCTGGTCGCCGCGCTCGGCGTCAAAGCCGATGCCCTGCTGCACCAGAGCCGTCAGTTGCTCGACCTCCTTGTCCGACAGCGGGGTGCCGACCGCCTTGCCCTTGGGGTCGGTGCTCATGCGGTGGTTGACGACCACGGCCGCACTCAGGCGGCGGACGTTGCCGACCGCGTTCTGCGTCCAGGTGACGGTCTTGTCGACCTCGAAGCGCGTGGCGGCCTCGCGCCGCGCGGCATTGGTGCCGGCCGTCGCGCCCGGGGCGCCCTGCAGCGCCTGGGCCGGTCCGGTGATCGGTGCGGTGGCGGGCGTGGGTGGCTGGTTGCTGGCGGCCCCAGGTATGCCGGCGGGGGTGGCGCTGCCGGGTTCGGTGCTTTCTTCGGTGCGCTGCTCGCGCACCGCCACACGCGCGTCCGGGCCCTGGTTCGGGCGGTAGATCTCGGCCGTCTGCTCGACCTTCGAAAAGTCGATGTCGGCGGTGACGGTGGCACGCACGTTGTCGCGGCCGACCACCGGTTCCAGCAGCGCCAGCACACGCTGCAGGTGCGCGGACTCGATGTCCTTGCGGTACTGCAGCTGGCGCGCGTCCAGGCCCTGGGCCTCGGTCTCGCCGGTGCCTGACAACAGCGCGCCGCTGCTGTCGATGACGCTGATGGCCTTGTGGCTCATCTCGGGCACGCTGCTGGCCACCAGGTGCACGATGCCGGCCACCTGCGCGCGGTCGAGCATGCGCCCCGGATGCAGGTTCAGCACCACGCTGGCACTGGGCTTCTGCTGCTCGCGGAAGAAGCCGTTCTGGTTCGGCAGCGCCAGGTGCACACGGGCACTGGCCACCGAGGCCAGGCTCTGGATGGTGCGTGTCAGTTCACCCTCGATGGCGCGCTGCATGCTCATGCGTTCCTGGCCCTGGGTCTGGCCGAAGCTGCTCTTGTCCAGCAGTTCGTAGCCCGCCGCGCCGCCGGCGCTGGAAGTGGGCAGACCGCTGGCGGTGAGCTTCATGCGCAACTCGTGTACGCGGCTGGCCGGCACGAGGATGGAGCCGCCGCCTTCGGCGAAGCGGTAGGGCACGTTCATCTGCGCCAGCTTGTCGATGATCAGGCCACCGTCCTTCTCCGACAGGTTCGGGAACAGCATGCGGTAGTCGCCGTCGCGTGCCGTGCCGGCCATCGCCACCAGCACCGCCACCAGCGCCAGCGTGCCCAGTATGGCCATCAGCCGCATGCGACCGGGCAGTGCCTGCCAGCGGGCGGCCAGACCGGGGGACGCAGGCACCAGCGGGATGGTCTGCGGTGCAACAGCAGTGGTCGAGGCGATGGCGTTGTCCATGGTTCTCTGGTGGGCGGCGCGGCGGAGGGCTCTGCGACCTGGGGCAGGCAAGCGCTTCCGACAGCGCATTGTTCGGTCGATAGCCGCCGTTGGCGGCGCGAGAAGGGCGGGCAAGACGCACCATCTCGCGCCTTTTCCGGCTCAAGCCGGGGCCTACAGTGGCGACCAGACGCTGGGGCCAAGAGCCGTCCATGGCCTGCCTCAGGGCACTGGCGTCAACCCGCCGCTGCCCAGGACCGTGCGATGAACGACTTCCGCCTCAAACCCTTCGACTTCCAGCAGGCTGTGGCCCGTGCCGGGCTGCGGCCCGACGGCATGCCGCGCGTCGGCGGACCGACGGCCGCGGCACCGGCGGAAGGCGGCTTCAAGGCCGCCATGGCCCAGGCGCTGACGGAGGTCAGCGCCAACCAGTTGCAGTCCGGCCGGATGCAGCGTGAACTGACACTGGGCAACCCCAGCGTGAGTCTGGAAGAAACCATGATCGCGCAGCAGAAGGCGCAGATCGGCTTTCAGGCCGTGCTGGCGGTGCGAAACCGGCTGGTGTCGGCTTACTCCGAAATCATGAACATGCAGGTCTGAACCCTGCGAATTCGGACGGCGATGCCGGGTCGCCTCAGCGCGTCGGCAAGGTCAGCAACTGCGGTGCGGCATCGAGCGGACCCGCCACTGTGACCCGCTGCAGGGGCGGCAACGGCTCCGTGGTGTTGATGTCGGGCATGTCCTTGGGCCGCATCGCGGCGGCCGATGCCGCCTCTTCCGGTGAGCGTGTCATCACGCCGTAGAGCTCAGGGTAATCTGCCGCCTGCTTGGCGCCATAAAGCGGCTTGTAGGCGCCCTTGTGGCAGGTGGCGCAGCCGACCTTGGGGTTGTCGCCCTCGGGGCTCATGCGGTGCGCCGGCAGCAGCGGCCCGATCGGGTTCAGGTAAGCCGAATTCAGTTCGCGCACCATGCGGATGCCGTACCAGGCCACGGCACGTTGCGGCGAGCTTTCGTCCCAGCTCGCCAGTGCGCGCGAGTTGTGGCAGTAGGTGCAGTTCACGCCCAGCGAGTCGGACATGTACAGCATCAGGCCGTAGCTCCACTCGGCCTGCTTGATCGAATGCCGGTTCTCGCCAGCCAGCACCGAGTTGCCTTGCACGCGGATGTTGTAGTCGCCATTCAGGTAGGCCGACAGCGGGTCCGAAGGCAGCGAGGCGTTGACCACCGTCTTCACCCCGGCGCGGTTCTGGCCCGTGCGGTTGCCGAGCATGTTGCTGCCCGCCTGGGCCCGCCCCGGGTTGGCGAACCAGTCTCCGCTGGGAACGGCCTGGCCGCGGTGGCAGGTCCAGCAGGTGACGCCGGTGTCGGCGACGTGGCTCTTCCAGTTCGTGTTGATGTCGCGCGTCATCTGCAACATGCGCCTCGACACGACCTTGGTGTATTTCTCGTCAGACGCGAGGTTTTTCGGGTTGTGGCAGAACTCGCAGCCCTCTTCGGGCGCGATCCAGGTGGACATGGCCTGCATCAGGCGCGAGAACTCCAGCCCGGTCAGGTCGGTCAGGACCTGCACGTTCCTGTGGGTCTGATTGACCGTCGGCGCGTCGTACTCGGCCGCGTCCTGGGGCTCGGCCTCGGGCACGGCATGCAGGTCGGCGGCCTTGGCCAGGGTCTTGCCTTCGTACAACTGCAACATGCCGGTGCCGCGGTGGCCGCGCTGCACGCTGTCGGTCTGGTCACAGGCCGCAAGGCCGGACAGGATGGCGCCCGCAAGCAGCAGGGCGCAGCCCCGCGCCATGTTTGCCTTCCACCCGATCGAGGCCCAAGGGCCATCAAGCCAGCGCAGGCCCGATGCCGCTGCGCCGGACTGGATGTCGTCGACTGCGGCATTCGCCGCGGATGCAGTGCTTGCCGATGTGTTCGGTACTGCGGTCATGCTTGTCCCCCGGTCTCAGCGTGGCGAACCGAGACAACGAAAAGCGTTGTCGACCGCAGGTGACGCTGTATATGACAGGTTAATTAGACAGGTGTAAATGTCAATCCGGATTGACATGGCAATGGGGAAAGAAGGCCCATTCCATGGCGGAATAACATTCATTCCATACGAGATGGTGTGGTCCCTTGCGCAAGCAGCAGCGCGGCCCAAGGGCCGCGCAATGCCTGCCAAAGGCGGCGACTCAGGCCGCCGCTTTCTTCACCTTGAAGTTGCGGCACCACCCATCGCGATTGACCAGGCGGCCGCCGAAGAACGAGCAGGGGCCATATTCGTCGCCATCCTTGCCCGAGTACAACTGGCAGGTGATGCACTTCTGTTCATTCGTGTGGCGCGGGAAGCGCTTGGCATCCACCTTCGTGGTGTCGATCTTGAATCCCATCGAGCGCGCGTACGCGTCGGTCTCGGTCAGCTTCTCGGTTGATACCGGGTCGGTCGCCAGGGCCTTGCCGGCCGCGAGCGCCGAGCCGACGCCGACGCCGACGCCGACGACGCGGAGCATGAAGACACGGCGGTTGTTGTGGGATGGGTACATCTGAATCTCCGTGGGTGCAAGGATGTGGCGGGGTGAGAAGCGGTCGAAAGGAATTGCAAGGGATCAGGCGGAATCGATCGGATGGCAGCGATCAGGCGACGAGCGCCTCTTGGTGCATCTGTCGACCCCGGTTGTCGGTCCAGTGCACGCTGACACTGTCGCCCGCCCGCCCGCCGCGAAAGCGGAAGGACAGCAGCGGGTCCTGCGACACGGCCAGGGTCATGCGCGCTTGCAGCACCGTGCGTTCGCCATGACGGACATGCACTTGCGTGATGTAGTGCGCCGGCACGAAATCGCCGGCCTCGTTCTTGCGCAGGCCCGTTTCCATCGGATGCAGCATCAGCACACGCACTTCCGTCAGGCCGGTTTCCTGCGGATCGACGAGGCGGGCGCGAATGCGGATGTTCTCGGCCATGGTCCGGCCCTCAGCCGCAGCCGCCGCGTTGCACTTGCACCGCACGCGATGTCGACCACACCTTTTCGTCAGTTCGCACGACAGCGAACACGCGGCAGCTTTCGGCCACCTTCACGCGGGTCGAGACCTGAGACTCGGTGCCCTCCGGCAGTGTGAACTGGACGACCAACGGGTTGGGGTTCTTCTCGACCACGATCGAGATCTCGCGCGTGCCGGGCAAATGGCTGGTGACGCTGACGGGCACGAAGGCGCCGTCATCGACGGTCTCGGGCAGGCTCAGAATGATCTGCCCGCTGTCAAGTTGATGCCCGCCCATGGCCTGCAATGCAGCTTCCAGCGAGGTGGCATCGAAAGCCAGTTCGGGCCCGGCTGAGGCATGTGCTGCCTGGCCGAAGCCACAGGCTGCAAGCGCGCCCCAGGCACCGCCCTGTGTCAGCAGCGTGCGCCGGCCGACAACTGTCAAAGAATTGGTGAGAGAGCCGGACAGCGAGTCAGCCAGACGTTCAGCCGGACGTTCAGCCAGCGAAGCGCCCAGCCTTTCGGCAGGCGGCGCTGCGGAGACCACAAAAGTGCGGCGTGGCGTGGTCATGGCGCGTTGCGCACCAGCCGCAGGTGGTGCGACGCTTCCTTGCCGGCAGCTGCCACCGCGCCGACGTCGAAGTCCAGCACGTAGGCCTCGGCCTGTTCGCGTGCCACGCGTGCGCTGCTGGTCCAGAAGGGCGCCGAGGGGGTGGCAGGGAACATGGCGAGGTTGATGCGGGGATGGCTGCAATGAAGTTCGGCAACGGAGGCAAGTTCACGCAAGGTCGGCATCCGCCAGTCGTTGAAAAAATGGGTGCCGGTGCGGTTGATCTCTGAGGCCACCGCTTGCCCGGCCTGCCAGTCGTGCCGCGTTGCAGCGCCCGTACAGACACTGCCGGCCCAGACCTGACCAGCCGCACATCGCATCCACATCAGCTGCGTGTTGCGGTCGGTCACTGCGCCATCGCCTGCGTCCATGTAGCGCGAATTGGGCGATGACAAGGCCTTGCCCGCCAGATTACAAGTCTGCTGCGCTTGTGTGGCCGCGCTGCCCGGCAAGCCGAGCAGCGCAACACACAAAGAGAGGCAACGGCCCGTCATCGTGGCGGGTCGGAGGTCAGGCTACTTGTCGAAGCCGATGCCGGTACCCTGGGCTCTGAAACCACGGGCATTGGTCGGCGTCGGGCCCGCAGTCTGACG
>Ga0105046_10015106_pt1 | contig 11876 bp, 7 predicted proteins | sample MAT03_FD_78385 | JGI IMG/M metagenome (GOLD analysis project Ga0105046, IMG submission 78385) | Freshwater microbial communities from Lake Fryxell liftoff mats and glacier meltwater in Antarctica - MAT-03 (megahit assembly) | ecosystem: Environmental > Aquatic > Freshwater > Ice > Liftoff...
ATTTTATTCGAATTCAAGCGACGGGCGGTCGCGTTCACACCGGACATTCGCCGAATGTAAGCTTTTCGCTATCCTGGGACGCGGCTCGAAGAGCGAACTCCCGACCTAACTCCATCTTGCAGATTGCGATCCCGTGAAGTTTAACAAAGTGCGTCTCGCCGGAATCGGTGTCACGCTTCCAAATACGATTATCACCAGTGAGGTGATCGAGAATCAGCTTTCTCCGCTTTATGAACGGCTTAAGTTGCCTGCCGGAAGGCTGGAACTCATGAGTGGAATTACTAGCCGTCGAATGTGGGAACCCGGGACGATGCCCAGTGGGCCAAGTATCCAGAGCGGAAACGCCCTTTTTGCACAAACGAACATTGACCGCAAGTCAATCGGTTGCTTGATTCACGCGAGCGTCTGCCGCGATTTTCTTGAACCTGCGACCGCTTCGAAGGTGCATCATGGACTTGGGCTTTCGCAAGATTGTTGGGTTTACGATGTTTCTAACGCATGCCTAGGGATCATGAATGGTGCCGTCCAGATTGCATCCTTGATCGAGTCTGGTGCCATTAAGGCTGGGATTGTGGTTGGAACCGAGAACAGCCGACCGCTCTTGGAACAAACAATTCGGACGCTCAATGCTGACATTCGACTAACCAGACAAACCGTTAAACCCGCATTTGCGTCGTTAACGATTGGCAGTGGATCGTGCGCATGGTTGCTTGTTCATGAGAACTTAGCCCCCAACGCGACGAGATTTACGGCAGCGGTCGCACAGGCAAGAACCGAATTTTATGATCTTTGCCGAAGCGATGATGACGCTGGCGGCGCCGAAATGCAGCCCGTCATGGACACGGACAGCGAACGACTTTTGCACGAAGGGATTGCGACCGGAGTGGCAGCAATGGAAAAGTTTTTGCCGGAGTCAGGGTGGAGCCGCCGCGAGATCGACAGGACCGTTTGTCACCAAGTCGGTGGCCGGCACCGGGCGATGATGCTTGATGCCCTCGGCCTGGACATGGAACGCGACACGCCGACGTTTCCCTGGACGGGCAACACAGGTTCGGTTGCGCTTCCGATCGCGCTCGCCGTCGCAGCCAGAACCGGCGAGATCGTCGGGGGCAGTCGCGTCGCGATGCTTGGAATTGGAAGCGGCATCAATAGCGTAATGGCGGCGGCCCACTGGAGCGAAACGGCGATCGCCGGTTGCGATAACTTGCCGGCAAGCGTCAACTGACGCTGTCGGGTATGTCTGGCAAAGCGGTTCGAACCAATTTTCACTGGCCATCGTAGCTACCACCTGACCGGTTGTTCCTCTACCGCCGTTGAGTGAAACCGATTCTGCGATATATTGTCCCGACCCAGTCCGGTCAGATTGATGCCTGGGTTGTCGACAGCTTTTCCACCGCAAACTTGCAGTTCAGCATATGTCAAAAAGCGAAAATGCTTCCCCGCGGAAGCCGATGATCGAAGCCCATGGGCTGAGTAAATTCTATGGGCCGTTCGCGGCAGCGCGAGATGTCACTTTTTCCGTTGGCGAGGGCGAATTGGTCGCTTTTTTGGGACCTAACGGTGCCGGAAAGAGCACAACGATGAAGATGCTAACCGGCTACATTGCGCCCAGTGAAGGGTTCGCTCGCATCGCTGGCCACAACATGATGGAGGACCGTATCGAAGGCAGCAAACGGCTCGGCTATCTGCCTGAAAACGGCCCACTTTATCCTGAAATGACCCCTGCCTCGATGCTTGATTTCTTTGCCGAAGCGCGTGGACTCAGTTCGGCTTACAAGAAACAGCGGATCGAAGCGGTCGTCGATATCTGTGATCTTTCGACGGTGATGTACAAGCCAACTAGCAAGCTGTCCAAGGGTTTCAAGCAACGTGTTGGTATGGCTCAGGCCCTGCTTCACGAGCCCGATGTGCTGATCATGGATGAACCCACGGCCGGTTTGGACCCGAATCAAATTCGCGGCGTTCGCGCGACGCTTCGCAAGTTGAGCGAGACGAAGACGATTCTCCTAAGCACACACATTTTACAAGAAGTTGAAGCGATGGCAGATCGTGTCGTGATGATCAACGAGGGTCGTTTGGTCTACGACGGTTCGGTCGAAGGTTTGCAGAAAGCCGGCCCGACAATCGATGAGGCTTTCCACACATTGACCCGCGGCGTCACGGTTTAATGCCTGCGATTTTGCACTTCTGATTCACCCAGTTCCCTCTCAAGACGATCCATGAATCTTCCCTCGATCTCTTCCGCTGTCCTTAACTTGTTTCTACTCGACTTGGTGTTCCTCGTCGTTGTACTGCTGGTCGTTGTGGCCCTTTCGAGTACCAAACGAGCCGCATTTGCGGTGATGAAACGCAACTTCGTCGGGTACTTTAGCAACCCGACGGGGTATGTGTTTCTGTGCATCTTTGTGTTCCTCACATCGCTTGCCGCGTTTTGGCCCTATGAGTTTTTCAATCAGAACCTAGCCACTCTCGACCAACTAAATTATTGGTATCCGCTGATCATGTTGGTGTTCATCCCAGCGATCACAATGAGTATCTGGGCGGAAGAAAAGCGACAGGGTACGGACGAATTGCTGCTCACTTTGCCAGCGGACGACTTCGACATCGTGATCGGTAAGTACATGGCTGCCTCAGCCATTTTCACCGCGTCGCTTCTGTTTTCGCAGATCAGCACGTTCTTGACATTGGCGATTTTGACAGATGGCTCACTCGACACAGGGCTCATCTTCACGTCGTATCTTGGGTATTGGTTTGTCGGCCTGACAATGATCGCAATCGGTATGATTGCGTCATTTCTTACAGGCAACTTGACGGTCGGCTTCATCTTGGGAGCTCTGTTCAACGCGCCGCTGGCATTCGCTTCTTTGTCAAAGTCGATCATTCCTAACAAACAAATTGCGGGAATTCTGACCGAGTCTGGAATCGCGAGGCCGTTCGACGATTTCGGTCGCGGGGTCATCAGCCTTTCATCGGTAATCTACTTTTTGCTAGCCGCCGTCATCGCGCTTTACATCTGTATGGTGTTGATCGGACGACGTCACTGGACGGGCGGCAAAGATGGTAACACGATGGCGTGGCACTACATCGCAAGAACCCTTGCATTGGTGCTATTCACCGGTGGTGCGGTGGTGCTTTTCCGAAATTTCGACTTCATTCGCCACGACGCAACCGAAGGCAAAGTCAGCTCGCTCGCACCGGCAACGAAGAAGTTAATTCAAGAACTGGACGCGAAACGTCCAATCGTGATTGATGCATTCATCAGTGCCGATGTCCCCGAACAATACGCTCGCACGCGATATGAGCTTGTTAACCTTTTGAAAGAGTTTAAGAGCGAAGCATCGACGCGCGGTCGAACGATTGAAGTTAACTTGTACGACAACATTGAACTGTTCAGCGAAGAAGCGGCGCTTGCTCAAGAACGCTTCGGGATTGAACCCGTCACACGTCTGGTTCGCGAAAAGGGATCTTATCAAGAGAAGCAGTTGATTCTCGGCGCGGCTTTCAAGAGCGGCCTAGAGAAAGTAACCATTCCCGTATTCGAGTATGGTGTCCCAGTCGAGTACGAATTGGTTCGATCGATCAACACGGTGGCTAGCGGCAATCGGAAGCGAATTGGGATTGTTGAAACGGACGCTCGCCTCAATGGCGGCACGGTGATGCAGGGGATGAGCTTTCAACAGGTTCCCAAGCATCCGCTGGTTGAAGAACTTGAAAAGCAGTACGAAGTTGAAACCGTCGACTTCAGCGGCGCGGTTTTGCCGGGCCAGTACGACGCACTTGTGGCGGTTCAGCCATCATCGCTCGCACCGGAACAGTTCGCACGCTTTGTCGAAGCGGTCAAGGCCGGAGTTCCAACGGCAATATTCGAAGATCCATTGCCGTTTGCACAAAGTTTCATCACCGCGACTGGCGAACCAAAGCAAGCACCGGGGGGATTCATGGGCGGCGGAGGGCCGGCACCGAAAGGCGACATTCGTCAGTTATGGGATGCTCTGGATCTTGACGTTCCGGGCAAGCCGAGTATGCAAGGCACCTTCAATCCGTCGCTTGCTTGGCAGCAATACAATCCGTATCCGAACTTAGAAATGAACGTCAATGACCTGTGGGTGTTTGTCGATTCCCAGTCGCCTGGTGCAGTTAACGCGTTGACCGATCAGAACCCGATTACGAGCGGTCTGCGTCAAGTTTTGGGCTTGTACACCGGTGTACTCAACGCAAAACCTGATAGCAAGTTGAAGCATACACCGCTTCTTCAAACAGGTTCGTTGAGTGGACTGATCGACACCGAAGCGGCGCAGCGAGTTCTCAGCCGCGAGTCAACGATCCTTAGAGAGGAAGGTGCTCCACAAGGTGCCCAAACGATCGCGATGGCGATTGAGGGCGTAACATCAGCGCCGCTTGAGTCAGCGACAAAAGATGAAGCTGGCGCTGATGAAAAAGCGAAGACGCCTGAAGCCGCACCTGGAATCAAGGTCGTCTACACGGCCGATACCGACATGATGTTGCCTGTCTTTTTGCAACTGCGAGCGGAACCTAATCAAGCCCAAGATATGCGTTTCCAGTTTCAGAACGTAACCTACTTGCTCAACGCAATTGATTACCTGACCGGTGAATTGGATTTCTTAGAAGTTCGCAAGCATGAGCCAATCTTCAGCAGCTTACGAATGATCGATTCGGTCAAGGAAGAGGCGTCGAGCCTCGTTCGCCAGAACGGCAAGAAGTTCCAAGAAGATTTCGATAACTTCGTTCGTGAAGCTCAGGAGAAGAACGATTCCGACCTGAAATCCCTGAAGGAAACGGTCGCCGATTTGCAAAAACAGAGTGCCGACGGGAAAGTCAGTCGCGCCGTTGTGCAAGAAAAGACGCAGCAATTCGCCATCAAGCAAGAACAGTTGCAGCGTGCCCTTGATGTCAAGCGTGCCAAGGCCGAACGCGATCGTGAACGAAGCATTCAAGAGATTCGACGAGAAGCGGATCAACAGGTCACAGAGATCCAAAACTCAGTCAAGTTGGCGGCCGTTATTCTGCCTTGCATCCCGCCATTGATCATTGGTGTGATTGTGTTTGCATCGCGGCGGCTGCGCGAGCGTGAGAACATTACGAAGAGTCGGTTGAAGTAAGTTTTTCAGTTTTCAGTTTTCAGTTTTTAAATAAAGAGTGGTTGTCGTGAACGAAGGCGTAAAAACCGGAATCTACTGGATCGCAGCAGTAGCGATGCTTTTGGTGGCAATATTTGTGTCGCAAGCCCCTGAATCGGATAGCAACACGGAAGGTTTGATAGGTCAGCCGTTGTTTCCAACGTTTACGGATCCGCTTGCCGCATCGATTTTGCGAATCACGACCTTCAATGAAGAACAAGGCGAGCTCGGGAAGTTCGAAGTTGCGAAGGATGAGCAGTCCGGGGTTTGGTCGCTACCTTCGCGCAATAACTATCCTGCCGATGCGTCGGAGCAGATGAGAGATGCTGCAAACGCTTTGGTAGGTGTGAAGGTGCTCGATATCCAAACCGAGAGCCCAGAAGACCACGCCAGCCTTGGCGTGCTTGAACCGAATGTTGAATCGCTTGAAGCCGGCGATGAAGGCGTAGGGCGTTTGGTTACCTTTAAGGGTGCGAACAATTCAACGTTGGCAGAGGTTATCATCGGAAACGCGGTCAAAGGCAGCGAGGGCAAGCGATACGCTCGTGTTCCAGGACAAGATCCCGTCTATGTTGTCACGCTGGACGATAAGCCGTTGTCAACGAAGTTTGAGGACTGGATCGAAAAAGACCTTCTGCAGTTGAGCAGCATCGACATCAGTGAAGTCGAAGTCCAGAACTACGACGCGGCGTTAGAGATGGGGAATGCATTGGCGATCGATAAACATTACGACGCGAAGCTTTCGATCGATGGCAGCAATGCTTGGCAATTAAATTCGATGGTGGTTTACGACGAGCAGGGTGAACCCAAGGAAACGAAGCTTGCTGATGGCGAAAAACTTGCGACGGCGAAACTAAATTCACTCAAGAATGCATTAGACGATCTGAAGATCGTAGATGTTGCCGCCAAGCCGAAAGGCATGAGTGAGAACCTGAAGGCGGACAAGGATTTGGTCAGCGACCAACAAGCTGTCCTATCGCTCGCAACTCGCGGATTTTTTCCGGTGACTCAAGGCGACATTTTGTCCGCCAACGGCGAGATGGTCGTGACGTTAAAGGACGGCGTCCAGTACGTCTTGCGTTTTGGAAACGTCAAAGGAATTGAAGAGTCCGAAAAGAAAGAAACTACAGACGGAAAAGCCGACGCGGACCCGGCGAACTCTGAGGCCGCAGGTTCGAATCGATATCTCCTAGTCACGACTCGCGTTGACGAATCAAAGTTCCCGCCGCCTGAGTTAGCGACAATCCCGAAAACAGTTGACGAAATGGAAGCCGCCGAAGCTGCAAAGGCAAAAGCGGAAAGCGATGCTGCCAAGGTTGATGAAGGTATTCCTGCAACCGAAACAACTGACTCATCGGCAGTCGAGAAAGAAACGGAAGCTCCGGCAGAAGAGAAATCAAACGAACTCACGGTAGAAGCAACGGAGGCCGCCCCAGAAGCGAAGGATGAGGCTGCCGAAGTGAATGAGGGAACGACGGATCAAACAGGAACAGGCGAAGCCTCCGGCAGCGGCCAAGGCCAAGAAAAGGAAGAAGCATCGGCTGAGGAACCCGCTATATCGGACGCAGTGGAGCCGGGTGCTCCGGCGACCGATGCGGCCCCAGCGAAGAACGAAGCTCCTGCTGCTGAGGCTAAGCAAGCACCAGCCGACATCGAGCCAGCGGCGGCTGAAGCGGCGACGAGTGCCGAACCAGCGGCTGCGTCAGCCGCGAGTACAATGTTGGCTGATACCGCTGAAAAGGTTGAAACCGCTGAAGAAAAGCTGGAGAGGCTTGAAGCCGAGCAAGAAAAGATCACCAAGGAAAACCAGCGTAAGCTTGATGAACGAAAAGACAAACTTGAGGCAGCGCGTCGTCGCGTTCGCGAATTGAACGGTCGCTTTGCCGACTGGTACTACGTGATTCCTGAAACGACCTATCGTCAGTTGCGACTATCGCGTGAAGAGATGATTGAAAAGCCTGCAGCAGACGTGAATTCAGCTCCAGATGAAGCCGCAAAAGCACCCGCTTTTGATTTCCAAGGACTTGGCAAGTAGACGAGAAATTCGATCGGTTTGGGCCGTCGTCTCATGGCTGTCTTAGCAGCCAGACGGCCCGTTGGATCGCTGCTTCTTTGGTGGCGATCTTCTGGTCCAGTTGATCGTTGCGGAGCGATTGTAGTACGTCACGAAACTGCGGGCCCGGTTTGAATCCAAGCTCGTTTAGAGTGTCTCCCGTAACTAGCGGGCTGGGGTCAAGCTGCTCACGAGACCAGCCCAGCCGCTCTTCACAAAGCTTTGTTCCCGATTCCTGTTCATTGAATGCCTGTCCCCATGCCTTCGCTACGCTAACGATCGCTCTTGCATCACGTGAAGCGAGGATCGGTTGTACAACCGACCAAGGACGGTTGAATGCGTTCAAGATCGTTTCGCGATGTTCGACCGATGCATCGATTACCCGCTTTTCATCACAAGATAGCTTCCAGATCCGAACCAATTCAGCAAGCGAATGCTGCACATCAGTATCAGCATTTGCAAGAACACAAGCCGTCGCGACGACAAACGAAGGGGGATCGATAGCTCCCAAGAGAAGTTTGGCATCGATCAATTGCTTTTCGTTTCGGCAAATTTGCAATGCGAACGTTGGCCAGACATGCGACAACAAACCCGTTTCAAAAAGCAATTGAATCGCGATCGACGAGCCTGGACTGCTAAGCATCCGACGCATTTCGGCCCCGATCCGTTCGCCGCTGACGATCGAAACATCTGCGGCAAATCGCTTCGTTGCATCGAACGTATTTGGCTCGATCGTGAATCCAAGTGATGAGGCAAATCGAACCGCACGAAGCATCCTAAGCTTGTCTTCGTTAATGCGTTTGTCAGGGTCGCCGATGGCGCGAATGATTCTGCGTCGCAAATCGTTTTCGCCACCCACGAAATCGATCAGCCGCGAGGCCTTGGGATCGTAGAACACACCATTGATCGTAAAATCGCGGCGAAGAGCGTCGAATTCGGCCGTGCCGTAGCGCACCGAATCGGGGCGTCGACCGTCGGAGTAATCGCCATCGCTTCTAAACGTAGCGACTTCGGTTGGAGTGTCGGCATCCCCTAGCACTCCGATCACGCCGAAGGAAGCACCAAAAGCGAGCGTCCGACTCTTGCCAAATACGTCCCTCACCTTGTCAGGCACCGCATCGGTCGCGACGTCAAAATCCTTCGGTTTTCGGCCCAGGAGGGCATCGCGGACGCAACCTCCAGCGAAGTAAGCCGTAAATCCTGCAGCCTGCAACTTTTCAACAACACCCAAAGCCTGGGCGGCGTGTAGCGGTGTGTAGTCAAACATTCGTCGGCCTCATGGAAGCCATCACTAGGCCTTTACTTGGAATGACTGTCAAGCGGTGTCTGCAAGTGCGGGCTGAAAGGTTACAGTGATCAATCACAAGAAAGTACGTTCTGTCTGTTAATTTCAAGGTCGCACGATCGCGATTCTTGGCCAACCGTCATCTGGATGACCATGACCAATCCTAAACCATTCGTCAAAGGCAAATGCGGGGTCGTGGGCGTCATGATGCGTGGCCACAAAATGCTCACTATTCGGCGTAGCCAGAATGTGACTGCACCGGGCAAGCTTTGTCTGCCGGGCGGTACGATCGAGTTTGGAGAGACCGAGGAGCAGGCTTTGGTTCGCGAGATGCAGGAAGAACTAGCAATCGACGTCGTCCCGGTGACCTGTTGCTGGCGGAGTGTAACTCCGTGGGGCACGAAGCTCGCTTTTTGGTACGCCGAATTGGACGATACGGCAATTCCTACCCCGGACTTGCTAGAGGTTTCAGAGTGCTTCTGGATGGATCGACATGAGATCCATCATTCCAGCGAAGTGCTTCCCAGCCTTCCCCGATTCATCGAAGCCTGGCGCGACGGCGAAGTGGTGCTACCGTTCACTTACCGCTAGACGGCGAGCATAGGGATGGTCTTGGACAAAACCGCGCGATATTTTGCCGAGCTCCTGATTACCATCGACGAATCGCTGCGTATACCAGGTCTCGAACGGCATTCGATGCCCAGCGATTTTTGAATGCTTCGCCGGGCGTGCTACTTGTCTGAATCGACAGAGTTGCGGAAATTCTAGAAACCGATGCGTTAGCAGATGTCGTCGTGCCCACAATCCGTTGGCTTGATCCTTGGTTGAGGCTCAAGTTGACGTTTCCTGATGCGCCCGAATAACCATCAACAAGAATCTGATAAGTAGTTCCCGCGACGGCGCTGAATGAAGTCCGACTGGTAAGTGTTCCCCGGTTGTAGTTTTCGTCGTCATTGCTGGCGACTAAACGTAACGCGGTCAACGCGGTTCCGGTATAGACTCCGAGCGTTGTATCAAAGGTGCTGCCTGCTGTGGTGAGCGTTACTGTACCACTTGCCGCTGCAGTCCAAGAGTACCATATGCTCTTTCCACCGCTGGCTCCGGCCACGTTTGGCTCACCCGTTTCACGGGTAGCGGAGACGGACGAGCCAGTCGCCGTTACCGACCTTCCACTGAGCAATTGTCGATTTGCAAACCGATCATTGGAACTGCTAGCGTCGTTGTCAGCGATTGAAATCGTTGTCGATCGGCTGGACGTTGCAACGCTGTACGTTGCGTCAGTGCCAATCGTAAAGATCGCTGTTTCCGTCGCTTCGCTCAGAGAATCATCCTGAGGCAGTAAATTGATGCGGACCGATGAACTGTTTGCGGGGATAGTTACGGTGTTAGGGATGCCAACGTAGTCGTTACCATTGGTGGCTGAACCGCTGATCGCCAGCCGAACGGTCAATGGGGTTCCGATTGACCCCGTGCGTGTGATTACGACCAAACCGCCATTCACCGCTTGACCGGATCGCGTCTCGGCGGCATTTGTATCCGATGATGTGATCGAAACCGTTGGTAGAACAGGCGGCAAAGGATTGCCTGACGTTCTCACGATCGAGTCGATCCACGATTGAAAGGCGTCAACTCGCGTATTGAATGAATTGTCACCAATACCGGCGTTTGCGCTAGAGCCGCCGGAAGTTACGCCAGCGACATAAAACACATTTCCGACTTTGAGATAAGACGGCCCGCCGGAATCGCCCGGTGCCGTGTTGCTTTCCGATAGGTTGTCATATCGCCATCCGACCAGTGATTGCGATACACGGTCGATAGGAGTGGTGCCGACTCGTTTAGTACCGAAAGAACCGTCACTTGCACCGGCGGCATTTCGACCACCACCAAACCCTACCAGAGTTAACGTCTCGCCGACGGCTGGCGCGGATCGGTAGATAGGAGACGGCGTCACGTTGGTGACCAGTTGGCTCAACTTATACAACGCGATGTCATTTGCGGAATCCGAGCCGATCCGATTCCCGTTGTAATTCGGGTGGACAATCACTTGGCTTGTCCCGAAAGTCCTGCCACCGACAATAAACCTGCCCGAACTGTTGCCGACACCCTCAGCACAATGAGCTGCGGTAAGAACGTATTCGCTAGTTATCAATGTCCCGGTACAAAAACTTCCACGGGCATCGCCGACCAAACCAACCGACGGATGTTCACTTGCTGTCGAGTTCGCAGGAGTCTGTGGTGTGATGAGGCGAGTCACCGCAGGGGTAGACTCAAGTGCCGAGCTTGAGGACTGAAAAATCGATGCCGCCATCAGAGAGCGTCTTTCCAAGACCTCAAGGCCGCAAACATGTTTATGCTTGCGACGCTCCAGAAGATTTTGTCGCCGCTCTCGCTTTAGAAGCGATGAAAAAAATGAAAGTGAAGTCAAGTGTTTCATCTGGATTACCAATCCCTTCACCAAACGAGAGACAAGAGATCAAGAACGAAGCAACTATGCCTTGGGATTCTTACGAAGGTCAAGCCATTCACTATGGAATGTACCTTCCTTATCGATTCGCTTGTAGGTGTGAGCACCGAAGTAGTCACGCTGGGCTTGCAACAAGTTGGCTGGCAAACGAGCCATGCGATATCCGTCGTAGTAATTCAGCGCAACACTGAATGCTGGGACAGGAATTCCCATCACGGCAGCCGCAGCAATGACCGAACGCCAACCCGGTTGGGCCTTATCGACCGCATTCTTGAAGTAAGGATAGATCAAGAGATTTTCGAGATTTGGTGTTTCGTCAAACGCTTCCTTGATACGGTCGAGGAACTGAGCGCGAATGATGCATCCGCCGCGCCATAGTAGTGCGCTCTGGCCGTACTCGAGATTCCAAGCGTGCTCGGTCGACGCGGCTTGCAACTGCACGAACCCTTGCGCGTAGCTGACGATTTTTGATGCATACAAGGCATGTTTGACTGCATCGATAAACGCCTTCTTGTCACCGATCAACTTCTTGCAGACCGCCGTCAATTCTGGATTGTCGTTTGGTTTCGGTCCGCTGAGGATCTTGCTTGCACGAACGCGAGCATCCTTTTGTGCCGACAGACCACGGGCAAACACGGCGGTTGTGACCAACGTACTTGGAACACCAAGATCAAGTGCAAGTTGACTCATCCACTTGCCCGTACCCTTTGCCCCGGCCACGTCGAGAATCTTATCAACCAGGAAGCCATCACCACCTTGATCATCCTTCGCGCTGAAAATATCACGCGTGATCTCGATCAAATAGCTTTGTAACTCGCTTTCGTTCCACTGCGCGAAAACATCGTAAAGCTCGTCGTTGGACAATCCACCAAGTTCATGAAGCAACTGATAGGCTTCACAAATCAACTGCATATCGCCGTACTCGATACCGTTGTG
>Ga0105046_10015107_pt1 | contig 11876 bp, 7 predicted proteins | sample MAT03_FD_78385 | JGI IMG/M metagenome (GOLD analysis project Ga0105046, IMG submission 78385) | Freshwater microbial communities from Lake Fryxell liftoff mats and glacier meltwater in Antarctica - MAT-03 (megahit assembly) | ecosystem: Environmental > Aquatic > Freshwater > Ice > Liftoff...
AACCGGCCGGCGTCTATAAGCCCGTCATCGTCGTCGGCAATATGGCCTACGTCTCGGGACATGGCCCGTTGAAGACGGATGGCTCGCTGTTGACCGGCAAGGTCGGCTCCGAGGTCGATCAGCAGCAAGGCTACGCCGCCGCCAAGCAGACCGGCCTGGCGATCCTGGCCACGCTCAAGTCCCACTTCGGCACGCTCGACAAGATCCGCCGCCTGGTCAAGACGCTGGGCATGGTCAACGCCGCGCCAGACTTCACTCAGCATCCGGCCGTCATCAACGGCTACAGCGAACTGATGAAGCAAGTCTTCGGCGACGACGAAGGCGTAGGCGCCCGCAGCGCCATCGGCATGGGCTCGCTCCCCTCGAACATGTCAGTCGAAATCGAAGCCATCTTCGAAGTCACGCCGTAAGAATTGCGGCGACGCGGAACGGCGGAAGACGGAACACTAATCATCGCTAATTCACACTAATAAAGAAAGACTCTTTGTCCTCTTCATTAGCGAAGATTAGCGGAGATTAGTGTTCCCAGCGTTCTCTTTGTCTGCGACTTTTAGCGCAGCGTTCGACTTGCACTTGGCGATTGATTTCTAAAACCCGCGCGCTGCGCGGATGTCGTCGAAATCGCGCAGGTGATAGTCGATCTTGACGAAGTCGAGCACGCGCTGCAATCCGCGGAGCGCCACGCCCATTCCGTCAGGGCCGCTGAAGCCGCCAAATTGGCCGCCCCCCTTCACGTGCGGTTCCAAGTCCAGAAACACGCCTGGAATCCCGCGACGGCCGAGCGCCGCCTCGAGCTTGGGGATCGACGGGCGGAAGTCTCGCAAGATCAACTCGTGCGCGCCGTGGCCACGATCGGCCGGCACAAAGTGCTTGAGCGCGTCCTCGTCCACGTGTCCTTGGCGTGTCGGCGGCTTGGAATGCAAGTAATCCTTGATGTGCATCCAGCCAATGGCCGGCTTCATCGCCAGATACTGCTGATAGACGTCCACTGTCGTGTAGCCCTGACAGAGGATGTTGGCCGCGTCGAAGATCAAGACCATGGCTGGGTGATTCACCTTGCGATGGATCTCGGCCAGCAGATGGCCCGTCTGGCCGACCAGATTTCCTTCGATCTCCAGACCAAACGTCAGGTCGGATCGATGGCAGGCCTCGGCGATCTGGCCGAGCTGATCCACGGCCTGCGCGATATGGTCCTTCGGATCGGTCCCCTTCGGATGATAGAACGAAAAACCGCGGATCAGTTTCGTCTCGAAGGCGTGCGCCAGCTCGCAGGCTTTTTTCACGTCGCGCTCAAGGTACTTCTTGAACGGAATGAAGGGGTTCTTGGTGCCGTCGTCTATGTCTTGCAGCTTGACCTTGCCGATCGGCGAGCCGAGCGAGGCTACGTTCAGCCCATACTCGTCTTCGAGCTTACGGATGTGCTGAATTTCCTTAACGGTCAGCTTCATCACGTTTTTGATGCCACTGCCGGCGTCGATAAAACGGATGCTATAGAACTGCAGCCCGAGCGCGGCAAACGCGGCGAACTGTTGCTCGGCCGTTTTTTGGTTGGCTGCTTCGTCGGCAAAACCGCTGAGAATTACGCGGGGCGCGCCGTTGGTCGTCATGGGCTGAGATACGCTGAATGGAGAATGCGGATGAGACGTTCCCAGGCGCGTGCGCAGCGACCGGAATCACTCGCGGCAAGCCGCCGCTAGGAGCGCCGCGCCTGTGCGAGTCGGCCATTGTGATAGCCTGTCGCCAGCGGGGCAAGTGGGGCAAAAGCGAGGGGGCCAACAATTCGCCCGCATTGCACGGTGCAAATAGCCGCTCGGCGGTAGCATTGCGTCATAAGCTGGCCGAAAACGGTTGGACGCGCCTGGCAGGCGGCCTTTATAATTGGAAGCGGAACAGTTCTGATCGAGATTAGCATTATCGAGATTGGCGTTCCCGGGATTCTTGCGGGCGTTCGCCCAGATTTTTCTGCGAGATGAGGCGCGGCGTTCGTCTTTGGAATCGGCTTGCCGAGCGAAAGCGACGCGGCATTGGGCGTCCGCAGGGGCCAAACGGGACACGGAACAGATCAACAGAGGCGCGTCGAACATGCCCCAGATAGGCTTGGTTGCTCTCCATTGCGCGCGGGCTGGCGCCGCAACGCTCCGCATCGTACGGATGCTATTCATCTGCTGCGCGCTTCCCTGCGCCGCCATGGCCGGTGACAAGGCTGCCGATCAGGCATTGATCGACAGTGTGAATACGTCGCTGGTCGAAGCGGGCCAGGCGTATCGCGCCAACAAGACGGCGGAAGCGGCCAAGGCGTTTGCCGCGGCGCAAGCCACGTTCGCAACGATTGACCTCTCGACAATCGACCCCGCGCTCAAGACCACGGTCGAGCGCCTGGGCGAACGGCTGGCCGCCGCCGAGCGATTGATCAAAAAGTCCGCCGCTAACACGCCAGGCGATAAGCCCACGCGCGGACCCACCAAGGCGCCGGTGAAGCCAGGCAGTACGCCTGCAAAGACTCCGGCGAAATCGGACGCCAAACCAGAAGACAAAACCGAACCAAAACCCACCAGGGCGTCGACCAAGCCGGGCAAGGGGCGCAAAGCGGCGCCCAGCTTTTGCGATGAAGTGGCGCCGATCCTGATCGCCAAGTGCGGCGGCTGTCACGTGAAGGGGAATCGCGGCGGCCTGAGCATGGCCACGTTTACTTCCTTTGCGCGCGGCGGAAAGAACGGCGCCGCGGTTCGGCCAGGCGATAGTAACGCCAGCCTGCTGATTGGCGCGATCGTCAGCGGCAAGATGCCGCAGGGAAACGGACCAAAGGTTACCCAAGAAGAACTGAGGACGCTCGCCGCTTGGATCGATGCCGGGGCCTCGTTCGATGGCGAAGATCGCGATTCGCCACTCGGTCAGAAAACGTCCGTGGCGCCCGTGATGGTCGAAGGTCTGGCGCCAGCCACCGGTCAGGAGAGCGTGCAATTCAATCGTGATCTGGCCAACACGCTGGTCGCGCACTGCGCCGGCTGCCACGGCGGCGACACGCCCAGCGGCCAGCTACGTCTGGAGACGTTTGCGGATTTACTCAAAGGGGGCGCCAGCGGCAAGCCGATCGAGCCCGGCAAACCGGACGAGAGCCTGTTGGCGCTGCGGATGCGCGGCGAGGATGGCGACCGGATGCCGCTTGATAAGCCGGCGCTGCCGGAGGCAACGATCGCCCAGTTCGAGACCTGGATTAAAGAAGGCGCCAAGTACGACGGCGCGGATCCAGCCCGTTCGCTCAAGCTAGTGGTCGAAGACCTCGAGGCTGGCCGGCTATCGCACGATGAACTGGCCGAGAAGCGGCTGGCCCAGGCGCTCAAGACCTGGCGGCTGGGCGCTCCGGACGAACAGCCAACCCATCGCCAGACGGCCAACTTTATTGTCGTCGGAAATCTTTCCGAGACGCGGCTAGGGCAACTGGCCGACGCCGCCGAGGCCGAACGCGCGAAGATCGGCCGCTGGCTCAAGCTCCCCGACGACAAGCCTTGGTTCAAAGGAAACCTGGTGCTGTTTGTTTTCAAGCGCGGCTTTGACTACAGCGAGTTCGTGCAAATGGTCGAGAAGCGCGAAGTTCCGCGCGGAGCCACAGGGCATTGGCACAACCTAGGATTGGAAGCGTACGCCTGCGTGATCGCCTCGAACGAATCCGACGCCGACCTGCCGGCGTTATTGGCCGAGCAAATCTCCGGCGCGTACCTGCAAAGCCTGGAGGCGCCGCCATGGTTTAGCGCCGGCGCCGCCCGCGCGATCGCGTCGAGGATGGAACCAAAGAGCGCGCTGGTCAAACAGTGGGACCAAGAGAGCGTGACCGCAACGGCCGAAAAAATGACCGACGGAATCCTTAAGGCAAAAGTGTTGGACGGCGAAACTACTTCGCGCTGCTATAGCTTCGCCCGGTTTTTGATGACGAGCCAGCCACGCTTTCAATCGCTGCTGACCAGCTTGACCGAAGGGGACGCGTTTGCCCCCACGCTGCAAAAGGTCTACGGGGCCAGCGCCCAAGGCCTGCTCGAAGCTTTCTCCCGCCGCCCACCGCCAAGATCCCGCCGGTAATAACACGCGCACGACGCTAGCGCCGCGATCGAATTCGTCGTCCTACTCCCACGCGATCGGCATGTTGACGAGCGGGCTGCGCCACACCAGGCAGATTGGTTTCTTGCCGCGCGTCAGAGGCGCAGGCATTTTATCTGCGGCGCTGTAGACAGTCCGCTTGCCGTCAGGCGCGCTCCACGCATACAGCGGCGCGGTCCAGTGGGGCGGTTTCTTGGTGTCCGCCGGCAGCCCGTAGAAGAGTGGTTGCCCGGCGTCTCCGGTGGCGTCGGCCGGCTTATCCAGCGAGAGCACCGTCTCGCCCTTGGCGTTGTGCGTGGCGAAGATCGGCGTCAGCCCGTCGGCCAGGGTTTGCATTGCGAAGAAGGCGACGCCTGTATTGCTCGCGGCCGCGGCGGGGCCCATCGCCAGTCGATCCGCGCCATTGATCGATTGCTGGAAGGCTGGCGCCGGCAGAGACAATCGCGGGTCGGCCAGGTCGATGCGGTACATGATCTGGTTGTATTCGTAGCGCGGCGTGGGGACCTTCTGATCAGAAAACATGATCGTGTGCGTCCCTTCGAAATAGACGAGCCGACCATTGTCTTGTTGGAGCGCCGGATGCTGCGCGGGATTGTAGAAGGATACTTTGTCGTGCGTAACGATCTTCCGAGCGTAGAGCCAAGGGCCGATCGGCGTCGGCGCCTCGGCATACCAGGTCTCGCCCAGATTCGATGGCTCCCCGGCGCTCTCGCCGACGATCATCACCCATGCGCGCCGATACGCGTTCCACGCGACGTTGCCGGCATGGGCCTGCACCGTGCGATCCGAATCGAGATCGCGCAGCGGATGGAGCGTTTCGCCTGCGCGGAGCTTTCCGGCAAACATCAGCCGACGTTGCTCCGCCGGCGCGATCGGCGGCGCGTCTTTCTTCCAACCCCAGCGCGGCCGTCCCTGGACGTCGCGCTCGACCGTGGCCGCGGTGACGTCGATGCCATCCTTGCCGGGCGATTTCAACGGGCTGCCGGGCGTCAAGCAGGTAAAGGCTTCGTACTCGCTCAGGTTTTCCAGCGCAGCGGCCTTGGCCGGAGCGCGGAGAAATGGGTGCGGATTGCCGAAATAGACGTACTGCCGGTCGCCTGCCTGATGGATCATCGCGTGGCCGTGCGGATGATAAGGGGCGTCCAGATCGAACTGCGCCGCTTTGACAAACTCATTCCGCTGATCGTTCCAGCGGACCAGTCCATGTTGATAAATGGTCAGCGGGCCGCGGATCTTATAGTAGCCGCCGTACATCGCTTGCTGGTCCCCTTCCACCGGCAACGTGAAGAGGGCGTCCAACCAGGTGGGACCGTCGCCCGGCATGGAGCAGGTCGCGCGGGCGAAGCCTTCGTCATCGACGAAGTACTCCAGGTCGAGGCCCAAGGCTGGATCGAGTCCGCCATCGGCCGGCAATTTGGAAGTGGCGCCCGGCACGTTAAAGTTGCCCAGCGGATAGCGCGGCCAATTGGTGTCTCCCCAAAACCAATGCAGGCGACCCCGATAGACCGCGGTTTGCACGCTGTCCGATCCGGTCACTTGCGCGTTCAGCAGTGGCCGGGCAATGGGGGCCTTGCGCCCCGTGAGCACGGTGTCTCGATAGACGCCCGCGCCGGTAACGCGATAGAGCCCTCGGCGATGTTCCGGCGCTTAAGCTTAAGTAGCGCGCGACCTCCAGGCGTGACGTCGAGCGCCGCGCCGCGAAAGCCAAATCCATCGGCCGGGAATTCGTAGCCGTGACTGGAGACCGTGAAGAAGACCTTCTGGTTCATCTGCCCCGGCTCGTAGTAGGCCACCACGCCGGCCGAGTCCGTCAGGTACTGCGAGTTATCGACCGTCCGCAGCTCAGCTAGCGGCACGCCGCGGCCAGTCGCCTCGTCCACGACCTCGATCGTGAAATAGTCCTCCGCCGCCGGGGCCGCGACGCAGGCGCCGGAAAGAACCAACCAACCTGAAATCAAACAGCCAGTCATCGCAACCTATCGCTAAAGCCTGAGATCGCGGCGCTTTCGCTAGCACGTCGTGCCATAGTCTACGCTCGCTCGCGCGGCGATAGTACCTCGCGCGTGTTGCAATTCGCTGCGGAGGATCAATCGCGGAGGATCAGCGATTCGGCTCTTGGACCGCCACGGAGCTGATAGCCGTGGTCGTCGCTCGGCCTCCCCCAGGTTTGCAACGTCCAGGCGTAGGGATAGGTCATGTAGAACTCAGAGTTGGGGCTCAGGTCACGATTGAGCCGGACCTCCTGCGTGTTTTCGAGAATCAAATCACGATCGGCCTCGATAAAATCGACGAACTCCACTTCGGTTTGTCCAATCCGCTCCAGGTCGAACGTAAACGCCCGTTTGGCGGCGACGTAGTTTCCTCGGCCGCCGCGGACCACGTGTGGGAACACGGTCGCCAACGTTTTGGGCGTGGAGTAAAGATCCGCCGAGCGGGTGAAGAGTATCCCATCGTCCGTTAGATGGCGCGCCAGAAGCTGGAAGAACTCGACCGAGAAGAGGTTGCCGGAGTGCGATTGCGCGGCGTGCAGAGGCCAGGTAAGGATGGCGTCGAACATTTCGTCCGGATGGGCCAGCAGCCAACGGCGTCCGTCATCGATGATCATCCGCGTCCTGGGGGAGTCGAGCACAAACTGCCCCTGCCCGGTCTGCGACAGCGCCTCGATCAGCGCGCTGTTGAGCTCGACGACGACCATTTCTTCGACCGCCGGGACCCGCAGCGCCGAAGCGCACGTCTTGCCGTCGCCAAAGCCGATGCATAATACGCGATTGGGCGCGCGATGCGCGGCAAGCCCCCAATCGGCGGCGGGCTCTGTCTCCACCTGCGAATGATCGTCATAACCCCCGTGCGCGACTCCGTCGATATAGAGCCGGTACTTGCCGAGGATCGAGTCTTCTTCCTTGAAGGAGATTCGCTGATGTTGCCTTCGCAACACGACCGTGCCGCTGTGGTCTTCAACCGCCAGGAAATCCACATTGTCGAAGTCAGCGTAATGGAGCGATTTCACCAGCATCAGTGGCCACGGCAGAAGGAGGACGCTGGCCGCGATGGTTGCAATCGTGGCAATCCGCCAATACGAAGCCGACCTTAAACCTGGGCCAGCGGAGTTTTGAGCGGTCGCGTAAAAGACCAACAGCGCCGGCAGGCAACCCAAGATCACCATCGCTGTAAGGGTGATCTCCATTCCACACCAATGCAATAACACAAAACCAACGACGAGGGTCCCGAGCGTCGAGCCAATGATATTTGCAAAGTAAATCGCAGCGACGGACTGTCCGAGCTGCGCCACGGTTTGGCTCCCGGCCCTCAGGAGATTGGGAAAGCCGTATCCCATCAGCAGCGTGGGAACCCCCAGGATTAACGTTACCCAAAAAAAGATGTCGAGCATCGAGTAGACGGTAACCAGCGTGATGTTCCCGGTCAGCAGTTCTGGCGAAGGGTGAAATGTCGTAAAGACCGACGCGCCGATCAAATGCCGCAAGCCTGGAATCCAACTCAAGTGCCCTAGCACCGCGAACAGCGCCAACGTGTAGACACTGATCCCTAACTGGCAATAAGCAAAACGCGCAAGCGGCCCATTGCGCTCGATGCGACGTCGCGCCAACAAAGAACCGGCGGCAATCCCCAGCAGGAAAAAGCACAGGATCGTGCCAAACACATAGACCGTGCCGTGTAGCAGCAGCGTCAAGACGCGATACCAGAGAATCTCATAACCAAGCGCGACGAAGCCGGACAAGAACGACAATGACAGGATCAGCGAAAGTGGTGTTTCGCGAGGCTGCTGCGCCGATGGGACCGCCGCGGCGCTTACATCCACCCGCTGCTCCGTTGGGGCGTCGGTCGCGGGCGCCTCGACTGCCGCGCGGGAGAGCCCCCACGTCATGGCGGCTACCAAGAAGTTGATTCCGGCGGCAATGCGCGTCGTTCCGTCCAAGCCGAACAGGCCGCATAGAAAGTATGTCGATAACACCGCGCCTAAGGCGGCGCCGAGAGTGTTCAACCCGTAAAGCCGAGCAAGATGCCGGCCGATCTCCGCGTCTGTCGCGGTGACAATCCGGCACATCAACGGCAGCGTCATGCCCATCAACATCGTCGGGACCAGGAGCAGCAAGAAGTCGGTTGGGATGACAACCCACAGCGAACTTCCGGCGAGCGCAGCGCCAACTCGCGAGAACACGCTCAGACTGGCGGCTCCGCAGATACCAATCAGAAATTCGGCCAGCATGTAAAGCCGGAGTGGATTTGTCGTTCGATCCGCCAACCGCCCGCCGACCAGCGAACCCAGTCCGAGTCCGAGCATGACCGAGGCCACGGTAACGGTCGTCGAGTAGATGTCGACGCCAAAGTACAGCGTCAACACGCGCTGCCAGACAGTTTGATAGATCAGCGCAGGCGCGCCGGCGACAAAAAAGACCACATAAAACAGCGCGGTAACGGAGCCTTGGCGATTCATGCGACCTCTAATTTACAGCCAGCGATAAAACAGAGTTCAGCCGTTTCGCGTCCATTCCGGCGGCCCCATTGTTCTTCCGGTAAAAAGCGATTCCATGCGGAGCGACAGCTTTTTGAACAGTTCGGCCTCGGACTAAGCTGTCGAATTCATAATCTAACAATAATGTCCGAACGTCGAGATTCCTAGCGCCGCGTCACTGGAATCCCCCTCGGCGGTCGAAATAGAACGCCGAGGGTGCGCGAGAAGGATCGTTTGAGATCCGCGCCCGAGTCGATAGCCGGTTGGGAGTCCGCGCCGTCCGGGGGCAGGTTACCGCCAATACCCCCTGTGTAACCCTCGTGCGGAGCACGAGGGCTGCCTACGAAGACGACGATTCCGGGCCAGGACGCAGCGCACGGCGACCGTAGTCGTCATTGCAACTCGCTGCCGTTCATCACCCCCAACGCCGTTGGCTTTATTTGAAGCCGTAGGCCGGGTTGTCTGTGCTGAAATCAGCGTCGGTAAAGCCATTGTTGACCTTAACGTTGAGGAACGTGTATTCCTCGGTCAACTGCGGTGGATCGCCGGCGCGGGCTGGCCAATCGTAGGCTTCGTAGCGGATTGGAATTTGCATCTCGTCGTCGACGTAGATGCGAGCCAGATGGAAGATGAAATTGCGCCGTGGCACTGGATGCACGACTTGAATGCAGGTGCAGAGGCGGTTGGAAACCTTGGCGCCTTGGATCCAGTTGACGTTGCACTCGCCGTACTTCATGTCGTTGGCGCCGACTTCGATCAAACGCTCCAGCAAGCGACGCATGCCCATCTCGGTGATCGGGTAGCGTTGGCCACTCATGGCCAGGTTGCTGGTCGGCTTGAGCGAGACGGTGCCAATCATGCGGTGCTTGACGCCGTTGCCGTGGGCGAGCAGGCTCCCTTCGTTCTGGCCTTGAACGTACATCGCCTCTTGCCCCTTCACGCGGGCAGGGCCCAGAAAGTACATGTAGACGCTAAACGGACGATGGCGGACTTTGACGAACATGTATTCGTGCTCGCCGAGTTCGCCATTGATGCGCTCGCGCTTGACCAGCGTGCAGGAATAATCCTGGAGCTTATCGAGATTGTTGTAGCCTTCTCGCGCCCAGCGAATCGCCGGCGCCAGCGGATGCTCATTGGCGGTCTGACCAGCTAGCACTTCGGCCGGCACGGTCGAGGGTGGCGTCGACGAAGCGGTTCCGGCCGGCGCCGCGGGGGCTGGTTGCGCTGCCGGAGCAGGCTGGCTGCTGACGGGTTGCGCGGCTGGTTGGGCCGCTGCGGCCGGCTGCTGGCCTTCGATCGGCTGATCGAACCCTACGCGGCGGATGGGCTGCGTCGGTTGCTGTTGGGCCGGTGGCTGCTGCGCGATGGGGCGCGCAGGAGCGCCATAAGTGGGCGTTCCGTAAGTCGCAGTCCCACCAGTGGGAGCGCCATACGCGCCAGACGCGGCCGGAGCGCTGTATGGCGCGTTGTTGTAAACGGCGGCCGGCGGCGGGGCCATCGGCTGAGCAACTGGCGCTGCCGCTGGTTGCGGGCGCGAAGGGGCGTAGGGGTAAGCCGTGGGTTGGCTTGGGTAGCTCGGCTGAGCTGGCGGAGCGGCCGGCTGCTGATACGTCTGACCTACCGCCGTGCTAGCGGCCAGCGATGATGCCAGACATAGAGCAAGGCGCGATGCGCGCCCTCGTGTGAAAGCCATACGGCCGACTCCTTTCGATCGACGATGCGACGGCCAATACTGGCCCAGGCCGACGCTTCTATTTGCTGGATTCCATTCCTGCAACCTGGGACGGCTCGTGCGCGCATGCCGACCAGGCTCCTGCGGGGCATGCAACTAACATGCCGCCAAGCGGGCAACCCGCGGCGATTCGGCCGCCGATTCGCCCTAACAGTCCACCCAGCAAGGTGTTGTTTATAAATGTCCGTGCAGTCACTAGTTGAAAGCACGGGTTGCTGTCATGGGTAGTTATCGCCAATCTCTAGTCCGGAATTTACAATGCCTTGCGTCGCCGGAATCATCGACCGGCGCCCTCACGGTTTAACGCGACCTTGCCATTGGGCCAAAACCGGCGTCTGATGGAAGCCCCACCGGTCATTTTGCCGCATGAGCGCCAAAACAGTCTGCTAGCTGATAAGGAACCCGCGTGCCGCAATCCCCCGTTACCATCGCCACCTTCGTTTCCGCGCCGTACGCTGAGAATACATACGTCCTCAGCCTCGAAGGTCGCTCCGACTGCGTCGTGATTGATCCGGGCTTTGAGACCGATCAGATCATCGCATACATCGAGGAGCAAAAGCTAACCCCCAGTGTGCTGCTGCTGACGCACGGGCATGCGGATCACATTGCTGGCAACGAGCAGATGAAGCAGCGCTGGCCCGATTGTCCGATCGTGATCGGACGACTCGATGAGCCCAAGCTGGCAGACCCGATGCAGAACCTGTCGGGCTTCTTAGGCCTGAAGCTCATCAGCCCACCGGCAGACCAATTGCTGGAAGATAACGAGATTTTCAAAGCGGGCGGGATGGAGTTCGAATCGCGCTGGATTCCAGGGCACTCGTCCGGTCACCTGGTCTACGTGATGCAACACGTGGAGCCGGTGCAGGTGCTGGGAGGCGATGTCCTCTTCGCCGGCAGCGTGGGTCGAACGGATTTCCCGGACGGAAGCATGGAGACGCTGACCGAGGGAATCCACAAGCGACTGTTTACGCTGCCGAACGACACGGTCGTTTTCCCCGGACATGGCCCCGCGACGACCGTGGGCGAGGAGAAGGCGTCGAACCCGTTTGTCGGGCGGCCATCGGGTTGGCGTGGTTAAGTAGCAGGCCGATCAAACGGCGCTCGCCATCAATCATGACGCGTGGCCGTCAACGCTCGATGCGCATTACGGCTTGCCAACTTCCGCAACGGGTTCTTCAGCGCCGACGTCGGGCGGTTTGGCTTTGCCGTTCTTGCGCGGCTTGACCGGGCGTTTTTGCTTGCCGGCGATTCCGTCATCCACGCTGGGGTCCGTGACCTCCGCCGGATTCAGTCCCGCGCCTGGCGCCGCGGCGGGCGCGCCGACGACCGGCGGTCTGACGACGACCGGTGGCGCGGTGGGCGGTTCTTCGTTTTTGCGCTGTTCGGACAGTTCGTGCGGGAGCGCGCCCGTATCGACCAGCATGTAGCCAGCCCAGAAGAACGGATGATCCGCCTTGGGGGCTTCGTCGCGCGAGGCGACCTTGAGCCGCGGCTCCGAACTTGGATCGAGCGTTGTCTCCCCCACCAACAACACGGCGCGCTGCCAGGCGTCGACGGCAGTGGTATGCGGCAACTCCTGCG
>Ga0105046_10015108_pt1 | contig 11876 bp, 9 predicted proteins | sample MAT03_FD_78385 | JGI IMG/M metagenome (GOLD analysis project Ga0105046, IMG submission 78385) | Freshwater microbial communities from Lake Fryxell liftoff mats and glacier meltwater in Antarctica - MAT-03 (megahit assembly) | ecosystem: Environmental > Aquatic > Freshwater > Ice > Liftoff...
GAAGGCCGAGGCGAGGTCGTGGGCATAGAACGCGATGCGATGCGGCTCGAAACTCTCCACCGAATAGCGCACTTCGTCGCCCAGCGTCAAAACACGCCGGACGAACGACAGCGATTCGACATCCAATAGGCTCATATCGGCGTCGGCGTCGGTGAACCCGCGTGCCTCGGCCTCGCGCAGAATCCCCGCGCAGCGCACATAGGCGTATTGAATGTAATAGACCGGGTTGTCGGTGGATTGGCGCACCGCGAGGTCGAGGTCAAAGTCGAGGCGGCTGTTAGCACTGCGCGCCAGCAGCATATAGCGCACCGCATCAGAACTGGTCTGTTCAATGAGGTCGTCTAGCGTCTCGTAATCCCCGCGCCGCGTACTCATCTTGACCTCTTTGCCAGCACGAATTAGGCGGACGAATTGCATGATGATGACGTGGATTTTGTCGGCGTCACCGCCTAAGGCGCGCACGCCGTACTTGACCACCTGATGCTCGGTGAAATGATCCGCGCCCAAGACGTTGACCAATAAATCATAGCCCCGCGCCAGCTTATTCATGTGATAGGCGATGTCGGGCAAAGTATAGGTCGGTGAGCCGTCGGAACGCAGCACAACACGGTCTTCCGTGTCGCCAAAGCGCGTGCTGCGGAACCAGTGGGCGGGCGCGACTTTAGCGTTTTGCGCTTTGATTTCGTCGGTTTCGGTCTCACGCACTGCGCCGGTATAAATCAGGTCACGCGCTTGCAAGGCTTTCAATGTGGCGTCAACCGACCCATCGTCATATAACGCATTTTCATTGAAGAAATTATCGTGCTTGATTTGGATGCGCGCCAACGTCTGCTGAATCATCAGGAACATCTTCTGTTCGGCGTATTCCTTGAAGATTTCCCAATCCTCGTCAACTAGGGTGTGACCTTTTTCGCTCACCAATAACTCGGCGAACTCTTTGAGGTATTCACCCTGATAGAACGTGCCTTCTTCTTTGGGCAGTTCCGCCGGGAGGCCGAGCGCTTGCAGATAACGGATTTTCATGCTGTTGCCGAGATTACGCATCTGCGCCCCGGCGTTGTTGAAGTAATACTCGCGCTGGACGGTATAACCGGCGGATTCGAGTAAACGCGCCATCGTGTCGCCGACGATGGCGCCGCGACTGCGCCCGATGTGCAGCGGGCCGGTGGGGTTGGCGCTGACGAACTCGACTTGGGCGCTTTTGCCCGCGCCGAGGCTGATGACGCCCAGTTGGTCGCCCGCAGTCGTGATATGAGCCACTTGGGCGCGCAACCAATCCGGGTTGAGCCGGAAGTTGATGAAACCCGGCGGCGCGACCTCAATGGCGGCCAAGAATGGCGCGCTTTCGAGGTGTTTGGCGATGGCTTGGGCGATGTCTAGCGGCTTCATCCCGATGGTTTTGGAAAATGCCAGCCCGCCCGCATAGGCATAATCCCCCATTTCGGGGCGGTTAGGCGGCTTGATTTCGACGGGGGGAAGCACGAAAGCGGGCAAATCACCGGCGGCTTGGGCGGCGCGCACGGCGGATTCAATCAGGGTAGCGTGGGCGTTAAGCAGCGATTCCACGGGTTGACCTCGTTATGGGTGAAAAGTGACAGCATAAGGCTGGATTGTATCAGAAAGGGGGGCGTTTGGGGGATGATTGGGCGGTTCAGGGGACGTCGGGGTCGCCTGCGAGGGTATACAGCAGTACGCCGATAGACGAGATGAAGAAACTGCCGATAATCCCGGCGATTTGAAGTTGCCCAATCACAACATCTCCGGCGGTGATCGCGCCGTTGCTGCCGAACCCCAGCACATCAGCGAGGCCGCACATCGAGGCGAATACGATGCCGGTCAGCCCCAAGCGCGAGCCGATTTGCTGGGCAAGATTGGACGCTACGGTGGTGTAATAAGTGAATTTGACGTACAACAGCGCGCTCATGACCACCATGCCAAAGCCGCCCAGAATCATGACGAGTTGTACCAATCCGACCCCCGGCGTGGGGGGACGCCCGACCACGCCGGGGAATAGCCCCATCACCAGCAGGACAAACCCCAGCGCGCCCAGCACGATTCCAAACTGCGCGACGCGCACCATAGCTTAGAGACCTTTAGTGATAGAAGTCCCCTCTCTAGTTGTCGAGAGGGGATTTAAGGGTGGAGGTTAGACCCCCAATTTACGGGCGACCTTCAACAAACCGCTGACGCTCTTGCCATCGATCAGCGTACCGTCCATCACCCAAGCGATGGCTTGGCTCAACGGGACGCGCTCGACCTCGATAAATTCGTCCGCATCGCCCGGCAAGCGTGATTCAATCAGGTCGGTGGCGAAAAACAAGTGGATGAACTCGGTGGTATAGCCGGGTGCGGCGAAAATCCCGCCCACGGCTTCTAATTTGCCGGGGCGGTAGCCGGTTTCCTCTTGGAGTTCTCGGACGGCGCAGACCGCTGGGTCTTCACCGAGTTCCAGCGTCCCCGCCGGGATTTCTAACATGACTTGATCCGCTGCCAGCCGGTATTGGCGCACCATCAGCACATTCCCGTCGGCGTCCAGCGGCACAATTGCCACAGCGCCGGGATGGGTGATCTTCTCCCGCACAGCCGATGTGCCGTCCGGGAGGGTGACATCGTGTAGGTCTAGTGTGACGACCCGCCCTGTATATAAATGTTGGGTACTGGTGATGATTTCACGCATGATGGATTACCGTAGCCGCAGGACTTGACGGTAATAAATTCGATCTGGGTCGGTAATTTTGTCCGAGTTCAGCGCCATGATGTCCCGGATGAGGACATTGCACTTCATCGAGATGCCGAACAGCGTCTCGTATTGCTCGACGGTGTAGGTGTCTCCACACACGCCGCCCACGCCGATGGCTGTGCCGACAGCATTGGGGTCGGTGACACTCGTCCCGGACGCGGCGGTGTTAAAGCCGTCGGACGTGCCTTGACCGCAGTTCGGGATTTGGATTTGCTGGCTGATGCTGATTAAGGCGGGGTTGGCGATGCCATTGTAATTGGCGATGGTCTGATAGCCGACGCCGTAGCGTAAGCCGATGCGGAACAGGTTTTCGCCCGCGCTGACGGTGTGCGTGCAGTCCGAGCCAACCGGTTGCACCGATTGCGCGAGGGTGGCCGTCGGTTGGAAGAATTCCGGCGTCGGGGTCAAGGTGGACAAGATCAGCGGCGCTTGGGCGGTCTGGGTCAACGAAAAGACCGCCTGAGTCGCGGCAGCCACATCCAACGTGACTTGTAAGATAATTGGGTCAGTTATTGGCTCCACCTGTGCGACCGCGGTGATTTGCGCGTCTAAGGTCGCTTGGGCGTTAGCGGTGGCTTGGGCGTTCAGGGTCGCCAGAACGTCGGGCGTGGCGGTGATGACGACAAACTCAGTCGTCACTTGTGGCTCTGGCGTCGGTAAAATGGGTGTTTCAGTGCCAGTAGGCGTCAAAGTCGGCAGATTTTGAGCGACAGCAGTCGCGCGGATTTCCTCGGTGCTGGCACTCAGCAAGCACCCGCTGGAAAGCAGGCTAATCGCCCCCATACAAATGGCGATACTTAGGTTTCGCAAAAATTTAGGCAACATAACCGTCATGCTCCCGGCGGTGATTGTGCAGCAAGCTTCACGTATTATATAGTGTACCGTGCGCTTTGCCTAATTTGATTTGGTGGACGGGCGTCAAGTTCATTAGGGAGACTTAAAATGCGCGTCATCTTTGTGCTGTTGAGCCTGTTGATTCTATCGGGGTGCGAGGCCGTATTTGGCCCAGAACCCAGCGCCACGCCGACCCCGCTTTACCCGGATTTACAACCCAGTCCGACGCCCGACATCCGTTTTCCCACTGAAATCTCTAGCGATATCCCGATGGGGGACGGCGTGACCATCCCGTCTGTAGCGGGCTTGCCAGCCGAGTCGGGCGTCGCCACCGAAATCGCGCTGCCAGATATCGTTCGCCCCAAGCTGATTACGGTCACACTCCGTAGCGGCGGCACACTCAACGCCGAGGCGTATGCCGGACGGACGGGCGCGCCGGGGATTTTACTGGTCGGTGCGAGTTTTGAGGGGTGGGGCGGCGCGCCGGTCACACTGCGCGATTTTGGCTATACGGTTTTGACCGTACAAGGCGGGGTCAGCCTTGATGCGATGAACCTGTCAGCCATGCTCGATACATTAGCCGTCCAGCCCGACATCGACCCGTCGCGCTTATTCGTGATGGGTGTTGAGGAGGGCGCGACGATGGCATTGGTCGGTTGCGCCGCAGATTCGCGCTGTATCGGCGCGGTGGTCATCAGCCCGGTCTCACAAAATACGTTGACCGCCGCCGCCCGTGCGATGGGACCGCGCCCCATCTTGTTCGCGGCCAGCGGTGAGGACGGCGACTCGTTGACGGTGGCTGAAGCCGCGCACCAAGCCGCCCAAAATGCTGTACTTCAGCCCTTTGAGGATGCTGGGCGGGGCGCGGACATCCTGCGCGTTCGCCCGGATTTCGCCCGTCTGCTGGGCGATTGGCTGGGCGAAATAGCACGATAGAGTCCTGAGAAAGAGCGCAATAAGCGTGACGCATGATGTTCCCGTGATAACAACCTTAGCTTAACATCGTTGCGATATAATCAAATCCTAATTCGGATTGAAATATAAAGGGGAAAACCATGATTCAAACGCCAGAAAAATTTCGCCACCGCTACGCCATCACCGTGCGCTACGGGGATATGGACGCGCTCGGCCACGTCAATAACGCCAAATATCTGACCTATGTTGAACAGGCGCGCATCATCTATGTGCGCGATTTAGGGTTGTGGGACGGCAAAACCTCACAATATGGCATCATCATGGCGCGGGCGGTGGTCGATTACAAATCACCGGTCACGATGGATGACGGTGAGGCCATCGTATTCAGCCGCACGGCGCGTATCGGCAACAAGAGTTTTGACATGGAACATTGGATCATGGTCGAGCGCGAAGGCCAGTCGATTTTGGCGGCCACTGCCATGATCGTCGGTGTGGCGTTCGATTATCTGTCGAACGCCACGGTAGTCATCCCTGACGATTGGCGCGAGAAAATTAGCGACTATGAAGCATAGGGATGAGTGATGAGTGACCAGATTGGCTAGACTTAACGTCTGAGATTCGGAAGCGAGTCTCGTGCCGATTTCGTATGGACTCATCGCTCATCACTTTCAACTCATCACTCGGTTAGTAATATAACTCGAAGCCGAAGTTGTCACTGCTGAAGTTGAAGCCGGGGCCGCCGTCAAGGTCGATGAACGCTTTAACGGTGACGGGGATTGTGCCGCTGAGTCCTTTGGGGAACGCATTATACGGGATGTGTATCCAGTAATCCGTCCACTCGCTCGAGTCATAAGATGGCGTGACGACTTCTTGGATAGTCAAGTCACCGTCCCCGTCGCAGTAATAATCGTCGTAGTCCGGGTCACACTTGATGGTCGTGCCGTCCTCAAAGTAGAAGAACAAAGCCACCCGAACCGGCGTGTCTTTGGCGCTCTCAGCCGTGAAGTTGAGATAGGTGCGAATGCCGCTGTCGGTGCTGTGGTCGCCAGTCGCGTCAAATTCTTGGCTGGCAACGCTGACGGTGAAGTTTGCCGTGCTGGTGGTCGTGTTGTTGCCGCCGCTGCCGAAATCAATGCTGAAGGGTTCTGCCTCACTGGGGTTTTTTAGCGCGCCCGTGCCGTTGAGTCCGACATTGGCTTGCGCGGTGAAATTTACCACCCCAGTAAGCCCTTCTGGAAATCCGCTGTAAGGGATCCAGAACCAATAATCTTCCCATACGGTGTCGTCAAAGGATGGGACAAGCACGGTCTGAACGCTGATGCCATTATCTGGGTCGCAGTATTCTTTGCTCATATTGGCGCAACTGATCGGGCTGTCGTCGGCGTTGTAATAAAACACCGCCACCCGCACTTCCTGATCGCGGTAGCCGAGGGCGCGGATTTCGGTATGCACCTTGATGCCCGATTCGCCGCCGGTCTCTGTGGCGACATCATATTCGATGCTGGTGATGCTGGCGGATAGACTTTGGGTGACGATGGCCGGGGCGGTATCGCCGACCGGGTAGGTCAGGGTGATGGGGGCATTGATGGTTTGGCTTCTGACCGACGCCAGTTCTTCATTAGCGCAATCGCGCATTGAGATGTCATAGTCGCCGGGTTCAATGTCGAAAGTCACGCTCTGGCCGGTAGCGAGTGAGCGATTCCCAAGTTGATCGCTGCCCCAGTTGGTGGAGGTGATCAGTGAGATGTAGACGAAACAGATGCTGGTTTTGTCGGTGTTTTGAATGGTCAAACTGGTATCGGCGGTGGTCGTGGCGGCGCCGCTTTCATAAGCAGCTAAGACGGTTTCTACGGCGATGAACGGCAGCACGCCACCCAAACGCCCCAGCGTGCGTTCTTCACTGCGAACCATCGTCGGGATGCCGAGGAACTGCCCCAGTCCATTGACGACCAAGCCCCCGGAATTGCCGGGGGAGATTTCGGCATCGGTGCGATACCACGCCGGGACGCGGCGCTCGAACAGGTTGGCGTTCTCAACGCTGGTGATTGACCCTTGTGTGACGATCAGATAGCCGTCCCCGATGTCCGGATAGCCAAAGACCCAGATTCGTTCGCCTAAAACGGCCTCGCGTGAGGCGTCTTGGAGGGCGGGCAGGTTCAGGCTGCCGGGGCTGATCGGATTGCCTTGTGCGTCGCGATCAATTTGTAGGATTGAAAAGTCGATGTCGTTGAAATCTTGCACGATGCTGGCGAAGCCAATCACGATGGGTAGCTCGCCAACCTCACTGGTGCTGTAAATCAGGAAGTCTTCACCGCCCTCAATGACGTGATGGTTGGTATAAATCAGGCCGGACGGGTCAACAATCGTGCCAGAGCCGGTGGATTGGGCTTCCCCACCGCTGAAGTTTTCGATATAGACCACTGATTGCGAGATACGGGCGATGTCGGCAGCCGATAAACCGGTGTTTTCCTGCGCGGCGGCTGTCCCGCCCATGCCTAAAGCCAATAATATTAGGGTCACAATACTCAAAAAACCGCGCCGCATCATGGGTTCCCTCCGAGGGTTGTTGTGCCAAAAGAGCCTAGATAAGATTATGACACAATTTTTGATTGTCAGGTGATGCGGATTAAGACGCCCAGCAGGACGTCCGTCGAGATTTGAGATTTGATGCCTTGCAATTTCAATAGGTTTTGGCGTTGGGAGGGATATATAGCGTGAGCGATCACACCGATGGGAATCGCACTCTGCCGCCACACCCCGCAAAAATCTGAAATACACTCCAACACTATCCATCACTTTTTTAACGCTTGGGCATTGTGTACAATTGAATCGACGTTTGATAGATAGTCTTAGTTGGAGGACACCCCCTTGCGTATCGTTACTTTTACGCGCAGCACGCCCGACACCGCCGCGAAGGTGGAAGTCGGCGCGAACGGCGCAGTGACATGGGGCGGGACGGCCACCGTCGTCAACCCGTGGGATGAATATTCGCTCGAAGAAGCCATTTTGCAAGCCGCCAAAGCCGGTGGCAAGTCTGCTGTGATTGCGCTGGGCGCGGCCATACACGATGACGCGCTCAAGCACGCGATGGCGATGGGTTTGGACGAAGCCTACCGCATTGAGGACGCCGGTTTAGAAGCCACCGATAGCTTGTCTTATGCGACGGCGGCGGCAGCTGCCGTCAACAAATTGGGCGATGCCAAGCTGGTGATTTTCGGCAAGGAATCGGTGGATGTCGGGACGGATAGCCACGTCACCCAGACCGCCCGCAAGCTGGGCTGGGCGATGGTGAGCTATGTGTCCAAAATCTTGAGCATTGACTACGCCAGTGGTGTGGTCAAGGTCGAGCAGTTGGTTGAGGGCGGCAAACAGGTCGTCACGGCGCAACTGCCGGTGGTGATGAGCGTTCTAAAAGGCATCAATGAACCGCGCTACCCGACCTTTATGGGCATTCGTAAGGCGGCCAAAGCCGTCATCCCGGTCTGGTCATTGGCTGACCTCGGACTCGGCGCGCTGGCGAAGAAAACCCAAGTGCTGCGCTTTAGAAATCTGCCCGCCAAGAATGTCGAAGTCGAGATGTTGACGGGTGAGCCGGAAGAAGTCGCAGCCAAATTGGTCGATAAATTACTTGCAGAGAAGGTGCTGTAACCCCCATGAGCGCGATTTTGGTATGGATTGAAACCGTTGACGGGGCAGCCCGCACGACCAGTTGGGAAGCATTAGGCGCGGCCAAAACCCTCGCTGTCGGGTTGGGGCAGCCGGTGGTTGCGGTAGTGATGGGCAAAAATGCCGCCGCCGTCGGCGCGCAAGCGGTGGCGCATGGCGCAAGCAAGGCGTTGGTCTGTGAGGACGCGACGCTAGAGCCGTTCCGGCTAGAGCCGTATGCGGCGCTGCTCACGACTCTGGTAAAAGAACACGCGCCGTCGGCAGTCGTGGCCGTGGCGACCAGTGCCGGGCGTGAATTATTGGCCGCCTGCGCCGCCGATACCGACAGCGCCATGTTGAGCGACGCGATTGAACTAAGCGCCGTTGACGGCAAGGTCAACGCGGTGCGTCCGGTTTATGCCGGCAAAATCCTGAGCGAGACCGCCGCCGTCGAAGGCGCGGCTTTCGTGACAGTGCGCGGGCGCGCCTTCCAACCCGCGACGGATATCGGGGCGACGGGCGAAGTGGTCAGCGTCGCGCCGGTTTTGACAGAGGGCGCGGTCACAGTCAAAATCGACTCGTTCGAGGCTGAAGTCGGCTCGGTGAATCTGGGCGACGCCGCCATTATCGTCAGCGGCGGGCGCGGGATCGCCAACAATCCGAAGGACGCACCGGGCGGCACAGACAAGGCCGATGTCTGGAAGGCTCAAGACGGGTTTGAGACCTTGCTCAAGCCGCTGGCTGAGGTGCTGGGCGGAGCCGTTGGCGCGAGTCGTGCGGCGGTAGACGCCGGTTATATCAGCTACGCGCACCAAGTTGGGCAGACCGGCAAAACGGTTGCGCCCGCCTTGTATATCGCGGCGGCCATCAGCGGCGCGATTCAACATCAGGCCGGGATGCGGAACAGCAAGGTGATCGTCGCTATCAACAAGGACGGCGACGCCCCGATTTTCAAGCTGGCTCGCTACGGCATCGTCGGGGACATCTATAAGATCATCCCGGCCATCACCGCCGAGTTGAAGAAGCGGTTAGGGAAATAAACTTCACCCCCTAAGTCCCTTCTCCGCATCGCCTAACCATTACCCACATCTTTTTAGGGGTGGATGATGCGGATATGATGGGATTAACGGGTATGGCGCGTAGCCCTCATCCCCCAACCCCTTCTCCCTCAGGGAGAAGGGGAGTCCTGTCAACCGCGAATGATGTCTTGTGTTTGGGGTGATTCCCCTCTCCATGAGGGCTAGGGGTGAGAGCTGATGGGTCGTCCCGAATCTTTCTCATAAACTTGTGGGTAATGGTTAGTCATGAAGGTGAAGGTGCTAAGAGGTGAGGTTTATTGCCCCAGCCGCGCATCGGACGGGTTGACCTCATACACCGCGCCCCACGCCAGATAATGCGTGAAAATATTGTCCTCACGAATCACCGTGCCATCGGCGGCGCGGACGATCCGCGTGACATTGATGTCTGACCCTTCTACCGGGAATTCGGTCTGCAAAGCCTGACCCAGCGGCACATCCGGGTTGGATTCGTAGGTCACTTCTGCGATGCTGTTTTGATTGGCGATGCGCGGCGACTGAATCTCTACCGTGCGCCCGGTATTGGTGCTATAAAACCGGAACTGGATGGTATCGGCGGCGGGGTAAATCGAGACCTCAATCAGCAGATGATGCGGCGTGTCGTTCTGGAAACGAAAATCGCGCTCCGGCGTGTAAATCGAGGCGTCGAGTCCGGGTGGGAAATTGCCTTGCTCATAATAGCCGACGCGGTAAGGGTGGGCATTGCGCTCAATAATGGTATAGCCGCCCGCGAAAGCCGCCCGAAAAACCGTCGTGCTAACTTGGCAGACCCCACCGCCGATTCCGTTTTGGGTGCGCTCACCAAAAATGACTTTGGCGTCCACGAACCCGGTCTCATAGCTCAGGTCGCCTAAAACCGTATTGAAGCTGAATTCTTCGCCGGGGCCGATGATGATGCCATCCATCTTAGAGGCCGAGACCGCGATGTTGACGCGACGGTTGGCGTCACTGCCGGTGAAGGTGGTGGTCGCCTCGCTCACGCGCTCGATAATCCCCAATTCCGCCGCCGTGACGGTGTTGTGGTAGCGCGGCTGGACATAGGCGAACTGCATCCGGGCGGTGCGGTCTGCGCTCAGGGCGCGGGCTTCCATCTCGCGGAGGGTGGCGGCCACATCTAGGCTGCGCCCGCCGATGGCCGGTTGAATCGGCTCTAGGCCGCCGGTGGCCTCGTTAAAATGGAATCGCCCATCGACCGGGGAACTCAACAGGCCGGGCGCGAGGCTTTCTAAAAACACGGTTGCGCTGCTGAAATCGATCCCGACTTCGTAACGATAGACGCCTTCGCTGACGGCCACGAGGTCGATTTTGAGCGCAGAAGCGATCTGATCGGTGGTCAGAACCCACGGCCCCAGCGGATTGCCTTGCCCGTCGTCCGCAATTAAAGTCAGGCCGCCGGATAGGGCGGTGCGCGCAGTATCCGCCGCTTCGTCCAAGTTTTGAATGGAGGCCGGTTGTTCGCGGATGATGAGCGGGATATCCGTCCCGGCTTCGGGGTGAGTCAGGGCATAATCCAGTCGCGCCAATGACGCGCTGATGTCCAATGTCTGGGCGGTCTGGGCGGGCGTGGCGATGACTTCTAGGCCATTGACGGTCAAGCCGCCGGATTCCCCCGCTTGATTCACCTCGACGGCCAGCGATTGCAACACGCCTAGCGACTTCGATTGATCGTAGGTCAGGCGTGGGGCGATGGCCGCACCGTTCAGATAGGTCAGGGCTTGGCTGGTTAAGTTGCCGATGACGTTGCCGCCCTCGCGCCCGGTTTGTAGGGCTTGGGCGACGGCTTCCGAGGCTTCAATGGTGAGGCCGAGGTCGGCGGCGCTGAATGTCCACGTTTGATCTCCGGCGCGTAAGCGGTAGCTGACGCCAGACGCGCTGGCGTAATGCGCGGTCAGAATCTGCTCGGCCTCCGGCGCGGTCAGGCCGCCGAGGTCCATGCCGCTGACGGAGACGCCGGGCAAAATTCGGTTTAGATAGGCAGTGCTGGCATAGGCGACGAGGCCGCCCAATAAGAGCAGTGCCAAAAAACCGCCCCATAAAATCAAGATGACGACCCGCACCGGCCACGGGTTAGACTCGGACGGGGTGGGCTGACGAGTATAGGATGGGGCTACGCTCATGACAAACCTCTATCATCGGATTACAGCGAAATTTTGTGAACTTGACGATTCTACCAGAACTTCCTGTTATAATCTGTCAATATGATTGACACATCCTCCTCCCAAACCTTTACTTTTGAGGTGATCGCCACCGACGGCGACGCCCGTGCCGGTGTACTTCACACCCCGCATGGCGATATTCCTACGCCTGTTTTTGCCCCGGTTGGCACGCAAGCCACGGTTAAGTCCATCATGCCGCGTGATTTGAAATCGATCCCCGCGCCGCTGATCCTCGCCAACACCTATCATTTGCATCTGCGCCCGTCCAGCGAACTCATCAAAGAGTTGGGTGGGCTGCATCGCTTTATGGGCTGGGATGGCCCGATTTTGACCGACAGCGGCGGCTTTCAGGTGTTTAGCCTCGCCAGCATCAACAAAATAGATGATGACGGCGTGACTTTTCAGAGCCACATCGACGGCTCGCGACATCGCTTTACGCCTGAAAGTTCGATGAAGATTCAAGAGAATCTCGGCGCGGACATCATCATGGCTTTTGACGAGTGTCCGATC
>Ga0105046_10015109_pt1 | contig 11876 bp, 11 predicted proteins | sample MAT03_FD_78385 | JGI IMG/M metagenome (GOLD analysis project Ga0105046, IMG submission 78385) | Freshwater microbial communities from Lake Fryxell liftoff mats and glacier meltwater in Antarctica - MAT-03 (megahit assembly) | ecosystem: Environmental > Aquatic > Freshwater > Ice > Liftoff...
AGCGGCGACAAGATCCGAGCGACAACTTTCGCACAGTCTACGGCATCGAATGTGTCCCGTGCGATTCGCAGATGCGCACAATCCTCGACCCAGTCGATCCTGCCGAACTGCGGCCCTTGTTTCAGGATCTGTTCCGTTGCCTGCAGCGCGGCAAGGCGCTGGAATCGTTCGTCTATCTCGACGGACATTATTTGCTGTCGCTCGACGGCACGACCTATTTTTCATCGACCAAGGTGCATTGTTCGTCGTGCCTGGAGAAGCACCATCGCGGCTGCGCGATGACGTATTCGCATCAAAGCGCTCTTGTCCACGTACCAGCGACTTCGGAATATCGCCATGCTTTCGTCCAACCATGGTTGTCCTCCCCAAAAAGGAAACTAACCACGGTAGCAAAGTCAGAAAATTGCTTCAGGCAGGCTTGCCGGAAGGACACGACGCAGAGAAGATTATTCTAGTGATGGACAATCTGAATACGCACACCCCGAGTTCATTCTGCGAAGCGTTCGATCCGACAGAAGCACACAGGCTGACCAACCGTCTGGAGATCCACAATACACCAAAACATGGCAGCTGGCTGAACATTGCTGAGTGCGAACTAAGTGTCCTGCAGCGGCAGTGTCTGGATCGCCGAATTGAGACCGCTGAGTTTCTCGGCAGCGAAGTCACAGCATGGCAGGCTGATCGCAACCAGACGGCCAACAAAGTCAACTGGCAGTTCACAACATCAGACGCTCGCGTCAAACTCCGCCGCCTGTACCCAGAGTTCCTCCGACGTGACAATGACCTCCCAATCCCACTTCCGACTGCTGTCTTTAACTAGTAATCTCAACATGGCCAGACCACTAGCCGTTCCTCTCATTGACAGCCGAGAAAGCATCCTTTTTCGCAGGGATCGTGGGCTTTGTTGGTTCACAGGGGATTTGCAGACATCCGCCCGAAAGAGAGGCTCCCATCAACGCCTGCCACTGAATTCTGGAATCTTCCTAAGAAACCTCCCAAATTCCCTATTCAAACATTTGACTCGGGACGGGGGCGCAAACATCATACACAATTGCCAAAAGAGGGAGCAGGGGAGGGAATTCCTGTCCTTCTGACAACGTTGTTTCAAACTGGTTTTAGAGTACTCTAAAAAGGTGGAGGGTTAAAAATGAAGAAGATTTTGTTCATGTTGGTCGCGGCGGTCGCGACAGTTGTTATGAGCAATAATGCGCATGCGATTATTGTTTTGAGTACAAATGTTGGCGGGAACGCCAATATTGGAGTGAATGGAAGTCTCGTCAATCCAATCACAATCGACAATGCGCTGAAGACAATTTCGATCGATGTCGATTTCCTCAAGGCAGGAGTGCCGTTCTCGTTGGGTTTCAATGCTACTGGAGCTGGAACCATTCTATTTCCGGATAGTGCTGTTTACACTGTTACTTTGACAACCAAGAATTCAATCACTCCATTTAACACGGGTCTTGGATTCGCGATGAATGGCTTCGATTTGACTGTGTCGGATCCACCAGGAAGTCCAATCGTGGCGATTGACAGTTTGCCAAGTAGCCCCAACCCTACGAGTAATTCGTTTGCAGCAATTACAGCTGGTAATCCGCTCGCTGGCGTAGGCGGCTTTCGTTTTGGTGGTTTCAATGGCGGTGGTGGCGAAATCTTTAACGGACAAACGGCTACCAACACATTTTCATTGGCCGTTGTTTCCACGGCTGCAGCATCAAACCAAAATTTCGCTTTGAACTTCACTGCCAATCCAGAACCAGCAACGCTGTTGCTTGGTTCATTGGTAATGATTCCGGCAGGCTTTATTGCTCGTCGTCGTCGCAAGGCGGCTCTGGAAGTGGTCAAAGCGGTCTAATCAATTGCTGACAGATTGCGTTTCAAATCAGAGCTCAGGTCTCATCATCAGGGACCTGAGTTTTTTTACAACAGTCCGCTGGCGGGCTATGATTGGGCTTTGGCAGATTGGCGGATAATGCTGTAGATTTCCTGCATCCATTTGTAGATGCAGGGAAGCGAAGCGATGGGACATCGGTGGTTGGACGTCACGGCGTTGGTGCGGGTGTTTCTTGATGTGGCTGATCGCGTGTGTCGGCACTGCGGTGCAAAGATGCATGTCTGCGGTCATCGGCGGCATCGAATCGAGACGCTCGAAGGGCAGCGGAAGATTGTCTGTCGCCTGGTGAAGTGTATCGACCGCACGTGCCCGGGCAATCATCGGACCGTGAGCCCGGAATCGGAAGCGGCCACCTGTCACGTCTGCCTCGTTCGATCTTTGGCTGGGATGTGTTTTGCTGGATCGGTCACCGTCGGTTTTCACGGCATTGGTCGGTTCCTCAGATCCGTGGTGAACTGCAGGACAGCTATCAGATTCGAGTCTCTGACGATGCGATCGAAGATGTGATCGCGAGGTATCAGGCGATCGTGGCCGCTCGTGAACAGGATCCTGAGCGGCTGGCAGAAATCTATGAAGACGTGGACGACGTGGTGCTGAGCATTGATGGACTGCAGCCGGAGAAAGGCCATGAGACACTGTATGTTGTGCGGGAGTTCACAAAGAAACGTGTGTCGTTTGGTGAGCCGCTGGTGAGCAGTTCGGCTGCGGAAGTGCGTCGGCTGGTTGTCCGGGCGCGGGAGTGGGCCGAGCGTCTTGGCAAAAAAGTACGTCTGTGGATTTCAGATAAGCAGGATGCCTTCCTGACCGGTATCGCCGCCGAATTCCCTGACGTTCCGCATCGCCTCTGCCAGAACCATTTTCTGCGGGATGTGGCTCAACCGATGTTGGAAGCCGACAGTCATGCGAAGGTGCCAACTCCAGTCGCTCCAACGCCGCAGCCTCATGCGGAGAGCACGCTCAACAAAGAAACGACCTCAACTTCTCGCAGAACTCGAATCCCGCTACAAAGATTCTTCTTAGCCCGCCAGCGGGCCGTTGTTATTTTTACCGCGGGCTCTTCTTTACTCTGCTTACAACAACACTTTACGCGGTTCCAGCGTCAACTCTACTGATGTCTGCTGGCCGCCTCGGATGACGTCGAGTTGGATCGATTGGTCTGGTTTGAAGGTGCCCATCAGACGATTAAGGTCATCGTAAGTGCGGAGTTTTTCACCGTTGATCGCCGTGATCTGGTCGCCAAGGAAGAAGTTCGAGCCTTGTTTGCTGCAGCCTTGTAACCCGGCTGCTTCGGCTGGGGTGTTGGGATACACGTACAGGACGACGAGTCCTCCTGCCAGCAGCTCTTGTGGGATGCCGTTGTCTCGAGCGGTTTCGCCGTCCAGAATCGCGATGCCCATTGATGGCGTCTGGTTATTGATGGCTTCGTGCATGATCAGTTCCACTGACTGATGCACGTCATTCACCGGCACCGCAAAACCCAGTCCGGCTGACGCTCCGCTGGTGCTGACAATCGCTGTGGTGACGCCTATCAGGCGGCCGGCACTGTCGAGTAATGGGCCTCCGGAGTTTCCAGGATTGATCGCTGCATCGGTTTGAATCATCCCGGCCAGAATGTTCCCGTCGTCGCTGCCGACGCTGCGGTTGAGTCCTCCGATGATCCCCGTAGATAAAGTCCGTTCATAGCCGAACGGATGACCAATCGCGAGGACCGATTGCCCCACCTTCAAATCATCTGATGCGCCGAGCGTAATCGGTACCAACAATGAAGGTTCGGCGGCGATCTTGAGCACCGCGATGTCGTGCTTGGAAACGGCTCCCACAAACTCCGCCGAAAAGACTTGCGGAGCAGCAGAACTCGACGACTTCCCCAGCTGTACTTCCAACTCCGCTCCTTGCCGCAGCAAGGCGTCCCGCACGACATGCAGGTTCGTGACGATGTGCCCGTTTTCGTCCCAGACGATGCCCGTTCCTGAACCAATCTCCTGGTCTGCAATGACACCTTGATTGACCAATTGCGCGTTCTTTGACTTAATCCGGATGTAAACAACCGATGGTGCGACCTGTTCGAACAACTGGTTCCTGATGACTTCGTCGGAAGCGAGTTCACCGCGTGGCGTGACCGTGCGTAGTGTGTAGTCGTGCTGATTCCGCCACGAATCTGTGAATGTCTTGAATAACAGCACTGCGACCAGACAGAGGAGTACGATCACCAACCAGCCGTTTGCTGCGGGACGATGATTCGCTTCTCGTCTTTTTGAATCCTGTTCGTGGTCACTCATAGTTGTTGTTTCGGATTATCTGATCCTGAGTTGCTGGTTTTCGCGGCCATTGCATGTCGCGAACGTAATCTTCGCCTATTATCCGCGTTCTGCAAAGTCAGCTTTGTGATTCCGCATGAACATGAATCGCATTGTTCACCACGGAGTTCACGAAGGAACTGGCGATGAACCAAGAACCAAGAACGTAATGCGTTTTTCTGACTTCTCCGTGTTCTCCGTGAACTCCGTGGTAAAACAAATCGCAGCTTTCACCACGGAGGACACGGAGTTGACGGAGGAAAGTAAAATTGAGGATTTAATTTCGTGAAATTTGGCTACTAGGATCAGAGTATGTTGCTCGAAGAGGAATTGTCATATCAAATCATTGGGGCGGCGATTGAAGTTCATCGGGAACTAGGGCCGGGGTTACTGGAGTCTGCTTATGAAGCTTGCTTGTGCCATGAGTTCACTCTTCGCAATATTCGCTTTCAACGTCAGGCGGAACGTCCCGTCAGCTATAAAGGTTTACTGATTGATTGTGGATACCTCATCGACATCCTCGTGGACGAAAGGATCGTGCTGGAACTGAAAGCAGTGGAAGCATTTCTCCCGATTTATGATGCTCAACTAATGACTTACATGAAATTGACTAAACGCCGCTTGGGTTTTCTGATGAACTTCAACGTACCAATCATGAAGGACGGCATTAAGCGTATCGTGCTGTAGTTTATCCTCACCAACCTTCGCAAAAACGAATCGCAGGATTCACCACGGAGAACACGGAGTTCACGAAGGAACTGGCGACGAACCAAGAACGTTAAACCATGATCGTTGAAGGAATCGTAACAAGTGTCGATGCTGTCGGTCGCCTGAACGTCGCTCCCATGGGGCCGATTGTTGTGGGTGACTTCACAAGTTTACTGCTGCGCCCGTTTCAGCCTTCGACGACTTTCAACAACCTTGCGGCAACGCGATGTGGTGTGTTTCATGTGGTCGATCGAGTGGACACTATTGCTCAAGCGGCGATCGGCAGACTGGAACAACTGCCCGCTATCGAGCCCGCGAATACGATAAAAGGCTTTGTCCTTAAAGATTGCTGTCGCTGGTTTGAGTTCGAAGTGGACAGTATTGATGCATCTGATGCCAGAAGCCAGATGCCCTCAACAATCGTCTATCGCGGCGAACGGCGGCCTTTTTACGGATTCAATCGCGCTCGACATGCGGTCCTTGAAGCAGCAATCCTGGCAACTCGACTTCACTTGCTGTCGCAACAGCACGTATTGGATATGATGAGCTTTTTGGAACCGGCAGTCGAGAAAACCGGCGGTCCGGAAGAAAAATCTGCGTTCGCCATGTTAAAAGAATTCATTGACAGCAAATATCCAGAATGACCCAAATCGATATCACAACTGGCTCACGTCTTCACTTTGGACTCATCTGCAACACGCTGCATTCTCCGTGGCGGTTTGGTGGTATTGGAGTGATGCTGCGACAACCGGCCTGGCGATTGTGTGTCGCACTAATTGCAGCCGACACAGACACAATTGACGCGGACATGGAAGTTGCCGGTCGGATTCATCATTTTCTGGCCCGCATTCGATCACACCAAAACGTGTCGTCGCTGCATATCGAAGTTCATCAGAATCTTGCGTTGCATACGGGACTTGGGAGTGGCACACAGTTGGGACTTGCGTTGTCGGCCGCGATCGAAGTGATGACACATCGCCGTCTACAGGAAGATCCATTTCAGTTGGCTCAACTTGCGGATCGTGCTGAGAGATCGGCGATCGGGACAATTGGTTTTGCTCGCGGTGGATTCTTAGTAGATCATGGTGAATCGCGAGCAGCTTCATTGAATCGGCGGGTGGATCGGATAGCGGTTCCCGAGGGATGGCGTTTTATTCTGGTTCATCCCGTTGATTCTCAGGGCTTGTCCGGAGAAAAAGAACGAGCGTTTTTTGGTCAGCGGGTTCACATGCCGCAGACGTTGATTGAAGATCTGGGACAACAAATACTCACTCAGATCGCCCCGGCAGTTCGTGAGAACAGATTCGAGCAATTCGCGGCCTCGCTGGAGAATTACGGGCAAACTGTGGGTGCATTTTACGCGGGAGAGCAGGGCGGTGTGTTCGCTCATCCCGCCATGACGGAGCTTGTTTCGCATCTGCGAGCAAATGGAATTTCCGGCATGGCACAGTCTTCGTGGGGACCGTTGATTGCTGTCCCGGCGGCTTCGCAGGATCATGCAGAGGAAATCATCAAGTTGATTCCTGATGCGATCGCTGACAGCACCTTAAGCGTGTCCGTTTCTGAGCCATTGAATTCGGGTGCGACCGTTCGGTCGATTGTCGATGATGCCGTGCGTGGGGTTGTATAGCAAGAACGACAGTCGCCAGTTGGCAGAGAAACGAACGACGTTCTTGGTTCTCTTCACGTTTTAACCAAGCACCAAGCACCAGGAACGGTTCAGAACTTATGACCCGCTCAGAAGACGGATTTCTTCCAGCAGCGTTGACTTCAGTTTCTCCAGAAGTTCCGGATTTTCGACTTTGCGCTGGTGTTCGTCCACCACATAAAAGACGTCCACCACCTGATCAATATTTGTGGCGATGCGCGCCAGATGGACCGTCAGCCCAAAATTGAATAACGTGTGAGCCAGCGTGTAGAGCAGCCCCTGAGTATCCGTGGCAAATACGTCCACCACTGTGAATCGCTCCGAACAGTCATTGTCGATGCCTACCTTTGGCTCCTGTCGCACGATGACCGGATTGATGCGGTTGAAGCGATAAATCCCACTCCGGCGAAAGACGCTTTCCACCTTCTTCTTGGCGGTCAAAACGTCCCCTATCGCGACAGCAACGTCTTCAATTCGCGATTGCGGCACTGGACCCGTGAAGTCGTTGTCGGTAACACGAAAGTAGGCAATCACGACGCCATTGGACGTCGTACACACCTGAGCCGCCAGAATATTCATTCGCAGGCCGGACAGAATTCCCGCGATACTGTGAAAACTGCCGTGCCCGAATCGACCGGGAGCAAACACACGATAGCTGACAGTTTCTGTTTCGGCATCGAACTCGCCTTCAATCTTGACTTCAGATTCATTCAGCTGATGAATCATGTCTAGGTCTCGCGCGATGCGATCGGGCTGCTCCGTCATCAGATAAAACGGCGGCAGCGAATCCAATTCTTCATCAGCCCACTTGCTCCAGGCCTCAGGATCTGTATTGCTGCCAATCGGCACGACGGAAGTACGCACAGCGGTCCGCACCATCTGAAGTCGTTCACTTTCCAGATGATTGTACGGTCGACCGCTAAGGATCTGCATCGCCCGGTTATACAGATCGGCCAGCAATTCGCCTTTCCAATCGGACCAGACATCGGGACCAACGGCTTTGATATCTGCGACCGTGAGGACATACAGCATCCTCAGCAATTCAGGTGCACCTACCAGCCGAGCGAAATCGACGAGCATCGTGGCATCGGTGATATCACGTCGAAACGCCAGGTCCGGCATAATCAAGTGATAGCGTACAAGAAACATGAGCATCGTTTTCTTATTCGCCGCCATTTGCAAACGCACGGCAACTTCGTCACACAATTGTTCACCGACGATACTGTGATCTCCTTCGAGTCCCTTGCCAGCGTCATGCATCAGCATGGCTAAGTGCAAAGTCGCGCGATGACGCACGCCCTGATAGGCGGAACCAACTGGCGATTCGTCATGTGCGAACGACGTCATTTCGTCCATGGCTTTCAGAGTGTGCTCGTCCACCGTAAAGCTGTGGTACTGATTAAACTGCATCAAATTTCGGATACTGGCGAATGGCGGAATCAGCCATTCCAAAATTCCGGTTTCGTACATGGCTCGCAGCGTATCGGGCAAGCCGTCCGTGAAACGCAGAATATCGCGGAATCGATCGGTGGCTTTGCGGCTCGGTTCCTCCGGCAGCCCGAGAGCAATTTGGCCGATCGTTTTGCGTAATTCCGGGGAAATTTTTGCCTTATTCTCCGCAGCACTCACAAAGACATCCAGAACGGTCAGCGGATCTTTCAGTGCTTCGCGGCGAGCTTCCGGCACTTGCACCATGCTGTCGATGATAAGAAATCCTTCCGCTGATTTTTGGGGCAGGATGGCATTTCGCAAACGACTGAAAATCGACGGCCTATGAGGCACCTCAGCCACGCGACGCGCGACGGCGGCGACGCGAGACGTGTGGCCAAAATACTTCTGCATAAAGGCTTCGACAGGGCGCAACTGATTTAAGGCACGGAAAACACGTTGCTCAGAAAGTTGCAATTGCAATTCGCGGGTCATCACATCCTGCTTTTGATTTGTCAGCGAATGCAAATCCGTTCGCAGCGACGAAAGATATTCGTCAGCCAGGAGCAGGTCGTCCAATTCCTGCTTGCTGATGTCACCTTTCTGCTGAAGCTGAGCAGGATCCGGATTGCGATAACGAATAAACGACACCCATCGCAGCAAGTGCAGATCCCGCAGGCCGCCGGGTGAACGCTTCAGGTCTGGTTCAAGCTGATTCACCGAGTTGCCGCGTGTCATCCATTCTTCGCGTCGGGATGCAACCAATCTCTCGATCATTGGTTCTGATCGAGCTGAAAAAACTTTGGCGCGGACTTGCTGCAGTGCGGTCTCGGCGAGCTTTTCGTTGCCGCACAAGAATCGGGTTTCGATCAACGAAGTTGCAAATTGAATGTCTTCGCCAGCAAATCGAATGACGTCCGAAATCGTGCGAATGCTGGAACCTGGCTGAGCTCCTGCATCCCAACAGTCTCGAACTACGGTCGATAAGAATCCTTGCGCCGTTGCTTGCTGCTTTGAGTCCATCAGGAACAGCAGGTCGATGTCTGAAAACGGGGCAGGGCGGCGACGACCGCTGCCGCCAACTGCCAGTACCGCAAATGACGTCGGCGAAACCTGTGGTCGCATTTCCAGCTGTTGAGTGACAATCCCGCGGATGAATTCATCGACTTGATCGGACATCCATTGGCAACACACGATTCCGCCTTCGCCCGCTTGCCTGCGTTCCTTCACGCTACTGCGCATGGCTGCAAGAACGGCACGTCGCTGCTGAATCAGACTGTTGATGCTTTGTAGATTTGTTGATGACTGTGTCACTTCGGGTGCCTGTTCTGTAGGTCCTTTCTGCCGGAAAGGACTTCGCAACTTGATGCGACCAGCGACCTGACAATGCTGATTGACAGGCAACTCGTCGCCGTTGAGCGGATATCCGCCCTTCGGTTCGCCTTGCGGCGAAAGTCCAGCCCGGCAGGCTGGACCTACTACGTTTATCCGCGACGAACGTTGTGCCGTTTATTCCAGATTAACAACTCGTCTGCTTTTCAATTCAAACCGCGGCAATTCTCCTGTCGCCACCGATCGCACGTCAATGACAAATCCAAGTCGCTGCCGCAACGCCGATTGAACACGCTCCATTAACTGGACCACGGTATCTGCACCTTCGGGGACCGGTTCAATCGCCACGCAAATTTCCTGCATCGCGCGAACTGTCTTGAGTTCAATTCTGAACTCCGCAACCTCAGCAATCTCGCGCACAACCGCTTCGATGCTCGACGGAAAGACGTTATTGCCTCGCACAAATACCATGTCGTCCGAACGGCCCATGATGCCACCGTCGAGCCATGTGAGTTTTCTGCCTGCCGGATCGTCCGCTGTTGAGGCTTTCACCAGATCGCGTGTCCGGTAACGAATCAATGGGCTGCCAATCCGGCCAAGATTCGTGATCACCAGTTCACCGACTTCGCCAGCCGCTACCGGCTGTAATGTTTCGGGATGCAGAATCTCGGCAATGCATTCGGTCTCCAACAGGTAAAGGCCGCCGGGACGATCTTCACTTTCGATGCCCAGCGAACCGACCTCGGTCATGCCCCAGTGATCGATCACGCGGGCTTCCCAGGCGTCTTCGATTCTGGCCCGAGTCGCTGGAATGGTGCCGCCCGGTTCCCCGGCAACGATCAACATGCGGACAGACGTTTCTTTGAGATCGATACCTTCCGCCGCCGCAACTTCCGCCATACGCATGGCGTAGGTTGGAGTGCAGCAAACAACGGTGGCTTCATTTTCAATCATCGCCTGTAGCCGCACGGATGTTGACATGCCTCCGCCCGCGATACAGAAGTTTCCGAATCGCCCGGCACCTTCGAACGCGGCCCAGAAGCCAATGAAGGGGCCAAACGAAAACGGAAAGAAGAATCTGTCCCATGGTTGAACGCCGGCGAGCGTATAAATCTGCCGCCAGCATTCCATAAACCAATCCCAACTTTCCTGAGTATCCATCCAGCGAATGGGACGACCGGTTGTACCTGAAGTCTGATGGAGTCGCCGATATTTCGTGGACGGAAAAGACAGATTGGTGCCGTACGGCGATTGCGCCGCTTGACTGTCCACGAGTTCCTGCTTCGTTGTCAGCGGAAGTTGCGACAGGTCTGCGATGCCTCGAATCGACGAAATGTCTACGCCCGCCGCCTGGAACTTCGTGGTCCAGAATCGATTGCGAGGAATTATTGTTTGCAGCATTTCAACAAGGCGCTGCGACTGCAACGCTTCGATTTGAGATCGGTCCTGCCAGAGTGTTTCGATATCGATGGTCACGAGAAATGAGATCCAAATAGTGGCAAGTTGTCGGTTCGAATCGGTCGAGCTGTCTTGTAGTTTTGTAGGAGGGGTCTCCAGACCCGTTCAAGCAGGATATCAGGACCAGCAACGCCACGAAACCGGCAATTAGAAATGAGCCCTGATTGAGATTGCACGAGGATTTTCTCGACAAAATCCTCCTGTTATGAAACAATGTGTCGGCTGAAGCAATTTCCGTCCACCTGTATTCACATCGCCTGAGCCAAACCCAATGAGTACCGTACGAATTAGCGATATCATTTCAGTCGATGAGTGTCTCGAAGGAGAACTCGTCTCGCGGATGAAGCACGAATACATCGCGGGGGCTGTTTTGCAATGGTTGGTGCAAAGAACGCCCACAACATGATTTCAGGGAACGCACTAAATACTGTTCGGCACGGATGTTGCCTGCATTAGGATGTAAACATTCGCTGAAGGTGTGGGCATTTTGGAATTGATCTGGCGGAGAATCTGCGGATCTTCTAATTCTGCACGTAATGAGTACGTTGCATCTGGAATGGAATCCGGTGGAACAGTGGTTGGAATCACTACGGGCTCTGGTGGAAGAGTTGCGTCGTGAAGTCGGGCAGTTGCGTGCAGAGAATGTCGAGCTGCGTCGTGAGGTCGGCTACTGGCGCAGTATGCATGCTCGGGCGATCGAGCGAAACACGAAGCTGCAATCTGAATTGGAAGAAGCGAAGGCCGAAATCCGACAGCTCAAAGCAGAGCGCTTCGGTAAGAAAACAGAAAAGCAGTCCGCCAGCGATCGTACGAATCGGCTCGATGATCCAAACGAGCAGGCCGCCCCGAAGAAGAAACGAGGGCAGCAGCCAGCAAATCCGCGACCGAAGCGCCGAGATTACTCGCACCTTCCCGCACGCATTCAGGAAATCGATGTTCCGGACGACGCCAAAGTCTGTGCTTGCTGTGGTCTGCCGCTGGAGGGACTGGGGCAGCATGAAGACAGCGAACAAATCGAAATCGAAACGGTGACCTGGCGTCGCGTCGTCCGACGCAAGCGGTATCGTCGAACCTGCAAATGCACGGATCAGCCACAGACAGTGACTGCGGC
>Ga0105046_10015110_pt1 | contig 11876 bp, 9 predicted proteins | sample MAT03_FD_78385 | JGI IMG/M metagenome (GOLD analysis project Ga0105046, IMG submission 78385) | Freshwater microbial communities from Lake Fryxell liftoff mats and glacier meltwater in Antarctica - MAT-03 (megahit assembly) | ecosystem: Environmental > Aquatic > Freshwater > Ice > Liftoff...
CGGCGGGGTGCGGATCGTGCCGTGCTTCCTGCCGGTCAAGAGTCCGTGGCTGAACCCGATCGAGCCGAAGTGGGCGCACGGCAAGAAGGCCGTCGTCGAACCGGAGCGGTTGCTCTCGGCCGACGAGGTGCGGACCCGGGTGTGCGAATACTACGGCTGCGATCACCTGGAACCCCTCGAACAACTATCCGCCTGAAACTGCACTAGGATCACGCCTGCCCCGGAATGGTAGGCCTCTCCCAACCCCGGCATACCCATGTTCCTCATGGTCGGCGGCGATGGCACGCTCGGCACCGCGCTTCAGTCCTGCCCCACGCGGCCGGAGGGGGTCGTCACCACGTCGCGGCGGGAGCAACTGCTCTCGTATCGCGTCGATCTGGCCGACGCGCCCGAAAGGGGTCGGTGGAAATGCCACCGCCCCGGCGGTCGCGCGGCTTCGTGCCAGGCGATCGTCGGGGCGGTGGGATATGTCAAACGGCCGAAGCCGGACGGAGGGGGGAAAGTCGGCGATTTATGGGAACCGGCGGAGGCCGGGTCAGGTGGCGTTTCGGGAAAGCATTGCCTTCCCAACTGAGGAATGCCGGGAAGGTGCGGACTTGCGCGACCGCCGGGCAAATGGCGTATACTGGCCGTCGTCCACATGCCAATGAGGGTGCCGTCATGCGTCGTTCGCTTCTGGCCGTTGCCGCCGTGGTCGTCGGGTCCGCCTCGGCATCGGCGTGCGCATGGGATTCGGAATTGATCCGCCACGAGAAGGAGTTCCGCTCCGGTTATCAACAGCCGAAGCAGCGCGCGGAGCCGCCGGACACGGTGAAGCGCGCCTTGCCGTGGGCGATGGGCGGCGTCGGGGCGGTGCTGTTGCTCGCCGGCGGGGTGTCGGTCGCCCGCAACTTCTTTCGGGGTTAACCGTGTCTGGGGTAGGGAATTGCGTATTCCCTTGTTTTCTAAGACCTCACCCCCGGCCCCCTCTCCGTTCCGGAGAGGGGGTGTTCACCCGCTGCGGTGGTATGGCGTCCGGCGTGAGGAACCGAAACACCTTGGAAAGCCAAATCCGGAACACGGTGAATCGGCAACGTTTCCCGTTTGAACACCCCCTCTCCGGGACGGAGAGGGGGCCGGGGGGTGAGGTCTTCCAAACCATTGCGAACCCACACACCTAACCCAGACAGGGGGTTAACCCTCATGCTCCGCGACCGGCCGCTCGTCCTGTTGCTCATGCTGGTGGTGGTCTTCGGCGTCGGCGCGCTCGGCGGGGCGGGGCTGACGGACGCCCTCGGCGAACCCACGTCCGGGCCGAAGGTGCCGATGCCGCACCACGTCCCGTTCGCCCCCGGCGCGGCCAGTTTCCGGTTCGCGATGGTCCACGACGTGTTGCACGAGCGGTTCCCCAAGCACGGCCCGGCGTTCTATACCGAGCGCGACCGCGTTGCCCGCGCCAAGCTCGCCGCGCTGAAGCCGGACTCGGACGAAGCCCTCCAACTTCACGACGACATCGCCGTCGGGTTGGACCGCCTCGGCCGCTCCGGGGAAGCCGTGGAGGTCATGCGGAAGAAGCGGAAACTTCAGCGGGACCGGCGACTGACGGCCATCGCCACTTACGAAACCCTGGCGAACTTGGGCACGTTCCTGGTTCACCAGAACTTCGCCAAGTTGCAGTCCGGTTCGCACGAAGCCCGTGCCGCCGTGAAGGAGGGGCTAGAGCACATCCGTACCGCCATTCGCGTGAACCCGAACGCCCACTTCGACCGGGAAAAATGGCAGGCGACCGTCATCGAGTTCATGCTGAACGTCGCGGACAAACCGGAGTTGCTGCGGGAGTCGGACTGCTTGGGGAATCGGCTTTCCACTCAAATCGACGTGGCGGCCTTCCGGTTTCGACCACCGGATTCGAGAGTCCACTCACACGGCAATGGGGTCGCGCGGTCGTACACTCCGACGTTTGCAACTCGCATCGCACCGGAATTCCGACGGCTGCTGGTCGCGGCGGACGGCGACGCCGGGGCGATTCCGCCCGACGCGGCAGCCAAAGTCCGGGCTGGAATCACCTGGGTCTGCGCGGAAATGGATCACCGGGTCAATAGTCGCGGGGAGAACCTGAACGCGGCTCCGTTCGACGAACCCATGCTCGGCATCATCGGCATGTGGCGGCAGGGCGGCGGGGCGAACCCGCACTTCGCGCTCGCCATCGGCGAGACGATGCTGCGGGTCGGGCAGAGGCAACTGGCGTGGAGCGCCTACGAGCGGGCGAAGCGGTTCGCCGGGCGCTACTCGCCAGACGCGGCCACGGTGCAATTCCTGCGGACGCACTGCGACGGCCGGCAATCGTTCATTGAAAGCACGCTCCGCACCGGCGCGACGGCCGACTGGCGCGCCCGGTTCGACGCGGAGTTGGCGTTCGGCGAAGGGTATCAGCGGGCGATGCAGGAGTACGAAGCCGCGAAGATCGCCGCCGGCAGGGACGTGTACGACCCGGCCTTCCTCGACGACTTCCAGAACGACCGCGAGCCGATCAGCACCCCGCCCGGCGACGAGGAATACGTCCGCCTGGAAGCGCCGAACGCCGCGTGGTATTGGCGGCTGGGTATGATCTTCGCCACCGGGCTGCTCGCGGCCGGTATTATGGCATTCGCGCTGAACCGCCGACGCGGAGGGGGTGCCGCCGGAACACCTCTCCCCGTTGGGGAGAGGTCGGTTGCGTAGCAACCGGGTGAGGGACTTTCCTTGCATTTCCAAGAAGAAAGACCCCTCACCCGGCAACTGCGTTGCCGACCTCTCCCCAGCGGGGAGAGGTGGGAAGACACCGCTCCGCCATCGTCACGACTTCACGCCATTCGGTATAACACCCTCCCATCCCGGAGCCGTTCCCATGCTGCATACGCTCGCCCTCACGCTCGTGTTGTCCGCCGCGCCGGACGCCGACAAGTCCGCCACAGCGGTGGAAGCACTGACGCAGGCGCTCGCCGCGAAGCCGGCCGACCTCGCCGCGCTCGCGGAGAAGGACTTCGCCGCCGTGCCGCTGACGAAGGCCGACGCCGCCAAGGCCCGCGCGGCCATCTGGGACGCCCACGTCGCGCATTTCAAAACCGACCGCGCGGGCGAGTTGAAGGCCAAAAAGTTGACGCTCGACAAGTTGGAAATGCCCTACGATTACACGGTCTACGGTAAGGCACCGGCCGGCGGGCATAGCCTGTGGCTGTCGCTGCACGGCGGCGGCGGCGCTCCCAAAGCCGTCAACGACGGGCAGTGGAACAACCAAAAGAAGCTGTACAAGCTGACCGAGGGGATTTACCTCGCCCCGCGCGCCCCGACGAACACCTGGAACCTGTGGCACGAGGCGCACATCGACCGCCTCTTCGACCGGCTCATCGCGGACTTCGTGGCGGTGGAAGGGGTGAACCCGGACAAGGTGTATGTGCTGGGGTACTCGGCCGGCGGAGACGGCGTGTATCAGCTCGCCCCGCGTCTGGCCGACCGCTGGGCCGCCGCCGCGATGATGGCCGGGCACCCGAACGACGCCAGTCCGCTGAACCTGCGGAACATGCCGTTCGCCTTGCAAGTGGGCGGGAAGGATGCGGCGTACAACCGCAACAAGATCGCCGCCGAGTGGGGCACGAAGCTGGACGTATTGCAAAAGGCCGACCCGAAGGGGTACGAACACTTCTTCAAAATCCACGCGGACAAGGGCCACTGGATGAACCTGGAAGACAAGGCCGCGCTGCCGTGGATGGCCAAGTTCACCCGCAACCCGATCCCGGAAACGGTCGTCTGGCGGAAGACCGGCGCGCACGACCGGTCGTACTGGCTGGCCGGGAAGTTGCCGGAGAAAGCCGTCGTGATCGCCACCCGCGCCGGGAACGCCGTGGACGTGACGACGGCCGACGACGTGGCGAAGTTGGTGGTCCGCTTCGACGACCGGATGCAAGACCTGAACAAACCCGTCGCGGTGAAGTTCAAAGGCAAGGAAGTTTTCAACGGGACCGTGAGCCGCACCGCCGGAACGCTGCTCCGCACCCTGGCCGACCGGGGCGACCCGAAGCTGATGTTCGACGCCGAAGCGACGGTGGAGTTGAAGTGACCACACCCCTCCCTCATCGAGTTTGCCCATGCGAACCGCGCTCCTCCTCATCGCATTCACCCTGCCCGCCGTCGCCGCGGAGCCGGTGACGCCCGTGCTCAAGCCGAATGCCGACGCGCTGGCGAAGCTCGCCGCGCTGAAGCCGAACCACGGCGTCACGCTCGGCAAGGCGGCCGTCGTCGGCGACTTCAACGCGACCGCCAAGAAGTACGAGCTGCACAAGACCGGGCCGCGCGGCCGCGACTACTGCAATAAGTTGTGCTGGGCACCCGACCGCGAGCGGGCGCTGTTCCTCGGCGCGAACCACGCCGTCCCGCACCGGCTCAACGACGTGTGGGAGTTCGACCTCGGCGCGCTGACGTGGGCGATGCTGTACGCCCCGGACCTGCCCCGCGACTACACCGGCATCGGCAAGGACTTCTCCGACGTGGAATTCAAAGATGGCGTACTCATTACGAAGCGCGGCGGGCCGGCGATCATCGCCCATACCTGGTGGGGCCTGAGCTACGATACCAAGCGGAAACGCCTGCTCTTCATGAACACTTGGGTGACGGACAAGAAGAAGGCGGTCGAGGCGTTGAAGGGCGACCCGGCCGAGTTGTACGCCGGCCCGCCGCTGTGGGCGTTCACCCCGGCCACCGCCACCTGGACGCCGCTCAAGCAGGCCAAGCCGTACCCGGTGCCCATCTTCGGCGGAATGCTGGAATACATCCCGGAGAGGGACGCGACCGTCTGGCATGTCAACAACTGGCAGATGCGCGGCACCTGGAAGTACGACGACGCGAAAAACGCCTGGACTGACCTGAATGCCAACGGCGGCGGGAAGGCGTTCGAGGCCGAGGCCGCCGAGCCGGAGCAGATCGGCTACCACGACCCGGCGCGGAAACTGTTCGTCGTGCAGCGGCACAAATCGACGCACCACTTCGACACGAAGACCCTGACCTGGAAGAAGACCATTTCCGCTGAGAAGGACGACGCCACCGTCCCCTACGGGCACGACGCCACCGGCACGTTCCACCGCGACCCGGTCAGCGGCAAAGGCATCCTGTTCGAGTACAAGGCGAACGCCCTGTGGAGCTACGACCCGGACGCGGCGAAGTGGACGAAGCTGAAGCCGGACGGCGACCCGATGCCGACCGGCGGGAAGCGGCTGGGGTACTTCGACCCGAAGCACAACGTCTTCGTCGTCCTCGACGGCACGACCGTGTGGGCGTACCGCCCGGCCCGCTGATACACTAACTCAAGGAAGCGATCCCAGTGCCGAGTGGGGCACGGAACCGACCTCCCCTCGTTGAGCGGAGTTGAGGACACGGCTTATCGACTCGGCTATTGGGAATCGCATTGCGACTTCTTCCAACGTCGGGATGAGCGGCACCGAAACCGCAGCGGAGGTGGTGCCGCACCGGCGCGACGTGAGGTGTATAAACCGGCTTGTCCGCCACGGGATGGCACGCCCGACGCGGATTCGCGCACGAGGGGGCCGCATCGTGACCCGCCAATTCTGTTCCCCCAAACGGGTGACGTGCGCGCTCGTGCTGCTGGCCGCGCTGGTGGTCGGCGGGCTGGCGTATGTGTCCGTCACCGCGCTGGGAGTCGAAGCGGCGCAGCGGGAGTCCGTCGCCCGCACCGACGCCGTGGTCCGCGAGCGGTTCGCCCTGTGGCGGCTGGACGGGTTCGTGTTGCCCGTCCTCGGTTTGGAAAACAACCGCCCGTACTCGCACTACTTCGCCCTCTCCGCCCCGTCCGCCGTCGCGCTGAACGCCGCCGGGGACCCGACCGCCGACCCCGGCCGCATCCCGTCCCCACTGCTCACCGCCGACCTGCCGCCGTGGATGACGCTGCACTTCCAACTGGACCCGGAGCGCGGGTGGGAGTCGCCGCAGGTCATCCCGACCGGGCTGGCGAACCGCCTGAACGCCGAGCCGTTCGGCCTGTTCCTGACCAACTACACCGACGGCCGGTCTGCCCAGTTGGGCCACCTCCGCGCCACCTTCCCGGCCGCCGCCGCCGCCCGCGCGCTCGCCAGCCAGGAGCAAGCCGAACCGGACGAGCCGCCGTACTTGGTGCCGGTGCCGCAGGCCGACGACCCGATTTTGGACAAGCCCGCCCCGCTGCTTCGCCCGGACGATCCGCCCGGTTGGTCCAAACCCGCCGCCGGGGAACTGGTCGCCGCCGGCCGGGGCGGGACGTGGTGCGACGTGCCGGAAATCCAAGTCGCGCGGCGACCGGAGCCGGAGTCGGCGAAGAAGGCGGAAGAGCGCGCCGCCCCGCCGCTCGTGGCGGACCTCGCCAGGCAACAACAGTTGAACTTGAACCCGCGCGCGCCGGAACCGCGAACCGAGTCCGGCCGCGACGCCATGGCCCGCAAGAACTCCACCGACAACGTGCTGCAAAACCGCGCCGGGTACGAGCCGGGCGGGAAGTTGCAAGGATTCCCCGCCCCGCCGGGGCGCGGAGTAAATCCCGCGAACCCGCCGGAGTTGAAAGCCACGATCCCGGCGGCGGACGAGAAGAATCTGGAAAAGCAAGCGGCCGAGTGGACCGAGTACCTTCGCAACGGCGTCGTGCGGCTGAAAGAACTCCGCGACCTGGAACAGCAAGCCAAAGATGCGCCCCCGGCGGAGGCGAAGAAGGGAGCCGAGCGGGCACGCCGGCCGTCGGACGCATTGGTCGAACAGCGGGGCCGTCGGCGGGCGAACGATTACGTCGCGCTGGCCAAGGAGGGCGGGCCGCAACCGCCGGCCGGGGAAGCGAAAGCCGGCCCGCTGGTGGTACCGGTGGCTGTCCACCTGGGGCCGATCCGCCCCAGGTGGCTGACCGTCCCGGACGGCTCCCGCCTGCTGGTGCTGGTCCGCGCCGCCAAGTTGAACGAGAAGACCGTCTACCAGGGTGTCGTGCTGGACTGGCCGGCGCTCAAGGGCGAACTGCTCGCCCGCGTCTCCGACCTTTTGCCGGTCGCGGATTTAACCCCGGAGCCGTTCGCCCTGGACGCCCCGCCCGAACACAGTATGTCCGCGCTGCCGGTGCGGCTGGACGGCGGCGCGGCGGTGGAGTTGCCGCCCGCCGGGTGGACGCCGTTGCGATCCGGCCTCGTCCTCGCGTGGGCGGCGGCGCTGCTCGCCATCACCGCCGTCGCGTTCGGCGGGCGGGCGGTGGTCGCCATGTCCGAACGGCGGGTGCGGTTCGCGTCGGCCGTCACGCACGAACTGCGGACCCCGCTGACCGCCATGCAACTGCATTTGGACTTGCTCAACAGCGGACTCGTCACGGACGAAGCGAAGAAGGCCGAGTACCTCGCCACGCTCACGGCCGAGGCGGATCGGCTGAACCGGCTGGTGGAGAACGTCCTCGATTTCGCCAAGTTGGAAAAGCAGTCGGCGCGGGCGGCGGCCCAACGGGTGCCGGTCGTTTCGGTGCTGGACGCGGTGCGAGTCACCTGGACCGACCGCCTCGCGGCCGACGGGTTCGAGTTGATCGTTGAAGCGGAAACGCCGGCGGAGGCCGCCGTGGTCGCCGACCCGCGCGTCATCGCGCAGGTGCTGGGCAACCTGATCGACAACGCCCGCAAGTACGCCAAGGCCGCCGCCGACCGTCGGGTGCGGGTGCGCGCGACCGCAGTCGGCACTCGCATCGCGCTGACGGTGGAGGATCGCGGCCCCGGCGTCCCGGCGAATGAGCGGGCGACCGTCTTCCGCCCGTTCGCGCGGGGCCGCGACACCGCCGACAGCGGCGGCGCGGGCCTCGGCCTGTCCCTCGCCCGTCAGTGGGCGGAGCTGTACGGCGGCACCCTCTCGTACCGGCCCGCTGCCGATGTTGGTGCCCGCTTCGTGCTGGAACTGCCGGGCGTGTGATTCGCTGTTCCGCGAACCACGCCGTACACGCTCCGCTGGCCGGGGAATACCATTCCCCCATGAACCTCTCGCTCCGCCTCGGCACCCGTCGCAGTCCGCTCGCCCTCTGGCAGGCCCGGCATATCGAGGCGCGGCTGCTGCCGCACGTCGAGCCGGTGCCGATTGAACTGGTGCTGATCGACACCCACGGGGACCGCGATCAGGCGAGCGCCCTGAGCGACATGGGCGGGTTCGGCGTCTTCACCAAGGCCATCCAGGACGCGCTCCTGGACCGCCGGGCGGACGTGGCCGTTCACAGCCTGAAGGACTTGCCCACGATCCCCACGACCGGATTGGAACTGGCCGCCGTGCCCCCGCGCGGGCCGACCGGGGATGCGTTCGTGTCGGAAAAGTGGAAGCACTTCGACGACCTGCCGGCCGGCGCGACCGTCGGCACCAGTTCCCTCCGCCGGCGGGCGCAACTGCTGAACCGTCGGCCGGATTTGAAACTGGTCGAGTTGCGCGGCAACGTGGACACGCGGATTCGCAAGCTGACCGAGCAGAACTTGGATGCGATCATCCTGGCCGAAGCCGGGCTGGTCCGCCTCGGCCTGGAACGCCACGTCACCGAAGTTCTGGATGTCGAGTGGATGCTGCCGGCGGTCGGGCAGGGGGCCATCGGGCTGGAATGCCGGACGGACGACGAGTACGCCCGCGAGGCGGTCGGCGGGGTGTCCGACCCGGATACATGGGCGCGGGTGACGGCCGAGCGCGCGATGCTGGCGGCGCTAGGCGGCGGCTGCCTGGTGCCCATCGGGGCGACCTCGGCCGTGGATCGCGGGGTGCTGACGGTGCGCGGGGCGGTGCTGAGCGCGGACGGCACGCGGCGGGTGGTGGCCACCCACACGGGGCGGGCGGACGCGCCGCTGGCGGTCGGTCAGGAGTTGGCCGCGATGCTGCTGGCCGAAGGCGCGGGCGAGGTGCTGGTAGGGCTGGTGTGAAAACGACCCCGCCCGCGGGGTGAGCCGCGGGCGGGGCGCGTGGACGGGGAAATTCGTCGTCACCGGTTTACATGTCTCGCATCGGCCGTTGGGACAGCTTGGTCAAGTCGAACGGCTCGCCGGTCATCTCCTTCCACTTCGACTTTTGCTCGGCGGAGAACGTCTTCTGAACCTTCTCGGCGGTGTCGTCGGTCAGGTTCTTGACCTTCTTTTGCATCTCGGCGAGCTTCTCGCGGTCGAAGCCGCCGCGACCACCCGCGCCGCCGCCGAACGCTTCCCGCGTGATCTCGGTCCGCTCCTTGGCCATCTCGTCGTACAGTTCCTTGATCTTGGCCGTCTGCTCCTCGCTCAGGCCGAGGGACTTGGCGACGCGGGCGTTGGTGAAGGCGTTCGCGCCGAGTTGCTGGTTCTCCAGTTGGCTGAGCCGCTTCTGCTGGTCGGCGGTCAGGGTGCTTTTGGTGACGGCCATCCGCTCTTCGAGCATCTGGACCTGCACCTTGAGGTACTTCAGTTGGTCCTCGTCGCTGCGCTGGGTGGTGCCACCGCCCCCGCCGCCGAACCCGCCCCGGCCACCGCCGGCCCCGCCCGGACGACCACCGGCCCCACCGGCCCCGCCCGGACGACCACCGGCCCCACCGGCCCCGCCCGGTTGACCCGTCCGGGCCGGCGGCGCGAACTCTTTCATCGCCTCGGTCAACTTGGCGGTGTAAGCGTTCAACTTCGTCGCCTGGTCTTCGGTGATCTTCAGTTCCTCTTGCAGCGCCTTGTTGGTGAAGATGCCCGACCGCAGGTTCACTTGGCCGCCGCCGAACCCGCCGAACCCGCCGGGTTGCTGGGCCGTCGCGGTGCCGCCGCACAGGGCGAACACGCCGGCCGCCATCAGCCACTTGGTCATCGCGCGCATGGGAGATACCCCTTGGGGAAATGAGCCGCCGGCCGCGGTAGGGGCGGCCGGATCGGTGCTAGTGTAGGTGTAGGGACAACACGGTTCCGGTTACTGGTCGTTCCGCATCGGGCGGAGGCCGCCGAGCAGGTTCAACTTGGTCAGGTCGAACTTCTCGCCGGTCAGTTCCTTCCACGCCTTCTTCTGGTCGGCGGTCAGTTCGGCCGCCACCTTCTCCATCGCCTTGGCGGTCGCCTCGGTCCGCTTCTTGGCGGCCTCGGCGAGGGCGGCGGCGTCCGGCCGGGTGCCGCCCGGTTGCGGGCGACCGCCCGGCCGACGGCCGGTGCCGGCCTCGTCGCTGATCGTCTTCACCTTCGCCTTCTGCTCGTCGGTCAGCTTCAACTCCTTCAACACGTCTTCGTTGGCGAACGCCCGCAGGCCCATCCGCTGCACTTCGATCTGCTTGACCCGCTTCTTCTGCTCGGTGGTCAGGGTGTCGGTGACGACTTTGGTCACTTCCCCGTACACCTTGGTCATCTCGCCGGTGATTTCCGTCATCTTGGCGCGGTCCGGTCGCTCGCCGCCGGTGAACAGGTCCCGCATCCGCTTCGTCGCGTCGGCCTGCTTGGCGGCCGCGTCCTTGAACTTGCCCTTCTGCTCGTCGGTCACTTTCAGGTCGGCTTGCAGGTCCTTGTTACTGACCACCTGCGGCAGCAGGCCGGTGGCCCCGCGGGTGCCGCCGCTCGGTTGCCGTTGGGCGGACGCCACCGAACACGCGGCGATGATCGCGACGGCGGAGATCAGGAATCGGTTCATGTGGAGGACTCGGAAGAGAGGGGGAAACGGAACCGGGCGACCCGCCGCACGGCTCTCATTTTCACCGGCATCTTGACGCATCGACGGTGAGATGGGGATGAGAGTCGGGAAGAATGTTCCGACCGCCGACCGGCGTGGGGCTTGCGCACGAACCGGTTTCGTTCGCCGGCGGTCGTCCCTTCGGTTATCCTGACAGGGACCGAGTGCGTACAGTTGCCGCGAGACCATTCTCAATTGAGGAATCATCATGCCGACGTTGACCGTGGACGGGGTCGGGGCGTTTGAAGTACCGGCCGGGAAGCGGCTGGTGCTGGCCCTGACCGACGAGGCCGGGATCGACCAACTTCACGCCTGTGGCGGGAACGGCAAATGCACCACCTGCCGGGTGGAAGTGGTGTCCGGCGAGCCGAGCAGGATGACCGACGCGGAAACGGCGGTGCTGGCGGCGAAGGGCGTGTCCGGGGTGCGGCTCAGTTGCCAGATGACGTGCGACGCGGACCTGACCGTGAAGGCGATCAGCCGGTTGGCCGGGAGTGGTCGGGCCGACGCGGGCAAGCGGCCGACGGACGCCATCGCCCCGCCGCCGTCGTACTCCTAAACCGCCCCGCGAAGGTTCTTCAATCCGCCGAAGCGACGGTCGCGGGCGGCGAACGCGCGGCAGGCGTCGTGCAGCGTTTCGGCGTCGAAGTCCGGCCAGCACTTCGGCGTCACCCACAGTTCCGCGTAACTGATCTGCCACAGCAGGTAGTTGCTCACCCGCATCTCGCCGGCGGTGCGGATGAGCAAATCCGGGTCGCGCATCCCCGCAGTGTACAGCGCCTCCGACACGGCTTCCTCGTCGATGTCGTCCGGCTGCAACTCCCCGCGTTTCACCCGCTCGGCCAGCGCCCGCACCGCGTCCACGATCTCCGTGCGGCTGCCGTAGTTGATGGCCAGGCACAGCGTCAGCCCGGTGTTGCCGGCGGTGCGGCGGATGCTCTCGTCCATCTCCGCCTGCACGTCGTCCGGGATGCCTTCCCGCCGGCCGATGATGCGGAAGCGGATATTTTCGTCGAGCAACAGTTGCCGTTCGTCCAGCAAATACTGCTTCAACAGCAGCAGGAGGAACGCCACCTCCTCGGCCGGCCGTTTCCAGTTCTCGGCGCTGAAGCAGTACAGCGTCAGTTGCCCGATCCCCAGTCGGCAGCACGCCGTGACGGTGGACCGCACCACGTCCGCGCCGCGCAGGTGCCCTTCCACCCGCTCGCCGCCGCGCTCGACGGCCCACCGCC
>Ga0105046_10015115_pt1 | contig 11874 bp, 8 predicted proteins | sample MAT03_FD_78385 | JGI IMG/M metagenome (GOLD analysis project Ga0105046, IMG submission 78385) | Freshwater microbial communities from Lake Fryxell liftoff mats and glacier meltwater in Antarctica - MAT-03 (megahit assembly) | ecosystem: Environmental > Aquatic > Freshwater > Ice > Liftoff...
CGCGCTGCGCCAGTCGCGCCAGCGCCGGACTGAGCGCCGTGCCCCCAGCGTTGCCCGCCGCGGCCACGTCGTCGCCGAGCATTTCCAGGATCGTCGGTGTTAGGACGTGCATCCCAAAGAAACACAGGTAGTGCCCCGCGCGCAGGCCGGGCACAATGAGCTTCTGCTCCGCCTCGGTGGGCGTGGGTTTCTCCAGCACCGTGGAAATCTGGAACAGCCCTTTGCGCCCGCCGACGAGCCGGCCACTGACCGAGCCGTAGTACGGCAGCTTGCTCTCATGCGTCGCCTGCACGGCGGACACGGCGCAGTTCTCCGCGGCGGCGAGTTCGGTAAGCTGCCGCGCACAGTTCTGGGTGCTGTGGCTGACGTAGAGATGATCGCCCACCAGCAGCAGAAAAGGATCGCCGCCCGTGAATGCCCGCGCACACCACACCGCATGTCCGTAGCCGAGCGGCGCGGGTTGGGTGACGAATGCCAACCGGCTCGCGTGCGCGCCCGCCGCAGTGCGATAAGCCGCTTCGTCGCCGGGCGAAATCACGACCGCGATTTCCTCGACGCCCGCCGCGAGGGCTTCCTCGATGATGATGGCCAGGGCCGGCTTGGATTGGCCGTCGCGGTCCACCAGGCTCTGGAGTGGGAGCGTGCGTTGGCTGGGGCCGGCGGCGGTGATGAGGGCTTTGCGAATTTGCATGGTGGTTGGAGTGAGCGGCGCGCGGAGTGACCGGAGCAAGGGTCACAAAAGCCCGCGTGCGAGTCAACGGACACGGCCACTGCCGGGCAGCGCGGCACTCGTAAGCCCCCGTAGCCGCGGACGTGAGTCCGCGCCATTCGTTGGAGTTTGCGCCGACTGACGTCGGCGGCTACGAGGGCTGGAAACCGCGCTACCGGGTGGCGCCGAACGACCCAGCCCCGCCCCCGCTCACGGCCAGGCCTGCAACCGGAAGTAGCGCTCGCTGTTATTCGCGGGCAACAGCAAGGGCGAGGTGCCGGGCGGCATTTGCCAGGCGGGCGCGCTCAGGCTGGGCGAGGCTTCGAGAAACACATTCGGAAGGCCCCAGAACAGCACGGCTTGCTCTTGTTGGAGGCGGATGCGGAGGCCGCCTTCGCACTCGTCCGGGATGCTGTTTGCGTTGGTGTCCTGACTGGCGCCGCTGGCGATATCCACTTCGTCGGGGATGCCATTGCCGTTGCAATCCGGCCCGGCCTGCACCGCCGCCAGGATTGGGTTGTAAGTGCAGAAGGGCGGCGCGGTGGGATCGAGCGTGCCGTCTGCGTTGACCGTGGGCACGAGGCAGAGCTGGTTGGGAGGCGTGCCCGCCGGGCCGACGCGGAAGAACACCGGCTCCTCCTTGGAACAACCGGCGACGTGGAGGTAAAACGTCCGACCCAGCGCCACGGCGCGCACTTTCGACGGCCCGCAGGCGGCGTTGATGCTGCTGGCCAGCTTCGCGGCGAGCGTGGCGGCGGAATCACCCACCGCCGTCGGCGCCTGGCCGAGGACGTCGGTGCAGTTCGGCACGGTCACGCGCCAGGTGCCGCCCGCGTCGGTATTGCCCGCTCCGATGACGACGAACTTCCGCCACGCGCCGTCGGGCAAGCCGCCGGGCGGGCAGGTTCCCAGGGGCGGCAGGGGACCGAAGATCGTCAGCCGCCCGTCGCCGGATGCCGGGGTCGCGCCGCCGCCGCCGACCTGGATGAGATACGTCGTGCCCGCCATCGCCAGGAAGCCGACGAACGATTGCGACGTGCCGATGGGCCGGCCCGCGTTGGCGTTGTCGTTGCACGCGCCAGGCACCGAAATCAATGCCCCGCACTGCCCGGTATAGACGGCGAGCACGGTGTCGAAGCAACTGCCGAACGTGTCCATTTCCACCCAGCCGTTGCCGGTCGCAGTCCAGCGGAACCAGACATCCTTGTCGTTCGCGCCGCAGGTACCAGCGGGCGGCATGGAGTCCCTGGCGCGCGCGGTTGCGAAGGCCACGGTTCCGGCGCGGACGGGTCGTGCTTGAGTGCAAAGGTCATTTGGCGGCGGTCCCGCGAGCTTGAGGGTGGTGAGCCAGGCGTTCGAGGCCGTGACCGATTGACCCGCGACATAGACGTTGCCGGCGACATCCAGGCCGAGGGTTTCCGCCCGATCTTGCGCGCCGTCCAAGTCATAAATGTTAAACGCATCCTGTCCCAGCGGCGGGGCCCCGGTTAGCGGCTCATATTGCACGGTGGCAAAGTCGGACACCGGGACGAGCGGGTCCATGCCGGTGCCCGTAACAAAAACGCGGCCCGCGGCATCCACCCCCAACGCAGCCGGCGTGAGGCCGTCAAAGATGGGAATCGCGCCGCCCGGGCCGAGATCGGAATCCGCTTCCGCGATGAGCTTGCCGGTCGGATCCCAGCCGGCCACCAGCCAATTGGGACCAAACTGCGTCGCGGTGGCCGCCAGAGTCACCACCCGCCCGCCGGGAGCGATGCGGAGGGCCAGGGGATCTTCGCTGGTGGTAGCGACCAGCGGGGGGGCGAAGCGTTTGAGATCGGTGCCGGGGATCGGGCCGGCCGCGTTCCAGTTGGTGGCGAGGGGCAAGTTCGTGGCGGAAACGTTCAAATAACTCAAGACCGCCTGCCGACTTGGGGCACCGCCGCCGCCCACTCCGGCCAGCGCGAACACGCGGTTGTTCTCCGCGCTCCAAGCGATGGCCTGGCCGTGGGCTTGACCCCAAACGCCCGGCGAGAGCGCGTGGCCGGAATAGATGCAGCCCCGCCCCGTGCTGCCGAAGCGGAGCGTGACGCAACTGGCGCCCGCCGTGCCCACGACCCAGACATTGCCCTCGCCGTCGAGCGTCATGGCCTGCGCAGTGGTGGGCAGGGGAGTGTTGGGAGTGATGCCAACGGGATTCAACTGCGCTCCGGTGAGGAAATCGAATTTCACGGCGCGCACCTCTTGGAGGCCGTTGTATTCGCCGACGACCGCCACCGAGCCCCGCGCGTCCACCGCGATGCCGACGGCGCGGTCTTGGCCGGTGGAACCGTAGTTCGTGCGCCAGAGCAAGGCCCCGGTGGCATCGTACTTGAGCACGACCCAGTCGCTGCCGGCTTGCGAGGAGGTGGCGGTGAGGGCGAGATAAATGTTGCCCGCTGCATCCAGGTCCATGCCGGCCAGGCGGTCGTTCTGCGCCGCGGCCAGGTGGTCGTAGGCCCGCCGCCATTGGAACGCGCCATTGCAGCCGTACTTGAGCAGCGTCACATCGGTGTCGCCGGTCGCGGGGTTCACGACCGTGGCCGCGACGTAGGTGTTTCCCGCGGCATCGGATTGAAGGCTGACCGCGGGATGGTCGGGTGCGAGTTGGGCGGGCTGTTGATTGCTCCAGACCGGCGTGTTGAACGACTGCGCCACGGCACCGGCAGGCGCGAGCAAGAGGCCGAGGAGCGGCAGGAGGGGGAGCAGTTTTTTCATGGCGGCAAGGGACGGGGTGAAGGACGAAACTCGAATGACGGATGACGAACCAAGCTCAAAGCCGGGCGCCCGAAACGAACTCGCTGCGGGAAGGCTGCCTGGCCCGCGCAACCGGCCCAACGCAACGGAGGAACCCAAAGGCGTGCGCGGCGAAATTCAACATGCTTGTAAGCTGCATCATCGAGGCTTCGGCGTTGGCGCTAATCTTTGCTGGAAAACCCGGCTTTACAATCCCCGTGTGAACGGACGGACGCGCCGCCGCCGGGCTAATCGCTTGACCCATCCCCGCCCGCCCCTAGCATCCGGCCCGCATGACGGCGATTTTGGCTCTTGAAGATGGCTCGGTGTTCTCCGGCACGGGGTTTGGCGCGCGCGCCGCCGCGTGCGGCGAGGTTTGTTTCAATACCTCCATGACCGGCTACCAGGAGATTCTCACCGACCCGTCCTACAAGGGGCAGATCGTGACGATGACCTACCCGCTCATCGGCAATTACGGCGTGAATTCGCAGGACGTCGAGTCCTGGCAGCCGCACGTCGCCGGCTTCGTCATCCGCGAGCTTTCGCCCGTGGTCAGCAACTGGCGGGCAGATCGCTCGCTCGGACAATACCTCGAAGAGAACGGCCTCCCCGGCATTCAGGGGGTGGACACGCGGGCGCTGACCAAGAAACTCCGCGTCCGGGGCGCGCTCAATGGTTTCATCTCCACCGAGGGCGTCCCGGCCGAGGAAGCCGTTCGCCGCGCGCAGGCCTGGCCGGGCATGGTCGGGCAGGATTTCGTGAAGGAAGTCACCCATCGCGAGGCGTTCGCGTGGGATCCGCAGGACGCGCAGAGCGGCAGCTTTGACCTCATCCGCGGCACCGCGCAGGCCGACGCGCAAAACATCCGCCAGCCCCTGCCGCCTGCGGACGTGCCGATCGTGGCCTACGACTTCGGGATGAAATACAACATTTGCCGGCGGTTGCGGCAGCACGGCTTTCGCGTGCAGGTGGTGCCGGCGACGACTTCCGCGGAGGAAGTTTTGCGCCAGCGGCCGGCGGGCGTCTTTCTCTCGAACGGCCCCGGCGATCCCGCGGCGTTGGGCTACATCGTCCGCGAAGTGCGCGCGTTGGTGGACCATGGAATACCCATTTTCGGGATCTGCCTGGGGAACCAGATTCTGGGTCAGGCGTTCGGCGGGAAGACTTTCAAACTCAAGTTCGGCCATCGCGGCGCCAATCAACCGGTGAAGGACCGCCGCTCCGGCAAGGTGGAAATCACCTCCCAGAACCACGGCTTCGCGGTGGACCCCGACTCGCTCCCGGCGGAGATCGAGGTGGACCGCGTCAACCTCAACGATGGCACGGTCGAGGGCTTGCGGCACCGGAGCAAGCCGGTGTTCTGCGTGCAATACCATCCCGAAGCCTCGCCTGGCCCGCATGACTCGACGCCGCTGTTCGCCGAGTTCCGCCGGATGATTGTGGACCGCTGAGCAAAGGCGCGAGCCAGACCGCCTTGCGGTGCCTGCCTTTCGGACTTCGGACTTCGGATTTCGGGGCGATGCCCCGCCGCATGTTGATCGCCTTCCACAAGCCTTACGGGGTGCTCTCGCAATTCACGCCCGATGGTTCGCCCAACCGGCCATTGGCGGACTTCCGCCTGCCGCCGCAGGTGTATCCCATCGGCCGGCTGGACGCAGATTCCGAGGGGCTGTTGCTGCTGAGCGACGAGGCGCACTGGAATGCGCGGCTGCTGGACCCGGTCCACGCCCACGCCCGCGAGTACTGGGTGGAAGTCGAGCGGGTGCCGACGGACGCGGCGCTGCGGCAGTTGGCGGCGGGCGTGGTGATTCAGGGGCACGCCACGTTGCCCTGTCAGGCGCGGCGGCTCGAACCGCAGCCGTCGATGCCGCCGCGCGAGCCGCCGGTGCGCTTCCGCAAATCCGTGCCCACCTGCTGGCTGGCGCTGGAACTGGTCGAGGGCCGCAACCGCCAGGTGCGCCGCATGACGGCCGCGGCGGGGCATCCGACGCTGCGGTTGGTGCGGGTGCGCATCGGCGGTTTTTGGCTGGGAGATCTGCCGGCGGGGCAATGGCGGGTCTTGCAGCAAGCCGAGCGAGCAGCGGTGGCGCGGGCTGGACCGGAGTGAAGTGCAGCTCAGAACTCCTGAGCCGTAACGATGCAGTCGGAGCGCGGCTGTCTCAGCCGCAGCCGCGTGCGCAAGCCGATGGCCCAAGGCTTTGTCATCCCGTCCACCGGCGCGTTGCCACTCACTGTTTGGGGGTCGTGAGCGCTCGACGAAGTAGCTGGCTTTTTCCTAATTCTACGCGGCTGCGGCTGAGACAGCCGCGCTCCGACTGCATCGTTACGGCTCAGGAGTTCTGCGGCTGCCGGAACGGTCACTCGTCGGGCGGCGGCAGCGTAGGCGGCCCGTCATCCTTGTGCTCAAACTCGGGCAGGCTCACCCGCCAGCGGATGGCGACCAACCGCAGCACGAGAGTCACCAGCACGCCGGCGAGCACGCTGGCGTGACTGTGGCCGGGCCAGGCGTGATTGATCGCCACGAATACCAGGCCGCCGCACAGCGCCGCGGTGGCGTAGAGATAAATCTTTCGCCGGAACACCATCGGGATTTCCCCCGTCAGCACGTCGCGCAACACGCCGCCCACCACGCCCGTGATCACGCCCATCGTGACGGTGATGGCTGGGCCGCTGCCGAACGCCTCCGCCTTGCGCGCGCCGACCATGGTGAAGACCGCCAGCACGAAGGCGTCGGCGACCAGGAGCACGGTTTCTGGGAACGCATAGAAACGCGCCACCACGAAGGTCGCCAGCGCGGTGATCCCGGCATTGTGGAGATAGCTCGAATTGCCAATCCAGAACACCGGCGCGCCGAGCAACAAATCCCGCACCGTGCCGCCGCCGAACGCCGTCACGATGGCCAGCACCACCACGCCGAACAAATCCACCTGCTTGCCCCGCGCGGCGAGGGCGCCGCTGATGGCGCCCACCGCGACGCCGAAATGTTCGAGGACGGTTTGCAGCGAGCCGAGGGTCTGGGCGTCGAGATTCATGCCGGCGCGTTCAGAGCGGCTTGAAGCGGGCCTGGAAGAATCGCAGGTACTTCGGTTCGTGGGTCAGCTTCAGCCCGCGGACTCTTTTCCGCTGATCCCAAACGGCCAGCACGGATTCGGCGGTCACATCCATGTGCGCCTGCGTGTACACGCGCCGCGGGATGGTGAGGCGCACCAGCTCCAGTTTCGGATAGCGGTGCTGGCCGGTCGCCGGATCGCGGCCCGCGGACACGATGCCACGCTCCATCGCGCGCACGCCGGAATCCCGGTACAGCTCCGCGGCCAGGGTTTGGGCCGGGAACTGGTCCTGCGTCAGTTGCGGATAGAACGCCCGGGCGTCGAGATACACCGCGTGCCCGCCGATGGGCCGCACTATCGGCACGCCCCAGCCCAGCAACCGCTCGCCGAGATACTCGACCTGTCCGACGCGGGCGCGGATGTGATCGTCCTGCACGCTCTCGACGATGCCCCGCGCCATCGCCTCCATATCGCGCCCCGCCATGCCGCCGTAAGTGTGCAGGCCCTCATAGACCACCACCAGATTGCTGGCCTCCTCGTAGATCGGGCGCTCGTTCAAGGCCAGCCAGCCGCCGATGTTGACCAGCGCATCCTTCTTGCCGCTCATCGTGGAACCGTCGCTGTAGGAACAGAATTCCAGGAGGATTTTCGCCACGGACTGCTTCGCAAAGCCCGGTTCCCGCTGCTGAATGAACCACGCATTCTCCACCGCGCGCGTCGCGTCCAGGATGATGCGGATGCCGTGTTTCTGGCAGAGCTTGCGCACCGCGCGAAGGTTCGCCATCGAGATGGGCTGGCCGCCGGCCATGTTGACCGTCGCGCCGACGGTGACGTAGGGAATCTTTGCCGGGCCGACTCTTTGAATCACGGCCGTCAGCGCCGCAAGGTCCACGTTGCCCTTGAACGGATGGGTGTTCGCCGGGTCGTGGGCCTCGGGGATGATGACATCCACGAACGTCCCGCCCGCCAGCTCCTGGTGCAGGCGGGTGGTGGTGAAATACATGTTGCCCGGCACGGTATCGCCGGGCTGGATGAGGATTTTCGAGATGAGGTTTTCCGCGCCGCGGCCCTGATGCGTCGGAACGATGTAGCGGTAGCCGTAGTGCTTTTTCACGGCGGCTTCCAAGTTGTAGAAGTTCTTGCTCCCCGCGTAAGCCTCGTCGCCGAGCATCATGCCGGCCCATTGCCAGTCGCTCATCGCGCTGGTGCCGCTGTCGGTGAGCAGATCAATGTAAACGTCCTCCGAGCGCAGCAGAAAGGTGTTGTAGCCGGCGCCGCGAATGGCGCGCTCGCGCTCCGCCGGAGAGGTCATCTTGAGCGGTTCCACCACCTTGACCTTCCAAGGTTCGGCCCAGGAACGGCGGGCGGGACGATGGACGGTACTGGGGGCGGCAGGTTTCGGAGTGCGCATGGCGCAGCCTAAGCAGCCGGGCGGACTGCTGCGAGCAAGTTCCGGCCCTGGCCAACTCGGAACTGCATAGCCCTCCGGGTCTCGATGGTGGCTACCCGCTGCGCCGCGGAATTGTGCCCGGCACTCCGTGATGCAAAGCGACGCTCTCTGAGGCGCTAAAATTACGTGGGGACCAGCTTCGGAAGCCCCGACTGTGCTTGGCCAGGCCTCGAAGCCATGAATTCAGGACCGCCGGCAAGGCCTGCTCCGAAAACCAACGGGCGCGGAAACCGGAGTTTCCGCGCCCGCCTGAAACCAATTGGCACCACGCCGCCCTACCGGCTGCGCATAAAAAGCCGCAGCACGTACCAGAACATGAGGGCCACCGAAGCGAAGAGCTGCAGCGCCGCTGAAACGTAGCGGTCTTCCGGGTAGTGCAGGAGGACGTTCGAGGTGTCGTGCAGGATGGAAGCGCCCGCCAACACAACCATGCCGACCGAGAACCAGAAGCCGAGGTTCAGGGAGAAGATCGCGGCGGCCACGATTGCCAGCAACGCCATGAGGCCGCCCCAGACGAGGAAGATGCGCAGGAAGGAGAAATCTTTCCGCGTCACGAACACCACACCGGTGAGCAGGGCAAAGCCCGCCAGCGTGACACCGGCCGCGCTGCTGATGACGCCGTTGGCCATCCGGTTGGCGATGAACAGCAGCGGCACGAAGATGATGGCCTGCGCCAGCACATAGGCGAACAGGGCTCCATACTGCGCCACCTTCGAGGTCGCGCGCGCTGCGGCCATGCTCGCCAGCCACGACGTCACCACGAATCCGCCCAGCACGATGAGCCACGAGACGCCCGACATGGCCCGGGCGATGGGCTCGGCCAGGCCGCTCTGGAAGATGAAGATTTCAATGGCCGTGAACAGCGCGATGGCCCCGGCCAGGTGCGCATAGGTGCGCAGGATAAAGGTCGAACGTTGATCCACGCCCAAGTCAGCGACCGGGATGGAGGGATAATTCTGAGTGTAATTGCTCATGTTCGTAAGGTGACGGTTCCCCGGCGGAACCGCGTGGCCCAAGGCTAAAGGCTCCAGCTCCGAAGTCAACGGCGCCAACCTGCCGTCACCCGCCGGACCTCGCGTCCCGGATCGGCTGCGCACTTCAGCTCTGGCTCAAGCGTTTCGCCGGAGCTTCGTAGAACTCCCCGTGCGCCTCGCGGAGGATTTCCGGGATGCGCTCGGCGAATGGGCTGGCGCGGAGACAATCGCGGAGCTTGGCCTCGTCCACGACTGCGGCGTTCTGGCCGGGGAACCAGTGGTCCGCCTGGCCGAGCAGGTTGTAGCGCATCCTGGCCCAGGCTTGCAGGCCCAACGGCTTGGCGTAGGTCCAGAGGCGGAGGATCTCGGCGACGTTCAATTCGCCAGGCACGTCCACGTAATTCGGCAGGCCCGCCGACCAGCGGGCGCACCAGTCGTCGCCCAGCACGCGACGCATTTCGGCCCGCAGCTTCGCCTCGACCGGACCGACCTCCAGCGGGATGCGATCGTAGCGTTCGAGCGCCTGAACGTGCTCGTCGAAATCCGTGGGCCGCGCGGCGCCGATGCTCAGCGTGTGGACTTGCGGGTGGGCGAGGCAGTAGAGGTCGTTCCACTGCATCGGCGTGAGCGGGGCGGTGAGGCCGGCGAACTTCGCCGGGCGCTCGTAAAGCCGGCCGCCTTTGTCGTTGGGGCTGATGATGAAGACGCCTAGGTCGAGGCGGTGCGCGGCGACGACGGCGGGCCAGTTGAGGTCGTTGACGAAATACCAGTGCAGGTTGACGTAGTCGAACTCCCCAGTGTGGATGGCGTCGAGCATGATGTCTGTGGTGGCGTGCGTGGAGAAGCCAATGAACCGGCAGCGGCCCGCGCGCTGCAACTGGCGCGCGGCGTCGAGGCAGCCACCTTTCCGCAGCGTCCAGTCGAGGTGCTCGCGCTGGTTGATGCCGTGGATGGAAAGCAGGTCCACCTGCTCCAGGCCGAGATAGCGCATCGAAGTCTCGAAGGTTTCCAGGAACTCTTTCGCGTCGGCGCGGGGCGTGACCTTGGTCTGCACGATCAGGCGCTCGCGGGGCAGCTTGGGCAGCAGACGGCCGAGTTGCATCTCGGAGGTGCCGTAGCCGCGGGCGGTCTCGATGTGGTTGATGCCGAGTTCGAGGGCGCGGTGGATGCAGGCTTCGAGGTTGGCCTGACCCTCAGCGGGAATCTCGGCCGGGGGCACGTCCTGCCATTTGTGCTGGTAGCGCATGCCCCCGCAGGTGAAGACCGGCATGGACAAGCCCGTGCGACCAAAGCGGCGGTATTTCATGACGTGGCAAGATGGGAGAGGGGCGGCGGCGCGGCAAGCGCGCGGGGGAAGATCAAAGTCCGAAGTCCGGAGTCCGATGCGCAAATGCGATCAGCAGCCCGAAGGCGGAAAAGCCACCTTCCCACACTTTGGCTAAGCCGTAACTATTCAATTGCGGTCCTTGCTCATGGCTTGGCCGCGAGCGTGGGACAGGCGTCGCGCCTGTCTCTGACCTGGTCTGAACCAGCACCACCTCCGCGTTGCCGAGCTTGGGGTGCGGTCGCCTTTTAGTGACGCCAGGGAATGAAGCTGGAGACAGGCGCGACGCCTGTCCCACGCGGTTACCCGCGCCGTCAACCATTGCTGCGATTGAATAGTTACGGCCAAGCGCGTCGGCCATTGCGCCCCGGCTAACGACGGGTGGCCGTTGCCGCGGCTCCCCCCCAGCCAGGCACGCGCCCTTGGCTTCGGCTTACGCGCTTCGGGTTTCTTTCGGACTTCGGGCTTCGGGGGTGGGCCACGCAGGCTTGACACTCGCGCGGCGGAACCGGACGCTGGCCGCGCGTGAAACTGGCCTTGATTCGGCGACATTTTGCGGAGGCGGGAGGCGCGGAGCTGTATCTCCAGCGGCTGCTCGGGGCCTTGGTCCAGGCGGGCCATGAGCCGCATCTCTTCGCGGAACATTGGGAGCCTTTGCCCGCGGGCGTGCGCTGGCATCACGTGGCGGTGGCGGGTTCGCGCGCCACGTCGCCCCGGCACTTTGCGGACGCGGTGGAGCAGGCCCTGAAGACCGAGGAGTTTGACTGTGTTTTTAGCCTGGAGCGCACGCTCGGTCAGGATGTGTACCGGGCCGGCGACGGGGTGCATCGGGTCTGGCTGGAGCGGCGGCGGCGTTACGCCCCCTGGTGGAAGCGCCCGTTCGTCGGCACCGGGGCCTTCCATCGCACCATGCTCGACCTGGAGCGGCACACGCTCGACCCCGCCCGCACCCGGCACCTGATTGTGAACTCCGCCATGGTGCGGCAGGAGATCGTCACGGAATTTGGCTTCCCGGCGGAACGTATTCACCTGGTCCGCAACGGCGTCGAAGTGGCCCGCTTCCAGCACGGCCAGCGGACGGAAACGCGCGCGCAGTTCGGCGTTGGCGAAGGGGATTTTCTGCTGCTGTTCGTCGGCTCGGGCTGGGAACGCAAGGGCTTGCGCTTCCTGCTGCGCTTCATGGAGGACCAGCACCGCCGCGGGCAAAGCGGCCTCAAACTGCTCGTGCTGGGCCGCGGTCGTCGCCCTCGCAGCGGGCCGCCGAATGTCATTTTCGCCGGCCCGCGCAGTCGCGTGGAAGACGCCTATGCGGCGGCGGATTTGTTCACCTTTCTGCCGATCTACGAGCCTTCGGCCAACGTCGTCGTCGAGGCGCTGGCCGCGGGCCTGCCGGTGGTGACGAGCGGCTTCAACGGCGCGGCCGAGCTGTTGCGCGAAGGCGTCAACGGCACCGTGCTGGCCGATCCCGCAGACACCGCGGCGCTGGCCCGGGCGGTTGAATTCTGGCGCGCTCGCCCGACGGCGCGACCCGTGCCGTGCGACCTGCCGCTGGATCTGGATGCCAACGTGGCCGCGACGCTCGCCGTGCTGCAACTCGCCGCCCAGGAGAAGGC
>Ga0105046_10015116_pt1 | contig 11873 bp, 16 predicted proteins | sample MAT03_FD_78385 | JGI IMG/M metagenome (GOLD analysis project Ga0105046, IMG submission 78385) | Freshwater microbial communities from Lake Fryxell liftoff mats and glacier meltwater in Antarctica - MAT-03 (megahit assembly) | ecosystem: Environmental > Aquatic > Freshwater > Ice > Liftoff...
AAGTAAGGTTTTAATTCAGTCTTAGATATATGTTGAACCCAATATGGCAAAGATAATTCTCTAAATAATTTACAGGTGAGACGAATTTTCTTGAAAACTCCCAAAAATACACTGTAAGTAACGTTCATGTAAAGTGCATTGTAATTAACACTTTCGTAAATAAATTGGAAAATAATTTTCCAAATATCAGTTGTAATAATATTGAAAATACTATCTTGTTTTCTTTTTTTTAAAGAGTTTTCCTTAGGTTCAGAAAATTTTCTTTTATTATTTTTGTAATTGTCCATTTTAAAAAAAAATAAAAGTGATGGTGATAACAATGATAATAATGATAACAATGATAATGGTAGTGATAGTGATAAGAATAAAAAAAAATTAATATTTTTAAAAATAATTGTTTTATATATTTTTTAAAATTTTTCAATAAATTTTTATTATGATCATGTATTTCAAAAAAAAAATAAAAAAAATAAAAATATTAATTGTTGTTTGGTTTTTTTTTGTGAACCTGATAAATGTATTTATGAAATTTAAAAAAACTAACATAAATTGCCCAAGATTATTTGAATTAAAAAACAAATTATATAACAAAATTTATTTATTAAAAATTGTCATATGTTTTAAATGAATAAAATTTCAATTTTTATTAAAGAAATTAAAACAAAAATTTTTACATTTTCTGTGTATCAGGATAAAATTATATCTAATATTTATTTTTGATATGAAAAAAAAATCAATAACAATTTAAAGATTTTTTTGATTTATTTAAAAGGAATTATATTTTGAAGACGCCGAGTAAGTTGATTGGACCAATTCTGTTGAGTTAATTTTTCTTTTACTATTTTTTCCAATTCATGAATAGATTGAAATTCAGTAGAATTAATAACATTAGAAACAATGATAAAAGTACATAATTTAGTAGATATTGGAGTGAATCTACTCCAAGAAATAGAAGCTCCAAAATCATTAAAAGCATCAATTAAAAAATCTAATCCTTCAAATTTTTTCTTGACATCTAAATGAATTACAATCAAAGAGTCTTTCCAATGTTGAATTTGTTCGTACATCTTCATTTGAATCAATTCAGAATTTTCATCTTTAATAGTCAATAATTTGTCATTCTTTTCACTTCCTAATAAATTCTTTGATATCAAGCGAGTTACTAATTCCACATAATTTTCTCCTTTCCCAATAAAATGAAAAACAACAGGTTTTTTTCCATAATGATTGAAAAGTCCATCTACAATTCGACTTGTTACAAGAGGTTGAGTGGGAAAAATTTTTTCCAAATCATTAGTTAAATTTGTTAATTTAGAAGAATTGTATAAATTGTTAGAGAAACTAGGAATGTTATAATAAATGATCCCAGTAAATAATATGATTAAAAATTGAATTATCTTGAATGTTTTTCTTCTTTTCTAATATTTATTTTTTTAAAAAAAAAATTAAATAAAAAAATAAAAAAAAGAAATATCAAACTTACTGGAATTCCCTTTACTAACTCAACTTTTAAATGAATAGAATCGGTTTTAATATCGTATTTCTTTAAAATTCTATCAGGATGTTTGCATTGTCTTTTAAAATAAAATTTTAAATTTTAAAATAAATTATTTTATTTTATTTTATTAATTTACTCTAATTGATCTTCGTATTCTACATCCACATTTTTTAATTGAGAATATAATCCTTCAAATATTGAGGGGTAATTTTCATTAAAACAAATTTTTGGTGTAATATCTCTGTTATAGATAACTTTTTCTTTCAAATATTTTATTAAATCTTCAATATTTAAAGCACCATCAATGGTTTTACAATAGATTTCTAATTCTATCTTTTTATTTTGTTCTTTATATGTACAAATTGCTTTGGCGATTCCATTAATTGATTTATTCATTTTATATGATCAAATTAAAAAGATTGTTGAAAATTTGCACGGTGTGGTTTTTTTTTGTAAAATGAAATAAAGATAATAATAAAAAATAATATTTTTGAAAATAATATTTTTGAAAATAATTTTTTTGAAAGATTTTTTTTTTTATTTAAAAAATTGAGCAAATTATTGATTTTTTTATCAATTATAATTTTTTAATCATGTATCTCAAAAAATTTTAAATGTGTCAATTATTGATTTTTTTATCAATTATAATTTTTTAATCATGTATCTCAAAAAATTTTAAATGTATCAATTATTGATTTTGACGTCAATTATTTATATAATTGATTTTTACTTTAATAAATTTGGAAAGACATTCATTTATTTTATATTATTGTATTTTTTTTCTACATAAAAATATACATTTATTGGATTTATAAGAAAAATCTAAACTAATTTTTTTATTATAAAATTTTTATTTAAAATTGACTCAAATTATATGCATAAAAAAAAAACCAAATAACATTTACAATTAACATTTATTTTTAATAAATTAAAAAATTTACAATAATGAAGCTCCTTTAGTGATTAAAAATTTAATTATTTTACTAAATTCTAATTTATAAGTTAAATTTAAAAGTTTTAATTCATAAAATAAACTTAATAGTGTTTTTCCAAATTTGTTCTTTTCATTTACATCTGCACCATTCTCTATTAATATTTCAAGTATTTCAATACTTAAATGAGGGAATAATGAAATTAATATAGAATGACCATTATTATCTTTAACATTAACATCAGCACCATTTTCAATTAAAATTTTCATAGCTTCTAAACGACCAGAATATGATGCATAAAATAATGGAGTTCTACCGTCTCTTGGATTAACTTGATTCACATTTGCTCCATCTTTTAACATTTTCTTGATTATTGGTAAAAATTCACACTCACATGAATCAGAAAAACCTTTCCAATAATTTTCTGATTTCTTTTTTTTTAAATCAATCAAAATTTTATCTATATTAAAACTGTATCTTATTATTTTTAAACTTTTAACTATAACAATATTATGTATTGATTCTAAACTATTTTTTTGAGCAAAGTAATATTCTAAATTAGCCTCAGGTATATTTTGATTCCAATATTGCAAAGATAATTCTCTAAATAATTTGCAAGTAAATCGAATATTTTTAAAAATATTTGAATAATCATTACAATCAACACTTTTATAAATAATTTCAAATATTATTTTCCAAATATCAATTGTAATAATTTTGAAAATATTAAATTCTTTATTTAGAATTTTTCTTTTTTCTAAAGGAATTTTCTCAATTATAGAAGGATTTTTTTTGTTATTTTTAAAATTATTCATTTTTTTTTATTTATTTTGAAGATTTTTAAAAATATTTTTTTTTATTTATGAATATGTATCTCAAAAATAAATTAAAATAAAATATTTTTATTATTTTGTTGGTTGTTTTTTTTTAAAATCCATGATAATAAAAATATAAATTAACTTTCAATTTACAAAATATATTTTGATATAAAATTATGTTTTTTTATACCTTTTTATAATTTAATTTACCTTAAAATAACTCATATTCTTTATTTTGAAAAGTTTTTTGTTAGTTAAAAATTATTCAATAAAAAAAAATATTTTTTGTTACCATTATCAATTTTTAATAAATAAAAACTGATAAAAATTTGTATTTTGAAATATAGAATTATCTTTTAATTCAATTTTTATCATTTTTTCTATAATCATGTTTTCATAAAATACTTGAAAATTTTGATTATATAATTGAAGAAAATGTAATTTTGTAGCTAATTTTAAAAATCCTAGTTCATTTTCATATACATTCCAATCTATTTTATTTAAAATTTTAACAAAATCATCATTTAAATAATCGTGGGCTCTTAATGTTTCTTGTCTTTTAAATATATCTGTAATAAATCTTCTCATATAAATTTTTGGTACATCTATGTTTGATTTTATATTCGAGGAACCTTTAAAATTATAATCTATTAAAAAAATTTTTTCAGGAATTTCATTATTATAAATACTAATACTTTCGCTTTTTTGTTCATCTTTTTGAAAAAGATTTTTCAAAAATTTTTTCATTTTCTAAATACCTTGATTAAAAATTTATTTTTTTTAATTAAGTTAAGTAAAATTTAATTGAAAAGAAAAATTTTATTTTTTTAAGCCTTAAAATATATTAAAATAATAATAATAGATATATTAACACAAAAAAATATATTGTAAAATTTTGTTTTTTTATTAAGTTAAATTAAAATATTTAAATTCCTCTAATAATGAAAATTAAATTCATCAAAGTATTATCAACAGTAATATGAAAAATTATGAATATTAAAAATAAAAACCAAATTATGCTATTTTCTTGTAAACAAATTAAATTTGTTTTAATTGTAGTCAAATATATAATTCCACAAATAACCCAAATATCATTGAATAGTTTTAAAATTATAATAAAAATTAATACCCTTTTTTTATAATAAAAAAGAATAATAAAAAAATATTTTATTATATTTATAACAGCACCAATAATTATAAATTCGTTCATAGAAAATAACATAAAAGAATTACTACAAGAATCATATTTTTTCATTAAAATATGATGAACTTATTACTATATTATTTATGTCAAAAATAATAATCAAATAAAACAAAATAAATAAAAAAACCTAAATAAACTCTATTAAATTTTTTCTTTTTGTTATTAATTAATTTTTTGTTTATTTCTGAACTATCCATTTCTGATTTATCCATTTCTGATTTATCCATTTCTATATTATTTATTTCTATATTTTATTATTATTATAAAATATAAATTTAAAATGATTAATTTTTGAAGGTTTAAATTTAGTGTTTTTTTTTTATCAGTTTATTACAAATTAAAAAGGCAAATAAGGAAATATAAAAAAAAATTATTTTTCTTGTTTTAAATTATTTTTATTTCTAAAATTTTTTTCTATAACTTTGTCATCTCTTCTTCTTTTATTTGTGAACCAATTTTCTATTTGTTTTAATGATAGCCCAGTTGCATTAATAAGATATCTTTTTTCAATTTCATTAGGATAAGGTTTTTCCTAAATAACAATTTTTATTTAATTTAAAAAAAAGAATAAATTTTATTTTATTTTTATACCAAATTATTATATATCCATTGATTTAAAATTTTATTTTGTTCAGTATTAAATCTTTTTATTTCATTATGATTTTTTTGAATCAATTTTAAATTACTTTGTGTTGTTATTTCAGGTTGTTTTTTTTTTTTATTAAATTTTTCATTTTTAATAATAGTTTCCAAATATGAAAAAGAATAAATTTTTTTTAAACTAAACTGTTCATTTGTTAACTTTTTAGTATTCAAAAGTATTGTTTCAAAATTATCTGAAAATAAATTAATACTATTTTTTTCTTGTAATAATATTTCTTCTTCCATTTTATTATTTAAAAAATCAAACAATCATAAAATAAATTTTTTTATATTTTTTTAAAAAATATTTTTAAAAATAATTTTTTTTATGACATATTTTTTTTATTTGTGACATATTTTTTTTTAAGAAGAAAAATTGATTTTTTTAAATCGTAATCTTTCTTAAAAAAAAAAATGAATTTATTTTATTCAATAACTTTGTATTTATGGGATTATATTTTTTCAATTAGTGATAAAAATGAAATAAAAATATTAAGAATAATTTGTAAAGATTTTAGAAATATTTCAATTAATTATTGGATTCAAAATATACCTGATAAAGAAGTTAATAATTATTTTATTAATAACCAAAAATTAAAATTTTATTTTAGATTTATTATTTTAAAAAGTAAGAAAATTGATTTCAAAAATACAAATAATAAATACTTATTATTTAAATCTTGTGATTATGGATATTTAGAAATAGTTAAATTTTTAATTAAAAATGGCGTAAATATAAATCAAAAAGATAGTTATGAAAATAATGCATTATTTTATGCATGTACATTTGGACATTTAGAAATAGTTAAATTATTAATTGAAAATGGTGTAAATATAAAACAAAGAAATAATAGTGATAATACTGCGTTATATTATGCATATAAATATGGATATTCAAAAATAGTTAAATTAATAATTGAAAATGATAAATGATACAAATATAAATCAAAAAGATATTATATGAAAATGTTGTTTGGTTTTTTGATGCAGGCGACCTCGGATGATTTGTGTTAGTTTTTTTAACCTTCTGAAGTTCATAAAAAACATAGATTGGCTTTAGTTCACAAATACATTTGTTGGTTTCACAAGAAAAAACCAAGCAACAAATATATACTGAATTTTTATAAATAAAAAAATTAAAATAGGAATTATAAAATATCTTAAAATTTTTATTTATTATTTTTGTAATTATATATTTTTGTAATTATATATTTTTAAAATATAACAAAAAAAAAATGAATTTATTTTATTCAATAACCTTATATTTATGGGATTATATTTTTTCAATAATTGATAAAAATGAAATAAAAATATTAAGAATAGTTTGTAAAGATTTTAAAAATATTTCAATTAATTATTGGATTCAAAATCTATCTGATAAAGAAGTTAATAATTATTTTATTAATAATCAAAAATTGAATTTTAATATTAGATTTATTATTTTACAAAATAAACAATTTGATTTCAAAAATATGAATGACAAAAATTTATTATTATTTTTATCATGTGAATATAAATATTTAGAATTAATTAAATTATTAATTAAAAGTGGTATAAATATAAATGAAAAAGAAAGGTGTAATAAAACTGCATTAATGTATGCAAGTATATATGGAAATTTAGAAATAGTTAAATTATTACTTGAAAATGGTGCAAATATAAATGAAAAGGATTATAAAAATAATAACGCATTATTTTATGCATCTTTAGAAGGATATTTAGAAATAGTTAAATTATTAATTAAAAATGGTACAAATATAAATGAAAAAAATAATGTTGGTTTGTCATCATTATTTATAGCAACTCATCACTCATATTTAGAAATAATTAAATTGTTACTTGAAAATGGTGCAAATATAAATGGAAAAAATAATATTGGAAGCACTCCATTAATTTATGCATCTAAGTGTGGGTATTTAGAAATAGTTAAATTATTAGTTAAAAATGGTGCAAATATAAATGAAAAAGATAATTATGGAATGGATGTTTTTCATTATGCTAAAAAAAATAATAAAATAGAAATTATAAAATATCTTGAAAATTTTATTTAATTGTAATTTATTGTTAAAAAATAAAAATAAAAACTATTTTTTTTCATAAAATATTTTTTATTTTGTTAAATTTATTTTATGGTACATATAAAAAATAAAAATTTACTAATCTTTTTTTTTTACTTTAAAGAAATGGAAAATAATGAAGTCAAATTAAATTCATTTTCTTTAATTACTTTATATTTATGGGATTATATTTTTTCAATAAGTAATAAAAATGAAATAAAAATACTAAGAATAGTTTGTAAAGATTTTAGAAATATTTCAACTAATTCTTGGATTCAAAATATACCTGATAAAGAAATTAATAATTATTTTATTATTAATCAAAAATTGAAATTTAATATTAGATTTATTATTTTACAAAATGAACAATATGATTTTGAAAATTTAAATAATAAATGTTTATTAATTATATCTTGTAAAAATGGATATTTAGAAATAGTTAAAAAATTAATTAAAAATGGTATAAATATAAATCAAAAAGATAATAATGGATGGACTTTATTAATTTATGCATCTTTTCATGGATATTTAAATATAGTTAAATTATTACTTGAAAATGGTGCAAATATAAATGAAAAAGATAATTTAAAAAATACTGCATTAATTTATGCGTCCATTCATGAATATTTTAAAATAATTAAATTATTAATTAAAAATGGTGCAAATATAAATGAAAAAAATTATATTGGAAATACTGCATTATTATATACATGTAGTTTTGAATACACAAAAACAATTAAATTATTACTTAAAAATGGTGCAAATATAAATCAAAAAAATGATATTGGTTGGTCTGTATTAATTTATGCATCTTATAATGGATATTTAGAAATAGTTAAATTGTTACTTAGGAATGGTGCAAATATAAATGAAAAAGATAATGATGGTTGTACTTCATTAATGAACACATGTAGATTTGGACGATTAGAAATAGTTAAATTATTACTTGAAAATGGTGCGGATATAAATGAAAAAGATAATGATGGATGGACTTCATTATTATATGCTTTTGAAAATGGACATTTAGAAATACTTAAATTATTAATTGAAAATGATGCAAATATAAATGAAAAAGATAATGATAATTGGGATGTCTTGAAACATTATAATCAAAAAAATAAAATAGAAATTATAAAATACCTTGAAAATATTATTTAATTTATAATTTTCATGTCAATAAAAAAAATAAATTTATCAATAATTGATTTTTTTCTTTATAAAATTTATTTTTTTCCTGTCAAAAATTTTTAAAATTATTTTATAATACATTATAATATAAATTTTCTAAAATTTATTATTTGTTTCTACTTTTTACTTTAAAGAAATGGAAAATAATGAAGTCAATTTAAATTCATTTTCTTTAATTACTTTATATTTATGGGATTTTATTTTTTCAATAATTAATAAAAATGAAATAAAAATATTAAGAATAGTTTGTAAAGATTTTAGAAATATTTCAACTAATTATTGGTTTCAAAATATATCTCATAAAGAAATTAATAATTATTTTATTAAAAATCAAAAATTTAATTTTAATATTAGATTTATTATTTTACAAAATGAACAATTTGATTTAAAAAAATTAGATAATAATAATGATTTATTATTAATATCTTGTGAATATGGATATTTAGAAATAATTAAATTATTACTCAAAAATGGTGCAAATGTAAATGAAAAAGATAAATATAATACTGGATTAACATTATTAATGAAAGCATCTATGTATGGTCATTTAGAAATAGTTAAATTATTAATAAAAAATAATGTAGATATAAATGAGAAAGATAAAAAAGATACTACTGCATTAATATATTCATCTAAATATGGACATTTAGAAATAGTTAAATTATTAATTCAAAATTATGCAAATATAAATGAAAAAAATGTTGATGGTTGGTCTTCATTAATGGTAGTATCTATGTATGGAAAATTAAAAATAGCTAATTTTTTACTTCAGAATTGTGCAGATATAAATCAAAGGGATAATAATGGATTAACTTCATTAATGTATGCATCTATTCATAAAAATTTCGAAATAGTTAAATTATTAGTTGAAAATGGTGCAAATATAAATATAAAAGATAATAATGGTTATACTGCATTATTACATGCATGTTTGTTTGATAATATAGAAACAGTTAAATTATTAATTGAAAATGGTGCAGATATAAATGAAAAAGATAATAATGGGAGAAGTTTTTCCGATATTGTTCGAAAATATAAAATATTTTAAAACTCTTATTTAATTTATTTTTTTCTTTCTCTTTTTTATATAATTTTTCTTGTCATTAAAAAAAATAAACAAAAGATGAATTTATTTTATTCAATAACTTAATGTTTTTATTTCATTTTTATCAATTATTGAAAAAATAAAATCCCATAAATATAAAGAATAGTTTGTAAATATTTCAACTAAGTATTGGATTAAAAATATACATAAATCACCAAAAACCTTGTCCGTCACCTTGTTCGAAACCTTACTTAAAAACCTCATAAATAATAATAATAATTTATTATTATTATCTTGTGAATATTTAGAGATAGTTAAATTATTAGTTGAAAATAGTGCAAATATAAATGAAAAAAAGATGCTTTATATTTGGCTAAAGGATATAATCAAATAAAAATTATAAAATATTTTAAAATTTTTATTTAAATTTTTATCAAAATTTTTGTTAAAAAAAAAAGTTTAAAATTAATATATATTCAAATTATAATAAAAAAATAATAAACAAAAAAAATGAATTTATTTTATCCAATAACTTTATATTTATGGGATTATATTTTTTCAATAAGTAATAAAAATGAAATAAAAATATTAAGAATAATTTGTAAAGATTTTAAAAATATTTTAATTAATTATTGGATTCAAAATATACCTGATAAAGAAGTTAATAATTATTTTATTAATAATCAAAAATTGAAATTTAATATTAAATTTATTATTTTACAAAATCAATTATTTGATTTCAAAAATATAAATAATAATAATTTATTGTTTATATCATGTGAATATGGATATTTAGAAATAATTAAACTATTAATTAAAAAAGATGTAAATATAAATAAAAAAAATAATTATGGTTTGTCTTTATTAATGATAGCATCTATGTATGGAAATTTAAAAATAGCTAATTTTTTAATTGAAAATGGTGCAGATATAAATGAAAAAAATAATGTTGGATTAACTACATTAATTTATGTATCTAAATATGGATATTTAGAAATAGTTAAATTATTATTAAAAAATGGCGTAAATATAAATGAAAGAAATAATGATGGATTAACTTCTTTATTTTATGCATCTTATAATAATCATTTAAAAATAGTTAAATTATTACTTAAAAATGGTGCAAATATAAATGAAAAAGATAATAATGGATGTACTCCATTATTTTATGCATCTTGTACTGGATATTTAGAAATAATTAAATTATTAGTTAAAAATGGTGCAAATATAAATGAAAAAGATAATAATGGGAAAAATGCTTTTAACATGGCTAAAATTTTTGATAAAACAGAAATTATAAAATATTTTGAAACTTTTATTTAATTATTTTATTTTTTTTTTTAATTTTTTTTTTTTTAATTTTTTATAAATTCTTAAAAATAAATAAATAAAAAAAAATGAATTCATTTTATTTAATAACTTTGCATTTATGGGATTATATTTTTTCAATAAGTAATAAAAATGAAATAAAAATACTAAGAATAGTTTGTAAAGATTTTAGAAATATTTCAACTAATTATTGGTTTCAAAATATACCAGATGAAGAAGTTAATAATTATTTTATTAGTAATCAAAAATTAAATTTTAATATTAGATTTATTATTTTACAAAATAAACAATTTGATTTTAAAGATAAAATTAATAATGATTTATTAATTTTATCTTGTAAAAATGGATATTTAGAAATAGTTAAATTATTATTTCAAATTGGTATAAATTTAAATTTAAAGGACGATATTGGTTTTTGTGTATTATTGTATGCGTTTATATTTAATAATATAAAAATAGTTGAATTATTAATTAAAAATGGTGCAAATATAAATCAAAAAAATAATAATGGTACAACTTTATTAATTTATGCATGTGAATATCATTATTTAGAGATGGTTAAATTCTTACTTAAAAATAGTGTAAATATAAATGAAAAAGATAATGATGGATTTTCTTCAATTATGATAGCATCTAAAAATGGATATTTAGAAATAGTTAAATTATTAATTGAAAATGGTGTAAACATAAATCAAAAACATAATAAAAATGGTTATACTTCATTATTTCTAGCATCTATTTATGGAAAGTTAGAAACAGTTAAATTATTAATTGAAAATGGTGCAAATATAAGTGAAAAAGATAATTTTGGTTTTACACCATTAATGAATGCAAGTATATTTGGTAATATAAAAATAGTTAAATTGTTAGTTGAAAATGGTGCAGATATAAATGAAATAGATAATAAAGGGAGAAATGTTTTTGATATTGCTAAAAGTTTTCATAAAATAGAAATTATAAAATATCTTGAAACTTTTATTTAATTAATTTATTTTTTTTTTAATTTCCTCTTTTTTTTTTTTTTTTTTTTTTTTTATTAAACATTTATAAAATTATTTAATTTGTATAATTTTATATGGTTTTAATATTTTTTCTTTGGGAATATTTTTTGGTCGAAAAATAATGCATCAAAGAAGAAACCTCATCAAATAATTCATCAT
>Ga0105046_10015117_pt1 | contig 11873 bp, 10 predicted proteins | sample MAT03_FD_78385 | JGI IMG/M metagenome (GOLD analysis project Ga0105046, IMG submission 78385) | Freshwater microbial communities from Lake Fryxell liftoff mats and glacier meltwater in Antarctica - MAT-03 (megahit assembly) | ecosystem: Environmental > Aquatic > Freshwater > Ice > Liftoff...
ACGCGCTTGCGAGTGAAGGCGAAGCGCCGGGAATCCTTCGCTGCCCTGCTGTTTTCCGTTGTCATCGTTGCCCCCGTTCGGCCATGTAGCCACCATGTAGCCACAGTATATCAACGGAGCGGAATACGGAGAAATGCCGTGTAGGTGGAAAACGTGTTGTCTGACAAGCACTTGCAGGCTGTGAGCGGATTTCATCAACGCTGCCGAACGGTTCAAAATAGCCCGATGTCAGGATTGCAAATCCGTCCAGCCGGGTTCGACTCCCGGTCGCGCCTCCAGTCCGCTCTTCGAAGGCTCCCCACCGGGAGCCTTCGTCGCTTGCGCTGAGCCGTAGCGCAGCCGGCGCCCATAATGCGCCGGCGCCCGGATGGCGAAATCGGCAGACGCAGCGGACTTAAAATCCGCAGCCTCGAAAGGGGCATGCGGGTTCGAACCCCGCTCCGGGCACCATCCGCAGGTCCCCCACACCGGATGGTCCCCATGCCCGCTGTCGACTCCTCTTCGCTGAACCCGGGCGTGCGCCGACGGGAGGTTTTCGGTTGGGCGATGTACGACTTTGCCAACTCGGGCTACACGACCGTCGTGTTGACAGCGGTCTTCAATGCCTACTTCGTTGGTGTGGTCGCCGACGGCGCGGTATGGGGCACCTTGGCCTGGGCGGGGACGCTGGCGCTGTCCAACGCGTTGGTGATGCTGACGATGCCTGGTCTGGGCGCCTATGCCGATCGTTATGCGTGCAAAAAGCGCCTGCTGCTTTTGAGCACCATCGGGTGTGTGGCGGGCACCACGGCCCTCTTCTTCGTCGGACCGGGCGATCTCTGGATCGCTGTGCCCGCCATCGTGCTGTCGAACCTGTGTTTTGCCTACGGCGATTGGCTGATCGCTTCGTTCCTGCCCGAACTCGCGCGGCCTAACGCGCTGGGTCGCGTGTCGGGCTGGGGTTGGAGCTTCGGCTATGGCGGCGGCATGCTGACGCTAGGCCTCGGGCTGGCCTACGTGTTGTGGGCGCAAGGCCAGGGCCTGCCGGCGACCCACTTCGTGCCGGTGACGATGCTGATCACTGCGGTGGTCTACGCATTGGCCTGCCTGCCCACGTTCATGCTGCTCAAGGAACGGGCACAGCCGCAGCCCTCGGCGGCGACCGGGCGCGGCCTGCGCGAGGCGCTGGCGCAACTGGCGCGGACCTGGCGCGTGGCCCGGCGCTTCGATGACTATTGCTGGCTGCTGGCCTGCGCCGTGGCCTATCAGGCCGGTATCGCCGTCGTCATCGCGCTCGCCGCCGTGTATGCCGAGCAGGTGCTGGGCTTCGAGCAGACCGAGACGATGATGTTGATCTTCCTCGTCAACATCGCGGCGGCCGTCGGCGCTTTCGGCTTCGGCTACTTCCAGGACCGTGTCGGCCACCGGCCTGCGCTGGCGATCACGCTGGTCGGCTGGATCGTCATGACGCTGCTGGCGGTGGTGGCCACCACCAAGCCGGTGTTTTGGGTCGCTGCCGTGATCGCCGGCCTGTGCATGGGCTCCAGCCAATCTGCCGGCCGCGCGATGGCCGGATATCTTGCGCCCCAGGCGCGTCGCGCAGAGTTCTTCGGCCTGTGGACCTTTGCCGTGCGCCTGTCGTCGATCATCGGCCCGCTGTGTTACGGCCTCGTCACCTTGATCACTGCAGGCAACCACCGCATCGCCATCATGTCCACCGGCGTCTTCTTCGTCGTCGGTCTGCTGCTGCTGATGCGGGTGAACATGACCCGCGGACGTGAAGCGGCGCTGCAGTCGCCATAGAATAGAACGATCGTTCGTTTTTCTCAGAGAACCAGGAGAAGCTTCTCATGAAGGTGCTCGTACCCGTCAAGCGGGTCGTCGACTACAACGTCAAGGTGCGGGTGAAGAGCGACGGCAGCGGCGTCGACATCGCCAACGTGAAGATGAGCATGAACCCCTTTGACGAAATCGCCGTCGAAGAGGCGGTGCGGCTGAAGGAGAAGGGCGTGGTGACGGAAATCGTCGCCGTCTCCTGCGGCGTCACCCAATGCCAGGAGACGCTGCGCACGGCGATGGCCATCGGCGCCGACCGCGCGATCCTGGTCGAGACCGGCGACGAGTTGCAGCCTCTGGCAGTGGCCAAGCTGCTCAAGGCGCTGTTCGACAAGGAACAGCCGGGCCTGGTGATCCTGGGAAAACAAGCCATCGACGACGACTGCAACCAGACCGGACAGATGCTCGCCGCCTTGGCCGGGTTGCCGCAGGCCACCTTTGCCAGCAAGGTCGAAGTGGCCGATGGCCATGCCAGCGTGACGCGCGAAGTCGATGGCGGTCTCGAGACCCTGTGCGTTCGCCTGCCAGCCATCATTACCACCGACCTTCGGCTCAACGAGCCGCGTTATGTGACGCTGCCCAACATCATGAAGGCGAAGAAGAAGACGCTGGAGGTCTTCAAGCCGGCCGACCTGGGCGTGGACGTGACGCCGCGTATCCGCACGCTGAAGGTGTCCGAGCCGCCCAGGCGCGGTGCCGGCATCAAGGTGCCCGACGTGGCCACGCTGGTAGCCAAGCTGAAGAATGAAGCCAAGGTGATCTGAATGAGTGCACTCGTCATTGCCGAGCACGACCACGGCGTACTCAAGGGCGCCACGTTGAACACGATCACTGCAGCGCTGCAGTGCGGCGGCGAGGTGCACGTGCTGGTGGCCGGGCACCACTCGGTGGCGGCTGCGCAGGCGGCGGCCCAGATTGCCGGTGTGTCGAAGGTGCTGCATGCCGATGGCGCGAGCCTGGCCGAACAGCTGGCAGAGAACATTGCCGCGCAGGTGCTGGCGCTGGCGCCGGGCTACACGCACATCCTCTTTGCCGCGACGGCCAACGGCAAGAACGTGGCGCCGCGTGTGGCCGCGCTGCTCGACGTGGCGCAGATCAGCGACGCCAGCAAGGTGCTTTCGGCCGACACCTACGAGCGCGCCATCTACGCCGGCAACGCCATCGCCACCGTGCAGTCGTCCGACCCGGTGAAGGTGATCACCGTGCGCACCACCGGCTTCGACCCGGCGGCGGCGGCTGGCGGCAGCGCCGCAGTGGAGTCGGTCGCGGCGGTGGCCGACAGTGGGCTGTCCAGCTTCGTGGGCAGCGAGATCGCCAAGCTCGACCGGCCCGAACTCACTGCGGCAAAGATCATCGTCAGCGGCGGACGCGCACTCGGCAGCAGCGAGCGCTTCACCGAGGTGCTGACCCCGCTGGCCGACAAGCTCGGTGCCGCGCTGGGCGCCAGCCGCGCGGCCGTGGATGCGGGCTATGCGCCGAACGACTGGCAGGTCGGGCAGACCGGCAAGATCGTCGCGCCCAACCTATACATCGCCTGCGGCATCAGCGGCGCCATCCAGCACCTGGCTGGCATGAAGGACAGCAAGGTCATCGTGGCCATCAACAAGGACCCCGAGGCGCCGATCTTCAGCGTCGCCGACTATGGTCTGGAGGCCGACCTGTTCACCGCCGTGCCCGAGCTGGTGCAGTCGCTCTGACGTCTACCTGCCGCAGGCGCTGCGCGCGCCCTCGTTCGTTGCCCACCCGGAGTTGACATGAGCTACCGCGCCCCCGTGCAGGACATGCTGTTCGCGATGCGCGAACTGGCCGACCTCGAAGGCCTCTCGCGCCTGCCCGGGTTCGAAGACGCCGGCCTGGATACGGCCGTGGCCGTGCTGGAGGAGTCGGCGCGCTTCACCGGCGAGGTGCTCGACCCGCTCAACTGGGAGGGCGACCGCCATCCGTCGTCCTTCAAGGATGGGCAGGTGCGCACCACGCCGGGCTTTCGCGACGCCTTCCGCCAGTTCGCCGAAGGCGGCTGGCAGGGGCTGCAGCATCCGGTGACCTTTGGCGGCCAGGGCCTGCCCAAGACCATCGGCGCGGCCTGCGGCGAGATGCTCAACAGCGCCAACCTGAGTTTTGCGCTGTGCCCGCTGCTCACCGACGGCGCCATCGAGGCGCTGCTGACCGCTGGCAGCCCTGTGCAACGCGCGCTGTACATCCCACCCATGATCGAAGGCCGCTGGACCGGCACGATGAACCTGACCGAGTCGCAGGCCGGCAGTGACCTGGCGGCCGTGCGCACGCGCGCCGAGCCGCAGCCCGATGGCCGCTACAAGATCTTCGGTACCAAGATCTACATCACCTACGGCGAGCACGACCTGGCCGAGAACATCGTCCACCTGGTGCTGGCCCGCGTGCCCGGTGCGCCCGAAGGCGTCAAGGGCATCAGCCTGTTCATCGTGCCCAAGTTCCTGGTTGCGGCCGACGGCAGCCTGGGCGCGCGCAACGACGTGCACTGCGTCAGCATCGAGCACAAGCTGGGCATCAAGGCCAGCCCCACCGCGGTGCTGCAGTACGGTGACCACGACGGCGCGCTCGGCGAACTGCTGGGCCAGGAGAACCGCGGCCTGGAGACGATGTTCATCATGATGAACGCGGCCCGCTACGCCGTGGGCATGCAGGGCATCGCGGTAGCCGAGCGGGCCTACCAGAAAGCCGCGGCCTACGCGCGCGACCGCGTGCAGGGCCGGCCGGTGGACGCCAGCGCGCCCAGGGCTGCGGCGATCGTGCACCACCCCGACGTGCGCCGCATGCTGATGACGATGCGCGCGCTGACCGAAGGCTGCCGTGCGATGGCCAGCGTGGCCGCGGCGGCCTACGACACCGCGCACGCGCACCCCGACGCCGACACGCGGCACGAGAACCAGGCTATCTACGAGTTCCTCGTGCCGTTGGTGAAAGGCTTCTCCACCGAGATGAGCCTGGAGGTCACCAACCTGGGCGTGCAGGTGCATGGCGGCATGGGTTTCATCGAGGAGACCGGCGCCGCGCAGTACTACCGTGACGCGAAGATCCTCACCATCTACGAAGGCACGACGGCGATCCAGGCCAATGACCTGGTCGGCCGCAAGACCCAGCGCGACGGTGGCGCTGTGGCGCTGGCGATTGCCGGCCGCATCGAGGCCACCGAGGCGGCCTTGCAGCAGCTTGGTGTCCTCGACGCGCTGGCCGTCGCCCGCCGGCTGACGGCCGCGCGGCGTGCCTTTGCCGACGTGGTCGCCTTCATCGTCCAGCGCGACCGCGCACCGGCGGAGGTGTATGCCGGCTCGGTGCCTTATCTGATGCTGGCCGGCAATCTGGTGGCCGGCTGGCAGATGGCGCGTGCGCTGCTGGCCGCGCAGGACCGGCTGGCGGCAGGCGCCGAAGACAGCGACCCGAGGTTTCTGAAAGCCAAGATCGCCACCGCGCGCTTCTACGCCGACCACATCCTGACCCGTGTGCCGGGCCTGCGTGACAGCATCGTCGACGGCACGGCCGGCTTGTTCGCCCTGCCCGCGGAGGCGCTCTGATGTCGGTTCCCGAGGTTCTCTCTCGCCTGCGCCTGCCGATCATCGGGGCGCCGCTGTTCATCGTCAGCAACCCCAAGCTGGTCATAGCGCAGTGCATCGCCGGCATCGTCGGCTCGATGCCGTCGCTCAACGCGCGGCCGGCCTCGCAGCTGGACGAGTGGCTGGCCGAGATCACCGAGGCGCTGGCCGCCTGGGACCGCGATCACCCCGAGCAGCCCGCCGCTCCCTTCGCCATCAACCAGATCGTGCACAAGAGCAACGACCGACTGGACCACGACATGGCGGCGTGCGCGCGCTACAAGGTGCCGCTGGTCATCACCTCCTTGGGTGCGCGCGTCGACGTCAACGACGCGGTGCATGCCTGGGGCGGCATCGTGATGCACGACATCATCAACAACAGCTTCGCGCACAAGGCGGTGGACAAGGGCGCCGACGGGCTGGTCGCGGTGGCTTCAGGCGCGGGAGGCCATGCGGGCGTGAAGAGCCCCTTCGCTCTGGTGCAGGAGATCCGCGAGTGGTTCGACGGCCCGCTGGCGCTGTCGGGTTCCATCAGCACCGGCGACGCGGTGCTGGCCGCGCAGGCGATGGGGGCCGACTTCGGCTACATAGGCTCGGCCTTCATCGCAACCGAGGAGGCCCGCGCCTCGGATGCCTACAAGCAGTGCATCGTCGAGTGCAGTTCCGACGACATCGTCTACTCCAGCCTGTTCACCGGCGTACACGGCAACTACCTGAAGCCGTCGGTGCGCAACGCGGGAATGGACCCGGACAACCTGCCCGAGAGCGACCCGAGCAAGATGAACTTCGGCGGTGGCGATAGCGCCAAGAAGGCCTGGAAGGACATCTGGGGCTGCGGCCAGGGCATCGGCGCTGTCAAGTCGGTACTGCCGACCGCGGACCTGGTGGCGCGGCTGCAGCGCGAATACGACGCAGCCCGCCAGCGCCTGGCACTGCGCTGAGGCCAGCGCAGCCCGGCCTTACAGTACCTCGGAGGCGAAGTCCGCCAGCCGCGAGCGTTCGCCGCGCGCCAGCATCAGGTGCCCACCGTGGGCCCAGCCCTTGAAGCGATCGACGGCGAAGGTCAGACCTGACGAACCTTCGGTGAGGTAGGGCGTGTCGATCTGCGCCAGGTTGCCCAGGCAGACGATCTTCGTGCCCGGGCCGGCGCGCGTGATCAGCGCCTTCATCTGCTTGGGTGTCAGGTTCTGTGCCTCGTCGATGAGCACGAACTTGTTCAGGAAGGTGCGCCCGCGCATGAAGTTCAGGCTCTTGATCTTGATCTTGCTGCGCACCAGGTCCTGAGATGCGGCTCGGCCCCAGTCGCCTGCGGCGGCGTCTCCGCGGGCCAGCACTTCCAGGTTGTCGTCCAGCGCGCCCATCCACGGGCTCATCTTCTCTTCTTCGTTGCCGGGCAGGAATCCGATGTCCTCGCCCAGCGGCACGGTCACGCGGGTGACGATGATCTCGCTGTAGCGTCGCTCGTCCAGCACCTGGCTCAGGCCCGCAGCCAGCGACAGCAGCGTCTTGCCGGTGCCGGCCGTGCCCGTCAGCGTGATGAAGTCGCACTCCGGGTCCATCAGCAGGTTCAGCGCGAAGTTCTGCTCGCGGTTGCGCGCCGTCACGCCCCACACCGCATGTTTGGTGTTGGTGTAGTCGCGCAGCGTCTTCAGCACCGCCGACTTGCCGGTGATCTCGGTTACCCGCGCGTACAGGGGCGTCGCGCCTGGCGTCTCGAGGTAGACGAACTGGTTGATCAGCAGCACCGGCACCATCGGCCCGCTGATGCGATAGAAGGTCGCTCCGCCCTGGTTCCAGCTCTCCATCGTCTTGCCGTGGCGCTCCCAGAAGTCGGCCGGCAGCGGCAGCACGCCGGTGTAGAGCAAGTCGCCGTCTTCGAGCGTGCGGTCGTTGAAATAGTCTTCTGCCGGCAGGCCCAGCGCACGCGCCTTGATGCGCATGTTGATGTCCTTGGACACCAGTACCACGTCGCGCCCCGGATGCTGCTCGCGCAGGCCCTGCACCACGCCCAGGATCTGGTTGTCCGCCTTGCCTTGCGGCAAGCCTTCGGGCAGCCGCACGTCGAACATCGTGGTCTGGAAGAACAGCTTGCCGCCGGACTCGCGGTGGCCGGTGGCGGCCAGTGCCATGCCTGCCTTGGCGTCGAGCAGTTCGCCACCCGGTGCCGCGTTGGCCAGCGCATCGAGCTCGCGGCTCACCTGGCGGGCATTGCGCGCCACCTCGCTCATGCCCTTCTTGTTGTTGTCCAGTTCCTCCAGCGTCACCATCGGCAGGAAGATGTCGTGCTCTTCGAAACGGAAGAGCGACATCGGGTCGTGCATGAGCACGTTGGTGTCGAGCACGAAGAGCTTGGCCGGGCCGCTGCCGCGCGGGTTGCGCGCGCGTGGACGTGGCGCCACCGCCGGGGCGGGCGCACGGGCCGCCGCCTGTGTGGCTGCGCGCGACAGCGTGGGCGCCTCGGGGGCGGCGGCTGTAATCAGCAGCGCGGGCGACGCTGGGGCCTTGGGCGGCGCGGCCAGCGTGCCGCCGCCGTCGTGCAGCGCCAGCGGGGTCTGTGCGTCATCGGCTGCGGGCGCCTTGGCGGCGCGGCGCGGGCGGCGCGGCGCGGCCTGGGACTCGAAGTCACCGGCGAGCAGGTCAGCCTTCTTGGTCGGGGGCTTGGGCAAAGGCATGGTCGGGAGGCGTCTGTAGAAAAAGAAAAGCCGCACGGCGGGCCGTGCGGCTTGGCGTCGGGCGCAAGAGCGCAGCCAGAATCAAGCGGATTTCTTCAGTGCCTTGACGGCCTTGAGCACTTCATCGACGTGCCCGGCCACCTTGATGCCGCGCCACTCGGCACGCATCACGCCTTCGGCGTCCATCAAGAAGGTGGTGCGCTCGATGCCCTTGACCTTCTTGCCGTACATGATCTTGTTCTTCACCACCCCGAACATGTGGCAGAGCTTCTCTTCCGTGTCGGCGATCAGTTCGAACGGCAGTTCGAGGTTCTGCTTGAACTTGTCGTGCGAGGCCATGTTGTCACGCGAGACGCCGAAGATCACGGCGCCGGCCTTCAGGAAGTCCTTGTGCTTGTCGCGGAACTGCATCGCCTCGGTGGTGCAGCCGGGGGTGGCGTCTTTCGGATAAAAGTACAGCACCACGGCCTTTCCGATGTGCGAGTGCGGCGTGAACTTCACGCCGCCGGTGGCCAGTGCTTCGAAATCCGGTAGGGGCTTGTTGACGACGGGTGTCATGTTCTGCTTGCTCGGCACCGCTGGCGGCTGACATCCAATTATAGGCTGCCGGGCGCACGCTCCGGCCCGGCCTGCAGCAGCGCGGCCAGCACCAGCCGGCCTTCATGGACCAGCACGTTGTAGGTGCGGCAGGCCGCAGCCGTGTCCATCGTCTCGATGCCGATGCGCGCATCGATCAGCGGGCGCAGCAGGGCGGGCCGCACAAAGCGCAGCCGGGCGCCGCTGCCGAAGATCACCAGTTCCGGGCGCAGCGCGAGCAACTCGCTGAAGTGCAGCGCGCTCAGTTCCTCGAAGCTTGCGGGTGTCCATCGCTGCACCTCGCCCCGCCAGGGCACCAGCAGGCTGTGTTCGAAGGGCTGCGCGCCGACCCAGACGCGGCCGCTGTCGTGGCGCGTGATGGCGTTGACGCCAGGCATCGTGTCGGGCTGGAACTTCATGCGTGGATAATTCTAGGTTCCTCTGGAGCGCGCCTTGTCCCTCAAGCCGATCACCAAGTCCGCCAAGCTGGCCAACGTCTGCTACGACATCCGCGGCCCGGTGCTCGACAAGGCCCGGCAGATGCAGGAAGAGGGCCACAAGATCATCCAGCTCAACATCGGCAACCTGGCTGTGTTCGGGCTCGAGCCTCCGGACGAGATCGTGCAGGACATGATTCGCAACCTGCCGCACAGTGCAGGCTACACCGACAGCAAGGGCCTGTTTGCGCCGCGCAAGGCGGTGGTGCACTACGCGCAGGAAAAGCACATCGCCGGGGTGCATGTGGACGACGTCTACCTGGGCAACGGCGCCTCGGAGCTGATCGTGATGAGCCTGAACGCGCTGCTCGACGACGGCGACGAGATCCTGGTGCCGGCCCCCGACTACCCGCTGTGGACCGCCGGCGTGTCGCTGTCTGGCGGGCGCCCGGTGCACTATCTGTGCGACGAGGGCGCGGGCTGGCTGCCCGACCTGAAGGACATCCGGCGCAAGATCACACCGCGCACCAAGGGCATCGTGGTCATCAACCCGAACAACCCCACCGGGGCCCTCTACCCGGTCGACCTGCTCGAGGCGATGGTCGAGATCGCCCGCCAGCACCAGCTGATCATCTTCGCCGACGAGATCTACGACAAGACGCTGTACGACGAGCACACGCACACCAGCATCGCCTCGCTCGGCGATGACCTGCTGTGCATCACCCTCAACGGCCTGTCGAAGAACTACCGCTCGTGCGGCTACCGCGCCGGCTGGATGATCGTCTCCGGCGACAAGCGCAACGCCGGCGACTACATCGAGGGCCTGAACATGCTGGCCTCGATGCGCCTGTGCGCCAACACGCCGGGGCAACTCGCGATCCAGACCGCGCTGGGCGGTTACCAGAGCATCAAGGACCTGGTGGCGCCCAGCGGCCGGCTGGCGCGCCAGCGCGATCTGGCGTACACGCTGCTGAGCCAGATTCCGGGCGTCAGTGTGGTCAAGCCGAAGGCGGCGCTGTACATGTTTCCGCGGCTGGACCCCAAGGTCTACCCGGTGGCCGACGACCAGCAGTTCGCCTACGAGTTGCTGGCCGAGGAGAAGGTGCTGGTGGTGCAAGGCAGCGGATTCAACTGGCCGCAGCCCGACCACTTCCGCCTGGTTTTCCTGCCCAACTCCGACGACCTTGCCGAGGCCCTCGGCCGCATCGACCGCTTCCTGGCGAACTACCGTCGGCGGCACTTCGCCTGAGACCCGGGCCCCGTTCACGCTTGTTCAGCAGCATCCGCATGGCCACCACGCTTCCCCCCATCCAGGTCGGTCTGCTCGGCATCGGCACGGTCGGCCGCGGCACCTTCGACGTGCTGCTGCGCAACAGCGAAGAGATCCGCCGCCGCGCCGGGCGCGAGATCCGCATCGTCGCCGTCGCCGACCTCGACGTGGAGCGTGCCCGTTCGATCGTCGGCGACCAGGTCCGCGTCAGCAGCGACGCCGCGGCGCTGATCGCCGACCCGGCGATCGACATCGTGGTCGAGCTCATCGGCGGCACCGGCATCGCCAAGGTGCTGGTGCTGCAGGCGATCGCCGCCGGCAAGCATGTGGTCACCGCCAACAAGGCGCTGCTGGCGGTTCACGGCAGCGAGATCTTCGAGGCCGCGCGCGTACGCGGCGTGATGGTGGCCTTCGAGGCCGCGGTCGCCGGCGGCATCCCGATCATCAAGGCGCTGCGCGAGGGGCTGACGGCCAACCGCATCGAGTGGATCGCCGGCATCATCAACGGCACCACCAACTTCATCCTCTCGGAGATGCGCGCCAAGGGGCTGGACTTCGGCGTGGCGCTCGAACAGGCGCAGAGCCTGGGCTATGCCGAGGCCGACCCGACGTTCGACATCGAAGGCGTGGACGCGGCGCACAAGGCGACCATCATGAGCGCCATCGCCTTCGGCATCCCGGTGCAGTTCTCCAAGGCCTACGTGGAAGGCATCACCGGGCTGCAGGCGGCCGACATCCGCTATGCCGAGCAACTGGGCTACCGCATCAAGCTGCTGGGCATCACGCGGCGCCGCGACGACCTGCGCCCGGCCGGCATCGAGCTGCGTGTGCACCCCACGCTGATCCCGGCCACGCGGCTGATCGCCAATGTCGAGGGGGCGATGAACGCGGTGGTGGTGCAGGGCGACGCGGTGGGCACCACGCTGTATTACGGCAAGGGGGCGGGCGCCGAGCCGACTGCCAGTGCGGTGGTCGCCGATCTGGTGGACATCACCCGGCTGGCCACCGCCGACCCCGACCACCGCGTGCCGCACCTGGCCTTTCAGCCCGGCGCGATGCAGGACACACCGATCCTGCCGATCGACCAGGTGATCACAGCCTATTACCTGCGGCTGCACGTGGCCGACGAGAAGGGCGTGCTGGCGCGCATCACCGGCATCCTGGCCGACAACGACATCTCGATCGATGCAGTGCTCCAGCGCGAATCGGCCGAGGGCGAGCGGCAGACCGACCTGATCATCCTGACGCACGACACGGTGGAAGGGCGCATGAAGGCCGCGCTGGCGCAGATGCAGGCGCTGCCCACCGTGCTGGCGCCGATCGTGCGCATCCGCAAAGAAGAACTCAACTGAGGGTGTCGGCGCGATGAAGTACCTCAGCACCCGCGGTGACGCCCTGCCGCGCGGCTTCAGCGACATCCTGCTGGAAGGTCTGGCCCCTGATGGCGGCCTGTATCTGCCGACGCGCTACCCGCGGGTGGATGCCGCTACGCTGGCGCGCTGGCGCCGGCTGCCTTATGGCGACCTGGCCTTCG